>LNAP01008994.1_pt1 | contig 15472 bp, 12 predicted proteins | sample 602601 | NCBI WGS metagenome assembly LNAP01 (sample SAMN02440304, study PRJNA202911) | soil metagenome | biome: Subtropical and temperate rainforests or woodlands; isolation source: soil samples (1 kg each in a 20% v/v slurry with milli Q water) were... ...
AGCCGGTACCGAGCGTGGCCATGAAATGGTGGTGATCGACACCTTGCGCGCCTACATGAACATCGCCAGCCACAAGCCGCAGATCCACTACCGCGGCAAGCCGCTGGAGGGTTTCGATGCGGTGATCCCGCGGATCGGCGCGTCGGTGACGTTTTATGGCTGCGCGGTGCTGCGTCAGTTCGAAATGATGGGCGTGTTTCCACTCAATGAATCGGTGGCCATCGCCCGTTCGCGGGACAAACTGCGGTCCCTGCAATTGCTGTCACGCCGGGGGATCGGTTTGCCGGTCACCGGTTTTGCGCACTCCCCGGATGACATTCCCGACTTGATCGAGATGGTCAACGGTGCGCCGCTGGTGATCAAGGTGCTGGAAGGCACCCAGGGCATCGGCGTGGTGCTGTGTGAAACGGCCACGGCGGCGGAGTCGGTGATCGAGGCGTTCATGGGCCTGAAGCAGAACATCATGGTTCAGGAATACATCAAGGAAGCCGGCGGCGCGGACATTCGCTGCTTCGTGGTGGGCGACAAGGTGATCGCGGCGATGAAACGTCAGGCGAAGCCGGGGGAGTTTCGCTCCAACCTGCATCGCGGCGGGAGTGCCAGCCTGATCAAGATCACACCGGAAGAACGCATGACGGCGTTGCGCGCGGCGAAGGTCATGGGGTTGGCGGTGGCGGGTGTGGATATCCTGCGTTCCAATCACGGGCCGCTGGTGATGGAAGTGAATTCGTCGCCGGGGCTTGAAGGGATTGAAACCACCACCAGCAAGAACGTGGCGGGGATCATCATTGAGCATCTTGAGAAGAATGGTGGGCCGAATATGACGCGCACCAAAGGCAAGGGCTGAAGCTGACTCGGTGATCGTTCCCACGCTCTGCGTGGGAATGCAGCCCGGGACGCTCCGCGTCCCCTCCAGAGCCGAACGCGGAGCGTCCGAAGAGGCATTCCCACGCAGAGCGTGGGAACGATCGGGTTAGACGGCATCCCGCGGCAGCATCAACCCAAGCGGCAACCGCACCCGCGCTTCAAGCCCGCCACCGGACCGATTGCGCAACTCAACATTCCCGCCATGCATCGAAGCAATCCGCTTCACGATCGCCAGCCCCAACCCGGTTCCCTTTCCGCCACGGGCTCGATCACCTCGCGTAAACGGGTTGAAGATTGCCTCCAGCTCCGACGGATCAATCCCCGCCCCACGGTCCATGACACTCAGCACCACATACGGCGCGCTGGTGTCCCCGGACACATAAGCCGCCACCTCAACCCCGCTGCCCGCGTGATGCAAGGCGTTGCCAATCAGGTTGTTCAGCAGCCGCTTCATTGATACCCGACGCAATGGAAACGGCTGGATCGGCTCCAGGCGCAGGCGCACTTTCTCTTCGTTCTGGTTGTATGGCGCCGCGACTTCGCGCACCAGATCACTCAGGTCCACCTCTTCCACCGACTCGTCACGACCATCGCGAATGAACGCCAGGAACTGGTCGAGAATCGCGTCCATGTCTTCGATGTCGCGGATCATGTCGTCCGTCAGGTCGCTGTGGTCGCCCATCAGCTCCAGGGACAGCCGCAAACGGGTCAGTGGCGTGCGCAAGTCGTGCGACACCCCGGCGAGCATCAGTTCGCGCTCGCGGCCGGCCTGCTCGACGTCTTCCGCCATCTGGTTGAAGGCGCGGTAAACCTCGGTCATTTCACTTGGCGTGTCGCTGATCGGCAGACGCACACTGCGGCCCTGGCCGAGTTGCCTCGCGGCATAGACCAGACGTTTCAAAGGTTGATTGAGCTGGCTGACGAAGATCCACGCCGAGGCAGTGGACAGCAGGCCGATAGCGAGGAACCAGCCGAGTACGTTCCAGATTTTCTGGCCGCGCAACGGATGCGGATAAAGCGGCACTTTCAACCAGCCATCACCCAGGCTTGGCGCCCGAACCCACAGGGCCGGCGGCGAATGCATGCGCAATCGGACTTCAGTGTCGGCACCGAGCTCTGCCTGCATCTGCCGCTGATAGATCTCGCTGTAAGGCCAGTGTTGCTCACCTTCCGGCACGCCAGCACCGACTACCCGGATCAGGGTCGCGGCATCGGCAATCTTCGTGCGGTTTTCTTCATCGGCCGCCCAATAGGCGCGTAGCGTCAGGGCGACGCCGTGGCTGTATTGGCGGTCCACCAGCACGTCTTCGTTCATCAACAGATAAACCAGGGTCAGCGCCTTGGAGAACAGCACGACGATCAGCACCAGCCAAAGGGTGCGGGAGAAGAAACTCTGGGGGAACCAAACGGGGGTTTTCATGGATAACCGCTACACACTTGCAGGAGCGAGCGATGCTCGCATATTGCGGATCGCGAGTCTGCGAGCAAAGTCATCTGACCCGTTGCCCGCAAGACCCGCTCCTACAAATCGCCGATCACTTGGTGGCGGCGCCATCCGGAACGAACACGTAACCCACGCCCCAGACTGTCTGGATGTAACGCGGCTTGGACGGATCGGGCTCGATCATCCGGCGCAGGCGGGAAATCTGTACGTCGATGGAGCGCTCCAGGGCGTCCCATTCGCGGCCACGGGCCAGGTTCATCAGCTTGTCGCGGGTCAGTGGCTGACGGGCGTTCATGACCAACGCCTTGAGCACCGCAAATTCACCGGTGGTGAGCATGTGCACTTCGTCGCCGCGCTTGAGCTCGCGGGTCGCCAGGGACAGTTCGTAGTCACCGAAGGTCACGCTTTCGTCTTCGCTGCCCGGAGCGCCCGGTACCGGAGCCGACTGGCGACGCAGGACCGCTTTGACGCGAGCCATCAGCTCGTCCGGGTTGAACGGCTTGGCCAGGTAATCGTCGGCGCCCAGTTCCAGGCCCTTGATGCGGCTCAGCTCATCGCCCTTGGCGGTCAGCATGATGATCGGAATCTGATTGTTCGCGGTGCGCAGGCGGCGGCAAGCGGTCAAGCCGTCTTCGCCGGGCAGCATCAGGTCGAGGACGACCAGGTTGAACACTTCACGCGCCAGCAGGCGATCCATTTGTTCCGTGTTCGGGACGGCGCGGGCGCGGTAGCCCTTGCTGACGAAAAAACGTTCCAGCAGGCTGCTCAGCCCTGGATCGTCGTCAACAATAAGAATTTTTTCGCCTTCAGCAATGTTTGCAGTGCTGCTCATTAGATGCTCCTTTGATCTCGGCGCGCATTATGGCGTAGCTGCCGTTATACGCACCGTGTGCATTGTTAGCAGATTTTTCCTTCATCGCCAGAAATCCGGCCCTTATGCCTACAGCCTGCGATGCCCCCGAATGACAGAACGCTGGTTATAATGCGCGGCCTTTTGTGTCAGGCAACGTCTGATCATTACTGTAGGTGGCCGTTTTTTATTTTCATGGCGCAGGCAGTAATTGTTCGATTTCACGGGTCAACGGGATGCCTGTTGATCCAGGTAGCGGCGCAGGCCAGGCCGCTCAACCAGACTCGCCGAGGCCTTATCTCTGCGCCTGCGAGCCTGCTTTCACAATTTGTCAGGTGGTTTTATGGACAGCATCAACAGCCGCATCGCCGAGGAACTCGGCGTCCGCCCACAACAGGTCGAAGCGGCCGTCGCGCTACTCGATGAAGGCTCCACGGTGCCTTTCATCGCCCGCTACCGGAAAGAAGTGACCGGCAGCCTCGATGACATCCAGTTGCGTCATCTGGAAGAGCGTCTGCGCTACCTGCGAGAACTCGACGAACGGCGGATCAGCATCCTTGCCAGCATTCAAGAGCAGGGCAAACTGACCCCGCAACTCGAACGCGACATCAAACTCGCCGACACCAAGACCCGTCTCGAAGACTTGTACCTGCCGTACAAGCAGAAGCGCCGCACCAAGGGCCAGATCGCCCTGGAAGCCGGCCTCGGCGAGCTGGCCGACGGTCTGTTCAACGACCCGACCCTGAACCCTGAAGCCGAAGCCGCGCGTTTCATCGACACCGAAAAAGGCGTGGCCGATGTGAAAGCCGCCCTTGAAGGCGCCAAGTACATCCTCATGGAGCGCTTCGCCGAAGACGCTGGCCTGCTGGACAAATTGCGCAACTACCTCAAGCAGGAAGCCACCCTCAGTGCCCGCGTGATTGCTGGCAAGGAAGAGGAAGGTGCCAAGTTCCGCGACTATTTCGAACACGACGAACCGCTGAAAAGCATGCCATCGCACCGCGCGCTGGCGATTTTCCGTGGCCGCAACGAAGGCATTCTCAGTTCCGCGCTGAAAGTCGGCGATGAACTGCCGGGCACCATGCACCCGTGCGAAGGCATGATCGGCCAGCAATTCGGCATCCAGAACCAGAACCGTGCTGCCGACAAATGGCTGGGCGAAGTGGTGCGCTGGACCTGGAAGGTCAAGCTGTACACCCATCTGGAAACCGACCTGCTGGGCGAGCTGCGCGACGGCGCAGAAACCGAAGCAATCAACGTGTTCGCACACAACCTGCACGACTTGCTGCTGTCGGCCCCGGCCGGCCCGCGCGCCACCCTGGGCCTCGACCCGGGCCTGCGCACCGGCTGCAAGGTCGCCGTGGTCGATGCCACCGGCAAGCTGCTGGATCACGCCACGGTTTACCCGCACGTACCGCACAACAAATGGGACCAGACCCTCGCCGTGCTCGCCGCCCTGTGCGCCAAGCATTCGGTGGACCTGATTGCCATTGGCAACGGCACCGCCAGCCGTGAAACCGACAAACTCGCCGCTGAGCTGATCAAAAAATACCCAGCCATGAAGATGACCAAAGTCATGGTCTCCGAGGCCGGCGCATCGGTTTACTCGGCGTCGGAACTGGCTTCCAAGGAATTCCCGGACCTCGACGTGTCGATCCGTGGGGCGGTGTCGATTGCCCGTCGCCTGCAGGATCCGCTGGCCGAGCTGGTGAAGATCGATCCGAAATCCATCGGCGTCGGCCAGTACCAGCACGACGTGTCGCAGCTGAAACTGGCGCGCGGCCTGGACGCGGTGGTCGAGGACTGTGTGAACGCCGTGGGCGTCGACGTCAACACCGCTTCCGTGGCGCTGCTGGCGCGCATCTCCGGCCTCAATGCGACCCTGGCGCAGAACATCGTCAGCCACCGCGATGAGCACGGCGCGTTCAAAACCCGTGCGGCGTTGAAGAAAGTCGCGCGTCTGGGTGAAAAAACCTTTGAACAGGCTGCGGGCTTCCTGCGTGTAATGAATGGCGACAACCCGCTGGATTCGTCCGCGGTTCACCCGGAAGCCTATCCGCTGGTGCAGCGCATTGCCGCTGAAACCGACCGCGACATTCGCTCGCTGATCGGCGACGCGAGCTTCCTCAAGCGTCTCGATCCGAAGAAGTACACCGACGAAACGTTCGGTCTGCCAACGGTCACCGACATCCTGCAAGAGCTGGAAAAACCCGGTCGCGACCCGCGTCCCGAGTTCAAGACCGCCGAGTTCCAGGAAGGCGTCGAGGACCTCAAGGACTTGCAACTGGGGATGATCCTCGAAGGCGTGGTCACCAACGTGACCAACTTCGGCGCCTTCGTCGACATCGGCGTGCATCAGGACGGGCTGGTGCATATTTCCGCGCTGTCGGAGAAGTTCATCAAGGATCCGCGCGAAGCGGTGAAGGCCGGTGATGTGGTCAAGGTGAAGGTCATGGAAGTCGATATCCCGCGCAAACGCGTTGGCCTGTCGATGCGCATGAGCGACACACCGGGCGAGAAAATCGACGGTGCCCGTGGCGCGCGTCCGGGTTCGGCACCACGCCCATCCCAGAACACTGCACCGCGCAAGGAAACCACGGCAGCAGCCCCGGCCAACAACGCCATGGCCTCGCTGTTCGCTAACGCCAAACAGTTGAAAAAACGCTGATGGAGATCCCGGCCGGCTTGACCGAAAGCGCGTTTTTCAAGCTGCTGGGATGTCGCTTGCACAGCCTGGAAACCGGGGTGGCGCAAGTCGCCCTGGTGCTTGCGCCAGAACTGCGCAATCGCGGCGGCAAACTGCACGGCGGCGCTTTGTTCAGTCTGGTGGACATTGCCATGGGGCTGGCCTGCTCCAGCACCCACGGCTTTGACCAGCAGAGCGCAACCATCGAGTGCAAGATCAACTACATCCGCGCTGTCGCCGACGGTGAAGTGATGTGCACGGCACGGGTAATCCATCCGGGCCGCCGCACGCTGGTGGTCGAGGCCGATGTGATGCAAGGCGACAAACTCGTCGCAAAAGCACAAGGCACGTTCGCTGTCCTGTAGCCCCCAATCATCAATTTGAGTTAATTTCGGCGCTGTGACTGCAGCGTCGGAGTTTTCTGTGGGAGCGGGCTTGCTCGCGAAGGCGGTGTATCAGGCAACTTCAGTGTTGACGGACACGCCCTCTTCGCGAGCAAGCCCGCTCCCACAGGGGATTGCGGCGATCAATCCCTGGCTGGCTGACAGCAGGCCAGTGCGGCCCGAAAACCAGGCGAAAACGCCAGTTTTAACTTCACCCTTGTAGACCGTCTTGCCCACCCCCATATTGGGGCGACTGACGCGTGAAGGAATCCAACTTGAGCTCTCAACCGCCGCCTGGCTCTGCTCGGCGAGCGCGCTAACCTCTCTCTGCTCGAACAGTGCCTTCACGGCATCGAACGTGAATGCCTGCGCGTGACAGACGAAGGGCGCCTGGCGCAAACGCCGCACCCCGAAGAACTGGGTTCCGCGCTGACCAATGAACAAATCACCACCGACTATTCCGAGTCGCTGCTGGAATTCATCACGCCAGCCCTGCCAGACCCGGCGGACACCCTGGCGAGCCTCGATAAGATCCATCGGTTTGCCTACAGCAAGCTCGGCAACGAATACCTGTGGAGTCCATCGATGCCGTGCCCGTTGCCGGCCGAGGAAGACATCCCGATCGCTTATTACGGCACCTCCAACATCGGGCAGCTCAAGTACGTCTATCGCAAGGGCCTGGCGCTGCGTTACGGCAAGACCATGCAGTGCATCGCCGGGATCCACTACAACTTTTCCCTGCCGGAAAAGCTCTGGCCGCTGCTCAAAGAGGCCGAAGGCTTTGTCGGCACCGATCGCGACTATCAGTCGTCGGCCTACATCGCGATGATCCGCAACTTCCGTCGCTATAGCTGGCTGCTGATGTACCTGTTCGGCGCCTCGCCTGCGCTGGACGCCGGTTTCCTGCGAGGTCGCTCGCATCAGCTGGAACAGCTGGATCCGGACACGTTGTACCTGCCGTACGCCACCAGCCTGCGCATGAGCGATCTGGGTTACCAGAGCAACGCCCAGGCCGGTTTGACGCCGTGCTACAACGATCTGACCAGCTACACCGACAGCCTGCGCAAAGCCGTGGCCACGCCGTATCCGCCGTATGTCGAGATCGGAACACACCAGGATGGTGAGTGGGTTCAGCTCAACACCAACATCCTGCAGATCGAAAACGAGTACTACTCCAACATCCGTCCGAAACGCGTGACCTACACCGGCGAACGGCCGATCCAGGCGCTGGTGGCCCGTGGCATTCAGTACGTCGAAGTGCGTTGCCTGGACATCAACCCGTTCCTGCCGATGGGCATCGACCTCACCGAGTCACGGTTCCTCGATGCGTTCCTGCTGTATTGCGCGCTGAACGACAGTCCGCTGCTGACCAGCACCAGCTGCGGCAATGCGACGTCGAACTTCCTCAGCGTGGTCAAGGAAGGTCGTCGTCCGGGCCTGCAGTTGCAACGCGACGGGCACCCGGTAGACCTGAAGGAATGGGCAAGCGAATTGCTGGCAAAGATTGCGCCATTGGCGGCGTTACTGGACCAAAGCCATGGCGGCGAAGCTCACAGCAAAGCACTGGACGCACAGCTGGCCAAGGTCAAGGACTCGTCCCTGACGCCATCGGCTCAGGTGTTGGCGGCGATGGCCGAGCACAAGGAAAGCTTTGCTCAGTTCTCCTTGCGTCAGAGTCAGGTGCATGCAGAGTTTTTCCGCAGCGAGCCACTTTCAGGCGAAGAACAGGCTAAATTTGAAGAGTTGGCACGTTCGTCGCTGGCTCAGCAGGTAGAGCTGGAACAGAACGAAGTCGGCGATTTCGATGTGTTTGTCGGGTCGTATCAGGCGAGTATTCTGGCGATCAGCAACTAATCTCTGAAGGTCCTTCGGACCTTTTCGCGGGCAAGCCTCGCTCCTACAGTGTCGTGCCAAATCATGCGACACATATAAAACCTGTAGGAGCGAGGCTTGCCCGCGAAGGCGACACCACGGTCTCCCTTAGAATTTTCCGCTCATAAGTTAATTCTAAAAAGTTATTTATTTTCCGGTTCTTATATCATTTAGTCTCCTTTTCACGCCGACACTCGGCCGTCTGACAAGGAGCTTCCCAATGAAACTGACTTCCCCTCTTCGCCACCTGGCAGCCGCGTCTCTGGCTGCGGCGAGTTTCCTGGCTCAGGCGGCAGACGTGACTGTCGCCTACCAGACCACCGTTGACCCGGCTAAGGTTGCCCAGGCCGACGGCACTTACGAAAAGGCCATCAAGGCCGACATCAATTGGCGAAAATTCGACAGTGGGGCCGACATCATCGCCGCCATCGCTTCCGGCGATGTGCAAATCGGTTACCTCGGTTCCAGCCCCCTGACGGCGGCAATCACCCGCAAAGTTCCGGTAGAAACCTTCCTCATCGCCACCCAGATCGGCGCCGCCGAAGCGCTGGTTGCGCGAGACGGTTCCGGGATCAAGACCCCGCAAGACCTGATCGGCAAGAAAATCGCCGTACCGTTCGTTTCCACCGGCCACTACAGCCTGCTGGCCGCGCTGAAACACTGGAACATCGATCCATCGAAAGTCACCGTGCTCAACCTCGCGCCGCCAGCAATCATCGCTGCATGGAAACGCGGTGATATCGACGCTACCTACGTCTGGGACCCGGCCCTCGGCGTGGCCAAGGAAAACGGCAAAGTGCTGATCACCTCGGGCGAACTGGCCAAGTTCGGCGCACCGACTTTCGATGCCTGGATCGTGCGTAAGGATTTCGCCGAGAAGCACCCGGAAATCGTCACCGCGTTCGCCAAAGTGACCCTCGATGCCTACGCCGACTACCGCAAAGATCCAAAAGCCTGGCTCGCCAACCAAAGCAATGTCGACAAACTGGTGAAGCTCTCCGGTGCCAAGGCCAGCGACATTCCATTGCTGCTGCAAGGCAACGTCTTCCCGCTCGCGGCTGATCAGGTGCTCACCCTCGGCGCGCCGACCACCAAGGCCATCACCGACACCGCCGTGTTCCTCAAGGAACAGGGCAAGGTCGAGGCCGTGCTGCCGGATTACGCGCCGTACGTCAGCGCCAAATACATCACCAATTGATCGGGAGTTAACCGCGATGGCTTTGCTACAGCTGGAGCGCATCTGCGCACAGTATCCCGGCGCAGCGGAACCTGTGCTGGCGGATATTTCCCTGAGCCTGGGGCCCCGGCAGTTGCTGGTTGCCCTCGGCCCGTCCGGCAGTGGCAAGACCTCGCTGTTGAACCTGATTGCCGGTTTTGTCGAACCCAGTTCCGGGCGCATCACCCTTGACGGTGTGCCGGTCAAAGGCCCGAGCGCCGAGCGCGGCGTGGTGTTCCAGGACGACGCCCTGCTGCCTTGGCAGGACGTGCTGGCCAACGTCGGCTTCGGTCTGGAACTGGCTGGTGTCGCCCGGGATAAACGCGAAATCCGTGCCCGGGAAATGCTCGCGCTGGTGGACCTCTCCGGTTTCGAAAATCGCCGAATCTGGCAGCTCTCGGGCGGGCAGAAGCAACGTGTCGGCCTCGCTCGCGCCCTCGCAGCAGACCCTCGGGTTTTGCTGATGGATGAACCCTTCGGTGCCCTCGACGCCTTCACCCGTGAACAGATGCAGGAGCTGTTGCTGCAAGTCTGGCAGCGCACCGCCAAACCGGTGTTCCTGATTACCCACGACATTGAAGAAGCGGTGTTCCTCGCAACGGATCTGATTCTGCTGGCGCCCAACCCCGGGCAAATCGTCGAGCGTCTGAGCCTGGACTTCGGTCAGCGTTATGCCGCCGGTGAGTCGGCACGCTCGATCAAGTCGGATCCGTGCTTTATCGAAACCCGCGAACACGTGCTCGCCAAAGTGTTCTCCCAACGCAGTGCCGTCCAGCGACAGGAGCGCGCATGAGCACCTATGAAGTTCCCGCCGCGACGGTGAAGTCGAGCTCGACGGTCATTGCGCTGCGTCGCAGTTTGAACACACGCTGGATCAGCATGCTGACGCTGGTCGCTCTCGTTGCCATTTGGTGGGCCGTCACGGTCACAGGTTTGATCGAACCGCTGTTCCTGCCGCCACCGTCCGCCGTGCTGCAAAAAGGCTGGTTGCTGGTGACCACTGGCTACATGGATTCGACCTTGTGGCAGCATTTGGGCGCAAGCCTCCGCCGTATTGGCCTGGGCCTGGGCTTCGCCGTGCTGACCGCCGTGCCGGTGGGCATCGCCATCGGCCACAACCGCATCGCTCGCGGCATTCTTGACCCGCTGATCGAGTTCTATCGCCCGATTCCGCCGCTGGCTTATCTACCGCTGATCGTGATCTGGTGCGGTATCGGTGAGTTGTCGAAAGTCTTGTTGATCTACCTGGCGATCTTCGCGCCGATCGCGATAGCCACCGCCACTGGCGTACGCACCGTCGACCCGGCGAAATTGCGCGCCGCCCAGTCGTTGGGCGCGACTCGGGCGCAGTTGATTCGGCATGTGATTCTGCCCAGTGCCTTGCCGGACATTTTGACCGGCGTGCGGATTGGCCTGGGTGTGGGTTGGTCGACTTTGGTGGCCGCCGAGTTGATCGCCGCCACCAGTGGTTTGGGCTTCATGGTGCAATCGGCCGCGCAATTCCTGGTCACCGATGTGGTGGTGCTGGGGATTCTGGTGATCGCGCTGATCGCTTTCGCCATGGAAATGGGCCTGCGTGCCCTGCAACGCAAACTGGTGCCGTGGCATGGCCAGACTCACTGAATATTCATTGTGGGGGCGGGCCTGCGGCAGCTCCTGCCTAAGGCGATCGGCGTCGCTCTTTAGTTGAACGCGATGTAGAAATACCCCAGTTGCGGATCACGCCCCATGGCCGGCACTCGCGAAACAAAAATATCTTCTACCTGACCCAGCTCCGGCAATTCCATCACACACAAACCATCGACAAAGTCAGTGGGTTGCAGGCTATTGAACCCGACGCTGAATGGCATGCGCTCGCTGTTTGGCAGCTGTGAGCGGGGCGTTTCTGCAAGGGTGTCGATATGGATCGGCAGTTCACTGCCATCGGGCAGCCGCAGCGTCCCCGTCTTGCCCAGCAGTGCCTGAAAGTGTTGGCTTTGAACCTGTTGCAGCATGGCATCACTCCATCAGCAAAAGTGGCCGGGGGATTTGCATCCCCCGGCCAGACCCTCAGTTGCGCGAAGGGAAAAGACCGTTCAGGGCGATGCTGAAGTTGAGCACCAGGAACGGGTTCATCACCTCCATGGGCAAGCCGTTGCCGGCGGACGAGATTTCCCCCGTTACCGTAGTGGCCACGCCCTTGAGCGGTACGGCCGCGGCACCTTGCTGATCGGAGTAAATACTCGCCGAGCCGGGCCCGCCGCTCGAGGCGCCGATGTACGAGTTGGTGGCGGTCGGGTTGGTGACCGGGTTGCTCGCCGGGCTGGCCAGTTGCAGGGTGGTGGTGGCCGTGAGCCCGGACAAGGCGTGGGTGTGGTTGGGCAGGTTATTGATGGTTGCGGTGACGTTCTCGGTGCCGGAAACTTCGCCGATGACGCGCGGGGTCAGGCCCAAGCCGTTGCCCATGGCGACCGGCATGCGACCTTGCAGGTTGGGCAGCATGAAACTGGTGGTGCCATTGCCGCCGTAGTAGGTTCCCAGCAGTGCGAAAACCGTGTTGTATTGCGAGATGCTCAGCGTCTGGCCGTTGCACAGGGCCCAGCCGTTGGGAGCGAAGTTAAAGGCGAAAGACTGGATAGTGCCGATGAATACTTCCATGGTTCCTCATCCCTCAGGTTAGTGTCTGATGCGTCACGTTGCAGGCCCGGTTATCCGGGCAGTTCGCGCTGATCAGCCGACTCCTTTCATCTCCGTGGCTGGGTCACGCCACGCCAAAGCGTAGACGCTGATCGGAATGATTGCCGGACGTCGTCCGTCGCAAGGCCAGCATCGACGTCGGGCGCGCGCCTGTCCTACAGTGCTGGGGAAGCTTCGGTTTTCACACGGCCGTTGCAAGGGGAGGTAATGGAGGCGCGCAGAGAAACACCGCTGGGCGATACCCAGGACCCGCATGCGATGCCGGGGTCGTGGGCGGCTGCCCGTCGCTTGCTGCGATGGGCGCGGGAGCATTGGCTGCTGTCGATTCTGACGTTGGCTGCGCTGGTGCGTTTTTACCACCTGACGGCGGCAGCGATCCGGGGCGACGAAGGGTCCAGCCTCTTGCTGAGCCAGTATTCCCTGGCCGGGATCTGGGAGCACGCGGCCCATGGTGTGCATCCACCCCTGTATTTCATGCTGCTGCACGGCTGGATCGACCTGTTCGGAGATGGCATTTTTTCGATTCGCAGCCTGAGTGCGCTGCCGGGGATTGTCACGGTGGGGCTCGGCGTCTGGTTGGTGGACTTGCTCGCTACCCGCCGTGCCGCGTTGCTGGCCGGGGTCCTGCTGGCGCTGCTGCCCACGGCGGTACATTACAGCCAGCAAGTGCGCATGTATTCGTTGCTGGGGCTGTGGCTGATCGGTGCCACGATCGCCTTGATGTATTGGATCAGGCGGCCGCAAAGCACACGTTACCTGGTGATTTATACCCTGCTGATGAGTGCGGCGTTCTACACCCATTACTTCACGGCGTTTTGCGTGCTGTGTCACTGGTTGTATCTGGGACTGATCCGTGTGCAGCCAGGCTATCGATTGCGGCACATTCAGCGCTCTGGCTGGTGGCTGGCCAATATGGCGATTGTGGCGTTGTACCTGCCATGGCTGCCCAATCTGTTCGATCTGGTGCAGCACATGGATCAGCTCCAAGCCAATGTCGACGTGGGGTGGGAGGCGCCCGTCACGCTCGGCTCACTGCCTTCAATGATCTGGTCGTTCCTGATCCAGGACGATGGCGAGAACCTGCCCACACTGATTTTTATTGCGTTGCCACTGGCGCTGCTGGCCCTGGCGGGCGTGGCGCTGGCGCGCGATCGCAGTGTTTTCCGTGGCAGTGCGCTGGCGCTGATCTACACCGTTTTCCCGTTGTTGTTGGTATTTGCGGTGTCGTTCATATCGCCGGTATTCATCGAACGCTACCTGAGCGCTTATGCCTTGGGCTTGCCGATGCTTGTGGCGCTGGCCATCGATCGTTTGTACGCGGACTTCAAGGTAGTGGCGCTGGGCGTGCTGATGCTGTTTGTCGGCGTCGAACTGGTGGGGCTGAAGAACAATGCCACGGTGGATACCGGCGATCAGATCAGTGTCATGGTCAGCTATGTGAACCAGCACTTCGCGCCCGGCGACCGAATCGTCGCGCCTTTGCCCCAGGGCTGGCAGAAGTAGGCCGTATTCAAAGGCTCAATCGGTTCATTTTTCAGCTGGCTATATGAATCGCCTTTTCCAGTCGATTTAGCTCCGAATTGATATCAAAACACCACTAGTTGGATGGCCATTCATGGTCTACGCTCGTCATACAAAAGGACTTATGACGGGTGAATGGATGCAGCACTTTCACTTTATTTCCGGCTTGCCGCGTTCAGGCTCGACCCTGCTTTCTGCCATTCTTTTGCAGAACCCGCGCTTTCATGCCGGTATGACCAGCCCCGTGGGTGCGCTCTTTTCCGGTGTTCTGGAACAATGCAGCGCCGGCAGCGAATTCGGTGCGGTGATCGACACCGACCTGCGTCGCCGTCTGTTGCGCGGCCTGTTCGACTCTTACTACGCCGACAAGGCCGACAAACCGGTGGTGTTCGACACGAACCGCCTGTGGAGTTCGCGCCTGCCGGCGATCAGCGATCTGTTCCCTCAAGCCAAAATCATTGCCTGCGTGCGCAATGTCGCTTGGGTCATGGACAGCATCGAGCGCCTGTACCGCGCCAACCCCTTCGAAAACACCAAGCTGTTCGGCGATGCGGTCGAACGCAACACGGTCTATAGCCGCTGCGAAACCCTGGCCCAGCGCAATCGGCTGGTGGGGTTTTCCTGGGCCGCCCTCAAGGAAGCCTATTACGGCGAGCACGCCGACTCGTTGCTGATCATCGATTACGACCTGCTGAGCCAGGCGCCTGAGCGGGTGATGCGCCTGGTCTACGATTTCATTGGCGAACCCTGGTTCGAACATGACTTCGATCATTTGGCTTACGACGCCCCGGAATTCGACCAGGCCCTCGGTCTCTCGGGGTTGCACAAGGTGAAGGCCAAGGTCCAATTGCAATCCAGGCGAACGATCCTGCCGCCGGACCTGTTCAAGCAGTACGCCGAGTTGTCTTTTTGGCTCGATGGCTCAGCCAGCGCCGCCAATGTCATTCGTATGAAGGCCGACGCCGCGATCAGTTGATCGCGGCGTTTTCATTGATGCCTCAGAAAGTTCGAGTCCGCATGTGGTGGAGCAAAGGCAAGTCGCGGGTTACCGAAGGCGCACGAGCGCTGGCCTCGCCAATGATCATGTCCCTGGAGCCACGCATGCTGTTCGACGGCGCGGTGGCCGCCACGGTCGCCGACACTGCCCAGGCCGACAGCCATGCCACCGCCGAGGCGGTCAAGGCACCGACCGCCGATCAACCGGTCGCCAGCAAAGACACCCACGGCCAGGCCGATGCCACACCGGCCCCAGCACCCGCTGCGGTGCCGGGGCAGAACGTGGTATTCGTCGATTCGCGGGTCAAGGACGCTGGCAGTCTGCTTCAGGGTATTGCTCCCGGTACCCAGGTGGTTCAGCTCGATGCCAGCAAAGATGGCCTGCAACAAATCGCTGACTATCTGGACGGCCATCAGGGCATCAGCTCGGTGCAGATTATCGCCCACGGCAACGCGGGCGATTTGTGGCTGGGCAACAGTTATCTGTCGGCCGACAACGTCGCGGACCGCAGCGCGGTACTGGCGGAAATCGGCAAGGACATGAACGTTGGCGGCGACATCCTGATTTACGGCTGCTACACCGCCGAAGGCGAGCGCGGCTTGAGTTTTGTCGACTCGCTGGCTCAATTGACCGGCCGCGATGTGGCCGCCTCCAGCGATCGCACCGGGCTCGGTGGCGACTGGGATCTGGAAATTGCCACCGGCAACATTGAAAGCGCCAATGTCCTCTCGACCATGGCCATGAGCGACTATCAGTGGGGTCTGGCTACTTGGACCGCCACTAACAACGCCAACACGGGCGTCGGTTCGCTGCGCGCGGCCATCGCCTCGGCGCAGAACGGCGATATCGTCACCTTCAGCAGCAACATGACGGTACAGCTGACGTCCGAGCTGCTGATCAACAAGAACATCACCGTTGATGGCGACTTGAACAACGACGGTGCGGCTGACGTGATTCTCG
>LNAP01003308.1_pt1 | contig 15469 bp, 14 predicted proteins | sample 602601 | NCBI WGS metagenome assembly LNAP01 (sample SAMN02440304, study PRJNA202911) | soil metagenome | biome: Subtropical and temperate rainforests or woodlands; isolation source: soil samples (1 kg each in a 20% v/v slurry with milli Q water) were... ...
AAGCGGCGCTGTGGGACGACCGTCGCGACGACGACACCGTGCTCGGATATTTCGCCGACGAGAAGCCGCTGTCAGCCAAGGGAAAATTCTCGCTCGCCCGGGCTCTGATTGCGCGCGGCGACCGCGCCGGTGCGGAGCGCCTGGTCCGCGACGCCTGGCGCAACGACGGCATGTCCGGCGACGTCGAGAGCGCGGCGCTCGATCTGTTCGGCCCATTCATCACCCCGGGCGACCACAAGGCCCGCATGGACAAGCTGCTGTACAGCAGCGATGTCGATGCTGCGATGCGCGCCGCCAAGCGGCTCGGCGCCGCGCAGATCGCCCTGGCCAAGGCGCGGATCGGCGTCACCAAGAAGGCCATCAATGTGAGAGGCCTGCTTGAGGCCGTGCCAAGCGAGCTGCACGGCGATCCCGGCTACATATTCGCCAAAATCCAGCAGCTGCGGCGCGAGGAGAAATTCGCGGAGGCAGCCCAGCTGATGCTCGCCGCGCCGCGCGACCCGGCGCGGCTGCACAATCTGGACGAATGGTGGGTCGAGCGCCGGCTGCTGGCGCGAAAAATGCTCGACGTCGGCGAGCATCGCTCGGCCTATCTGATTGCCCGCGACGCCGCCCTGCCGGCCCGCGACATCTACAAGACCGAACAGGAATTCACCGCGGGCTGGATCGCGTTGCGCTTCCTCAAGGACCCCGCGACGGCGTCGCAGCATTTCGCCCGCATCGGCGTCGGCAGCGTCAATCCGACCGCGCTGGCACGCGCCGGCTACTGGCAGGGGCGTGCCGCCGAGGCCGCCGGCCGCAGTTCGGAGGCACGCCAGGCCTATGCGGCAGCGGCCGAGCAATCCACCAGCTACTATGGCCAACTGGCGCGGGCCAAGCTCGGCCTGCCGCAGATCGAACTGAACGCCGCACCAACTGCGCGCGGCCGCGGTACCGAGCGGCTGGAAATCGTCCGCGCGGTGGCGCTCCTGTATGCGCTGGACGAGCGCGAGATCGCGATCCCCATCCTCGGCGACATGGGTGAGAATGGCGATCCTGATGCCGTGCTCGGCCTCAGTGAACTTGCCGCCCGCAACTCCGACGCCCGCGGCATGCTGCTGATCGGAAAGGCCGCGCTCAATCGCGGCCTGCCGTTCGACCACTACGCCTATCCGACCGTCGGGATTCCCGCTTTTCCGACGATCGGCCCGGAGGTCGAGCGCAGCGTCGTGTATGCGATCGCGCGACAGGAAAGCGCATTCAATCAGGCGGTGGTGTCGCCCGCCAATGCCTACGGGCTGATGCAGGTGACGCCGGACGCAGGCCGCTATGTGACCAAGAAGTACGGCGCGAGCTTCGACCTGGCCAGACTGAAGACCGATCCGGTCTACAACGCATCCATCGGGGCCGCCGAACTGGGCGGCCTGCTCGACGACTATCGCGGCTCCTACATCATGACCTTCGCGGGCTACAATGCCGGCCGCGGCAGCGTGCGTAAATGGGTGGAGCGCTACGGCGATCCTCGCGATCCCAACGTCGACGCGGTTGACTGGGTCGAGCAGATCCCATTTTCCGAGACCCGCAATTACGTGCAGCGGATCATGGAAAACCTGCAGGTCTATCGCGCGCGCTTCGGCGGCGGCTCAAAGCTGCAGATCGAGGCCGATCTGCACCGCGGTGCCATCCAGTAGCCAGGCAAGAATTCAGCGATACGCGCAGAGCGTAACAAGCAGATTGCCGTGCGCAACCGGCTGACGGCCGCGCGTTCGTCATATGACGCTTGCGGCTGGGCCTATTCCCTCGACGATCCTCGCCCCGCTCAAACAAAAACCCCCGGCAGTTTCCTGCCGGAGGTCTTTGTTTCAGACACTGAACGTCGTGAGACGATCAGGATCAGAAGGAGCGCAGAGCCTGCAGCTGCAGCTGGTACACGTTCTGGTCGCCCAGGGTGAACACGCGGCCGGCCGGAGCACCGACAACCGAAGCGGTGGTGCCAGCGGTGTAGGTGCCGGTCAGGTTGGTATCCAGACGGGTGTACATGAAGTCAGCCGAGAAGGTGAGGTTCTTGACGGGCTGCCAAGCGGTCTTGGTACCGACCTGGTAGCTCGAGAACTTCATGTCGCCGGTTGCATTGAGCGTACCGATCGCAGCGCCGGACGTAGCGCCGGTCGAGAGAGCCGCGATCAGAGCAGCACTGCCACCCGCACCGTAGTCGATGGTGCTGTAGTTGCCGTACAGCGACGTGCGCCAGTTCGGGTTCCAGTAGTGCTCGTAGTAGGCGCTGATGTCCCAAGCGGTGCTCAGGCTGATGTCAGTGCCGTTGGCCGAGCTGGTTCCGCTGTACACGCCGTCAAGCACGTAACCGAAAGCCAGGCTGCTGCCGACACCGTTGCCGCTTGCGCGGGCATAACGGCCTGCGCCGGAGCTATCCTGCGTGCCGCCCCAGACATACTTGGCAGCGCCCTTGGCATAGGTCGCTTCCATCTTGAAGCTGTCGCCTGCGCCGGTCGGCAGGTTCTTCAACTCGAAGCCGCCGCTGACTGCGTAGCCGTAGGTCGAAGACGGACGACCGGAATCGGCGTTGCTGCTGGTGTAGTAGGTGCCATGAACTTCATGAGCAGCTGCCGACACGAAGGCCGAACCCCAAGCCTGATCGAGGCGGAGATTGCCGACAACGTCAGGAACGTGATCGCCACCCGAGGCGTTGCCCAGGAAGTTGTTGGTGCCGTAAGCACCGCCCGTCAGGGTCGAGCCCTGGAACGGAGAGACGAACACGGACGAGGTGTTCACGATACCGGCGGTGCGGTAGGGCTGAGCGTCTTCGAGCGAAATCGTCGCAGACACGCCGTTGCCGAACGAGGCGGTGTAGGCGATCTGCGTGATGCCGGTCGCGTTGTTGGAGCCAGCCTGGAAGCCGGACGAGATCGTCGGCTTGGCCAGGGCCCACTGCGGATCGAACATCGACACCGACTTACCCATGGTGAAGCCAGCGAACTGGATGAAGGCGTAGTCGACTTCAGCAATGGTGCCACCGGCGATCGACGAAGTGCCGCGGGTGAAGTCGACCTTCATGTCGCCGTAGGTGCGCAGGACGCCGTATTCGGTGGCGGTGCGGGTATCGACGTTCAGGTTGAAGCGGGTACGGGTGCTGTACCAATCCTGGTTGAAGGACTGCGAGCCGTTTGCGCCGCCGTACCAGTTACCGTTGCCGGAAGCCTGACCATTCAGCACGGTCTCGAGACGGATCGCGCCGCCGAGCTTGATGCAGGTATCGGTGCCCGGGACGTAGTAGAAGCCGGCACCATAGAGCGAGCAGACCTTCACGTATTCGACCGCTTTGGCCTTCATCGGAAGATCAGCGGCCTGTGCGCCGCTCATCGCGAGCAAGCCCGCGGCCGAGCCCAGAATCAGGCTCTTAATCGTGTTCATGTAAACCTCCAAGTTGTTAAAGGGAAAGGTTCCGGGTCCTGGGATGAGGATCACCCCAAGGACAAGTTCCTTGATCCCCGACAACCCGCAAAAGCGCTTCACCCTCCGAACACACCCGCTCGTGTGCGAGGGTTCAAAGCGAATACTTTGCGGGACGACCTCGGGATGCCCCCCTCCGTCGCACCGAGACCATCAACTAACCTGCTGCGCCGCGCAACAAAGGAACGCCTTGATTAGGTCCGAGTCTGGCCGTTTTCAGAGAGGTGTTGCACAAATCACACGCTTTCGTGATCTGGCATCCTTTCCAAGCCTTTGTTTTTATTTACCTTTTCCAGATGTCTCTCGAATTGTTTCCGGATGGTGCCAAGAGACCACTGTACGCGGCGGGGCTCACCGACCTCCACACAACCTGCGAATCAGTTCTCAAAGCTTCGCGCGCTCCTTTGACGGGACGGGTCCATCCGAGAGGAAGCCAATAGCGCAAGCTGGAACTGCTGCCGCGGGTGCAACCCGGTCCGATACTGCCTCGCGGCCAGCCAAGGTCTTGGTCCGGCGATGGAACCAGCCCCAGGGCGGCACGGCAGTGCACGCCCTACCATTAGGCAGTCGTCGATTCGATGTGCGCAACGCGATGACTTTTGATCTGGCGCTTGCGGTGCGAGGCCGCGTCGGGCATATCCAAACGCGATGGAGCTGTGGCCGAGTGGCTGAAGGCACCGCTTTGCTAAAGCGGCATACCTTTTACCGGGTATCGAGGGTTCGAATCCCTCCGGCTCCGCCATTCCTGCCGATTCTGAGCCATGGCGCGAGATCTGCGACGCAGCTACGCAAACCCCGTCGAACCGCCGCACGCCACGGCGGAATTGAGAATCAGCTTCCAACCTTATTGTTGAAACGAACGACCACCTTACCGAACGGTCCGCGTTCGAGATGATCGAACGCCGCGCGCACATCCTTAAAGCCGTAGACCCTCTCGATCACCGGCTTGAGGCCATGCTCGTCAATGGCGAGGTTCATGACCTCGAATGCCCGTCGATGCCCGACCGAGATACCCTGGATGACGGCCCTTTTGAGCATCATGGGAACCGCCGAAAGAACGATCTCCGATCCCTTCAAAAAGCCGATCTGGGCGATACGCCCGCCGCTCGCGAGTGCGGCTGCCGACTGGCTGATATTGTCGCCGCCGATCAGTTCGAGCACATGATCGACACCACGCCCGTCGGTCAGGTCCAACGCTCCAGCGGACCAGTCTGGGTTGGCACGAGTGTCGATCCCGCCGAAAGCGCCGAGTGCCTTCGCATGCTCCAGCTTCTCCGCGCTCCGCGAGGTGACGATCACCCGGGCTCCGAAGGCCTGAGCAAACTGCAGCCCGAACAGAGCGACGCCGCCCGTGCCCTGCACCAGAACGGTCTGGCCCGCTTTCAGATGACCTGTCTCGATCAGGGCGGACCATGCCGTCAGCGCCGCAACTGGCAGGGTAGAGGCTTCCTCATCCGTCAGCGATACGGGCGCCTTGACGGCGGCTTCCTCGTGTAGCGTCACATATTCAGCCAGCATGCCCGGCAGCGGTCCGCCGAGCGACTGGCCATGCCGGGCCATCTCCCGTGATGGCTCACCCTCGATCCATTGCGGCCAGAAGTTTCCGAGCACCCGGTCGCCGACCTTGAATCGTGACACATCCGCGCCGGTCGCCACGACCACTCCCGCCATGTCCGATACCGGAACGAACGGCATAGTTGGCCTGTCGGGCAGCAACTCGCCTTCGATCACCAGCTTGTCGCGATAGTTGAGGGAGACCGCCGCAACCCGGATCAGCAGTTCTTTGCTGCCCGGCGTCGGCACCGGCGCTCCGGCCAATTCCAGGTTCTTCAGTCCGAATGACGGCAACTGCCATCTTTTCATGGTCTCGCTCATGGCCCATCCTTTCTGGCGTCAAGCGAGACCTTATTGACAATCAAATGGATAGCGTTGCGATATATTTTGCCAACACTTCCTCCATTCGGTCTCCAATTGATGAGCCTGAATATTCATTCCCATCTTCAAGGCATTTCCGCCTTCGTTCATGCGGTGGAAACAGGTAGCTTCACGGCAGCAGCTGCGCGCATGGGCGTGTCAAAATCCGCGACCGGCAAGAGCGTCGCTCGCCTGGAAGAGCGCCTCGGCATCCGGCTACTGGACCGCACCACGCGCAGCCTCAACCTGACGGCCGAAGGGCGGGCCTACTATCAAAGCTGCCTCAAGGTTCTGGAAGAATTGAACGCCGCAGAGACGCTGCTGGCCTCGCAAAAGCGCATCGTATCGGGAACCTTGCGGATCAACCTGCCGATCTCTTTCGGCCGATTGTGCGTGATGCCCGTGCTCAAGGAGGTCGCAGACAGGAATCCCGATCTCAATCTCGATATCTCATTCACGGACCGCCAGGTCGATCTCGTCGAGGAAGGGATCGATCTTGTGGTGCGGCTTGGCGATCCCGGAGATCATGCGAGCCTGATCGGGCGGCGCATTGGTACGCAACGCTCGATCATTTGCGCCGCGCCGGCCTATCTGGACCGTCGCGGCCGTCCGGCCGCCGTAGAGGAACTCGTCAATCACGACTGCCTCGCCTTCGCCAAGGATGGCCGCCCGCTGCCATGGGCGGTTTGCGGCCCCGACGGACTGGTCAGGCCGTTCGTCATCCAGCCGCGCCATACGATCAGCCATGGCGAGGCCTTGCGAGATGCAACCTTGCGCGGGCTTGGCGTCGCCTATCTCTCGACCTGGCTTGCGGCGGATGACCTCCGCAGCGGGCGGCTTGAAGTGGTGCCGATTCCCACCCCCGCGGAAGATGCCCCGATAACCGCGCTTTGGCCGCGCTCGCGGGATCTGGCTCCCAAGGTGCGCGTGGTCGTGGATGCGCTCGTCGAGGCGCTGATGCCTGCCCGCCTGACCGGCTAGAAAAAGCGGTGTTAAAGCGCTGGGTGTTAGGGCGCCATAGCGTGGATGTCGTGCTCATCATCGTCGAGCACGGCCCGCCATCTCACGTCCCGATGTGGCTATCGCCCGAACTCTCGATTGGATTCAGCCGAGCGGTTCGTCGTCGTCGGTGGATGATTCGCGCTTGGGTGTAACAATGTCGCCGTCGTCGGTTTCGACCCCGGGTCGTGGCTCAGGCTTCGGCATGCCCTTCTGGCCACCATGCCGGCCGCCCTGGTCCTGCTGCCCTTCGAGATCGTTTTCCTTTGGCATGGTTCCCTCCCCTTCGCTACGGACGGCTGCCAACGCGCGCCTCAGGTGGAATGTGGGTATCCTGGTTGCGCGCGCTCGCTTGCGACGATGCAGACCGTGAGCGCAGTCCCGCTCACCGGACTGCGCGCCGCCGGCTCGAAAGCGGCGTCGATCTGTGGCATGGCCTCTCACTGCAACGCGCAGGGGCGGCAAAAGCTCCAGCGACGGAGTCGCGGCACCTCGCATTAACTGTGGGCGCATGGCCATACGGAGCACGCGGCAAACGCCAACCCGGACGTTGCCGAACTCCGGGCGTTGGTCCTCCGCCGTTCCAACGTTTCGCAAATGCCCGAGCGCCTCGCACGGTTTGGCGTCGGGGATCGCCCACGGCCCGAGGAACCATGTTGGTCCACGGCGCTTGACTAGCGACATTGCGGAAATCTTGCCGCTGCGGAGTAAGAACTATGATGGCGACCAGGATGAAGCACCCCGGCCCGACCGGCCTGCTTGTCGCTATCGCGCTCGCCTTGTCAGCTGCGGCAACCGCAGCACAGGCCTACTCCCCCGATCAGGAACGACTCTGTTCCGCAGATGCCATGCGGCTGTGCAGCGCCCAGGTGCCCAATGTCGAGCAGGTCACCGCCTGCATGCGCAAGCAGAAGGCGAATCTCAGCAAGGGCTGCAGGGCTGTGTTCGACAAATAGCCGGCAGGACGCGAAGGCGCCGTGATCAATGGTTGGTCAGCCAAGCGCGCGCGGCGCGCTGGGCCGCGGCGACCTCGACCTCAGACATCATTTCCGCGACCTCGCGACGCATCGCCAGGGCGTCCGCACGACCCTTCATGGCGGCAAGATTGAACCATTTGTGCGCCGCGACGAGATCGACGATGCCTGAGCGTCCGCACGACCAGTGCATTCCGCGGTCGAACAGCACGTCCTGAATGGCGCTGGTATCGACCGGCTCGGCGGTGTCGAAATTGATGAAGCCCTGAAACATGCGATCTCTCCTTTTTATCGTTGCCGCCTCGTGCGAGTGCGGCTCCTGTCTGACTGTCCAACGTCCCGTCGCCGTTTTCCGGCTTGTGGGGATGATCATGACCGATAAAATTTGAAGAGCAGTTTAAGTATCGCGATGAACGGATTCTGAACGAAATCCTCACCGCCACGGGCCGGTCCGGTGAGATGCTGGTTTTGCTGGGCTTTGTCGCCGCCGCCGGATTTGGTTTACCGTGTCGATGAGCAGACCGATAACCATCCGATCATGCGGCGGCCGCGGGATCGAAAAACGCTGAGGGGTCTCCCCTGCGCACCAGGACGTTCTGACGCATCAGGCGCCGCGTCGATAGGCTCGTGAAAGGGAAATCAAGGAGCCGGGGACCAGCCGCGCCGGCAAGGACGAGGGCGTCGGCGAACACGTCAGGATCAGATTCCAGTGGCGGAGACCGCCGCTGAAACTGCGGACCGAAGATCCGCACCGAATAAAGAACCGCACGGCCGAAGCACTGCGTTCTTTGCCGAACCGGCTCACGGAAGGACAAGCCCCGCATGAGATCCCGATCAAGCCGTTTGACCTGATGTCTCGCCGACACCCTCTTCGTCGACCAGAGCCTGCTGCCAGATCAGCTTCGAGAAGCAACTGGCGTGGAGACCCTTGTGACGTCGCCGGCAGCAAGCCGCCGGCAGTTTTCAGAAGAAGGGTTACTTCTTCTTCTTGGCAACCTTCTTCGTCTTCTTGGCAGTCTTCTTCACTGCGCTCTTCGTTGCCTTCTTCGCCTTCTTAGCTTTCTTGGCCATGTTGCCCTCCAGAATAAAAGTGATCGCTAGTCGCTGCGTGCACTCGGGAATCGAGATGCACTACATCCCGAATACACCAACACATTAGAAAAAACAGTGTCCCGCTTAAGGAAGTGTTGATGACGCGATGACGCCGTGCACACCACGCGCACAACGACAACACGACAGCGCGCATGCGGACAATGCCAGAAACGCGCGAAAACTCTACACCGACGATTGTCAAGATTGTAGGAAACGGCTGCGCCGCAGGCACAATCGAGATTCATGATATCAGATAAATACAATACAGGTCGGCGACTCCGAGTCGGTGCAGGCGACCGAAAGTGCCGGTCGCGGACTCTGAGTCGCATTTTTTGGCAATGAAAAAATTTTCAGGAAAATCGCGTTGGGGACTTAACGCCCCTCGCTGCAACCGCTTTTTCCGGCGAATCGTGATCCCTGATTCGTGTCGCTGCCTTTGTCCGCACGACGCTTCGTCGCTTACCGAACAGCGGTTCGCGCTGCCAACGGCGACGCCGCAAGCGCGGCGTCGCCGGCCATTCAGATGCCTAGCTTGCGCTTCAGGAGATCGTTGACGGCCTGCGGGTTGGCCTTGCCGCCCGACGACTTCATCACCTGACCGACGAACCAGCCCATCAAGGCCGGCTTGGCCTGGGCCTGCGCGACCTTGTCGGGATTGGCTTTGATGATCTCGTCCACCACCTTCTCAATGGCGCCCATGTCGGTGACCTGCTTCATGCCGCGCGCTTCAACCAGCGCCCGCGGATCGCCGCCTTCGGTCCAGACGATCTCGAACAGTTCCTTGGCGATCTTGCCGGAGATCACGCCCTCGCCGATCAGGTCGACGATGGAGGCCATCTGGACCGCGGACACCGGCGAGGACGTGATGTCCTGGCCTTCCTTGTTGAGCCGGCCGAACAGCTCGTTGATGACCCAGTTGGCGGCCAGCTTGCCGTCGCGGACCTTGTCGGCCAGTCTCGAAAGCACCGCTTCGAAGAAATCGGCGCTCTCGCGTTCGCCCACCAGCACCGCAGCGTCATAGGGCGTCAGCCCGATCTCGCCGATGAAGCGCGCCTTCTTCTCGTCCGGCAGCTCCGGCAGGTCGGCCTTCAGGGCTGCGACATAGGCTTCGCTGAATTCCAGCGGCAGCAGGTCGGGATCCGGGAAATAGCGGTAGTCGTGCGCCTCTTCCTTGGAGCGCATCGACCGGGTCTCGCCCTTGCCGGCGTCGAACAGCCGAGTCTCCTGATCGATCGAACCACCATCCTCCAGCACGCCGATCTGGCGTCGCGCCTCGTAGTCGATGGCCTGGCCGATGAAGCGGATCGAATTGACGTTCTTGATCTCGCAGCGGGTACCCAGCGGGTCGCCCGGCTTGCGCACGGAGACGTTGACGTCGGCGCGCAGGCTGCCCTTCTCCATGTCGCCGTCGCAGGTGCCGAGGTAACGCAGGATGGTGCGCAGCTTGCTGACATAGGCCTTGGCCTGTTCGGACGAGCGCAGGTCCGGCTTGGAGACGATCTCCATCAGCGCCACGCCGCAGCGGTTGAGGTCGACGAAGGTCGAGGTCGGGTCCTGATCGTGCAGCAACTTGCCGGCGTCCTGCTCCAGGTGCAGCCGCTCGATCCCCACGGTGAAGCTCTCGCCCTCGTCGGTGTCGACGATCACCTCGCCCTCACCGACCACCGGCGATTTGTACTGGCTGATCTGGTAGCCTTGCGGCGAGTCTGGATAGAAGTAGTTCTTGCGGTCGAAGGTCGAGCGCCGGTTGATCTGCGCCTTCAGACCGAGGCCGGTGCGCACCGCCTGGCTGACGCAATGTTCGTTGATGACCGGCAGCATGCCCGGCATCGCCGCGTCGACCAGCGACACATGGCTGTTCGGCGCGCCGCCGAATTCGGTGGAGGCGCCGGAAAACAGCTTGGAGTTGGAGGTGACCTGGGCGTGGACTTCCAGCCCGATCACGATTTCCCAGTCGCCGGTGGCGCCCTTGATGAGTTTTGACGGTTTGACAGGTGCGTTCATAGGCGGCTTTTACCCCGATGGCGGAACCGAGAAAACCCCAAAGGTGACTTGGCGCCGACCCGATTTCGGCGCGACGCCCATTACATCTTGGAGGCGAAGGCCTTGAACACCGGGCTTCCGCGCAGCGCATCGCGCCCCGCGGCGATCACCTCGTCGACCTGCTGCTGCGGCAGCTGGAAGCGCGTCGGCACCGCCTCGAGCACCTTGGCGCGGGCCGGATCGAGCTGGTCGAAGCCGAGCCGTCCGATGAAGAAATTCAATTCCTTGCAATTCCAGCCGGGCCTTACGCCGTAGCGCGCACGCTCGGCTGATGACAGGCCGCAGCGCCACTTGATCAGCGAGGTCTGCCAGTCCTTCATGGCGCGGTCGAAGGCCGAGTAGCTCGAGCCGACGCTGGCGTCGATGGTGGTGTCCACCGCCGCCGACAGCAGTTCGACGCCGCTCGGCCCTTCCACGGTGTTGATCCAGTTGCCCGACAGGCCGGCCTTGGAGTCCACCACCAGGAACAAGGCCCTGCGCAGCTGCACTGCCTGCTGCGGTGTCAGCGGTCCATAGGCCGTCTCGGACGACTCACGTTCGATGGTGAAGCCGGAGATGCCGTAATTGTCCACCAGCCCGCCATCCATCAGCTTGATGAACGGCACCGCGCCGTCACGGTAGCGCATGATCGCCTTGGCGTAGGCACTCAGCGACGGCGAGGCATTGCGATTGCTCGCGGCCTTGATGATCGACGGCGGTAGCGGATCGTTGCAGGTGCCGGGAAACGCCTTGATCACGGCCGGCGCGAAGGCGATCGGCACCGCGGCCGAGGCAGCCACCGCGTTGGAAAGCGGGTAGCGCGCCAGGTCGCTGCAGATCGCCGTGAAGGCCGTGGCGCCGAACACGAACGGCACGTGGTTATAGATGTCGGAGGCGTTGATCCAGATGCGCGGCTTGCCACTGCGGAAATGCTCGAAGGTGGCGCCCTCGAACAGGTTGGCATCGAGCCACTTGGTGAAGCCGGTGGAGTCGTTGATGCCGCCGGAGAACGCGCGGCCGATGGTGTTGAGCGACAATTCCGTATTGAGCCCCTCCTCCGCATTGCGCAGCAGGAAGCGCTCGCGGAAATCCGTCAGCGCCGCGCGCTTCTTGAGGCCGAAATAGGCCGCGGTGACCGAGCCGCCGGACACGCCGGAGATGAGGTCGACGTGATCGAGCATCGAGCCGCCGGCACCGCGGGTCGGCACCCGGTCCAGTTCCTGCAGCACGCCGAACGAGAACGCCGCCGCGCGGGTGCCGCCGCCCGAAAACGACAGGCCGACAAGGGCATCGTCGAGTGCGACGGGATCCTCGAAGCCGATCTTTTCCTTATTGGCAGAACTGGCATCGCTGAGGGGGAGGTTGATGGGCAGGTTATGCACCGACGCACAACCCAGCAGGAAGGCAGAGGCTGCGACGACGACACCGATAGAACGCAGCCCACGCATCGACTTTACCGCTTTCAAGCTCAGCCGGCAGGCGCCGGCCTGCCGCTGCCTCCATCCGGACACGATCGCGTGCGGAAGATCGACCAGATTTCGCGGCAAAGCGTTGCAATTTGATGCAAATTGCCGCAACGCCGCATATGCGCAGGTAACGTGGCTAATGAATGGTGAAACCGGGGACGTACAAGTTCCGCAACTAGTTCGGCGGCGAGGTCGGCGCGACGTCAAACACCAGCGTGAACCAGGTACCCTGCCCGCGAATGCTCACGGCGTTGAATTTGACGTTCTTGGCGTTTTCCTTGAGCGTCTGCAGGATCAACGCGCCGAGCTTGCGCGGCGATGGCCATTCCTGCCCCTCGCCGAGGCCCACACCATCGTCGGACACGACCACCGTGACCTCGCCGCCCTCCAGCTTGCAGATCAGCTTGATCTGCCCGCCATTGCGCCCGACGAAGGCATATTTCAACGCGTTGGTCAGCATCTCGTTGACCAGCAGCCCGGCCGGCATCGCGACGTTGATCGACAGCGGGCAGTAGCCGACCTCAAGCTTGAGCTCGATCCCCGGCATCGCGCTGGCCTGCATCACCGCAGTGGCGATCTCTGACAGATACTGGCCGAGATCGATTTCCGGCGTCGCATTTTCTGCCGACAAGGTCCGGTAGAGGACGGTCAGCGCGTCGATGCGGCTGGCAAGCCGAGCCAGCGCCACCGCTTCACCCTCGGCGGCGGAGCGCGCTTCCAGCCGGATCAGCGCCGTGACCAGCTGCAGGTTGTTCTTCACGCGGTGCTGCAATTCCCGCATCAGCATGTCGCGGTCGCGGATCTGGTTTTCGAACTGCTCGATCTGCGCCCGCTCGCGCCCGCCGACATCGACCAGCGCCGCGATGCGAAAACTCTCGATGCCGTCGTCGCTCTCGATCACCGAAGCATAGGCCTGCACGACGACCAGGCGGTCGACCGGCACGGCCGGACGGAACACGCCGATGAAGTCCTCACCGTCGCGGATCGCCTCACCCAGCGTCTGGTCCGCATTGTCCTCATTGAGAAAGCCGTCGAGGTTGGTCCAGCCATGGCCCTCGACATCGGCCGCTGTCATCGACATCAGGCTCTCGAAAGCCTTGTTGATGTAGACGACATGCTGCTCGGCGCCGGCTCCGCGCGACACGGCGACCGCGACCGGCGCATAGTCCAGGAGATGCTTGTACCTGTCGTTCTCGAGCGCCAGCGCGAGCTTCGGCGAGCCCAGAATCTGATCGACCTGCTGGGAAGGAGGAAGTCCGTCGTCGGCGCTCATGGAAGGTCCACGCTCATGGAGAAAGCATGACGAATGGTGGGCAAAAACGCAACGCTAAAGCCGCAGTGCAGCGTTGGGAATTCAGGCCCACCATTTCGTCGGGGAAAAGCGTCCGGCGGACTGCTCGATGACTTCGCCCAGCGAGAACAGCGTCTCCTCGTCGAACGGCCGGCCGATCAGCTGCAGCCCGAGCGGCAGGCCCTGCGCGTCCTTGCCGGCGGGAACCGCAATGCCCGGCAGGCCGGCCATGTTCACCGTCACGGTGAAGATGTCGTTGAGATACATTTCCACCGGATCGGCGCCGCCCTTCTCGCCAATCCCGAACGCCGCAGAAGGCGTCGCCGGGGTCAGGATGGCGTGGATGCCCTTGGCAAAGCAGTCCTCGAAATCCTTCTTGATCAGGGTGCGCACTTTTTGCGCGCGCAGATAGTAGGCATCGTAGTAGCCGGCCGACAGCACATAGGTGCCGATCATGATGCGGCGGCGGACCTCGGGACCAAAGCCTTCGGCACGGGTGTTCTCGTACATTGCATCGATGCTGCGACCGGGCATGCGGAGACCGTAGCGAACGCCGTCATAACGCGCGAGATTGGACGAGGCTTCGGCAGGCGCCACGATGTAGTAGGCCGGCAGCGCGTATTTGGTGTGCGGCAGCGACACGTCGACCAGTTCCGCACCGGCCGCCTTCAGCGTCTCGGCACCCTCTTTCCACAGCTTCTCGATTTCCGCTGGCATGCCGTCGAGACGGTATTCGCGGGGAATGCCGATCTTCATGCCCTTGACCGACTTGCCGATCGCCGCCTCGTAATCCGGAACCGGCAGATTGGCGGATGTGGTGTCCTTGGGATCGAAGCCGGCCATGGAGCGCATCAGGATGGCGGCGTCGCGCACCGTGCGCGCGATCGGCCCGGCCTGGTCGAGCGACGACGCAAAGGCAACAACGCCCCAGCGCGAGCAGCGGCCATAGGTTGGCTTGATACCGACCGTCCCGGTGAACGCTGCCGGCTGGCGGATCGAGCCGCCGGTGTCAGTTGCGGTGGCGCCTAGGCACAGGCCGGCGGCCACGGCCGAGGCCGAGCCGCCGGACGAGCCGCCGGGGACAAGATTGGTGTCGGAGCCGTCGCGGCGCCACGGATTGACCACCGGGCCGAAACACGAGGTCTCGTTCGAAGAGCCCATGGCAAACTCGTCATTGTTGAGCTTGCCGAGCATCACGGCACCGTCGCGCCACAGTTGCGCGCTCACGGTGGACTCATACGGCGGTATGAAATTGCCGAGAATCTTCGAGCACGCCGTGGTGCGGACGTCCTTGGTGGCGAACAGGTCCTTGATCCCGAGCGGCAGGCCGGCCAGCGGGCCGCCCTCGCCCCTGGCGATCTTCGCGTCGGCCGCAGCCGCCATGGCCCGCGCATGAACCGGAGTCTCCAGCACGAAAGCGTTGAGCACCCGGGCGTTCTCGACCGCCACGATATGCGCATCGGTCAGTTCGACCGACGTGAAGGATTTTTTCGCCAGGCCATCACGGGCCTCGGCGAGCGTCAGCGACGTCAGGTTTGTCATCTATTTATTGACCGGGCTGCAGAAGAACGGAGAAAGCGTCTTGTCGTTTTCCGGCGCATCGCGGCGGAGTTTGTCTCTGGCCTTGTCGGCCGCCTCGAGCTGATCGAGCACCGCATCCATCGCCTTGTCGGGATCGACGATCTTGCCCTGCTTCTCGAGGGCGTCGAGGTAGTCCATGTAGAGCTGATAGGACTTTTCATCGTCGCAGAGCATACACATGCGATTTTCCTGTCTCGTCCGGGCGTTACTCGACGACTTTCGGCACCAGAAAGAAATGGTCTTCGCTCATCGGCGCATTGGCGATCACTTTGTCCGCGATCTCGCCGTCGGTGATCACATCGGCACGCCGGGTCATTTCCATGGGGGTCACCGAGGTCATCGGCTCGACGCCCTCGACATCGACCTCGGAGAGCTGTTCGACGAACGCCAGCATGGCATTGAGCTCGCCCTGCAGATGGGGAACTTCATCCTCGGTGACCGCGATCCGCGCGAGATGCGCGATACGGCGAACGGTGGCAGCATCGACCGACATTATATGGGGCCTCTGGGGCGGAACGCCCACTCAGCCCGCCGTATAGCAGACGGAGGTTTCGCGCCGCAACCGCGCGGCGCGCACCATCAGCCCCGCAGACCGGCCATCCGTTCCAGCGCCGCCGCGGCCAGGGCCCGGGTCAGTTCTGCCGCCGGCAGTTCCGTGCCCATGCCCACCGCCTGGCCGGCCC
>LNAP01003310.1_pt1 | contig 15468 bp, 19 predicted proteins | sample 602601 | NCBI WGS metagenome assembly LNAP01 (sample SAMN02440304, study PRJNA202911) | soil metagenome | biome: Subtropical and temperate rainforests or woodlands; isolation source: soil samples (1 kg each in a 20% v/v slurry with milli Q water) were... ...
AGAAGATGGGTTTGCCCCCAATGGACATCCTGGAGGGTCATCGCCGCTCCCAGTTCGCGCCGCCGATCATTCGCCGTGGTGCGGTGGCAGTGGATGACGTCGACGCGTTGGCAGAGGACGCGGAAGAGACGTCTGCGACGGTGGATGAGCCGGAGGACGAAGCATGAATCCCCTGACCTCGGCTCACCCAATGCCCTTCGACGCGTTGACACCGGATGCCTATCGACAGCTCGAACACGCAGCCTCCCTAAAAGGCCTTTTAAAACCTTTTAAGGGTAAGGGGGAGTTGGAGCACCTGGCGCAGGTGGCGAGGACAATCGAGGCGCAGTTATGTCGCCTGATGGAGGCTGTGGTGCAGCAGGCCGGACAGCCTCCTTACTCACTGCTGGATATTCGATTGGTGCTGCAGAACACCGGTGCTGGCAGCACCTTTTTGCGTTGGCGCACCCGTGATTTTGCCCGTATGGGGGTTGCGGTCTGGGAACGCCAGATGAGCAACACAGTCCTGCCGCAGCTCATACGCGAGGGATTGCACCGTTTCGAATGCGAGCGCATTGCACTGAACCTACAGATGAGCGTGGTGCATTCGCTCTACCGCCAGGCCTCGACCTGCGCGATCAAAATGGCCAGTGCCGAACGGTTACTGCGCCAGTTCACACCCGCAGTGGAGGTATCACGATGAGTACTTTTTTCGTCGGTGAAGGCAATATCGGCAGTGCGCCAGAGTTCCAGGAATTTCCATCAGGCAATGACGAGCCACGACGCTTGCTACGGCTGAATGTGTACTTCGACAACCCCATCCCACGCGAAGGCAGCTATGAAGATCGAGGCGGTTATTGGGCGCCGGTCGAGCTCTGGCACCGTGAGGCTGAACACTGGAGCACGCTGTACCAGAAAGGCATGCGCGTGCTGGTCGAAGGTCGTACCGTGCGCGATGAGTGGGAGGACAGCGAAGATAACGCGCGGGTGACCTTCAAGATCGAGGCCCGTCGCGTCGGTATCCTGCCTCACCGGGTGCACGGCGTGGTCATGCGGGAACGCTCCAGTGAGCAGTCAGCAGCCACGAAACACGTCGGGCAAAATACCGAGCAAACCATTTCAACTGTGTCGAAGCCCAGCAAGCGCAAAGCGCCGCCACCTAAGGCCTAACAAAGCTTAGGCATGAAAATTGCGCCTTTGCGCGAAGTTGCCGAACAGTTATTACTCGTTGTTCGTGAAGACCCGCCCTGTTACCCACGCTACAACAAGGTAGCAGCCTCGACGCATTCAAAGCTGCCCTCACCGACTAATATGAGGAACCTGCCATTCAGGTTTCTCATATCTCGCCCCTGCTACTTCGAACAACGCTGCTCCAAACCCAATCCGGAGCAGTTCTATGCGTCTCTTTCTCTGCGAGAAACCGTCCCAGGGTCGTGACATCGCCAAGGTGCTCGGAGCCACCCGGCGTGGTGATGGTTGCCTGATCGGCACCGACTCAACCGTCACCTGGTGTATCGGCCACCTGCTGGAGACGGCCCCACCCGAAGCTTATGGCATTCAGTACAAGAATTGGTCGTTGAATCATCTACCGATCATTCCCGCGCAGTGGCAGGTTGAGGTCAAACCCAAGACTGCCGCACAGTTCAAGGTCATCAAACGCCTGCTCAGTGACGCTTCCACGGTGGTCATCGCAACCGACGCCGATCGCGAAGGTGAAATGATTGCTCGCGAATTGCTGGAGCTCTGCAAGTATCGAGGCCCCGTTCAGCGCCTCTGGTTGTCCGCCCTCAACGAGGCATCGATTCGCAAAGCATTGTCTTCGCTGAAGTCTGGTCAGGAGACCTTCCCGCTTTATCACTCAGCCCTCGCCCGCAGCCGTGCCGACTGGCTGATCGGCATGAACCTCAGTCGTTTGTTTACCCTTCTTGGTCGGCGGGCAGGCTACGACGGCGTTTTGTCAGTGGGGCGCGTCCAGACACCCACCTTACGTCTGGTGGTCGATCGGGATCGTGCGATTGCCGGCTTCGTCCCGGTACCTTACTGGAACATTGAGGTACACCTATCGTCGATGGGCCAGCGATTCATCGCGGCGTGGTTACCGCCATGCTCAGGACGGGACGAGTCGGGGCGTTGCCTACAACAAGTGCTTGCCCATCACGCGGTCCAAACAATCACCGACGAGAAGTCCGCCACGGTAATCTCGTTACATACTGAGCACTTCCGAGAACCGCCGCCCCTGCCCTTCGACCTAAGCACGTTGCAGGAAGTCTGCTCGCGTAAGCTGGGGCTCGGCGTCCAGGAAACCCTGAACATCGCCCAAGCCCTGTATGAAACCCACAAAGCCACCACCTACCCGCGCAGCGATTGCCGCTATTTGCCAGAGAATATGTTCAACGAGGCTCCCGCGGTACTAGACGCCCTGCTCAAAACGGATCCTGCACTCAGACCTGCATTCGAGGACCTCGATCAATCATTGCGCTCCCGCGCATGGAACAATGCCAAGGTCACTGCGCACCACGGCATCATCCCCACCATCGAACCGGCAAACCTGGTGCGGATGTCCGAACAAGAACGCCATGTCTACGAACTGATCCGTAGCCACTACCTAGTGCAGTTTCTTCCGCATCATGAGTTTGATCGGACCCAGGTCGAACTGGCGCGTGGCGAAGAACGATTGACCGCTGTGGGCAAACTGATCTTGGTCCAGGGCTGGAAAAGCTTACTCTCCGAAAACACCGAGGAGGATGAGCCCAGTCACAAATCCCAAGTCTTACCCATCTTGCAAAAGGGAGCGCAGTGCGCAGTGGACAATGCCGAACTCAAATCCATGCAAACGGCCGCTCCTAAACCTCTCACCGAGGGTGATCTGATCAAGGCGATGAAAAACGTCGCCAAGCTTGTCAACGACCCACGCCTGAAACAGAAACTTCGGGACACCACCGGTATCGGAACCGAAGCCACACGAGCCGGCATTATCAAAGGGTTAATTGATCGCGGTTATTTGCTGAAGAAAAAACGCGCCTTGATGGCCACCGCCGCGGCCCATACCCTGATCGAGGCGGTACCAGCAGCAGTCGCAGATCCGGGTATGACCGCAATCTGGGAACAGGCGTTGGACGAAATCGAAGCGGGACGCCTGACCCTAGATGCGTTCGTTGCCAAGCAGGCGAACTGGATTGCGCAGTTGATCGCACACTGCCGCTCGCTCACGTTGGCAATAGCGCTCGAAACGAACCCAGGCTGTTCCATGTGCAACGCCTCAATGCTCAAACGAAAGGGCAAATCAGGACCGTTCTGGTCATGCTCCCGATATCCGGATTGCAAAGGCACTGTGTCAATCAGTAAAGATACGCGTCGCTCATAATGTTCCATGGGGCGATAACCATGAAAATGGTGCGTTCTCCGCCTTGACCTAGTCCCATCCTCTCTGCTGTAGTGGCTCAGGGTAATCGCCAACGGCAACCCAAGGCCGATTAGCTCCGGGCAGTTCGGTCAAACTCTTCGAGTTCGGAGCCTCCTCTTCTGCGGGATCTCGTTCCCGTTTTGTGCTCGACCTGATTGTGGTGGCGGATGACCACTGTTGCCTCTACCCGGCAATAGCGGTCATCCGCTTCGGCGATCGTATTCAGTCCCGGAGCCCACCGGGGAAACAAGGGGCACCCTTTGTGCGCGGATGCGTGCCAGCATGTTCCGACCCAGGCCACGACAAGGGTCGGTTGACGAATCATTGCGCAGTTCAACCAAGTTTTGCGAGGAGCTTGTCGACTGCGTAAGACCGTCAAAGGTGGCTTTTCTGTTCCTTGCCTGACACTCCCTCAGGCCCACTCTTCATTTTGTTCATGCCAGTGAATACCACTCTAATCCAGGCGTAAAAAATCGGGTTGCAGCGTCTTGACGCTCCCCTTTGACAGGCTTATACAAAGGGCGTGGTTCGCTGTCGTTGACAGCCCAGCCCAGGTGGCCAGAACCTTCAAGGCTACGCCACGTTCGTGGTGGTTTACCCAAGTGCGATTAGCGTTCGGAAGCTCGCGCGGTTGCCGCTTCAGCGGTGATGAATGCCGACTACTCCATGCCTGTGGATTACCACCGCAAACGCTCCTCTACTGCACAGCTATTCCTTCAGAAGCATCATTCTGATGGTCATCGGTTTGCCGGTGACGAGTCGTTCATCGCTCGACTTCATCTTACCCACCCTGACGGGGGCTCACTTTCCCGTCAGGGGCTGTGCGTCGCCGTTTTCCCTTGAAACAGGAGAACCACCATGGCCTACGCCAACCAATCCCAAGAAGCGACCTCTTACTTCAACCTGCACACCGTCGGTATCGGCTACCTCAACCGTGTTCGTGAAGTACAGGTCCGCCGCGGTCAGCCATTCATGGCCTGCGATATCGCAGCCTTGCATGGTGCCACTGATGCAGTGGAGTACACCCGCTTTGATTGCAAAGTCGCTGGTGGCGAAGCTGACCGTTTGATTCGTCTCTATATGGACGCCGTCAAGGCCGAGAAAAAGGTCTTGCTGTCTTTCCGTATTGGCGACCTGTGGATCGACCCATTTCTCTATGAGAAAGGCGATAAACAAGGCCAACCTGGCGCCAGCCTGAAAGGTCGTTTGCTGTTCATCGACTGGATCAAGGTCAATGGCAAGTTCGAATACAAAGCGCCCGCCAGGCAGGAAGCAACAGCACCTGCTGAGCAAGCGCCAAACCGTGAGCCGTCCCCAACTTCGGCTGATGCCGAAGTTGAGGATACCGACAACCCTACAGACTCCAGGATTGAACCGGAATCTCCAACCACTCCCCGCACGGCCCGCCGTGTCGCCACACGTGCTGTTCAGTCCGTCTGAACAATCCATGATGTTTTACATCAAGGCGCTCAATCGAGCGCCTTTTCTTCAACCAGCACAGGAGAACCAATATGGAATCCTTCTGGCTTTGCGACGACTGCCTGTTCGGTGCGGCTTACGAGGACTACAGCACGTTATCGCTGTATTACTCGCCAGATGAGACCGAACAACGTATCGCCGCGATACACCGGGGGCTGGTTCGCTTATTGCCCATCAGTGCCGACTTCGATCCCGAAACCGGCTGGGGAATAAGATCCTTTTCTCCATTGCCTTGCGACGGTTGTGGTTCACCTCTGCACGGTCAACGCCACCGATACACTCGGCTGTAAACCCTACATCACCTGCAAACGCCTGCAACTCCACACCCACCCTGGGGAAACCACTCCCCTCGGGCGTGTACCCCTGATTATTCCCTTCGGAGGTAGCGCCATGAACACCCCACTCACACTGATTGAGACCTCGGATTTCGAGGCTGATCGCATTATCCAAGAAAACCAGCTGATCGACGAAGCGCTGCATATTCTGGATCGTCGACTGTTCAACCGCGGTCCTAAACTGACGTCACCTGAAACCGTGACCTCTTACCTAAAACTGCAGCTTACACAACAAGAACATGAAGTCTTTGGTGTGATTTTTTTTGACGCCCAGCACCGGGTGCTGGCGTTTGAAATCCTCTTTCACGGCAGCATTGATAGCGCCAGCGTTTACCCCCGCCAAGTCGTTAAGCGTTCCCTCGCGCATAACGCTGCAGCCGTCATTTTTGTTCACAACCACCCCTCAGGGTGTACAGAGCCCAGCCAGGCGGACCGTGTTTTGACCGTACGGCTGAAAGAGGCCTTGGCCTTGATCGACGTGTGCGTACTGGATCACTTTATCGTGGGTGAAGGTCGCCCGCTCTCCCTTGCCGAATACGGATGGCTTTAAACCTCACAGGCGCCTACGGGCGCCTCGTTTATTTTCATTCTGGAGCACGCTCATGAACCCCACACACCAAGCCCCCACCCTGCTGATCGCCTCAAATCCATTTACTCGGGGCTACGACAAACTTTATATCGAACGGTTGTTACTGATCTTCTACGAGGATGGCTGTCCTCCCTGCTTTCGGCCTATGCACGACTCCCAGGAGCATCTGTCCGACGATACGTTGCAACTGGTCCCCTGCATCTTCAATGATGATTTCGCCTTGATCAGCGAAGGCCAATCCATTCTGAATGAATTGGATGGTTGCTGCCCGTCCAACGGACTGGTGCACCAGGTGGTCTATGCCGTAATAGGCTAAGTGTTCAACGAGCAGTGCCACGTCGCGGACTTTGACTCCTTGGAAGAAGCCAAGTCCGTGGTCCATCGTTTGAGTTTCGAGACTGGACGCTACAGCCGAGCTTGGGAGATCAGTACCGCACACCTCACTGAAGAAGCATTGCGCTACTTGGAACGCGGGGCGGACTATTTCGACTCTAGCCCAACCGGGCTGCTGTTCGAACCCTTTGTCCTGAAGGACTGCAATGGCGTCGGGTGTAAGCTGATCGGCACGCCCTGGACAGACGATAACCTGATAAAAATCGAGGGCTGTTCTTACTCATCGCTGAGGCAAGAGCAACTCGATGCTAGTACGCCGGCAGCCGTGGTCAACGTACTGTATATGGCGGCATTGGCGGATGTGCGATTGTTGATCTTCGACCCCGACGCTGCTGTCTTGGATGGACTAGCTATCTATGATGCAGAGCAAAGTATTTAGCGTTAACACGACCTGCCATAAATCGGATTTCTCACTGAATCGATCCTTCACCTCATGTCAGGTTCTGTACTGAATCTGACATGAGGTTTTTTCATGGAGCGTTTTTTTACGCCTGTCTGCCTGCTGTTTTTTTTGAGTGCCTGCAGCGCGCAAATTTCCACCCCATTGCCGACTAATCCAAAGATCGACAGTGGCTCCAATCGGACCCAATTATCAAGGAGCCCGGCCGAAGCAAACCATCCGGCGGAGATCCGTTATGGTCGCTATACGCTGGTGAGCACAGAGCCCACCACGGAGCAACGTGATCTTCTCGCTCAAATAATTGATGTGAGCATACCGTCCAACCTTAATCCCTCGGTAGAGGAGGCGATGCATTACGTGCTGCAGCGCTCGGGTTATTCGCTCTGCCCTACCACCGAACCAGTAAAGACACTTTTCACTCGGCCTCTGCCTGCAGCCCATTACCGACTCGGCCCGATTGCGTTACGCAGCGCACTACAGGTACTGGCTGGCTCCGCCTGGCAACTCACGACCGATGAGGTCAGCCGTTCGGTCTGCTTCGAACAGCAGAAAGCTGATGTCGGCATCGTGCGGGCTACACCAGACTCGTCCCATCAGGCGGAGGCACGTCCATGAAAGCCTCGACGTTTCAAACCATAATTGTTGGCTTACTTTGCCTGGCAGTCGCCGGGCTGAGCGGCGGTTTGTTTAACCAGTATCAGCGCATGGCCGAGCTACAGAGTACGAACACCCAGCGCTTCCAAACTTTGGACACCTTGCAACGTGATTTAAGCGCGCTCAGGGACGCACAGGAGAAACTGCAGTACTCGCTGAAAGACCTGAAGCAGATGGTCGATACAGGTGAGCAACAGGCCAATACCCTCGATCCGATGCTGGATCAGTGGGCGCAAGAGATACAGGAGATGCGCGACGGTCTGGCAGAGCGCGCCACCGTGAAAGATCTGACAGCTCTAAGCGGACGCTTTGAGCACGTCGAACAGCAGCTACTGGAGCTCAAGACTCAGCCTTCCCTACCACCGCCAACCTCTTCCGCGAACAAGCCGAAAAAGACGGCTCCCCCAAAACCCGTCCCGCTATCGCCACCGTTCTCGGTGTTGGGTGTCGAGTCCCGCGGAGGTGAGCGCTTTTTGGCAGTCGCACCTCATGACAGTAGCTCTCTCATAGATGTTCGGCTGCTGCATGCCGGCGAGCAGTTCGGATCCTGGCACCTGAAAGTGCTGGAGCCGCACTCAGCCATCTTCTCGGTGGTCGCTCAGCCAGACCAGACCGTGCAACTCCCTTGAGAAGCGACCATGAACAGAGCGCCACTACTCCCCGTCGTCTGTCTCGCGTCGCTGCTGGCCATAGGCGCTGCGATGGGCACGCCTGTCACGACACCGTCGCGGATCCAGGACACACAATCCATTCCGCTGGGACGCTTGCACGCTGAACAGGCTGCAAGCTGGGGTCTGACGGAGCAGGAGTGGACGCGCTTCGAGCAGATCCAAACCGGCCCACGTGGTTTCTGGAGCCCGAAGCTCGATCCCTTGACCGCCCTAGGGGTTGAGGCCCAGACCGACCAAGAGCGCCAGCGCTATGCTGAATTACAGGTAGCACTGGAAGCCAAACGCGCCGAGCGTGAATTGGCCTACCAAAACGCTTACACCGCGGCCTGGACCAAGCTGTTTCCTGGTCAGCTACCGATCCAGGGCATGGCATCTTCTTCCCCTACCAGCTCATCAGTCGCCCCGCGCCCAGCCCTTTTTGTAGAGGACCACTGCCCTGCATGCACCGCTGAAGCACAACGTTTGCAGAACAGTGACACGGCGTTCGATATCTACCTAGTGGGCAGCCAAGGCCAAGATGAACGCGTCCGCAGTTGGGCTCGGCAAGCGGACATCGATCCGGCTAAGGTTCAACGCGGGCAGATCACCCTGAACCATGACCGTGGTCGATGGTTCAGCCTGGGGGCTCCGGGGCCATTGCCCGCCACATTTCAACAGGTGAATGGACAATGGCAACGTCTCGATTGATTGCTATTGCGCTCCTGCTGACGGTGCACACGGTTCGGGCTAACGAACTTCCGCCTCCGGCTTATCAACTGGCGGCGCATGACGCCGACATCCCTTCTACGGTGTTGTTCGCGATTGCCTTACAGGAGAGCGGTATTCGCGTCCGTGGTCGACTGCTGCCGTGGCCTTGGACCCTAAATATCGCCGGAACACCCTACCGTTTCCCCACTCGCCAGGCCGCATGTCACGCCTTGCTCCAGGCGCTCACACAATATGACGCTAAACGGGTCGACGCCGGACTTGGGCAAACCAACCTGGGTTATCACGGACAACGTTTTTCCAGTCCCTGCGAAGCTCTCGAACCCTACCGCAATCTAGCTGTGACTGCCGCCCTGCTGCAAGAGCATCACGCCGTCACCGGTGACTGGGTTTCAGCCGCTGGGCGTTATCACCGCTCTGCGGGAGGTTTACCCGCCGCGCGCTACCGCGATGGATTCTCCCGGCAACTCGCACGGCTACAGGCTTCCGCTGAACAAGGCACACCACCATGAAACGAATTCCTACTGCCTATTACTTCTCCCTGCTCTTGGCTGCTTTCGCCCAGTCGAAACAATCCGTTGCAGAGGACCAGTTTGGCGGCTTCACCCGTCCCCATCTTCAAGTTGCTAGGCCGCCCATAAACAACAATCTCCAGCCTGGTCGCGCCATGCATACGGACTTGTCCACATTTGCCGATGAAACCTGGATATTACCCGTTCGCAGCGCCCTCTTGAGCCCCGGCCAAATCACGTCTCGCGCCCTAAACATGCCGGGCTTACGGCCATTTTTCCTGGTGGGTGAGGATACCCAATCACTGGCTTGGTTGCGTCAACGCGCGACTGAGCTGCAGGAAATCGGCGCGGCTGGCCTTGCCGTCGAAGTGGCCGATACCGGAGCCTTGGCTCGGATCCGAGCAGCCGCTCCTAGTGTCACCATCCTACCGGTCAACGGTAACGACATCGCCACCCGCCTGCAGATTGAGCATTACCCTGTCTTGATCACTGCCACATCATTGGAGCAGTGAGTAAGGTCATGGCCGAGCATGCGATGGAGTCCAAGCTCCGTCCCGCGGTGGAGCTTTACACGGTAGCAATTTGCATCGCTGCCGCAGTACTGTGCGTGTACTCGCCCTGGGCTGTGGCCCTGTCACCCGAGATCGGGCTGGTTGCGGCGCTGGCCTATACCCTATTCGGCCTGATCCGCCTGCGACAAGCATGGGAGGTGTTGCGCTATCGGCGCAATATCCGTCGGCTATCCCGCTACGAGCTGACCAGTCGGCAGATTCCGGTCAGTTGTAAGCGTCTGTTCATGGGCCGCGGGTTTCGCTGGACCCGCCTGCATACCCAGCGCTTGGTCGAGGCTCAGGATCCAGCGGTCGCACATTATGTCGACCAACCGACCTGCTATCGCCTGGCCCGTGGACTCGAACGGTCCCTTGAGCATGCACCGTTTCCGCTATCGACATTGGCTCGTGTCACCGCCTGGGACAGTGCCGTCAATCCGTTGCGCCCTTTACCACCGGTAGGAGGCTCGCCATTGCTGCATGGGGTCGAGCCCGATGAGACGCAAGTCAGTCTGCCACTGGGCGAACGGGTCGGTCACACGCTGGTGCTGGGCACAACCCGCGTCGGCAAGACGCGACTCGCTGAGGTGTACATCACCCAGGACATTCATCGCATTGAACATGAGGTAGTGATTGTCTTCGACCCGAAGGGCGATGCCGACTTGCTCAAGCGCATGTACGTCGAAGCCAAACGCGCCGGCCGGGAGAAAGAGTTTTATGTCTTCCATCTGGGCTGGCCAGAAATCTCCGCCCGCTACAACGCGGTGGGACGTTTCGGACGTATTTCTGAAGTGGCATCTCGCATCGCTGGGCAGCTCAGTGGTGAAGGTAACTCTGCGGCCTTCCGTGAGTTCGCATGGCGTTTCGTCAACATCATTGCCCGGGCTTTGATCGAATTGGGCCGGCGTCCGGACTACCTGCAGATCCAGCGGCATGTGGTCAACATCGATGCGCTGTTCATCGAATACGCCCAGCAGTTTTTCGCCAAGACCGACCCGAAGGCGTGGGAAGTGATCGTCCAGCTCGAAGGTAAGCTCACAGAGAAGAACATTCCCCGGCATATGATAGGACGCGAAAAGCGGGTGGTGGCCATCGAGCAATACCTGGCGGTGAAGCGTGTATTTGATCCCGTAATGGACGGACTGCGTTCAGCGGTGCGCTACGACCGCACTTACTTCGACAAAATCGTGGCCTCGCTACTGCCGCTGCTGGAGAAACTCACTACCGGCAAGACCGCTCAGTTACTGGCTCCCAACTACACCGACCTGGATGACCCGCGGCCGATATTCGACTGGATGCAGATCATCCGAAAACGCGGCATCGTCTACGTTGGCCTGGATGCGCTGACTGATGCCGAAGTGGCCGCCGCCGTGGGCAATTCAATGTTCGCCGACTTGGTCTCGGTAGCGGGACATATCTACAAACATGGCATTGACCATGGGCTGCCTCAATCTGGCAACGCTGGTGACAAACTGCCAATCAACCTACATGCCGATGAGTTCAACGAGTTGATGGGCGATGAGTTCATTCCGCTGATCAACAAGGGGGGCGGTGCCGGTATCCAGGTAACCGCCTATACCCAAACCCTCAGCGATATCGAAGCACGTATAGGCAACCGCGCCAAGGCAGGCCAGGTGGTGGGCAATTTCAACACCCTACAGATGCTGCGGGTGCGCGAAACCGCAACCGCGGAACTACTCACCCAGCAGTTGCCCAAGGTTAATGTGCTGACCAAAACATTGGTCTCGGGTGCGACCGACACCTCCGATCCGGAGGCCAATACGGACTTCACCTCGTCCTCACAGGACCGTGTCAGCAGCACCAGCGTTCCGCTGATCGAGCCTGCTCACATCGTCAGTTTGCCCAAGGGGCAAATGTTCTCCTTCCAGGCCGGTGGTCAGCTCTGGAAAGTCCGCATGCCGTTGCCAAAACCCTCCAACGACGATGCCATGCCCAAAGACCTGCAGGAACTAACTCAACGGATGCGAGCGGCCTACAACGCGCAGGCGGGACAATGGTGGAGCGCCAGTGGTGGCGGCCCAACTACCAACTTCGATTTAGATCAGGTGGGATAGCCCGGCCCCACCACAGGTTTCGATCAACCGAATACGCACTCGGCAGGAGTCATGCCTAAATCAAAATCTGCAGAGCGTAATGGAGTGAACGATGGCGACTTTCGCCCACAAACAGCCACCACAACCGATCCACCGCCCGGGGTTGATTATCTCGGCAATCAGCCTAGTCCTGCGCATCATCGGTGCGCTAATGGCGTCGTTGGTGTTTTCGATCCTCATCGAGTTCGCCGGCCTGCTGCTGGTCTGGGGCGATCAGGGTTGGCATCACAGCCAGGCAATGTTGAATAGTGAATTGGGATGGCTCAGCGAGCACTTCAAAGATTCACTCATCCTCCAACAACCTGGACAGACGATTGGCCGGTGGCTGGATTTCCTCAATCAGTGGCTTCTGGTCAAAGCTGGCTTTGCGGATTTTACCCAGCAGGCGCGAGTGTCAAGCCAAGGCAACGGCCCTTGGGGCTGGATCAACCAGCTTTACGTGAGCATTGAGGATTTCGTGCTGGCCGCAGTTTACGTGACCTTTACCTTCGTGGTACGCCTGACCATTCTGGTCCTGGCCGCCCCACTGTTTCTAATGACCACGTTTACTGGTTTTGTCGATGGGTTGATGCGACGCGACCTGCGCAAGTTTGGGGCAGGTCGCGAAAGCAGTTTTGTCTACCATCGTGCTAAACGAGCCGTGACAACAGTGCTGCTCGTGCCCTGGATCATTTATCTGTCTCTCCCCTTTTCGCTCAATCCACTCGCTATTTTTTTACCGTGCGCCGCAATGTTGGGGATAACAACGGCGATCACCGCCGCAACATTCAAGAAATATCTTTAAAATTTGACGCCCCTTTTTTTCAAAGCATTAGATATGACTGGAGTTCGTACTCGCTTTTTTGCAGGCCGTGACGATTGCACTCATAAAATCCTGGTACTTAGGCTGAATCCAGTCACCTCGCTTCTGATGTTCAGAGAAGGGTTTCGAAAACATGAAATTAACCATGCCTTTGATTTGATGCTCCGTATCAGCTGTCCCAAACTCCACCCCCGCACTCTCGACATATGAATGTCGATGCCGCAGGACATCAGAGAGCGTATCGTCCAGCGTTTGCCCTACTAAAACATAACCGGCTTTCTGCTTATATTGCCGGGAACCGTCACATACCTGCAACATATCGACATCCCCTAGGCCTAACAAAGTCCCCTTCTTATTGAAGTTATTAAGATCCGCTAGAGCATCCGCCATTGGACCACTCCCAATCGGAAGGGCATCAGGGTTATGCTGTGACTGCTTAATTATCGCGCGCTCAACTCGACTAGTGAGCACAAACTTAACATACCAGGGATCAAAATATTTCAATGGCAAGTCATCAGGTATTTCCCGATATGCAATACCTAGAGGAATTAGCACACCAAACGGAGCCTCGAGATCTTTTTTCCAACTCAGCTCTTCTATTCTTTTAAAATATTGAGTGAGGTATACATCGTCATCATGCACCGCCTCCAGAACGCTCACCAAATGCTCAATCGACTTAAAGCCGATCCAAGTCATACGCAGACCTGTATCAGCGAAAAACAACCGAAGCTCTTCGAGGGCACTTAATGCGTCAGCAGATTTAATATTTCCACGACGCCCCATATGCTCATATAAGGCTACAGGAGTCACAGCCAAGTAGGTTTCTCGGTCGCTCCAGCCTGTTACAAATCTGGTGAACGCAGTATATGATAACGCCTGCAAATCACGATTCGGCTTAGTTGCTCTATGTTTAAAAGACTGAATTATGCTGTTATCAAGAACCAAATGCATTGGTCCTTCTAGCTCGTAACTGACAGCGTATTTTCTTGCGAATTTCTCAGTCGATATATAAAACTCAAGAATTTCGTGGTCAGTGCGGCCACGCAGACACTCTGCGACCTCAACTATCAATTTTTCTTTAACTCCTTCCACCACTATCATCCTTAACGACAACTGAATAAAAACCGATCGTAGCCAGCTCGATTAATTTGCTGACGTTCACTCTTCCCTCGGAGATCTTAATTCCAGACCAACGTCGGGACCACCACAATGTCCGTTTTTCCTATTCGTGTTCTCATGCTCACTGTGATCGCATTTCACAGCGACTGCTTTGCTGCGGGCGAGCATGAGCAGCAACTCAGTCTACTCATCCGACAGCTAGATACTCTCGACACGTTGGTACTACGGGTCTCGCGTGACGAAGCACCAGAGTCAAATACACGTTACCGCTTTGACTATCCCCGCCTAACTCAAGACATCCAGCGCATCCGCCAGGGTGTGCAGGACTATCTCTCCCCCTCTCGCGCTCAACCCCGCGACTCCACTGAGTTGGTCGGAGAATACCGTCTCGACACCCCATCCGCAGAGTCCTCGCCGTGAGCATGACTGACGCCCAGACCGCCGCCTTTCAAAACGCTTCCGGCTTCTCGGCACAGAGCAGCTCGAAACTGTGGCTGTCCTTGGTTCTCGTCCTCGCTTTGCTGTGGTGTGCCTGGGTGATGTGGACGGCTTACCGGGGCTGGGCGACAGGAAGCATGCGCTTTGGTGCCTTTGGCGGCAGTGCTGCGCGCGTACTGCTCGCCTTGCTGATTTTGATGTTCTTCACCCTGTCCTAATATCGGAGATCGCGATCATGCTCAAGTGCCTTGTCCCTATCAAAAACAACCTGCGTGATCGTACAAGCCAACGCTTGATCGGTCTGCTGCTGGTCCTTGGTCCAGGCCTAGCTTTTGCCGAACTACCGACCATGGAGGCGCCTTCCCGAGGCGAAGGTTCCGGGCTGATCGAGACGATCAAAAACTACGCCTACGACGGCGGCATTTTGCTCGGTCTACTGATTGCCCTGCTCGCGTTTCTCGGCGTGGCCTGGCACTCCCTGACCGTATTCGCCGATGTCCAAAACCAGCGCAAGACCTGGAAAGACCTTGGCGCGGTAGTTGGTATCGGCGCCCTGTTGGTAGTGATCATCATCTGGTTTCTCACCAAGGCTGCCGCGATTCTGTGAGGTTGGCATGAACGACACTATCGAACGTCTTGCCGACGGCACTTTGGTCTTTCTGCCAGAGCGACTCAATCGTGATCCAGCCGTATTGCGCGGTTTAACCAATGATGAAATGTGGGTGGCCCTAGGCACCGGTGCCGTCATTGGCCTGCTGGTGGGCATTCCTCTGGCGATCGTCACCGCCTCGATTGCCGTGGCGCCGACCAGCATGATCGCAGGCATGACAGTGGTCTTATTGATCGGTGGCACGCTACTGCGTCGGGCCAAACGGGCTCGTCCGGAGACCTGGTTGTACCGCAAGCTCGAATGGATACTCGCCAGCCGTTGGCGCCTGGGGCGTGGAAGTTTGATTCTCCACTCCGGTGCCTGGACAGTTCGCCGTTCGCGTCGACTGCGCCCTGCCCTGTCCCGGTGGCAGCCATGAGTCGATTTCGAAACAAGGTCGATGCCCAACAGGCTCATATCTTCAGCCTGCGTCTGGCGATAGTGATGCTCGCCCTGCTCAGCGCCGGACTATGGTATGGCTGGCGCTCAGCACCGACCGATCTGACCGTGCATGTACCCCCTGATCTGCGCTCGGGCAGCACGCGCAAGTGGTGGGATGTTCCCCCAGAGAATGTGTATGCCTTTGCCCTGTACATCTTTGGCCAACTCAACCGCTGGCCCTCGGATGGCGAGCAGGATTATCGCCGCGCCATCTATGGCTTGCAGTCCTACCTG
>LNAP01003311.1_pt1 | contig 15467 bp, 24 predicted proteins | sample 602601 | NCBI WGS metagenome assembly LNAP01 (sample SAMN02440304, study PRJNA202911) | soil metagenome | biome: Subtropical and temperate rainforests or woodlands; isolation source: soil samples (1 kg each in a 20% v/v slurry with milli Q water) were... ...
ACTTCGACTCGCTGCCACGGCCTTCGGCCGAGGCAGCCTGACCCCGCAGGTTCCACTTATAAATCTTCGGAATCTGTTCAGATCAACGGGGCCAGCTCTTTTGAGCTGTATCGCACCAGCCTCATCGGAATCGACATACTGACATTTGACGAACTCTACGAACGCACCAAATTTATTGTGGAGACGGCTCAATGATGAACTGGGCGGCTCCCTACAACCGTCTGTTCACTTTGCTTGATAGGCAGGGGCCAACCTACCATGGTGGACCTGCTTTCATCCGCATGGCACAGCAGATAGACCAAGACATCCCGAACTACCGGCAGCTTCTTGACCAGCGAACAAGCCGAGGGCAGAGCAGCTCACGCCGAGATTTCTATTGGGACATCTTCAAGGCCTTCAGCGATGAGCAGAAGCTTCACTTTTTCAGAATTTTTATCACTGAGCTTGAGCCTCATGCCAAGGACGAGGTAGACGGCATACGGGCAATTGTCTTTGGTGGTGGCTTCGCTGTGCCTGTTGCCTTGGTTCCCATGGATCTATGGAACTCAGAGAAGCTCAACAACAGCTTGCGCGACATTGACCATGCCATTGATGCCCAGCAGTTCAATCGTGCAGTTACGCTGGCCTATACCTGCCTTGAAGGCTTGTACAAGAGCTATGTCCGCAAGCATGTTCCAACCAGGTCAGACCTCAACGATCTGATGCCCTTGTGCAAAGTGGTGAAGGACGACATCACCGAGAAGCTCAAGGCCCGAGGTCCTTTCCCAGTGGAGATCGTGAACGCCATTCCCACCCTCACGAACGCAGTAGCGAACTCCCGCAACAGCTTCAGTGAATCGCACTTCGCCGACGATGCTCAGAAGTGGCTTGCCCTGTTCGCACGGGACATGACCAACTCCATCGGCAGGCTCCTCCTTCACTTCATCTGATGACTATCTCACTTCTTCTTGTTGACCTTGAGAACGTGCACAAGGTGGACCTTTCCCGACTGGATGACAGCTACCGAGCCATCATCTATGTGGGTGCCAACCAGAACCCCCCGAAGGCATCACGCAAGAAGGAAACAGCTCACAGGTTCAGCCGTGTTGATTTTCAAAAAATAGAAGGCACTGGCAAGAATGCCTTGGACTTCCACATCGCCTTCCAGCTCGGACGAACCTTTGAGACTGAGCCTGACACCTTGTGCATCGTCCTGTCCAAGGACAAGGGTTTTGACCCACTCCTGAACCATCTGAACAAGAACGGGTTGCAGTGCAGGCGCATCAATAGCCTTGATGAACTGGTGCCTGTCGTTATCGCTGACCCAGTTGTAGCCGTTGATGCCATTCCAGCCATTGAGGTGATCGTCTGCAAGCGATGCCACAAGGCCAGCACGATTGAGCACCATGGGGGTCAGTGGTGCACTAATTGCGGATGTTTCGCCAGCCCACCAGACCCAAAGCTACTGCCATCGCACCAACCAGGATTTGAGGATCGCTCTCGAGAGGCTGATGAGGACTACGCCATCTATTCCGTGTGTGGCTGGTGCCACCAAAACACCGACATGACAGGCGGGATCTATGACGATGGCGAATGGATGTGTGGAGGTTGCATTGGCAGATACGCAACCTGAGGGGCCAGTCACCTTCAAGAAGGTCAACTATGAAGCTCTCAATTCTCGCCAGCAGGAGAATTTCAACTTCCAGAAAGTCTCAGCCCATCTGGCCGATTATGGGAACAACTGCCTGAGGCTCAGTGACGATTAGCATGGCGCCGACTTCATTGCTTCGCACCACGATTCAAAAGGTTGTTGAGCGGGGCAAATGGGAAATCACAGTTGATATGACTCCAGTATTTGAGAGTAAAGAACAGGCGTTCCTTTATTAAAAATCCATTCAGCAACATCCAGACATGACCTTAGAAGAAGAATACCAATCCATTCGTCCTCAGAAAAAGCAGAACATTTATGATATTGCTATTCAGGCGGGGTTGAAAGGTGCACCTTGGGAATTTAGCCGCAAGGACAACAGACCTATTCCACCTTCAGACAATGTCTACCAAAACAGTCTTTGGACATTTGGGGGAAAAGGTGAACCATACCTTGCATGTGTATGGTGGAATGAAATCACTCCTATTAATGGGAAGCTTGTCCGTCTAGGCAATTCAAGGTTAGATGCCCAGAAGTGGGGCAACATGAAGACGGACATGAAGATTGCAGGCGAGGCAGACCATCGCCTTGCTATGAAAATAAAGAAAGCTCAAGCTTTTAGCTCTCTTGTATCAACAGCATACTTTTCTCGCCTACCTGTACGAGTAGCAGTTTTAGATGGCAGTCGTACTGATGTAGAAGACGCCGCCACTGATTCATCAAAAGCAGAAAAACGATTGCTGGACACCGCCTTGTGGTGGGTTCATAAATATGACACTGATGGAGCCTTTGAGCTTGTCCGTGGAATCGAGCCACCACCAAAGGTCATCAAAGACCCCTTCAATGAAGCACCTGAGCCAGGAACAGACAGCGATTTCATTGACTGGCTGGAAAACTCACCCCTCTCTGAAACGGAGAAGGAAGCCATCATCAAAATCAGAGTGGGGCAAGGCTACTTTCGTGATGCTCTTGTCGACCGTTGGAAAGGTTGTGCAGTCACCCAGTGCAAGGATCTCGCCTTGCTGACGGCATCGCACATCAAGCCATGGAGCAAGTGCACCACCCGAGCTGAACGACTGTCACCAGCCAATGGCTTGCTGCTGACACCGCACCTTGACAGAGCTTTTGACCGTGGACTGATCACCTTCAGCGATTCCTTCAAAGTCATCATCAGCCCTAAGCTCAACTTGAACAGTCAGATTGCATTGAACATCAATCCCAACCTCCAGCTTCGTGAGCGAATCTTCCATGACATGAAACCATTTTTGGAATGGCACAGGGATGTCGAATTCCTGAAATAAAGGAAATAATTAGCTCAAAGTTTGTGGGGTGTCGTGCTGAGTGCATGAGCTTGGAAGCCATTTGCGAGGCATGTTACCAATGCATTCCCATGTCAATTGACCAGAGGTTGTATTGATACGAGCTTTGAGAAATATGCTGTAGTTGGCAGCTTTAAGGCTTGTCGCACCACCTAGACGAGAGAAGATCATTCCAGGATTGCCAGGTTGGATGTCTGTCATGTCTACATACTTTCCAACATTGCCCCTTACATCAGCCTCAAAGTGATCTGATGGCAATTTGCCAGTCTGTGCGTACCATTCCTCTATAGTGGCTTTTCCACCGGAAGCCAGAATAACTGCCTCCGTCATCTGTGCACGAATTGTGTAATCTTGATAGGCAGGCAATGCAACAGCGGCTAGCACACCGACGATTGCAACTGTTATCATTAATTCTATGAGGGTGAAGCCTTTTGACTTTCTTATATTCATGATTTGTCCTTTATTGTTAAAAACAAATTAGCAGAAATATTGAAAAAATCAATACTTTAGGCTTGCAGTTTATTCAATAAGTCACTGCGATATATCCATCATTAATTACGACTACAGCCGAACTCTCAAATTCGGACTTCTGTTTGCTTGGCATGAATGGATTATTTGTACAAAACCGAATCCCGGACTCAGATGATTGCATTGAGCAGTTATAGGTAACTTTCGCACTCACTATCAAATTGGATGTTGCTTGCCCTGCACTCACCAGGAACGGCATAAATACCAATCCTGCAACGTATGCCCTTATTATGTTTTTCATGGATTTCCTTGTTGTTATATGAATGAGTAGTAGAAAAGACATAGAAATCAAGGTTTTGGGCTGACTTTCAGACACCTTTGTTGTTGTAAGAATGACGCACCGATGATGAATGATGAGGAAGTCGATAAAAAGATGAAAAAAGATTGATCTTCTTGTTGACGCATCATTGTTGAAGACCTAAAGTCACTACATCAACAAACATTCATTGAGTTTGTTGAGGCAAGCAAACTCAGTCATTCATCGACATTTCTAAGGAAGAACATCATGGCAACTGCAACCCAAGACACCACCAAGGCACCGGCTACCGCTCGCACCAAGGAACAGATCCTTGCCCTGCTGGCTGAAGGTTCGGTTGATTCCGCACTGTTTGATGAGCTGAAGAAGCTCAACGAAGGTGAAGCCAAGAAGAAGGCTGAAAAGAAGGGTACTGTCACCAAGCTGGTTGCCGAAATGGAAAAGTACGGCATCACCTTCGTTGACCTGAAGGAAGCTGGTGCACAGGTTTCTGACATCGACAAGCTGTTTGATGCCAACACCATCAAGCTGGCTGCTGGAGCTGGTGCCACTCGTGCAACCCGCAAGACCGCCCCTGCTGGCGAAGCCAAGACTCGTGAAGGCAACATCCAGCATGGCGGTGCTCTCTATAGCTGGACTCGTAATCTGGAAGATGCTGCAAAGACTCCTCTGTTTGAGGCATTCAAGGCTGGTAAGTCCGTCAAGGCATTCTTTGTGAAGCCTGAAGACAAGGCTGCTGCCGCACGATTGGTGGCACGACTGGAACGGGAAGCTTCTGTTGATGGCAAGGCATACACCTACTCTGAAGCCAACATGAAGGAACTGGGTCTGACCCGCGAAAACCTCAAGGCAGCAGAAGATGCCCGCAAGAAGGCTGAGGATGCCAAGGCAGCCAAGGCTAAAGCCGCCAAGTAATCTGTCCACCGGCAGATCCACGACCCTCTTCGGAGGGTTTTTTTACGTCCTGAAGGTAGATATGCACAGACCCACCAAGCTCACTCCTGACGGTGGAACATTCATCAAGATGCACAAGCTTCACAAGGAGCTTGCCCATGAACTCACCGAGCATGGGGAGTACTTCTTCAAGGCTAGTGACATGATGGATGTCCTTGGGCTGGCTCACACCCCCGAGGAGACACGGGAAGCCATCTCTTATCTGCTGAGCATGACCAAGGAGCTGAGACAGATGAAATGCCAGCTCATGCGAGTGGGCTTCAGGGAGATCGACCGTAGCAAGGAGATGTTCTCCTTCACATACTGTGCCCAGTCCATCCCCCACGACAATGACCCCCTGATGGTCAACGAGTGCTTCAAGCTGGAGGTTCCTCTGTTGGCACTTGCCAGTGAGACGGCAAGAATCTGGATTCATGCCTACAAGGCGCGACCAGTTCAAGACATCCTAAAAATCGCCCAAGGCAACTGAACCAAGAATCCCGAACCATGAGAGCTTCTATCCCACCTTCTGTTCAGTCAGATGTGCTTATTCGTTGCAAGCGTAGATGTGCCCTTTGTTTTGGGCTTGATGGCGACGACAGCCAGAAGAAGGGCCAGATTGCACACATCAACGGCGACCATGCAGACCCGAGGATTGAGAACTTGGTGTTCCTCTGCCTTGACCATCACGACACCTACGACTCAAAGACTAAGCAGACAAAGAACATCACACCCAACGAGGTGCGGGCATACCGTGACCAACTTAATAGAAGATATGCCGCCAGTGCTCACAGCCCTGAAGATGTGCAGAAGGTTAGAGATTATTTGAGGCAGTTCAATGAACTCTTCAACTACATCTTTGCCGAAAGTGAAGAGCTTGCTTTCAAGATAGATCATCGAATTTGGTCAGAAATTGAGCAGTTTCTATTGACTTGGAACCACCATCCAACCAGGTCTTTCGATTCATCCGTCCGAACAATCCAAGACACGATAGCTTTTCAGATACAAGAAATTTTCTCAATCTACGACATCAGCATGTATGACTGGGTAGGAAACTGGATCAGGTTTGATAACGCAAATTTCAAACACGAAGAGCTGACCAAGAGGCGCGCGATTGCAAGGGCAGCAAGCTTCGCTATTGCTCACGAGTTCAGAAAGCTTGAACAGATCGCAGTCCACTGATTTGACATTGACATGAAGCACGCTACAAATAAAAGAAAAAGGGTGCAACATGGCAAAGATAAAAATAACAACTTACATGCCGAGAGAAAAAGAGCTTCGCATTGAATTCACGGATGGGATTGTCTTTTGGTATGACGATGTGAACAAACGAGATGTGGATGCAAAAATTGCCGAAGCTGTAGCAGACCACTCAAAAACTAAGAATGCTTCCTGATCCTTTCACCCTTATCGCCGTTCCCAAAGAGCTTGCATGCGAATTCTTCGCAGTGTTCTCCCGTTTTGAATTCGCTCTGAAAGAAGGCGGCTATGTCAAAGGGGAAGGACGAGCTTCTCCCGACTGGCAACGATTCGCCCGTGAAGTGGTGCTTGAGCTTGATGCTGACAGCCCTGTAGCCGTAAGTCTGGGCTACCTCATCGCCTACCCTCCTCAGATCCAGACACCCAACCTCAAATGGAAGGATGTGACACTACAGGGCAAGACTGACACGGCCAAGGCACTGGAGAGCATCCAGCGAGTCAGGAACAACCTCTTTCACGGCGGGAAGCACCCACCAAACTCTGCGCCAGGTCGTGATGCCGAGCTGGTTCAAGCATCACTCGCAGTACTGTATGCAGTGCTGGAGCAAAACGACCAGCTCAGAAGCGACTACGAGACAGTCCTTTTCTGAGACTGCCCCGAGCTGGGGCCTACCCTACTACGACAGATTAATCATGAGATCTGCACACTCAGAGACTTTCATGTTGTCGTAGTCAGCCATATCTTCTAGATTCTTGGCTCTTGTTAAAGCAGCCTTTGGAACCTTGATTCCAAGCTTTGCCATTTCTTCCAGCTCTTTGACAACATCATCAGAGAAGTGTTGAACCGCACTTTTCATATTGACCTTTCATTTGTTGAAAACAAATTATTGATCAACCGCAGTAGAAGTGTCGATTCATGAAAGATGTTTTCGAATCTTTACGCATTTCCGAAAATAGAAAAACCCTCAATATCTAAACTGAGGGTTCTTCGCTTCACAACAAGGAAAGACCTCAGGAGAAAGCGGACCTGAGACATTTATACAATAGATGATCGTTTTGTGAATGTCAAACAAGAAGAAAATGTCATAAATAAGGATATTTGATTTATTTAATCAAATACAATTGAATATTGTTGACTTTTCAATATTTAATAAATACAATATTAGAAATGGAGGACAATAAACATGACAAGAAAACCTAGAGCCCTTAAACCAGAACAAGACAAATTCAACAAACCTTATCAATTGCTTTTGAACGAGTCATTGCATGTAAAGCTGGAGCTTGCACGAAGCAAGGGCTTTAACATTCAAACTATCATCCGCAATGAACTGGAAGTTAAGTTGGACAGATTTCTTGAGGCGGCATAAAAAAAGCACCTGTAACTAGCAGATGCTTTTTGTGAGTTAATGCCGAATCTTGGAAGGAGGAGGCAAATATAAAGGATATATAGATGAATAATACAGATAATAATGAAATTGTCAATACTGCCGACGACAAATATGTTGACGAGCAGTTTGGAATGCCACCAGGAAATGAAACATTAGACGATACAGATGCACTGTATCTCAGCATTGATGATGATGGTAAGTTCGTTCCATTCCATCAGAACAGTGAAGACTCAGTTGGACAAGACCAAGAAGATGAAATAACAAAGTTCTTGTCAGTCGATAAGCTTCCAGAGTTTGCAAGGATGAAGCTTGCAGCAAAAAAAGCCAAGAACAAAGAAAGACTTGCTGAACTGATTGAGCTTGAGAAAGCATACAAACAGGAAGTCGCCGCCAAAGAAAAAGAACAAAAAGCCAAGGCCCGCGACGACCAAAGAGCCGCTGAAGCATTCTTCAAGAAACAAGAAAAGCTGGAGGCTGAAGCCAAGAAGACCAAGGAGAGAAACGCCGAGATTGCTCACAGGGTGCACAAGGCCGCATTGGCTAACGATGAGCCAACTCCAGAGCTGGTGTATGCCAAGACAGTAGGCGCGATGCCTAACCTGGCCGTGGATGTCCGTGAGGAGAACGTGGCTCTCTACGAATGGGCTGAGTCCTATTGGAAGCTACTGACAAAGCACGAGGGCAGAAAGAGAGCCTTTGATTGGCTTGAAGAGAACTTCCCCAACATGGCTGGCAACAAGCTTGCAGGCAATGCCTATGAAAGTTCACTGTTCAAGGTGCAGGCTCTACCTCCAAAGCCTAAAGAAACCATCATCCCCATGCTCAATGCTTGGATCTTTGTGACCGAAGACAATCACTTGCTCATCCGCAAGCCTGAAAAAGCATGGGGAGTGACGTACAACATCAAGGCAAAGCTGGATTACAAAGAAGGCTCAAGGTTTTATGTGCCTAAGCCATTGCCATCAGAGAGCCGTTTTCATAAATTTCTTTCAACTAGCATTCCTGATATTAAAGAACGCGAATTGGTTCAAGAGTATTGTGGCTATACATTAACTAATCATGTAAAGCACCACGTAGCCCAGGTTTGGGAAGGCGAAGGCTCAAACGGCAAAAGTGTCCTGCTTGCCATCATTCAAGCTCTTCATCAAAACGCAGTTGCCGTCAATCTTGATCATTTGGAAGGCCCTGAAATGGCCTCTATCAAAGACGCTTCGATTGCAATCTCTGCTGAAACTCCAAAAGGTAAGCTCAACGAAAATGAATTGAAGAAACTTATCGCTGGAGATTTATGTAGCTTCAGAAATCTCTATGAGCGAAAGTTTGACCATAGACCTACTGCCAAGTGGATCATGGCATGCAACAGATTCCCTAGAATTCAAGATTCATCCAATGGTGTATTCCGCCGTCTTCAGTACATCCGATGGTCAGCCGTCTTTCAAGGCAAGGACATTATTAAGGATCTTGAGAACATCATCATTGAGAACGAACTGAGTCTTGTTGTAGATTGGTGTCTCGAAGGTCTTACTCGTTTGAATAAACGCGGTGATTTCGATCCCCCTGAAACAGTTAAAGCTAGACTTGAAGAAGAGAAGATTGCAAGCAATTCAGTGCTTGCGTACATCACAGAGATGGGCTATCGCCTTGACCCAGTCGGCTGTGAAATCTCCAAAAATGATTTTTACAAGAAATATCAGGAATGGTGTGAAGAATCGAACTTGACTTTGTTTGGTGGTACTGAGTTTTGGAAAAGAATGAATTCTCTATTCCCAAAAATGAGAGAGTCACAGAAGACCATCAAGGCGAAAAGATTGAGATTCATCAACTTGACGAATATTCCATTGGAAGAAATTAAAGCTGAAGAACAAGAGATCGATAGACTCTTTGGCAATGAAGAAACAAACAAGGGTGTGAATGCGATCCTTACACAAAACATTCCACCGAAGAAGTGAGTCACACTCGAAAATCAATCAAGCCAGCTCTGTGCTGGCTTTTTTCATGGGATCTGCACAAGGTGCACAAGGTCCCACCCCCCCTTTTAAAGGACCCTGTGCAGCCCTTCTTCAGAGGAGAAAACACGTAAAAAGAGCGTTCCTGCACAAGGTGCACAGGCACTTTGCCAATCTTTTTACTGTCAGAAAATATTTTTAAAATAATTTTTTTGCGAAAGCGATTTCTAGACTCATTTCATCTACAACCCATTTCAACGGGCTCATAAATGAAATTTCGAAAAATATTTTTAAAATTATTTTTCTCGCACGGAAAACTTTTGAGATCTGCCTGTGCACCCTGTGCACCCTCACTTTTAAAGAAGATAAGTCATTGATTTATAAAGGTTTTTAGCCTGCACAGGGTCCTGCACAAGGTCGATTTCAACCCTGTGCACGTTGTGCAGCTTGATTTCCCTTCTTTCAGCTCTAAAGAGCATTCTTCTCACAGAGCACGAGCTACAGCCAGGTTCACAGTCGGCTCAACCAAGTACAGATCATCAGCACCATTAAGGTGCTTTTTTTACGCCCATGCGAAGCACATCCCCAGAGGCAAGCAGTTCTTTAGAACGGTGTTGAAGCGATGCCCATCCATCTAGATCATCTATCAACCGCTTATCTGAAAAACCTTGTTTAACCTTGCATTCAATTTCCTTTTTGCTATCTTATATATATAACAAGAAAGAAAACAAATGAATGCTCAAGACATAAAGCTCACCCAAAAACAAGCAGACAAAATCATTGATGACATGCCATGGATCTCAAATGAATCCTACAAGGCTATGTCAGATGAAAAGAAAGATGCTTTCCACATCGTCTTAGCTGAGACATTCTTGAAATCCAACTATATGGGTAGACAAGAAATGGTAGACATTGGCATCGACCATTTATACAGCAAATATTCTCACGCTGACATGTACGAACGTGGATTCATTGAGCCAAACTGTTGGACAGAAAAAGACGAAGAAATGTTTGAGGACGGCAATTATGACGATATGCGAACAGAGTGCTGGGAGTTCATCCACGACATGGTAATTGACAACGCCTGTGAAGAAATGGAAATCAAAGATGTAGATATGGATGACGATACCATCTACTACAAAGAAGCTGATGCTTGGAAAGATGAGATTTTTGAAAGCTCTATGGGCACTGCACTAGAAGCGTTCAAAAGCCAGTCATTCGCAATGGATCTTGACAGCAAACTTGCACCAAAAGCAGGACAAACAAAACAACTAAAAATTTAAAAGGACTCTATGAAACAAGGATTAACAACATTCAACATTACTGAGAACATTTGCGCATGCTACCTTAAGACATACAAACACATGAATCCACTCATTTTAATAAACGGCATGATGAAGGATTCTCATTACCAGCCTCTCAGGGCATTTCAAAAAACTGTCATAAAACAGATTGTTGAGAAAGCTGGATTCACTTTCAATTCAAAGAATCTCACATTTAACATGAACGCCATCTACGACAGCAGAGAGATAGGAATTGAGTGGGGCGATTGGAAACCCTTCATCGTTATTGACATGCATCAGTCCGATGATGAGAGTCGATTCATGATCAATCTTGAGAATGAAGAAGTCAGCGAGACAATGGAAGTATTGATATATTAAAGAAAAGAAGGACAACATGAAGAAAATCAACAACACAAATGAATCATTTAGAGGAAGCCAGATGCTGTCTTCATTCTTCAGCTACGACAAGCTGCATGCCAACGACATCTCAAGAGGTGGACACAGACCTTTTCATGTTGGCAACTCAGGAACCATCCACAACCCCAAGCCAGGAACTCGCCAGCTCTTCGGCCGTGAAGGTTTCCTAGACGACTCCAAACCCACCATGCATGAAGCAGTCAAACTGGTGAACAACGACACACTCAACCAGGTAGACCTCAAGAACAGCATCAAGGCCGAGAACTACAGTGGCTAAAGTCATCAAGTCCAGAGCACGAGTCAAGGCACTGGGCGAGGTGTTCACCCAGCCGCGTGAAGTCAATGCCATGTGCGACTTCGTACCGATTGCGACCTACCAGAACCCTTTGAGCACGTGGCTTGAGCCAGCATGCGGTACTGGCAACTTCCTCTTGGAGATCATCAAGCGCAAACTGAGCCATGCGACAGGCGACAAGCCCACCTACGCCCTCATGTGCCTGTCAGCTCTCTATGGCATAGACATCAGCTTGGAGAACGTGCAGGAGAGCCGATTGAGGCTCGAGCGCTACCTAGGGCTGGCCATCGCATCAGAAGAATCCTTCCTCAAGCAGGTAAGGGACATCCTGAGCCACAACATCATCAGGGGCGACACCATCAACGGCGCCGGCGCGATTCTCATCTGGGAGTACCACTGGCTAGGCAGCAGCTTCACCAGGACCTCACAGACCCTCCAATCCATGACAGCCAAGGCCTGAGCCCTATCATTGACTCAAATTAGGAGGCACACCTTGTCAACATGGGCATCAGTAGATCTTGGCTGCATGACGATCACAGAAATGCAGAACCACATCAACACGTGGTACTTCAAGAAAAAAGAGCGCGTCATTGAGAAGAGCGGCGACGACGACTTCCCCTATGTCTACCTCTACAAAGCTCCAGTAGAAATCATTGCCCGAAGGCTGGCTTTGGATGGCTACGACAAGGATTCACTTCGCACAGATTTCAGCAAAGAGCTTGCAAGGAAGATTCAGCTATGCAGAAGCATGATTACGGAAGGGCTTGACCCAGAGGGATCAAACGCTGCACTTCTTCCAGCACTTGAAAATAGCAAGATTGAAGACTGGCTCACACGGCTCAAGAAGATTGCAGATGAAAAGCTCAAGCCAGCAATGTTTGGTGAAAAAAGAGTCGACTACAAAGACCAACTCTTGAGCTACATGCTCAGTGGAGCTGATGGCTTCATTTTTTCAGATGAAGCAAGTATGGGAGGATTTGGGTTCCCATCATCAACCGAGTCCATGTATGCCGTTGCCTTGCTGGAGGTAATGCCAAATGAAAAATTCTTTGTCCTTGACGCTACCCAGATGGTTTCGTCAGGATGGACAGAAGACTTTGACGATTTGATTGAATACCACTCAGACAACACCCATTTCTACAACGACTTTGTGAGTTCATTGTCATCCACGAAAGAACTTGCAAAGCTGGCACCTTCAAATCCTGACCTGACAAAGCTTCTCTATGCCAATGTCATCACTATTATGGAAGCCTACCTCAGTGACACACTGAAGAAGCAGGTTTTGAAGAGAAATGCAGTCCTTCGCAGGTTCGTACAGAACCAAGACACTTTCAAGAGCAAGAAAGAGCCTATCAGCGAGGTGTTCAACATTCACGACAAGATTATCAATATGGCAAACGATGCCATCGACCAGATAAGCTTTCACAATGTTGTGACCGCAAAGACTCTTTATGAGAGTGTGTTATCCGTTAAGTTTCCCAAAGACATTGCATGGCTCATCAAAGCCATCAGCAACAGGCATGACATAGTTCACAGGAATGGGCGAACTCTCAAGAATGAAGACTTGAAGATCAGCCACGAAGAAATTGAATCACTGGCAACCAATGTCTTGAGTTTTGTCAAAGAGATTGATGCACAAGTAAAAGATGGACTTTTAGACGATGTGGATTAGGGAAGATTCAATCTTCTCCTGTCCAAGTCATCCATGAATAAATCGCTGATGTGCCCGTAATCTTTTGACTGCGTTTCAATAGCAGTGATTTTGTGATACATCAATGAACCTTTGATAACCATCAAACGTGGCTGGTCCACGAATGGATCATCCAAGTTAATAGAGGGCAATGGATCAGGTTGCACCTCTGGTTGAAACATATTCGTTGACTTGACGTACAAATCTTTGCTCACGACAGAGCATTCAGGAAAAATGACAGCGTTCTTGCCTTTCTCGCCTGTTTGCACAGATGGAAATATCAAACCATCAACCTGTCCTTGAAACTTCAATCTCAGATACTCAAATACAACTTGAGTTGAGAGGTAGCTAAGCTCATCATTTCTACCCTTTGGCTTGGACATCTTGTTGACCAATGACTTCAAGAATGCCGTCAGGTGAACTGACTGAAGGTATCCCTCATCCATGATGGTCAGCTTGGGCCCTACCACCTGATCAAGACTGCTCAGGTTCAAAAGGCTCATGGGTGCAACTGGAGTCAATCCAGCAGACACCACGTAGTCACCAGTGATGGCACGGATCTCACTGAGACAAGTCTCACGCTCAAAGCCGCAGTACATGGCTGAGATGCCTGAAGGAGTCATTCGCTGACTTCCAGCTACACCCTTCGGTGGTGGACCAAACTGACTTGCGGGATCGTCTTTGAGCACCTTCGCAGCTTCGTAGTTAGGAACCGTGCGTGCGCGATATAGATGCTCACCGTGCTTCACGACAGTAATGCACTCAGACTTCAGTTTCCCATCCTCGCCTACAGTCTGGCTGAAGACTTGATCCAGGAACTCCTTTGCCTTGGGATTGAAGAATCTATGCGAGTGACGAATCCCTGATATGAACTTCTCCCACGAGTCTTCAACAAAGTTCCTTTCAAGGGTGCCGTCATCCATGAAATAGCAAAAATCGATTCCTTTTTCATCTCGCTTGTATTTTTCAGGCGCATATTCATAAATGGCATTGGTTACATCATCATTGTCTATGCCAATCCACTCAGCGATTACAACATCAAAGAATGCTGCTGGTATGTCATCCGATCCGCCCTCATACGTTGACCAATACTCAAACTGAGATAAATCCTCATCGACCGCAGTGTTCTCATCTACCCGCGCAAGAACATAGTCAAAGACTTTAGTTTTCGCTGAACAGAGTTTTTCTTGATCACAGAATTCGCACGTCGCAGATTCGCCGTGAGCAATCACCAGCTTCTTTAGCGCTTCAATCTCAACACAATCAACACAAATCATAAGATTATCCATTCAGAGATGGTCGATTATAGAGTTACCGCCAAGCACCTACGGGTGCTTTTTTAACGGCTACAAGGACCGTCCATCTGAAACTACAAATAAAACCATATAAAACCTTGTGTTCAAAAAATCATTTGCTATCTTATATAGAAGAGCAAAGGATTTATATGCAAACAATTGAAGACATAACCAAAGAGGTCACAGATATGAAAGTATTTGATATAGCTACTCACATCAATGTGATGATTGTCTCCACAACCAAGACAGTATCAAAAGTGAACTACAAGCGTTTGATGAAGATGAATGGCAATGTCTACCTGAAAGTCATCAACTTCAAGACTGCACTAACCGTTGAGAATCTAGAAGTCTTGAAAGACATCAGTTTGAAGACAAACAAATTCAGCCAAGAATCATTGAACGAATCAAAAACAGCAAGACTGCAAGGCAAGTTCAAAGAAAAGGCGAGAGATAGAAGTATTTCAACTTCAATGGCATACGACCATTTTATTGATGTTATCGGCTATGAGCCATCGAGAGAACAGCTAGCAGCTCACATGAAGGACTTGAACAAATGAGCTACAACAAAAAAAGAAACAGTGTACTCATGACCCCTCATACGGAGCTTTTGAATCTTAGGTGGTGTGAAGCGAGATTGAAGCAGATGGAAGTGCTTGGAAAGGATCACTGGAGATACAGACACTTCGCACTAGGAATTTCTTTCATACGTGACGACATTATTAAACACGGCATGAGACAGCTCATCACTAGAGAAAGAAGTGATCAGCTTCAAGCAATCGCCGATGAGAAATATTTGGACGCTTCCAAATGAATAGTGAAATACACAAAGAAAATGAAAAGTTCAATTTCTGGAAGAATCCCGCCAAGGTGGAAAAAACTTACATGAGCGACTTCAAGCAAGTTTCTATTTACTGGTGCCTACTAGCTTTGTTTTTCATAATCACAGTCAATATCTTCTCTCCAGTGGGCACCAAAACCCACTTGTACAAGTCTGAGATGACGCGAGTGATTTATGAAGATGATGATGCAATGACCCGCTTACCGAGAGACGAAAGAACAAGTACAAAACAAGGAGAACAGAAATGAACGAGAACTATAAAGAAATAATTTCAAAAGGCTATCAACTGGATGTGACCACTGGCGCCAAGAACAGGGGAACCATGTTTCTCATGAAGAATGGAGCCGTCGTGCACAGAGCTGGTCCCGGTTGTTTGAACACGCCGGAGCCCGAGATAAGTGGATGGGCTGCGGTGTAAGAGTCTTACTCGGGCCCCTGCCAGGCCGCCGGAG
>LNAP01003268.1_pt1 | contig 15464 bp, 18 predicted proteins | sample 602601 | NCBI WGS metagenome assembly LNAP01 (sample SAMN02440304, study PRJNA202911) | soil metagenome | biome: Subtropical and temperate rainforests or woodlands; isolation source: soil samples (1 kg each in a 20% v/v slurry with milli Q water) were... ...
GATCACGGCCTACCTGAAAAACGGCGGCACCCTGGAGAACGCGGCAGCCATGGCCAACCATGCGTCTACGCGCACCACCCAGTTGTACGACCGGCGCCGTGATGAGATCAGCCTAGATGAGGTGGTGGGACACTCGCCCGCCACCGACAGCAGCATGAATGTACGCAAAAGGGCATTTAAGTGCCATCGACGATAGATACTAACTCCATACAGCCACAAGAAGAGCGTTTTACGGCTAAGCAATTCTACCGAAAGACTTTAACCTCATTAAGACCACCTCCGTTGCCCGTCCACGAGAGCACAGATATCCGAATAGAATCGGAAACGATGGGCTCATCCATCAAGATGGTTGTCCACTGAGGATAAGGTTTCATATCAACCTCAATTTTTTTTACTACGTCATCATTATTAGAGAGGGTAATTTCCAATTTGGACGACCCGTGATTCATAAAACTAGAGTTTGCAGTATTAAGCAAAAGTATTCTCTTAACAGACTCAAGGGAATGAAACCTAATATCAAGGCGCCCTGTCTGATTATTTGGAAGTAACCAGAAATCTGAACAAGAGTCCTCTGTAACACTAAAGTCGTCTACATTTTCAGGGCCATATTCGGGCGACCATGAAGCAGAAGCACTAACCGATCGGAATCCGATTAGGGGCGACAAAATATCACGAGCACGGTCGTTTCTAACGTAGAGTCGAGCACAGTCAGGATTTACATGAAACCCTTGAACACGCCGATAATTCGACTCAACAAATTGGGCAAGCGGATCAAAAGACATCAGGCCATTAATTGCCTCTCGATTAAACCCAAAACTTTTACCAGCAACAGCGTCAAGTATGATTGTTGGGCTAGAATCATTCAGATCGTTCAATAGTCGGCCCATATAATAATCTTGAAGCCTCGAGCTAGCAATTTGGTTGTTATTCATCGACTCTCTTGCCGCCGGAATTAATCCGGATTTTATATACCATTGCGGCATCCAACCCCATACTAGCAAAGCATCTTTACTACCCACACCTAGGTAATCAAATATTCTAGGAGACTCAGTTTTGAAACTATGCTTTGTATCTTTATTAATAGAGGCAAACGGTGGCGTTATAGAGAATAATAAAAAGGATACTGAACTAAAGTAACAGAAACGATAAACCATGCCCAATTTTTCACCTGGTTCAATTACCTTCAAGGCATAAGCCATAAGCAATATGAGCAAGGACGGAAAAAACATTAAATAGTGGGGAAACATATTTCCTGGTCGTGCAATCGAAAACCAGGAAGAAAATAATACCAAGGATAAAAAAGCACCCCACAGGTAGCGGTCATTGTCGTGGCGGCTTTGCGTATGGAACGTTGCAAAAAGAATTGCCACTATGATTGGCAACACAATCACGAATGTGAGAAGTGGCTCACCCAAAAGAAGAGTAAAAAACTGATGAAGCGTCAATGGCTCTTTGATATACAAAGTAGGCCATATAATGTAACTTTTCCAGAAGTGACTAAATTCACCGCGCAAAGCAAGCGGCGCCAAAAAATATAACGCGGGCAATATGCCCGACAAGAAAAATAAACCAAGAGGTTTCTTGATATTGAAATTGCGCCTATTTTTGAATATTAAGAAAACTACAAAAAAATAAATGGCCAATGCGATTGGGGCGGCCTGAATTTTTGCAAATGGAACTGAACCAAGAAGTACGCCAAGTGGAATGATGAATGAAATATTTAGCTTAGCATCAGCAGAGGGACGATAGAAAATATAAAAACAAGTGAGCAAAGATAAGGTAATAAACAAGAGCGGTAAAAGCTCGCTGCTGTAGTGCTGGAATTCAGAATTTGAGTTAAATGAATAAAAGGCAACCAAAAACATTAAAAGGGTAGCCGAAACAAGCTTCCCGCCTATAATTCTTAGAGTAAGGTATGTTGCGCACAAAACCAAACATAGAATAACTAATGCTGTGAGTCTGATAGTACTTAGTGTGACATCCCACCCAAACAACACAGGCCATGCAAGTACTGCGGTGTTGAGCGGACCAACTGTAGTTCCATCAAGGGAATCCCACGAAAGACCAAAATTCATGAAGCGAAGAACATTTGCGCCAGCCTGCACCTCATCAGGATTAAGTGGAACTGGATAAACAACAAATTTCCATCGATATAGAGCCGTTAGAAAACATATGAAAATTAAAAAACAGACTTCAAGGAGGCAGCCAAACCGCTTCCTAGTCAAATAGTTTATGCATCCTCGAGTCAAAGATCGCAGGTTCATTCTCATTTTGCAGCCGATCCTGAAAAAACAAAATGCTTGTTCAAAGCGTAGAATACCAGCGTGTAACTTATCATTGCTGGTAACTGTGAAATCTCAGCAGAGAAGTCTAAATATCGATAAAAAAATATCAATACAAGCTGGTTAATTGAAAAAGCGATAGTGAAAGCCAACAAGAATCTAGGTATTGCTCTAGAGATCAAGACATCGCCTCTAAAGACGTAGGTTCTATTTAACAAAAATGCCACTGAAAGCGCGAGAATATATCCGATAGTATTAGCGATTTCAGGAGTGACATGAAGAAAGCGAACCAGGATAAAAAATACCCCATATCCGACAAGAGTGTTCAATACGCCGACCGCAAGGTATTTCAAAATTTGCATCAAAACACCTACATTAACTATCGATCAATTTTACGGCACTAAAGAACTCAGACCATTCAGCCCGGCTAGCCAAATTCTGAAGCTCTGTCCAATAACGCATAGTTTCGTCGAGTTGACGAACGTTTCTCGGACCTATAATCACACCCGACAATGAGTCGTTACAATGAGTGAATGCCAAAGACAAATGATTTATATCAGTAGGCTGGGGATCGATATTGGCGCCAATCTCAAGCAAATGCTGCAGTTTACTCACCAATGCTGAGTTAAGGGATATTCCTCTAAGATTGACAGAACTATCTATAGAGTAATTTTTTAGCTTTATGCCACCCATATTTATCCCATATGCAAAATATCTTGCAGAAGGAAAATATCTTTCATATGAAATTCGGGAGTAATTCGTGAGAAAATTTTCTTTCACTTGTATGAGCCATTCGCCCGCTAAAATTGGGCTTGATTGGTAGTAGAGCCGTGGATCTTTTATCCCTGATAGTCCGATATCAAGACCCATTTCATGAACCATCGACATGGCCTCAACTGTTTGAGCTATTGCTTTCTTTTCTTTCTTTTCATCAACTCTATCGTCCCAGTGAATAGAAATACAGGAAAGTGAATTTCCAAAAACACCCCTTAGTCTTTTTGTTGTCTCAATGATTGTTCGTTGACTTAAGTCGACCTCAGACCCGCCCATGTTATTCTTTGAGCCAATCTTAACTATAATCGACATTTTGTTATTTGAATGCATTTGCATCCAATCCCTCAGCCAACTAATTGCAAGCCCATAATCTTCTTCGCGCTTATTTATTGGGTAGTTTGTCGCGGTATCGACGATAATTCCACCCTTATCCGAATAGAAATCAAGGATATTAAACGCCTCAGCGCGCGTCATACCCCATCCCCACAGTGCTGTCCCGAGGATTATTTGTTTATTTGATGGGGCGGCGTCAATCAATTTCATTATTCACACGTCTCTTGTTCAGCGCCTTCTTCAAACTCATAATCTGTTTAATGTACTCGATGGCTAGTTTTATTATCTTCACTTTGGAGTTTGGGTCATCTGTCCAAACTACTGGAAGATCGTAAATTCTATATTTTAAGAATTCGCTGACAACCAATATCTCCGTTGCAAAAAACCAACCGTCGCTTGTTGCACCGTTTAAAATTAACTTATCGAGTATGCGTCTTTGCAGGAATTTAAAGCCACACATTCCATCACTAAATGAGGTAGCAAAAACGCTTTTAACAATTTTATTAAACGCAAAACTTGTGACATTCCTTAGACGAGACCTTCCAATGACCTTTGCGCCGCTTTTCAATCGTGAGCCAGTAACGATTTCTGCCTCTAAATTAATTAGTTTGTTTAGCGCTGGCCGAACGTGTTTTAGATCTGTTGCAAGATCAAGATCCATATAGCCGACGATATCTGCACACGACTTAGTCCACGATGCTTTTAAAGCGAGGCCAACACCTCTTTGTTCGAGTCGAAGATATTCAACACGCCCCAACTCACGTTCTAGCGCCTGCGCCTTCAAAATCGTCCCATCGGTAGAGCCATTATCTGCAATGATTATCTTAATCTCGCCTAAATCTCGAAGGTTTACCTCAATGTAGTTATCCAGCTCTCTTATTTTTTCGTTGATCGAGCCCTCTTCATTCAAAACCGGTATCGTTATTTCGATTCTCATCATTAATCCTGATTTTCAGTTCGACTTCTGAAATAATTCGGTATCAAGTTTTTCCAAAACATCATAAATGTTGTCTATCTTTCCGCCTAATACCGAATAACACCCTGGCAATTCGGCATGTTTTTCAAAAAGGATCGGGCGCCCGTCATCCGTTTCGTTCTTGACCAACACGGTTTTGACCTCAAAGAGTGAATCGACATACTTTGCATCAAGTACGGAAGGTAGGTATCGACCTACATCCCGAACCATGCGATCGACTCGCGTGGCTCGATCGTAGTCGTCGAGTATCTTGTATGGGTCGGTTCCATGGTCATCTTTCCAACTGAAGTGTGGGGTGTAACGAACGTGCGAGAGCGTGTGTAGGCCCCGGGCAGGGAATGGCATCATCGAGAAAAACGGCCCATCCATGACCGTGACTCCAACTTCCTTGAGTATTTCTGGGACTTGCATGAGCGCCATTTCTGTCACTTCGTGTTTGAGGCCTGTTTGTGTGCCAGGGAAGTCGCCGGAAAACTGATTCAGACCGCTATAGGTGCAGTTAAAGACGTATCGACAGGTTATGCGATAGGCGTCCCCTAGCTCCGGTTGGAGTGTAACAGTCAAGTTTTTGTTGGTATGTGAGCGAGATATAGCTGACGCACGGGTTGAATAATGAACTCTTACACCCGCATCCTGCAACTCTTTAGCAGCCCACTCAGCAAGTCGAGTTGTATCGAATGCGTACTCCTCGACGAGAAAAACATCCTCAATCAGTCGGGGCTCAAAAAGCCGTTTTAAAGCGGGTTCAGCGGGATTAATTTTCGCTCCTATTTCGTGGCAGAAACGCTCAAATTGCTTGGCGGTTACTTTAGAGTTGCGTCTTGCAATAGCATAGAGCTTTACAAAATCGCGCTTCACGGCTTGCTGCCAATCTCTTGCAAACCGAGGCAAATTCACTCGACTACGAAAGGCGGTGGTAAAGCTTCTAGGGTAGTGGTATCCATTGTGTACACGTGCCTGATTGTTGTACGAGGCACGGAGCAGCAGTTCCGGCTCCCTCTCCAAGAGGATCACATTACGCAATCCACGGGTCTTGGCAAGATAGATCGCAATTGCAGTGCCGTAAAAGCCACCGCCAATGACGACTGCGTCTGCAGCTAAACCCTTCTTGGTCATGAAACAACCCGACTAGCATTTTTCGAGTTACTTTCTGCTGACGACGAAACATCTTCAATATTAAGTTTCTCCCGCCTGGTCATGCGTACACTCGTAAACTCTTGGCCGACGTGATATCGTGGCCCTTCATTACTGAGGTTCGCCATATGCAATATATATTCCCCAAGCACTAGTAGAACCAGTGAAATCAGAAAAAACATGCCCGATTGTTGCAATGACAAACTCGCCCATCCGGGAGCAATATCAGTCTTAATAAAAGCAATTGCAAGGACATAACATGAGTAGATTAAATTGGCTGCCGCCCCGAATAAAGAGAGAGATGTCACAAGTCGCATTGGCGCTTGCGTCGTCGAAACGAGAAGACGCATCCCTCGATCAATACTTTCCCGCAATTTCTTGGTGTTTGTCGCAAGTGGTTTGGCGCTGTACTCCATGTTGACGCGCGCAAAGCCACCGGTTGCAGGTAAGTGACGGTAAGTAACGGCTGGCTGTGGGTGCTGCGAGATAAAGTTCACAACTCGCTTACTCAGCAGCCTGTACTGAGGCGCCTCTTCGGCCAGATGTATTCCATTGAACGATTTGTATAGGAAATTAAAGGCTACGTATGCTGCTCGGTAAGCAAAACTTTGGCGCGGCTTTTGCTGGTTATTTGCAAAAACCACATCTGCCCCCATAACTGCTTTATCGAGCATTTCAGGCAAGAAACCGATGTCGTCGAGCTGAGGATCAATGACAGCGACGAAATCACCAAGCGCATTCTCCAGTCCTACCCATGAAGCTGTGTCACCATCAACTTCCTTGGTAAGGGCATAAACTTGTAAGTTTGGATAGCCCGATTGACCGGTTAGATTTTTGAGCACATTGATGCTTTCATCATCAGACGCGTTGTCAACAATAATCAACTCGTAATCGGTGACGAGTGATGACAGTTTTTCAGAGGCACAGTGAATGATGCTCTCTAGCTGATGGCCTTGATTGCGTACAACATACACAACAGACAGAAATACCGGGAAAAACGCCATTCTTAAAGTCCCCACAACACGCATCTTTGCGATGTGATTGCATTTATCTACAAAATCTTGTCATTTTAAACCGTGGGGGGGGGGTACGTCACCCTGTTCGGGCTTCCCCCACTGAATCTTTATCAATTTTCATGCCAGCAGAAGGTTCAGAGGCGTAAGCAACCCCTTCTGCCTGCCTGCGACGGACAAGCCCAGGAAGCTTTTTTCCTGCTGCCCAAACCCACTTCATCAGCTCAGCGGGAACGCTTTCGTGCTCGCCCCGATTCGCCTTCAGCCGCAGTGTCGAGCGCTGTAGCGCCCCTGCACCGAGGTTGAAGGTGAAAGAAACCAGCGCATCGAACTGCCCGTCCGTCAGTGGCACCGAGATCAGCCGCAGCACGGCTCGCTCGGCGATCCTCACGTCCTTGCGCAGAAGCTCGGTGGCCTCAGCTTGCGTAATGCCCGCTGCGAACTGCTCCCGCTCATGGGCCAGCACGACATGCCCGTAGCCGATGGTCGGATAGCCGGCCGGGCAGATGTAAATGGTGGAACTGAAGCCTTCAAACCGCTTGATCAGGTTGAGCCCTTCCTCGGTGACGTGACGCATCAGCCGCCCCGGCGCATCTTGCTGATCTGACGGCTGCCGAACCAGAAGGACATTACGGCGGCAAACAACGCCTGGGTTTCTTCGTCCCAAGTGGCTTGCAGGGCTGCTGCCAGCGTGACGCCGTCGGTTTGCAGCAAAGTGGCCAAGGCCGAGACCTTCACCACCGCAAAGACCAGGAAGAAGGCATAAGTGATGACCGGGCGCACCGAGGCCTGTAGTCCTTCCACCCATGGCGAGCCCGTAGGATGGTTGGCATAGCTGTAGAGCGCCTGGCTCTCGGCAACATCAGCCGCAATCTGGATTTCCTCCAGGCGCTGGCTGTGGCCCAGCCGCTGTTGCTCCATCTGCCGATCCAGGATCGCCAGTTCATGTTTGCGGTCCTGGCTGTCGCGAAACAGCTTGAGGAATTCCGGGAAGGTGCTGCTGAGAAAGCCCAGCAGTGATCCAAGCAAGGTCAGCATGATCAGTGTCCCCCAAAGAACTTCAACTTGATCAGTGCGCCGGCAACCAGGGCCAAGATGAAGCCAGTGGTCACCATGCGCACCAGGGTCTGCCAGGCGGTGTGCTTGGCGGTATTGAAGGCTTCGAGAAGCCCACGCAATTCACGGATGTCGGCGGCTGCGCTTTCGCCATCCAGACCGACATCGGTCATGGCGCGCTTGGCACCGCGTTCGGCCGCGTCCTCGATCAATCGCTCAAATTCGTCCAGCGGCATGGATACCCAGCCGTCTCGGGTCGTCGGTGTGTTCATCACGGTCTCCAGAAACAAGAAACCCCGCACAGTGGCGGGGTCGATGGGGTAAAAGGGATCAGCAGGTCACGGGGCGCTGGGGATGGCCACGGTCGCTTTTCGTTGAGGGGGTTTGTTGTGCCCAGCTTTGGCCTTGCCTGATTTGCCAGCTGAGATTTCCACCGACGTGCTCCAGCTTTGACCGGCCAGCTGATGGGTGACTGACTCGATCAGGTAGATGCCGTCGACCTCTTGCTTGAACCCCTGCAACTCGACCGATTTTTCAGCGGCCAGATCGGCACGGCCACGCAACTCCAACTGGCCGCTGGCGGTCTGCCGGTTCATGCCGGCCAATTTGGCTTTTGCTGCAGCCTTGGCGGCGCTGGGGTTTGGATAGATGTGACGATCAGTGTGCGTGGTACTGCTGGAGCCGGCCGGGGCATCCGGATTCGGGATGACGATCTCGATCTTTTTGCCGGTCTTGGTATCGTGCGCCTGGGTTTTGACGGCACCAACGCTGCCCCGGTCGGGGAAGGTCAGCCGATAGCTGGTTACTTCGTTTGTTGAGAGGCGGATCACCGTCAGGCTTTTACCCGAGGCGGTCTTGCCGTCAGCGCGCGGCAGGACCACGAGCTTTCGGTCCTTCAGGGTGGCCGTTGCATTGTATTGACGCGCCAGACGGGTCAGGAAGTTCAAGTCCGATTCGCCGACCTGATCGGCCCGAGGCACCGTCGTGGTGATCGAGCAGACCGCTTGCCAGCGGTTGCGTGCAGCGACATTCCGGATAATTTGCGACAGCGGGACATTTTCCCAGGCGTGCTGGCGCGGGTTTTTAGCAAGCCCGGCCATGTCCGCCGGCTTGCCGCGAATAACCAGGGTGCGTGGTGGACCAGAGAACTCGATCTCGTCCACGGTGTAGGCGCCCATGAAACTCAGCCCCTGGCCCTCCCAACCCAGAGAGATGCGCAGCAGTGCGCCTTTCCTAGGGAAGGCCAGCCGGTCGTCACGGTCATCAAGTCGGATCTCGCACTCATCCGACTGCAACCCGGCCCGGTCGGTCAGCTGCAGGCTGATCAAGCGGTCTTTGAGCAGATCGGTGATGTCTTGGGCGTTGGCAATGATCTGAAAGATGGCACGCATCGCTCAGTCCCACAGGTTGATTACGTCGGCGCGCGCCGGGGCCAGGTCCGGGAGTTGGATGACAACGCCAGAGACAAACGGTTGAGCGCGCGTAGCCAGTCCCGGATTGGCCTCCAGTACTGCTTCGACGGTACCCATCAGATGCCCGTAGTGCTGCTGGCAGAGGCGATCAAGCACATCGCCGTCAGAGGTTTTGATAGTCATCGCCATAGCGTTTGAACTCCACGGTAAAGGTCTGCTTGCGCGGCGCGCCGTCGGCCATCAGGTCGCTTTGATCTTCCGAGACGCTGGCCAAATACCAGCGCCCCAAGGTTTCGCCATAGCCGGCGATGAGCTCGACCGGCTTCATCTGAAAGCCAATCCGGCGCAGCGCGTTCATTTGGGTCATGCCGGCCATCTGCGCAAAGACCACGCCTGAGAGCGTGAGCGACTCGCCGCCCTGATTGACCGCTTGCAGGGCCTGCGGTCGCCCCAGACGCTCCTGGGGGGCGATGTTGTATTGGCTTTGCCGGCGCAAGCTGTCGAAGGCTGCCGTGTTCAGGCCAAAGTAGAAACGCTCGCCTTGTTCTGCGACCAGCACCAACAGGTGTGGCCTGGCGCTGGAGAGCGTCGGCATGCCAGTCCCCGCAACCAAGCGTGAGCTCGAAGCCGTGGGCGATGCCAGCGGTGTCGTAGTGCCCGCACTGCCCAGTTGGGCTTTGAGTGCGCCCAATTGCGTTGCCACCGAGGTCGCTGCGCTCTGCACCGATCGCACGGCCGAGTCCAGACGCTTGGCGCCCGACTGGGCGGTATCGATCAGGCTGCCGATTCGCTGCGTGGCGCGATTAATATCGGCCAGCCCTGCCTGCACGCTGGCCATGCCCCGACCCAGGGCGCTGCGTTCCAAGGCCGTCACGCTGGCGGTAGGCAGCAGGGTTACCAGGCTTTTGAGGGCATTGGCGCCACGCGTCAGCTCGGAGGATGTGTTCGCTGCCAGACGGAATATGTTTTCTGGTGGCTGGGCCGCCTGCGCCAGTTGTCCAAGTCGTTGTGCATGGCTGGTGGCGCGCGCGACCGATGAGCTGGCCTGCGAGACCCATTGAGTGATGGAGGACAGTGTCATCAGTTGCCTCACACATGCGCGCCGTCGAACCAGGCGGCTCGCTTGTTTTGTTGTTGAAACTGCTCGAACAGCCGCTTCAGGTGCGGCATCAGCTCGTTGGCCAGCTGCCGGGGGTCTTTCACATCGCCCTTGACGGTAATTTGCAGGGTGGGCGAGAAATTTACCTGTTGCGGCACGGCGGGTGCCTTGGCCACGGGCGTCGTTGCCGCTTTGGGTGCAGGAAGCGTGGTGCCGGCCGCAACCGGTGGCGCAAGATTGGGTGGCACCGGCGTGGCCTCCAATGTGGGGGCCGCCTTCGGTGGTTGGGTTGCCACCAGCGACTTGCCCAACCAACCGCCCAACTTGTCACCGCCGAAAGAGCCAATAGCGCCACCGAGCAAACCGCCAATCGCGATCCCGATGGGGCCGCCGAGTGCGCCGACTGCGGCACCGAGCTTGGCGCCAGCCAAGCCGCCAGCCAGCGTACCGGCCGCACCGCCATAACCCTGGGCCTTTTCTTCGCGGGTAGTGGCGTTCTTGGCGCTATCAAAGACCTGATACGCGGCCGAGCCAATGGCCAGAGCACCACCCAGTCGGCCACCGGCCTTACCCAGCCATCCACCGACCCGCCCCAAAGCGCCACCCGCACGGGCCATGCTGCCTGCTGGCGACCCAGAGGGCCGGCCTGCGCCCCGGCCAGACCGCCCCAGCAGATCAGGCAAGGCACCGGCACCCGGCCAGTTGGTCACGAACACAGGCTGCGCCCCGGTAGCTGCTCCACCGGTGAGCAAGCTCGCCAGATTGCCCAGCTTGCCGGGTAGACCAGGCATGCCTCGGGCACTGCCGGATCGACCCGCCATGAGCGTGCCCCGCGCCAGATCAAGCGCACCACGCCCGATGTTCCAGGCGGCACGAGCGCCTTTGAGAGCCACCAGCCCGCCGACGACCGTGGCGAGACCGGCTACCACCATGGGTGCCTGCTCGACTAGCGTGGCCAGCGCCCGACCAACGGAACCCAGTGCTTGGCCAACGATGTCGGTCACCGGTCGCAAGGCATCCCCGATGCGCCGCAAGGCTTCGTCCCAGGCTTGGGTGACTTCGCTCCAGATCTGCTTGGAAGTCTCTCGCCGGGCGATCAGGTCCTGCTCGATTTCACCACTGGCCCGTGCCGCGTTTTGCTTGAGTCGCTGATACAGATCGGCGTTTTGCATGTAGGCGGTCAGCGCCGCCTTGACCTGCATGTCGGCAAAGAGGTCACCGGTTTTCATGGTGGCCTCGAAGGCTTGCAGCATGGCCTGCTGCTTGGCCGGGTCACGTTCCTGGCCGATGCGCTGTGCCGCCGCCGAGACTTGCTGGGCACGCTCAGGATCGGTCTGTTCGATGTAGGCCCGGGCCAGCACAAAGGAGGACTCCATGGTGCTCCAGCCCTTGCCGATGGCCTCTTGCATCATGGCGGCGTAATCGATGCCGACATCGGCGTAGCGCCGCTGGGTCTCGGGCGAGCCGATCTTGGAGAACCAGTTCTTCAGATTGTTGGCCGCCTGATCCGGCGAGCCGGAGACCTTCATCTGGACCTGTAGCATGGCGCCCAGTTGATTGACCGAGTCCTGGCCGGTGATGCCAATCTTTTGCATCTCGGCCAGCAGTTCCGGAAACCAGCGCGCCATGTCCGAGGATTCGAATGAACCCTCCTTGCCCAGGTAGGCAATCGCCTCCAGGGCTTGTTGCATTTGGGCTGGATCGCTGATCTTGGCATTTTGCTCCAGCGCGCCAATCATGCGGGCGGTATCCACACTGCCGGAACCCTGGCCCACGGCGAACTTGGCCAGCAGCGGTGCAAAGGCCGTGGCACGCTCCAGATCCATACCGCCACCAACCAGCTGATTGACCGCCTCGGCCAGCTCGTTGCGCCCCATGCCGCTGGCCAGCGCACTTTGTGCGATCTGCTCGCCGATTTGTGTTTCGCGGGCCGTGCCGGCGATACCGGCCCTGATCGCCATGTCGCGCACGATAGCCTGGTAATTGGCTGAGATGGTGGCCGGTACCGCCACCGTGGCGGTCAGCTTGAGGGCATCACCCACCGCTTCACGCCCCTGCGTAACGCCCTGACCGATGTGTTCTCGGCCAACGGCCTGCAGCTCCAGCCCTCGCGCTGTGCGGCCGAGCCGCTGATAGGCGCGGTCCAGGTTGTCCGCTTCAATGCCGGCCTGGCGCAGAACGGTCAGATTGCTCTCGATTTTCTTGCGGATGCCATCGGCCGCCGCATCGCCGCTCAGGTGCAGTTTGCGAAACTCGCCTTGCAGCCGCTGCGTCTCGCCAATCGTGCGTTGCCACAGGCGTTGCTGCTCGGCGGTCTGCTTGAGGCGAGTGATTCGGGACTGGGTATCGTTCACCGCCCGGCCCAGCGAGCCATCGACCGCGCCGCCGATGACGATACCCAGTGCAATATCGCGTTTCATTCAGTCCTCCAGCCACCACAGGGCATCCCTGAGATCCAGGGCATCAATCTCAGAGGGCGGGAAGTGCAGTTCCCGCGCCAGTCGCTTCATCAGCAGGCTCAGCAGGGGCTCGGTCATCCGGGCGAGCGGACACCAGGCGAAAGTAGCTGTCTTGCAGCCGCTTGTAGTCGGTAAAGCGCATGCCCTCCAGATCCTTGGGTGCAACGCCCGCCAGAATCCCGAACAGAATCAGCTCACGCTCTTCAGCGTCGGTGGGCGCCTGGCGCGAGGCCAGGCGCATGTCACGCACGAGCGGCGCGCGCAGGGTCAGCGTGTCACGGCGAATGCCGTCGAATTCGGTCGGATGCTGCAATTTGATGGTCAGGTGGTCCATGAGTGGGTCTCCGTTGGTGTGATGGCGTGATAGGAAATGGGTTACAGGCCCAGGGCGGCACGGATGTCGGCCAGTTGATCGCGGCCATCCACGATGCGTACCGAGGCAATCGGGTCGATCTCATAGATCAGCAGGCCATCGAGCTCGAGCTTGTAGTAGCTGCAGGCCAGGCTGAATTTGGTTTCGGCCTTGTCCGAGGGCTTCCAGTCCCCCATGTCGACCTCGGTCAGCATGCCGCGCAGGGTCACGACGCAGGACTGCACCTCACCCTTGTGGGTGCGAAATGCACCCCGGAACACGCCGTTGAAGGCACTCTGGTCGGCTAGGCCAAAGAAGCGCAGGGCTTCGACGGACATGCCCGAGAGCGCGAAGTTGGCTTCCAACGCTTCGAGGCCCAGATCCATCTTGATCGGGGCGTCCATGCCGCCACCCCGGTAGTCTTCGGCCTTGATCTTGAGTTTGGGCGGCGTGACCTGGGTAGCGATGCCGGCGAAGTTCACGCCGTCAATGAAGAGGTTGAGGTTGTAGAGGGTTTGCGGGATCACGGTACGGGCTCCTTAAATGTCGAGAACTTCAGTAATCCACTGGTTCGTGACCTCGACCCGGAAGGTGGGGTTTTCTGCGGGGGGCACGTCAGTGAAGCGGATGTTCCAGTACACGCGGCCTTGCTCGAGTTGGCTCGCGGTGTTGAGTTCGGGGTCGGGATAGACCTCGAAATTGATGATGGCGCCCTGCGCTTTCAAATCACGCATGAAAGCCTGCAGGCCTTCGGTCACATCTTTGACGTAGGTCTTGGTGATGGATCGGTCCACCGCCCATTTGTGGCCATACAGGATGGCGTCCATGACGATATCGACCGTGCGCACCCGAGTGACGAAGGCCCACTTGGCATCGGCTGAGCGCGTGCGGTTACCCCACAGGCGGTAGCCGCCATCGCGGATGACGGTGGTGATGTTGGCGGCGTTGAGCAGGTTGGCGCGGCAGGTCTCGTCGCCATCAAGGAACTCGATCGGACGTGCGGTGCCGATAACCTCGACGAACTCCTTGTTCGAAGGCGATGCCCAGAAACCGTATTCACGATCAGTCCGGGCAAAGAGGCCTGCGACATACGGGGACACTGGCACCGTGCTGGCCGCACCGGTCTCGGTGTCCCAGACCTTGAGCCATGGGTCGACGGCAAAGACGCGTTCTGCCAAAGTTGTTGAAGTAGGCAATGGCCGATTCGTCATCGGTGTTGGGACCATCGACGATGGCAATGGCCTTGAGCTTGGCCGCCAGACCATCCATCGCACTGGCCACGGCCTGGGTGGCCGAGTGGCCTGGGCAGATGATCAGGCGAGGCTGCGCGTTATGGACGGACTTGCCATCGAGCAGGGCCTGCATACCGGTGCGCTGACCATCGACCGTGACGCCACCGATGATGGCGCTGGTGAGAGCAGCTGCATCAGCGACCAGAGGCACGCCGATGGCGACCACCACGGCCGACGACTGGGCATAGATGCCGCGTGCCGACTTGGCCAGTGCGCTGCTCGTACCGAACTGCTTCACCGCCTCCCGGTAAGAGGTCAGCAAGATGGGTTTGTTGGGTTCGGCCAACCCCTCGGTAGGCGTGTAGGTATCGACCAGACCGATGATCGATGAGGACGGAATGGCAATCGGGCGCGGACCGGTGTCGATCAGGGTGACGGTCACACCGTGGAAGAAGGAAGTGGGCATCGTGTTCTCCGGAAAGTAAAAAGCCCACCGCAAGGGGTGGGCCGGAAGGGATGAGTGGGCTGAGGCGGAATTTACGGAGGCAGCGTGCTGGCCATCTGGTGGAAAGCACGCAAAGCCTGCTGCCCACCATCTGCCAGCGCCTGGGCGTTTTCCTCATCAGTGGCTCTGCGAATGGCTTCTTTGGTTTTAAGTCGTTGGTCACGCAGGCCGTAAAGGGCAGCCTCCCACTGGCGGGCAGCCCGCAAGATGTCCTCGGCTGCCGCCTGCGGGCTCCACGCCTTGGCCTGCGCCCAGGACAACACCGAGGCTGGCACGTCACCGCTGTAACCCGCTGCCTGATACGCGCTCGCCTCTTGCGCTGCACGGTCGTATTCGGCCACGCGCAAGGGGTCTCCTGCCAGCTCTCGACGCACCTGATCGGCCACTGCGTCGATCTGTTGGCAGAGCTGGGTTTTCAGCGCGTCGAGCAAGGCCGATTTCAAATCGGCATCCACCTGCCATTGTCCGTTCAACCATTGATGGGCAGGACTGGGTCGCGGGGCCTCCGTGGCCTGAACCTCGTGGGGTGTGACACCAATGTCTCGGATAAAAACTGGAGCGCCATCCTCAGTAGACCAAAGGGCGACAGCCCGCCAATCTGGCACGAGGTCCCACTTTTCACCGGCAAAGACAGCGACTTGTTTCGCCTTGGCCTTGGGTGGTGTTTGATCTGTCGCATGGGCAGGAATGAGCCAGACATCCGGCTCAAGGGGAGATGGATCTGCAGCACTTTCGCCGATCAACTCGCCAGTTTCGGGGTGGTAGTGATAAAGGGTTTTCATGGGCGACCTCAATACTTGATGCAAGCAAGCAAAGCGACGTTACGTGGACGGGTCT
>LNAP01003312.1_pt1 | contig 15462 bp, 12 predicted proteins | sample 602601 | NCBI WGS metagenome assembly LNAP01 (sample SAMN02440304, study PRJNA202911) | soil metagenome | biome: Subtropical and temperate rainforests or woodlands; isolation source: soil samples (1 kg each in a 20% v/v slurry with milli Q water) were... ...
CCCGCTCAAATTCCCCGATCTGAACCATGCCGTCAAGCGCGACCCGCGCACCGGCATGCGCAGCGCGCAGAACAACTGGGAATTCTGGACCGGCCTGCCGGAGGCCCTGCATCAGGTCACCATCGTCATGAGCGACCGCGGCATCCCCGCCGGCTTCCGCAATATGCATTTGTTCGGCAGCCACACTTTCAGCTTCATCAATGCGGACAACGAACGCTACTGGGTCAAGTTCACCTTCAAGACCCAGCAGGGCATCAAGAACCTTACCGACGCCCAGGCCCAGGAAGTCGTGGGGCGGGATCGCGAGAGTTCGCAGCGCGACCTGTTCGACGCCATCGAAAACAGCGACTATCCGCGCTGGACCATGTACGTCCAGATCATGCCGGAGAAAGACGCCGGCGCGTATCACCTGAATCCCTTCGACCTGACCAAAGTCTGGCCGCATGGCGACTACCCGCTCATCGAGGTCGGCCAGCTGGAATTGAACCGCAATCCGGAAAATTTCTTTGCCGAAGTCGAGCAGGCGGCATTCGCGCCCGCCAACGTGGTGCCCGGCATCAGCTTTTCACCCGACAAAATGCTGCAGGCCCGCCTGTTTTCCTATGGCGACGCGCAGCGCTACCGCCTGGGCGTCAACCATCATCAGATTCCGGTCAATGCGCCCAAGTGCCCTTTCCATAGCTACCATCGCGACGGCGCCATGCGCGTCGACGGCAATCATGGCCGCATTACCGCCAATGAACCCAATACCCAGGGCGAATGGCTGGAACAGCCCGATTACCGCGAACCGCCCCTGGCGATAGAAGGCGCCGCCGACCATTGGAATCACCGCGAAGACAGCGACTATTTCTCGCAGCCCGGCGCGCTCTTCCGCCTGATGAGCGAACAGCAAAAACAGGCCCTGTTCGAGAACACCGCCCGGGCGATTTCCGGCGCATCCAAAGACGTGCAGGAACGCCATGTCCAGCACTGCGCGCAGGCCGACCCAGCCTATGGCGCCGGCGTGGCCGCCGCCATCCGGGCGCTAGGCCTATAAATAACTCTTGCCGTCCAGGTAGGCCTTGCGCCAGCGCGTAATCACGCTGCGCTCGAACAGGCCGCCCACCGCGAACGGATCCGCATTGACGAAATCCTCGGCCTCGGCGCGCGTCTCCAGATCGACAATATAGACGCTGCCCGTGCCGCCGGTCCCATCGTCTTCCAGCTTGGCCCCGCAAGCCAGCAGCAAGTCCTTGTTTTCTTCCAGATAGTCCAGATGCTTGTCGCGCAAGGCCTGGCGCAAGGCTTGCGTGTGCGGCTTGTCAAAGGTTTCGATCAGGTATGGCATGATGGTTCCTCGCAGATTTTTATGTTTAAACTGTGTCCCGATGCCAATAGTAGTACGCTTTTTCTCAACTTAGCCATATGCCGCCATGACCCTGCGCTCCCACGAACCCATCATCGCCATCGCCACCGCCCCCGGGCGCGGCGGCATAGGCGTCGTACGCATTTCTGGCGGCAACCTGGAACCCTTGCTGGCCAGGCTGTTCAAGGCGCCGCTCACGCCGCGCCACGCCCACTACCTGCCGTTCAATGACAAGGACGGCGAGGCCATCGACGCCGGCATCGCCCTGTTCTTCAAAGGCCCGCAATCCTACACAGGCGAAGACGTCCTGGAGCTGCAAGGCCACGGCGGCCCGGCCGTGCTGCGGCGGGTGCTGGAGCATTGCCTCGACGCGGGCAGGGAATGGGGCCTGCGCCATGCCGAGCCGGGCGAGTTCACCCAGCGCGCCTTCCTCAACGAGCGCCTGGATCTCGCCCAGGCCGAGGCTGTCGCCGACTTGATCGATGCCTCATCGGAAGCCGCCGCGCGCAGCGCCATGGCCTCTTTGAGCGGCGCCTTTTCCGCTCACGTCAACGCCCTCAGCGAGCGCATCGTGCGCCTGCGCATGCTGGTCGAAGCCACGCTGGACTTTCCTGAAGAAGAAATCGACTTCCTGGAGAAATACCAGGCCCACGCCGCCCTGCAGGAAATCCAGGGCGACCTGGCGGCCCTGACGGCCCAGGCCCGGCAAGGCATGATCCTGCGCGAAGGTCTGCATGTGGTACTGGCCGGCCAGCCCAATGTCGGCAAATCCAGCCTGCTCAATGCCCTGGCCGGAGACGACATCGCCATCGTGACGCCCGTGGCCGGCACCACGCGCGACAAAGTCATCCAGCAAATCCATATACAAGGCGTGCCGCTGCACATCGTCGACACCGCGGGCCTGCGCGACACCGACGACACCGTCGAAAGCATAGGCATAGCCCGGACCTGGGCCGAGATCGAAAAGGCCAATGTCATCATTCACCTGCAGGACGCGCGCGCCCAGACCGATGAGCTCGACACCGCCATCACCCGCCGCCTTCCGGCGCGCACGCCGGTGCTCGAGGTCTTCAACAAGATAGACCTGCTGGATGCCGCGCAGCAGGCGAAATTCCTGTCGGGCACGCCTCGGGAATTGGCCGCCGCAACTGGCGCGGCAAGCGGGGCAACGAGCGGGAAAGTAAATGCCGACGCCCAGCCCGCCCTCGCCCTTGGAATCTCCGCCAAGACCGGCGCCGGCCTGGACATCCTGCGCCAGAAGCTGCTGGACATCGCCGGCTGGAGCCCCAGCGCCGAATCCCCCTGGCTGGCCCGCGAACGCCATCTGCATGCCTTGAACAGCGCCGGCGAGCACCTCGCCCTGGCCGCCGAACACGCCAGCCAGAACGACCGCGTGCTCGACCTGTTCGCCGAAGAACTGCGCCTGGCCCATGAAGATCTATGCGCCATCACCGGCCAGTTCACCGGCGATGATTTGCTTGGGGAGATATTTTCCAGTTTTTGTATTGGGAAGTGAGGCAAGGTCTGTGGACGCCCATGGGCGTCTCTTGATTTTGCTCGATATCTTGTAATTGCGGGAATTTTTGTCTGCTGACGGATGCGGTGATACAGTCGAAGTCATCACTATCCGGGCCCATATTTGGGTCGAAGTTACCCGGAGTCCATGGCGCGATGACTTTCATGGATCCAAAGGAGGGCCCCCTTTTCTTTTCTGGGTTGGGCCGTTGTCCCCCGAGTGCCATTCCTTTACCTCTCCTTTTCTGATGTCTATCGACCGATAGACCGCCCGCTATCAGAAGGCCAGTGACGGCAATGTGAATAGAATAGAGGTAATGACTTGAGGTAATAGCGCCGAGCGTTACGCTTATTGGGCAACAGGGGCGAAGCCATTTGGCCCCTTCGTATGCATTTTTGATCGACGATGATTATCACACACTGATACAATAAACGGATTAACGTGTCATTGGATCGCGATTATGAAGCGCTGTATTGTTGGTATCCGGCAGCCGGCATGCTCGCTACCTCGCGGGAGCGCCGTTCCCAGCATTTGGTTTCCGTCTCTTGCATCGCTGGCAGCTGTATTGTCGGACGATAACCGCCGTCTGCTGCGCCTGATCCACGACAAACAACCCAAGTCTTTGACGGAACTGGCCGAACTCAGCGGCCGCAAGGTGCCGAACCTATCACGCACTCTGCGTCTGATGGCGGACTATGGGCTGGTCTCGCTGCAACGTAATGCCCGGGATGTTCAGCCAACCGCGTTGGCGACTGAATTCCTGGTCGTATTGGACTGATGATCATGAGCACAAGAGGGAACAAGATGGCTCGGATGTGGATGGTGCGCGGCGAAGGTGGCAGCCTGTACGACCCTTTTTTGGAGCGCGGCGTGGCTGCCGTGGGCTGGAACCAGTTGGCCGCCCACGCCAAGCCTGGTATCGGGCGCAAGCAGTTGATTGCCCAGTACCAGTCTGCCGAACCACAGGCGAAACAAGGGACAGTGATCTCAGGTGCTTCTCAGGTCTGGCGCTTCGTCAACGACATCCAGGATGGCGATTGGATCGTCACCTATTCGCCGGCCAATCGTGTCTATTCAATCGGCAAAGTGTCAGGGCCGGCCGAGCACCACCCTGAGTGGGCCGAGCAAGGAATGCCACTGGCACGCAAAGTGCAATGGCAAGCGCAGGAACTGCCACGCGACAGCCTGGGCACCAGCACAAAAAATAGTCTGGGCGCGACCCTGACCCTGTTCGAGGTGCCGTCCAGCGCGGCAGCAGAAGTGCTGGCGGCATTGAAGGGCAAGCCTGCGCCGGCAGTGGAAGATGAAGCCGAGGAAGTGATCGCCGACCCGCTAGCCGACATCGAATCGCAGGCGCTGGAGCGCATCAAAGATCGGGTTAATGAACTCGACTGGGACGACATGCAGCAACTGGTCGCCGGCATCCTGCGCGCCATGGGCTACAAGACCCAGGTCTCCCCAGCCGGCTCCGACCGGGGCAAGGACATCGTCGCCTCGCCCGACGGTTTCGGCTTCGAGCACCCGCGCATCGTCGTGGAGGTCAAGCACCGCAAGGGGCAGATGGGCAGCCAGGAGATTCGCAGCTTCCTCGGCGGCCGCCACAAGGACGATCGCGGGCTGTACGTCAGTACCGGCGGCTTTAGCAAGGACGCGCAATACGAAGCTGATCGCGCCTCTATCCCGTTGGCGATGTGGACGTTGGACCATGTGGTCCGTGCGTTGATCGAGCACTATGACGCCACCGATGCCGAGACCAAGCGTATCGTGCCGCTGAAGCGGCTGTACTGGCCCGCTTGAGCTTGCCGAGAAGACACTTCGCTAATGCCAGAACGCTACCAGCGTTGGCGAACTTATGCATTTGGAACAAGAAAAGGTTTTGATGAATATCCATACACACGAAGCGCTGAAAAGCGCCATCTGGGAAATCGCAAATCGGCTGCGTGGCCCATATCGTCCGCCGCAATACCGTCTGGTCATGTTGCCGATCGTGGTTCTGCGCCGCTTGGATTGCGTTCTGGAGCCCACTAAGGACACTGTACTTAAGAAATACGATAAGCTGACGGCGCAAAACATGCCGGAAAGTGCGATGGAAAGGCTGCTTGGACGCGCGGCGGACCCGAAGCGCAAGTATCCTCTTTACAACACCAGCCCCTTCTCCTTTGAGCGTCTGCTTGGCGATCCCGAGAACATTGCGCCGAACCTCGTGTCTTATATCAACGGCTTTTCCCCGACGGCACGGACGATCTTCGAGAGGTTCAAATTCACCGACCAGATCGAAAAGCTCGACGCCAGTAACCGGCTGTTCACCATCGTCAAGGCGATGGCCGATGTGGATCTACATCCGGACCGTATCGACAACCTGCAAATGGGCTACCTGTTCGAGCATCTGGTGATGCGCTTCAACGAACAGGCGAACGAAGAAGCTGGCGATCACTTCACTCCGCGTGAAGTCATTCGCCTGATGGCGAACCTCGTCTATACAGGCGAAAAAGACGTTTACACACCGGGCATTTTCCGCACCATCTACGACCCCGCCTGCGGTACCGGCGGCATGCTGTCGGAATCGGAAAAGTTCATCCTCGACCAAAACAGCCAAGCCAATCTTGCCCTGTTCGGTCAGGAATACAACGACGAATCCTGGGCCATCTGCTGCTCGGACATGCTGATCAAGGACGAGGACACCAGCAGCATCGTGCTGGGTGACACTCTGGGAGACGGCAAGACCCGCGATGGTTTCGAGGGCGAAAAATTCCACTACATGCTAGCCAATCCACCCTTCGGCGTGGAATGGAAAGACCAGAAGACCATCGTCGAGAAGGAGCACAAGGAATTGGGCTTTGTCGGTCGTTTCGGTGCAGGGCTACCAGCCATCAACGACGGTTCGCTGCTGTTCCTGCAGCACATGATTTCGAAGATGCATCCCTACAAGGCAGGGGATGAAAACGCCGTCGGCTCCAAGATCGCCATCGTCTTCAACGGCTCACCGCTGTTCTCTGGCGATGCTGGATCGGGGCCGTCCAACATCCGCCGCTGGATCATCGAGAACGATTGGCTTGATGCCATCGTCGCGCTGCCCGACCAGCTTTTCTACAACACCGGCATCTACACCTACGTTTGGTTGGTCACCAATCGCAAGGCGCCCGAGCGGCGCGGCAAGGTGCAGTTGATCGACGGCACGCGCTTTTGCCAGCGCATGAAGAAAAGCCTCAACAACAAGCGCCACGAGATCACCGAAACGCAGATACGCGAGCTGACCCGCCTCTATGGCAACTTCAAGGATGGCGAGACGGCAGAAGTCGTCATTGACCATAAGACCGGCGAGAAAGAAACCCGCGTTGTCTCCTGCATCTTCGAGAACCGAGAGTTCGGCTTCCTCAAGGTGACGGTGGAACGCCCCTTGCGCATGAACTTCGAAGCCACGGCCGAGCGTATCGCCAGGCTGGACGAGCAATCCGCCTTCGCCAACCTGGCCACCTCCAAGAAGCGCAAGGACGGCCAGGCCGCCGCACGCGAGATCGAAGAAGGTCGCGAACAGCAAGATGCCATCCGCAACCTGCTGGCTACGCTGGAAGCCAAGGGCCGCTACATGGATCGCAAGGTATTCGAAGCCGATCGGGACCGGGCAGCGAAAAATGCCGGTCTAAAACTGGCCGCCCCCATCAAGAAGGTGATCTTCACCGCACTGGGCGAGCGCGACCCGGATGCCAAGATTTGCCGCGACGGCAAGGACAGGCCGGAGCCGGACAGCGAATTGCGCGACACCGAGAACATTCCGCTGCCCGCAGGGACCGTACTCCCGCTGCCCATGGACTTTGGCCCGGACAAACCCAATGACCGGCTGATCAAGGCTTTCCGCGACGTGATCGACGCCTACATGGCGAACGAGGTGCTGCCCCATGTGGCTGATGCCTGGGTCGATTACGACAAAACCAAGGTCGGCTACGAAATCCCCATCAACCGGCATTTTTATGTCTACAAGCCGCCGCGCCCCTTGCCGGAGATCGAGGCCGACATCCGGCAACTGGAAGGCGAAATCGCCGATTTGCTGAAAGGGTTGCTGGCATGAGCAAGGAAATCATCCCCGCCACGCAAGGCGAACTGCTGATCTACCCGGCCCGAGGCGATGCGGACGGCATCCGCGTGCTGCTGGCCGGTGAAACCGTCTGGCTGACCCAAGCCCAAATCGCCGAGTTGTATCAGACCACACCCCAGAACATCACCCAGCACCTCAAGGCCATTTACGCCGAAGGCGAGCTGGACGAGGCGGCAACGTGTAAGCCGTACTTACAAGTTCGCCAGGAGGGGGGAAGAGCAGTCTCCCGTAACACCAAGCATTACCGGCTGGAAGCCATCCTCGCCGTCGGCTACCGCGTTCGCTCCGCGCGCGGCACCGAGTTCCGCCAGTGGGCCACCGCGCGCCTGGGGGAATACCTGACCAAGGGCTTTGTGCTGGATGACGAACGGCTCAAGGGCAACTCCAGTCCGGTGGACTACTTCGATGAACTGCTGGCCCGCATCCGCGAAATCCGGGCCAGTGAGGCACGGGTCTACCAGCGCATCCGCGAAATCTTCGCCATGGCCGCCGACTACCGCGAAGGCGACCAGGCAACCCAGCGCTTCTTCGCCACCATGCAGAACAAGGTGCACTACGCCGCCACCGGCCTGACCGCAGCGGAAATCATCCGCAAGCGCGCCGATTCCTCCAAGCCCAACATGGGCGTCACCACTTGGAAAGGCGGTCATGTTCTCAAGAAAGACGTGGGTACCGCCAAGAACTACCTGAATGTACAGGAAATCGACACCCTCAACCGCATCACCGTGATGTTCCTGGACCAAGCCGAATTCCGCGCTATGCGCCGGCAGGACATCCGTCTCGCCGACTGGGATGGTTTTCTCGACAAGTTCCTGCGCGATACCGAACTGCCGGTTCTGGACAATGCCGGCAAGGTCAGCCGCCAGCAGGCACTGGATTGGGCCGAAGGACAGTATGACGCATTTGCCGAGCGGCGGAGGCTTGAAGCCGAACAGGTAGCGGAGGCGCGGTACCTGGAGGATTTGCGTACATCCGCTGAGATCATGAAGACAGGCAAGAAAGCCACAAAAACGTCGGTTGCGGAGCGCAAGACACGGAGTAAAAATCAATGAGTTACTTCGCCAACAGCGATCAACTGCCTGATTGGGTGCGACACGCTCCCGATAGCTGGAAGAAAGATTGGCTCAAATGGCACGTGTCCTTGTCTACAGAAAGACCAGACGAAGAGCAGCGTGCAACGCTTCCTTATTTGTCCAATGAGGACATTGCTTCGTGGACGGGGAAACTACTGCACGAAGAGTTACAACCATACGAAGCAGACAGTCGGTTATTTCAGGCTGGAGATGTTCTGTTCAACAAGTTGCGTCCGTATTTGGCTAAGGTGTTTCATGCAGACTTCAATGGCACGTCATCCGGTGAGTTGCTATGCCTACGGCCATCGAAACGAGTAGATGCGCGCTACCTATTCTATGTACTGACCTCGTTCGGATTCATTGATTCTGTAGATTCGCATACCTTTGGATCAAAGATGCCGCGTGCGGACTGGGAAACAGTCGGGCACCACCCTCTGCCGTTGCCGGACATAGAAGATCAAAAGCGCATAGCAAGGTTTCTGGATGAAAAGACCGCACAAATCGACGGGTTGATCGAAAAGAAGCGCGCGCTTCTGGACCGGCTGGCTGAAAAACGCCAAGCCATCATCACTCACGCAGTCACCAAGGGCCTGAACCCCGATGTCCCCATGAAGCCCTCCGGAATCGACTGGCTTGGTGATATTCCGGCGCATTGGTCACGACAAAGGCTTCGATTCTCCGTAGATAAAATCGAACAGGGATGGTCGCCTCAATGTGAAAACCGTCCTGCTGATAGAGGCGAGTGGGGTGTATTGAAAGTTGGATGTGTAAACGGAGAGCATTACGATGAGTCAGAAAACAAAGCTCTTCCGGCTGACCTGGAGCCAATCACTCGTTATGAAGTACGAGTTGGTGACCTCTTGGTAAGTCGCGCCAATACAAAAGAACTTCTTGGCAGTGCTGCGATCGTTGAAGAGACGCAAGGAAATATTATTTTTTGCGACAAACTTTATCGACTTGATGTCAGCAATAGCCTTGATCGACGCTATCTGACTGCATTCTTAAGATCACCTTTAGCTAGATTCCAGTACGAATGCGAAGCTACAGGCACCAGTGGGTCAATGCAGAATATTGGACAAGATACGCTGAAAAATCTTTGCCACCCGTTGCCACCTATCGCCGAGCAGCAGAGTATCGGTAAATGGATATGGGCGGTTATGCAAGATTTTTCGAGCACCGCGATAGTGGTTTCTCAGGCTATCGAGAAATTAATCGAATACCGCTCTGCACTAATCACCGCTGCCGTCACTGGCCAACTCCCGGAACTCAACGGATAAGGAGTGCCCATGTCCGGCCACACCGAAAACGATTTTGAAACCGCAATCGAAACCGGACTGATCGGCGCGGGAGGCTATGCCAAGCGCCCGCCCGCCGCTTATGACGAGTCGTTGGCGCTGTTTCCCGATGACGTGACCGGCTTTCTGAAAGACACTCAGGCAACGAAATGGGGCCAACTTGAAGCCTTGCTCGGGGCCAAGACCGAAACAACGGTGCTCGATAGCCTTGCCAAGGAACTCGACATCAAGGGCACGCTGCATGTCCTGCGTCACGGTTTCAAGTGCTACGGCAAAACCTTCCGGCTGGCCTATTTCCGCCCTAACTCGGGCATGAACCCCGAAGCCGCCGCCTTATATGCCGCAAACCGACTAACCATCACGCGGCAGGTCGCTTTCACCTCGGTGATGAAGAAAGCTGACGGCAAGAACCGGCGCTGCATCATCGACGTGACGCTGAGCCTCAACGGCCTGCCCGTGGCGACGGCGGAGCTGAAAAACCCGCTGACCGGCCAGCGCGCGGCGGATGCGGTACGCCAATATTGTGATACACGCGATGAGCGCGATCTGCTGTTCGCCTTCAAGAAACGTGCCCTGGTACATTTCGCGATGGACCCGGACGAGGTGTGGATGACCACGCGCCTCAAGGGCAAGGAGACAGTATTCCTGCCTTTCAACCAGGGCAACAACCATGGCGCAGGCAACCCCCCTGTCGAGGGCAACTGGAGAACCCATTACCTGTGGGATGAGGTGTTGCAGGCCGATAGCCTGCTCGACATCCTGCAACGCTTCATGCACTTGGAGGTGAAGGAGCGGCAGGTCAAGACCGACAAGGGCGCGCGCACCATCCGCAAGGAAACAATGGTCTTCCCGCGCTACCACCAGCTCGATGCGGTACGCAAACTGGTGGCCCATGCGTGCGCGAACGGCGCGGGGCGCAACTATCTCGTTCAGCATTCGGCGGGCTCGGGCAAATCCAATTCCATCGCCTGGCTGGCACACCGGCTGGCCAGCCTGCACAACACCCATGACGAAAAGGTGTTCCATTCGGTGGTAGTGGTCACCGACCGGCGCGTGCTGGACCAGCAGTTGCAGAACACGATCTACCAGTTCGAGCACAAAACTGGCGTGGTCGAGAAAATCGACGAGGACACCCAGCAACTGGTTCGCGCCCTGTCGCAGGGCACGCCGATCATCATCACCACGATCCAGAAGTTCCCATTCATCTCACAGGCGCTCTCCACGCTTGAAGGTAAGGGCGCAGGCGTGAAGATCGACACCGCAGGCAAGCGCTTTGCCGTGATCGTGGACGAGGCGCATTCCTCGCAAAGCGGAGAGACCGCCACCGCGCTCAAAGGGATGCTGAACAAGGACGGCATCGAGGCCGCGATTGCCGCGCAGATGTCGGATGAGGAGGATGACGATCTTTCCGATGAAGCCAGGGCGGCGCTGCTGTGCGATGCCCTCAAGCGCGCGCGTCAGCCGAACCTTTCGTTCTTCGCCTTTACCGCCACGCCGAAGTTCAAGACCAAGGTGCTGTTCGACGAGCCGGGGCCATCGGGCACATCGCCGTTCCATGAGTACACCATGCGGCAAGCCATCGAAGAAGGCTTCATCATGGATGTACTTCAAAACTACACGACCTTCAAACGCTTCTTCGGCCTCATCAAACAGGTAGAGAATGACCCGGAGGTACCGCGCAAGAAAGCGGCCAAAGCATTGACACGCTATCTCGAACTGCATCCGGTCAACATCGAGCAGGTGGTTTCCGTCATCGTGGAGCACTTCCGGCTGTATGTCATGCACGAACTTGGCGGGCGCGCCAAGGCGATGGTTGTCACCGGCTCGCGGCTGGCCGCCGTCAAGTACAAGCTGGCGTTCGACCGTTACATCAAGAACAATGGCTATACCGGCATTCGCTCGCTGGTGGCCTTTTCGGGCACGGTGGAAGATCCGGAAGACCCCGGCTCGTCCTACACCGAAGTTTCCATGAATGATGGACTGACTGAAAGCGAACTGCCCGAGACGTTCGAGCGCGACGACTACCGCGTGCTGCTGGTCGCCGAGAAGTATCAGACCGGCTTCGATCAACCACTGTTGCAAACGATGTATGTGGTAAAGAAGCTGGCCGGTGTGCAGGCGGTGCAGACCCTTTCGCGCCTCAATCGCATGGCTCCGGGCAAGGCGCGTACCTTCGTGCTAGATTTCGCCAATGCGGAAGACGATATCTACAAGGCGTTCAAACCCTACTACGAGACGACGCCCATTGGAGAAAACGCCGGTCCGCACCGCCTCTCCGAATTGCAGCACAAACTATTGGAATGGGCGATCTTCGCGCCAGCCGATGTGGATGCCTTCGCAGAAGTTTGGTACCGACCCAAGCGTGAGCACTCGGCCAACGACCACCGCATGATGAATGCCTTGCTGGATACCGTGATGCAGCGTTTCGGCGAGCGCGAGGACCACGAACAGGAGGAATTTCGCGGGCAACTCACCGCCTACCGGAATCTGTACGCCTTCCTCTCGCAGATCATTCCCTATCAGGACAGCGAGCTTGAAAAGCTGTATGCCTTCGTCCGCAACCTGATCGCCAAGCTGCCGCCTCCGGGCGACGGGCAGGCATTTGTGCTGGATGATGAGGTGGCATTGCGCTACTTCCGGCTGCAGCAGATAACCGAAGGCTCCATCGAACTTGGTAAAGGCTATGCCGACGCATTGAAGGGGCCGACCGATGTGGGCACCTTGCGCGTGGCTGAGGCGCCCGTGGCGCTGTCGAGCCTGGTTGACAAACTCAACGAGCGTTTCGGCACCGATTTTAACGAGGCAGACCAGTTGTTCTTCGACCAGATCCGTGCCACAGCAGAAGGTAACGAACAGATCGTCGAAGCCGCACGAGCAAACAATCTGGAGAATTTTTCATCCTATCTGGAACGTGCTCTAGACGAGTTGTTCATTGACCGAATGGAAGGCAACGAGGAAATATTTTCCCGAATCATGACCGATAGGGCTTTTCGTTCTGCCGCACATGAACATCTGGCATTCGAGATTTTTCGACGCGTGCGAGAGGGGGCATCGAGTTCGGGAACGCAGTAATGAATTGTCATGAGAAATACACGGTCGTCCCAGGACTGTTCGGACGAAATAACGGATGAATGGTAAGAAACTGGTTCGCAACAGCACCGCCGAGTTCCTGATCTTCACCGTCCAGGCCGGCGAGCAAAGCATTGAAGCCAATTACGAGGACGAAGCCCTGTGGTTGTCGCAGAAGCTGACGGCCGAACTGTTCGGTGTGGATGTGCGCACCATCGACGAGCACTTGAAGAACATTTTCACCAACCATGAGCAGACTGCCGAGGCAACTATCCGGAAAATCCGGATAGTTCAGCAGGAGGGAGCGCGTGAGGAGTCCCGTGTTGTGGACTTCTACAACCTGGACGCTATCATTTCCGTCGGCTACCGAGTCAACCCGGTGCATGCCACCCGGTTCCGCCAATGGGCGACCGGCATCCTGCGCGAGTTCGCCATCAAAGACTATGTGCTGGATCGCCAGCGCATAGAAAACGTCAGTGCCTGGCCTGCCACAGGTCGTAGGTAAGTCCGATGCCAGCCCTGTTTGTGGCCGCCAAATGGGGTATGAGACCGAACAAACGGGCATTAGTGCGGATACTATCCCTTCAAGAAGGTATGATTACCCCCACTCGCGCCTGCGGGTCTGAAATCTCTGCTCATCCGCAATACCGCAGCGAAGAGCCGGTCGGACCAGAAGATCGCCGGCTACCGGGGCGCGCCGGCGCTGATCCGGGAGTCTGCGCACATGCTGGCCTGACGACCTAATTGACAGAGTTGCTTCCGAAATAAGCCGAATGGAGACGCTCGCATGAGTAATTCCAGCATCGCCCTTTACCAGTCCACCGACGGGCAAGTCCGGTTGAGCGTGTCCCTGGATCAGGATACCGTCTGGCTCACGCAGCGACAGATGGCCGAGGCGTTCGGCACCACGCCCGAAAACGTGCTGATGCATTTGAAGAACATCTTCGCCGACGGCGAATTGGGTGAGGCGGCAACTGCTAAGGATTTCTTAGTCGTTCAAACCGAAGGCAAGCGGCAGGTGCGGCGTCGCCTCAAGCACTACAACCTCGATGCCATCATCTCCGTCGGCTACCGCGTGAGTTCAGCGCGCGCCACGCAGTTCCGTATCTGGGCCACCGGAGTGCTGCGACAGCATCTGGTGGATGGCTACACTCTCAATCGGCGCCGCCTGCAAGAACGCGATATCGAGTTCGAGCAGGCGGTGAGCCTGCTGGCCCGCACGCTCGCGAACCGGCAACTGGTCAATGACGAAGGACGGGCGGTATTGCGGGTGATCGGCGATTATGCCCGCAGTTGGAGCCTGCTGCAAGGCTACGACGAGCAGAGCCTGACCGGGCAGAACGTCACGCAGCGCGGGATGCGCGCGCTTGATCTGGACGCTGGCCGATGGCATAGCATCAGCATGACTTTGCCTTCACATGGCGCCTCAGCGCAGCCCATACCAGGTCCCGCGGCCGCCGCCCTGCTTAACGAGATGCCCCTGTTCCACCAGCGTCCGAAAATGCTGCTTGAGCGTGTTGCGGTTGCTGCCGGTCAGGCGGATGGCTTCGCCCATGGTGATGCGGCCATGTTCGCGCGCGAACTCGACAATCTGTAATGCGAGCGCGGGTAGGGTGGCAAGCACCAGCTTCTCGCGTTCGATCTTGCGGTTGAGCCGGCGCACCTGTTCGGCCAGCGCGCGCAGAAAGAAGACCAGCCAGGGCTGCCAGTTCGGGGCTGCGCTCCGTATCGTGCCCTGGGTCTGCCGCAGCGCGAGGTAATAGGTCTCCTTGCTCTGCTCTATCACGCTTTCCAGCGAGCTGTAGGGCGCATAGGCATAGCCGGCCCGCAACAGCAGCAGGGTGGTCAGCACCCGGCTCAGGCGGCCGTTGCCGTCCTGGAAGGGATGGATTTCCAGGAACACCACGATCCAGATACCGATAAGCAGCAAGGGATGGAGCCGGTTGGCATCCCGCTCCTCGTTGAACCAGGTCACCAGTTCCGTCATCAGGCTCGGCGTATCGAAGGGGGTGGCTGTTTCAAATACCACGCCCAGCGGCTTTCCGGTCTCGTCGAAGGCGGCCACGCTGTTGGTCGAGGTCTTGTAGCCGCCCCGATGCCAGGCGTCCTTATCGCTGTGGATCAGAAGATCGCGATGCAGTTGCCGGATATGGTTCTCGGTCAACGGGATATCCTGCCAGGACGAGAACACCAGCTCCATGACCTCGGCATAGCCGGCCACTTCCTGCTCGTCGCGGGTAGTGAAGGACTTGATCTGCAGCGTGGAAAGCAGGCGTTCGACCTCCTGGTCCGACAGTCTGCTGCCCTCGATACGGGTGGAGGAGCCGATGCTCTCGATGGTGGCCACCCGCCGTAGCGCCAACAGCCGGTCGGGCGCGAGCACGCCAAGCGCACGCCAGGCGCCCTTGAACTCATCAATGCCGGAAATCAGGCCCAGGATCTCCAGGCTGATGTGGAGAGAGTCGGAGCGGATCATGAATCCAATGATACACCCATTTAAACCCATTTATAAGGGCGCTGCTGTGGAACCCGTTTTACTCCGTTTCATTGTCATAACAGCGCTGTAGCGGCCAGGGATGCATCTATCCATAGCGATGAAACGCGCTATCCGGCGATATACCGGGTCAGCCGGATTTCATTACTGGACACTGCGTCGCGGACATGCTCGGGCAGCCTGCCATGCGCATTTGCCGGCCTCGTCCGCCGCGGCCGACAGCACCGCGGCCTGATACGAAGAAAGCTATTTACCAACCCGCCTTCAGTCCTGCATCAGCAACTGGTGTCCGTTCGGCGGAACATAAGCGTGCTGCAGGTAAATGGCGTCGCCGCTCTGGTCTGTCGCCACGATGTCCAGGCGCGCGCCGACCGTTCCGCGCGGCAGCTTCAGCGCCTCGATCACAAAGGCCGGCAGCGGCTGGACGCTCATCCTCTCGGTATATGACGCCGCCGGCTGGTGGTACTTGCGGGACAGCAGGTCCTTGAAGCTGACGCCGTTGAGCTTGGCGGTGTCGATCGAGGCCAATTCCGGGAATCGGGCGGCGCAAAAGTATATCCGCACGTAAAGCGAGAAT
>LNAP01003314.1_pt1 | contig 15452 bp, 17 predicted proteins | sample 602601 | NCBI WGS metagenome assembly LNAP01 (sample SAMN02440304, study PRJNA202911) | soil metagenome | biome: Subtropical and temperate rainforests or woodlands; isolation source: soil samples (1 kg each in a 20% v/v slurry with milli Q water) were... ...
GGCATCCACCTCGGCCCGGCTTTGCGCGATGCGGGCCGTGGGGTAGCGCCGCACCTGCAGCTGGCGCAGGCCGTCGGTCTTGGCGCTGTCCCAGGCCGACTGGGTGAAGGGCTCGCCGGGCTGGAGCGACCAGTTGCGCTGCAACCTCTCTTGCCGGCGTGCGCGGTTGTCGGTGTCTTCGTCGGTGCGCTCGGCCACGGTGATGCGGGTGCTGGCAATGCGAGTCTGCGGGCCGGGCTCTACCGTCACCGCCACGGCGCGCAAGGCGGCGCTGCTGGCCGGGGTGTCGGTCATCACCACCGTGATGGTGGGCGCAAAGTAGCCCAGCGTGCCCAGCAGTTGGCGCGCGTTGGCGTCGGCGGCGGCCAGCAGGCGCTGCAGCTCGCCGTCCTGCAGGTCGGTAAGGTTGCGAAAACGCTGCAGCTCCAGATGGCGCTCCAGGGTCTCGCGCACGCCATCGGGTGCGTTCACTTCGAGCGTGAAGGCAGACAAGGCGGAGCTGTCAGTGACCGGAATGGCGGCAGCATCTGCGGCGGCATCTGGTTCGCCCCGGGGCAAGAGGCTGCAGCCTTGCAGGCACACCACGCAGAAAAACAGCAACGCCGGCCATCGGGCCGGCGTCGGAGGCGCAATGGGCATGTGCTTATTTTGACAGCAGCCGCATGGTTTCTTCTAGCCCCTTGAGTGACAAAGGGTACATGCGGTTGCCGATGAGCTGCTGGATGATGCTGATGCTCTGGCGGTACTGCCACACACCCTGGGGCTCGGGGTTGATCCAGGCGAATTTGGGGAAGGCGTGCGTCAGGCGCTGGATCCACTCGGCGCCGGCTTCCTCGTTGTTGTATTCCACACTGCCGCCGGGCTGCAAAATTTCATACGGGCTCATGGTCGCGTCGCCCACGAAGATCAGCTTGTAGTCCTTGTTGTACTTGCGGATGATGTCCCAGGTCGGGAATTTTTCGGCAAACCTGCGGCGGTTGTTCTTCCACATGAAGTCGTACACGCAGTTGTGGAAGTAATAGAACTCCAGGTGCTTGAACTCGGTCTTCACGGCACTGAACAGTTCTTCCACGCGCTGGATGTGTTCGTCCATGGTGCCGCCCACGTCCATCAGCAGCAGCACCTTCACGTTGTTGTGGCGCTCGGGCACCATCTTGATGTCCAGGTAGCCGGCGTTGGCCGCCGTGCTGCGGATGGTGTCGGGCAGGTCCAGCTCCAGCTCATGCCCCTCGCGCGCGAACTTGCGCAGGCGGCGCAGCGCCACCTTGATGTTGCGCGTGCCCAGCTCCTGCTGGTCGTCGTAGTCCTTGTAGGCGCGCTGCTCCCACACTTTGACGGCGCTCTTGTTCTTGCCCGCGCCGCCAATCCGGATGCCCTGGGGGTTGTAGCCGCCGTGGCCAAACGGCGAAGTGCCGCCCGTGCCGATCCACTTGCTGCCGCCCTCGTGGCGCTCTTTCTGTTCTTCGAGGCGCTTCTTGAGCGTCTCCATGAGTTCGTCCCAGCCCATCTTTTCGATGGCGGCCTTCTGCTCGGGCGTGAGCTCGTTCTCCAGGATCTTGCGCAGCCAGTCGGCGGGGATCTCCTTGGTGAAGTCGGCCACCATCTCCACGCCCTTGAAGTAGGCACTGAAAGCACGGTCGAACTTGTCGTAGTGCTTTTCGTCCTTGACCAGCACGGTGCGGCCCAGGTGGTAGAAGTCGTCCAGGCTCCAGCCGTCCACCGACTTGGGGCCCACCACGCCGGCCTGCAGGGCTTCGAGCAGGGTGAGGTATTCCTTGACGGATACCGGTAACTTGGCGGCGCGCAGGGTGTAGAAGAAGTCAATCAGCATGGGGACAGCCTTTTCTGCCCATTATGTGTCCGACTGGAACAAAGCGCCTGTCGTGTACCGGACGCATGAAAGCCCGGTTGTGACCCCCGGAAGATCACCAACAGATTTTATTCAGCGGCGCTTTTGCTGCGCAAGAAAATGGCTGCGCGCAGGCCGCGCAGAAACGTTTTCACCGGCTGGGCCTGGTCGGCTTCCAGCCAGGCGGTGGCGGTGCCTGGGAGAATCTTTGTCGTGCCATTGGTTTCGCAATCCGTCCACTTGGTGACCAGTTCTTCGTTGGTGAAGGGGTCTTGCAGGGAGCCGGGCGCCCAGTCCACCAGGATCGATTCTTCCCAGCTGGCTGTTGTGACTGTCACCTGCACCGGCGCGCTCTCCAGCGGCTCATGCGGGCCGGGGCGCTCGCTCACGCGCACCCGGTCCATCTGCGGGCGCAGTGCAGCACGGGTTGCGGCGGCATCGCTGAAGCTGGCCAGGCCCACGGTGCCGTCCACCCATGCGGCGGCGGCGCAGTAGGGCGCGCTGAACTTCGCCTGCAGGCCGGTACTTGGTCGAGGGTGCTTGAGTGGCGCGGTGCCACCGTGGGGGAACAGCACGTCGATGGTCACGGGCGCGTCGCCCGCTTGCGGCGGGCGGTGTTCGCGCAGGCGCTGGATGCCCGCGATCATGCGGTGCGTCAGGTAGCAGCTTGGGTAGCGCTTGATTTCGAACCCCGGCGCCAGCACGGCCCAGGGCGTGTTTGCATCCCAGCGCGGCAGTTCGAGCTGCGCCCCGCCGGAGAAAGCGTGGGCGAAACCGGCGAGGGCGTCGTCACTTGCGGTGGCCCCTGCTTGCGCCAATGCCACTGCGCGGATGGCGGCGCTGGCCGCGAAGCCCACGTGCAGCGGCTTGGTATCGGTGCCGAAGTTGGCGCGAAGGCCGCTGGCTGAACTGGCTGCGATCGACAGCGTCGTGCGCAGTTGCGCCGCAGGCAATTGCAGCAGGTGGGCACATGCGGCGGCTGCGCCGACGACACCCAGCGTTCCGGTGGCGTGAAATCCCAGCGCATAGTGGCCAAAACCCAGCCATGCGCCAAGCCGCAACATGACCTCGGTGCCCACCAGATGGGCCGCGAGCAGGTCGGAAAGCTCCACCTCGCTGTTCGTTTGGTCGATTACCGCCAACAGCGCCGACACCACGGGCGCGCTAGGGTGGCAGGTGGCCAGCATGCAGACATCGTCATAGTCCAGCGCATGCGACGCCGTACCGAGCACAAGGGCCATGTGTTCTGCGCCCGCCGTGTCAGCCGCGCGCGCTGCTGCAAGCGTCGCTGGCTCGCGGGCGCCACCCACCATGCAGGCCAGGGTATCTAGCCAGGCGCGGCGCGCGTGCTCCAGCGCTGCGGGTTCGATGGTCGGGGCACGGCGCGCGTAGAGCGCTTCCACCAGGCCCCAGAAGTCAGGGTTTACCTTTGCGTCCATTGTGGCTCCCGTTTTTCGTTGAAGGCGCTGATGCCTTCGAGCCGGTCCGGCGAGCGCACCAGCAGGTTGTGAAATGCCAGGTCCAGCGCGTAGCCGCTGCGGAAGTCGCAGTCCGCACCCTGCTGCAGCGCGATCTTGGCAGTGCGAACGGCCATGGGGGCGGCGCGGGTGATCTCACGCGCCAGTTCCAGCGCGCGCGGCAGGTGCCCGCCCGTGGCGACGCACTCGTTGAGGATGCCCCATTCCTGCGCCTGTCGCGCCTGGATGCGTGCGCCGGAAAACAGCATCTGCTTGGTCTTGCGCACGCCGATGGCGCGCGCAAGGTTCTGCAGGCCGCCACCGCCGGGCAGGAAGCCGCGCTTGACCTCGGGCAGTGCGATATCACAGCTGTCATCGCCGATGATGAAGTCGCACATCAGCGCGAGCTCGATCCCGCCGCCATGCGCAATGCCGTGCATGGCGGCAATGATCGGGCGCGGGAAGTCGCGGATTTGCAGCAGCACGTCTTCAATGAGCTGGTGCTGAGCGGCCCAGTCTGCGTCGCTCATGTGGTTGCGCTCCTTGAGGTCGCCCCCGGCGGAAAACGCACGCGGTCCGGCGCCCTGGATCACGAGGCAAGACAGCGTGGTGTCGTAGGCCAGCTCGCGCAACAGCGTCCACAGCTCGCGCCACATGGCGGTGTTGAAGGCGTTGAGCACTTCCGGTCGGTTGAGGGTCAGCACCGAGACACCGGGACTGACGTTTTTTTCGAACAGCAGGGTTTCCATGGCGGGTTGCTCCAGGAAGGTTTAGTACGACCGCGGCATGTCCAGCAGGTGCTGGGCGACATAGGCCAGAACGAGGTTGTTGGAGATGGGCGCGGTGCGGAACAAACGGGTTTCCTTCCATTTGCGTTCGATGTCGTATTCGGTGGCTACGCCGTAGCCGCCGTAAGTGGTCATGGCGGCCTCGGCTGCTTCCCACGAGGCCTCTGAGCACAGGTACTTGGCCATGTTGGCTTCACCGCCGCAGGGCAGGCCCTGGTCGAACAGTGACGCCGCTTGGTTGCGCATGAGTTCGGCGGCACTCAGGTTCATATGTGCTTTGGCAATCGGAAACGCCACCCCCTGGTTGGCGCCGATGGGTTTGTCGAACACCACGCGGCTGGTGGCATAGGTGCGAGCGCGATCAATTAACCATTTGCCGTCGCCGATGCATTCACTGGACACGAGCAGCCGCTCGGCGTTCAGCGAAGACAGAAGGTAGCGAAAACCCTGGCCCTCCTCGCCCACGCGCCATTCGTCGGCTACCTCCAGGTTGTCGATAAATACCTCGTTGGTGTGGTGGTTGAGCATGGTGTCTATGGTGCGCGGCTGCAGGGTCTTGCCCGCCTTGGCGATGTCCACCAGGAAAAGACTCAGCCCGTCGGTCTTGCGCGAGACCTCCTCATAGGGCGTGGTCCGGGCCAGCAGCAGGTACATGTCGGACTGGCGAAAGCGCGAGGTCCAGATCTTCTGGCCGTTGATGACGTAACCGCCATTCACCTTTTTGGCGAAGGTTTTGATGCGCAGTGTGTTGGATCCAGCGTCCGGCTCGGTCACGCCGAAGGCCTGTAGGCGCAGATCGCCCGTGGCGATGCGCGGCAGGATGGCCTGCTTTTGCGCATCGCTGCCGTGCTGCAGCACGCTGGCCATGGTGTACATCTGGGCGTGGCAGGTGGCTCCGTTGCCGCCTTGGCGGTTGATCTCTTCCAGGACCACGCAGGCATCCAGCAGGCCCAGGCCGGAGCCTCCATAGGGCTCCGGAATCAGGGCCGCGAGCCAGCCCGCCTCGGTCATGGCCGCCACGAATGCATCGGGGTAGGCCTCGCGCGCATCGCAGTCGCGCCAGTACGCATCGCCAAAGCGCTGTGCCAGTTCACCCACCGCGGCACGGATCTCCTGCTGGGTGCTCGAATACGCGAAATCCATCATGGTTCCTTGTCTTGTCGTTCAAATCTGTACGGTGCCGTTGCTCACCAGCTGCGCGATGCGTTCCTCGCTCACGCCGGCGGCGTGTAGCAGGGCCTGGGAGTCAGCACCCACGCGGGCGCTTAGGTGGCTGGCGAATTCACGTTGACCGTCGAAGCGGATGGGCGTACCGATGGCGCTCAGGGGGCGGTCCGGGCCGCCCTCCCAGGCCAAGGGGTGTGCGATGTTCACGGCCTGAACCTGCGCGTCTTGCATGACCTGCGACAAGTCATTCACCGGGCTGACCGGCACGCCTTGCGCCTCCAACCGTTCGATGACCTGGGCCGTCGGCAGCACCCCGGTGATGGCTTCGAGCGTATCGTGTACCAATTCGCGGTGCTTCACGCGTTCGGCGTTGGTGGCAAATCGTTCGTCCTCGGCCAGGGCCAGGTGGTCTAGCCCCTGCAGCAGTTTGCGAAACAGCCGGTCGTTGCCGCAGCCGATGAATACCTGGCCGTCACCGCACTGGAATACCTCGTAGGGCATGAGCATGGCAGTGGCCGAACCCATGCGGCGCGGCAGTTTGCCGCTGGCGCTGTAGTTGGCGATGGGGTTGGTCATCCAGGCCACGCCGCTCTCCAGCAGCGAGGTGTCGACGCGGCAGCCTCGGCCGCTGTCCTTGCGCTGTGACAAGGCCGCGACGATGCCCAGCGCCGACCACAGACCCGTGCCGATATCGACCATTGACACGCCCACCCGGGCAGGCGCGAGTCCCTCGTGGCCGTTGACCGACATGATGCCCGCGTAGGCCTGGATCAGTGGGTCATAGCCGGGAAAGGCGGCGCGCGGCCCGCTCGTGCCATAGGCGCTGATGGCGCAGTAGATCAGCCCGGGGCGGCTTTCGGCCAAGGCCTCGTAGCCTAGCCCGCGCTGCTCGGCGCTGCCGGGCTTGAGCGAGTGCACGAAGACGTCATCGGGCAGCAGCATGCTGACCAGCAGGGCCTGGCCCTCAGGGTCGTCCAGGTTGATCGCCAGGCTTTGCTTGCCGCGGTTGAAAGTGGCGTAGGTGGGTGACATGGCCGCGCCGATGTTGGGCGCCCAGTGGCGTGTGTCATCGCCGGCGCCAGGGCGCTCGATTTTGACCACCTCGGCGCCGAGGTCGGCCAGCACCTGGGTGCAGTAGGGCCCTGCAACGTTCTGCGTGAGGTCGATGACGCGTTGTCCTGCCAAGGGCTTCATGGGGCTTTCATTCCTGGTTTGATGGGGATTGCGTGATGCCTGCGCCCGACACATGGCGCAGCGTGACGGCGTACTGGAAGCGGTCCTGCGGATGCAGCGAATCGGTCACCTCCAGCAAGGTGCGCTGGCTGTCGTAGTACCAGCGTTGGATGCGCAGTAGGGGCTCGCGCGTTTTGCAGCGCAGCAGCGTGGCCTGCTCGCGTGTGGCGATGCTGATGCCGATGACCTGGAGCACTTCGCTGACCATGCGGCCCTGCAGGCGTTGCACCTCGATGAACACCGGCAGGCCAGACTGGCTCGACGCATCGATGGCGCCTTTGCTGACCAGGGGCACCCAGACCGAGGACAAAACGATGGGTGCCTCCTGCTCCGCCGCCGTGCGCAGCGTGCGTGCCAGGCACCAGGTCGCACCGGTGCCTGTGCCTATCCACTCCGCCGTGGGTTCGTCGAGCGAGATGTCTTTGACGTCCAGCACGCGCACCGTGGTGTTGCGCGCGTAAAGGGCCAGTTCCGAGATGGTCTGCAGCGAGTGCGAGGGCGTCGATTCGGGCCTGCGTCGCAGCACGCGCGTACCTACACCCTGGTGGCCGGCCACCAGTCCCATGGCCTGCATGTCTGCCAGCGCCGCACGCACCGTGTGGCGGCTCACGTGCAACTCGGCGCATAGCACCGCTTCTGTCGGTAGCAGCGCGCCGACGGGCCAGCGGCCACTCTCGATGCCGCGCACGAGATGTGCGCAGACGAGGCCGCGTTTGCCGGCGGGGGGGCTTGGGGGCGAAATGGGCATGCAAAAGGGGCGTACTTGTACGGACAAGTTTCGCGATCTGTGCGGTCCCATGGTGTGCGGGATAACCCGTGCTTGTCTGGTGAATGCCATACAAATCGGGGTTGTCCCGCACGGGATATGAAAGGCGGATTTTTATACTGACCTTACTGGCCTTGATGGCACCAGCTACAGGCCCGGGCACATTCGCCTACAGGGCACCTCACATCACGGAGACCACGATGATGGTCCCGGACCATCCGGTCTTTTCAGGAGCTTTCCATGTCCCTCGATCTTGAACAACCCCGACTGACCCTGGGTCGTCGCCACCTGCTTGCTCTTGGGGCTGCTTCACTGGCATCGCAGGCTTTGCCGGTGCACGCCAGCGATGCCTGGCCGGCCAAGACGATCCGCATCATCGCCGGGCAGGCCCCGGGCTCGTCGAATGACTCCACGGCACGGGCGCTGGCCGACTACCTTGCCCAGAAATTGGGCGTGTCCGTGGTGGTGGAAAACAAGCCCGGAGGCTCGGGCATGATCGCGGCCGAGAGCGTGGCGCGCTCCGCGCCCGACGGCTACACGCTGCTGATGTCTCTGCACAGCCAACTGGCGCAGGCGCCTGTCTTGCTCAAGAAGCCGCCGGTCAACACCGACAAGGATTTTTTGCCCATTGCGGCCATGGGTGTCGGTCCGGTGGTGGCCATGGTGAACAAGGACTTTCCTGCGCAGACGCTGGAGCAGGTGATTGCCTATTCCAAGAAAAAGCCGATCAACGTCGGCAACTATTCCATCGGCTCGGGCTGGCAGTTGATGTTGGCGCAATTGGCCAAAGACACTGGGGGTCAGTTCAACGTGGCCAATTACAAGGGCACTGGCGCCATGCTCATGGATCTGTACGCCGGCACCATCGACATGGGCGCGGGCTCGCTGGCGGGCATGGGCGCGGGTCTCGACAAGGGGGCGATTAGGCCCGTGGTGATTACCGTGGGCGAGCAGTCGCGCCGGCTGCCGGGCGTTCCGCGCTGGATCGATGTCGGTTTCAAGGGGTCTGCCTACGAAGATCTGGCCGAATGCAACATGCTGTTCGCGCCTGCGGGCACCTCGCCCGAGGTGACGCGGCGTCTGGCGGATTTGTTCACTGCGTCGGTGAATGATTCGCAGCGCATCAAGGCAGTGCGCGAAACACTGCACGAGGACGGCCCGGTACTGACGGGCGATGCGCTGCGCAAGTTCATCGATCGCACCTGGCCCAGTTATCGGCGCCTGACGCGCGAGCTGAATCTGGTGGTGGACTGACGGAGCGGTGGACCGTCAGGTGCCTTCGTGGCACCCCAGCAAATAGTGCAACTGTGCCCGGGCCTCGGGCCACTCACCGGCACGCATGCTGTACATCACTGTGTCGCGGATGGTGCCGTCGCGGCGCAGCGCGTGGCCGCGCAGCACGCCGTCCTTCCTGGCGCCCAGGCGCTCGATGGCGCGCTGCGAGGCGAAGTTGTAGTTGTCGGTGCGCCAGCCCACCACATGGCAGCCCAGCGTGTCGAAGGCGTGGCCCATCATGAGCAGTTTGCAGGTGGTGTTGACATGGGTGCGCTGCACGCTCCTGGCGTACCAGGTGTAGCCAATCTCCACGCGGCGCACCGCAGGCACGATGTCGTGGTAGCTGGTGGAGCCCAGGACCTTGCCCGTGGTTTCTTCGACCACGGCGAACGCAAAGCGCTGGCCCTGCTCGCGCATGGCCAGCGCGCTTTCGATGTAGGCGCGCGTGCCCTCGGGCTCGGGCACCGAGGTGATGCGCAGTTTCCACAGCTCGCCATCGGCCGCCGCAGCGGCCAGGCCTGCTGCGTGGGCGAGTGCCAGCGGTTCCAGGCGCACGCCACGGTCGCGCAGGATGACGGGTTCCACCAGCGCCATGGTCACGGTTCCGATTTCGCGCGGCGGCTGGCGCGCCAGCGCCGCGCCGCATGCAGGCCCAGGCCCCCACCCAGGCCCACCAGCACGATGCCCACCAGGCTGGCGGTACCGTAGCCCGCGGCAAAGATGTCGAAGCCCAGCAACTGGCCCAGCCAGAAGCCTGCCAGCGCGCCGCCGACAAAGCCCACGGCGTCGGATGCGCCTTCCATCAGGAGTCGTTGGGTATCGGTCATGCGAAAGATGGAGTGGGGGCGACCTGTGCTGCCAGCCGGCCCATCCGGCGCGGCGCAGCGCCCATCGGGGCGTTGCAGGCGGGATGACGGCGCTGCGCGGGGCTCATCGGTTCCTCTGGTTCATGAACACCAGCTTCTCGAACAGGCTCACATCCTGCTCGTTCTTGAGCAGCGCGCCCACCAGCGGGGGCACTGCCACCTTGTTGTCGGCGCTTTGCAGGGCCGACAGCGGAATGTCCTCGGCCACCAGCAGCTTGAGCCAGTCGAGCAGTTCGCTGGTCGAGGGTTTCTTTTTCAGGCCCGGCAGGTTGCGCACGTCGTAGAACGTCTTCATCGCCACCCCCAGCAGCTCGCTCTTGAGCGTGGGGAAGTGCACGTTGACGATCTGGCGCATCGTGTCGGCTTCGGGGAACTTGATGAAGTGGAAGAAGCAGCGGCGCAAAAACGCGTCGGGCAGCTCCTTCTCGTTGTTGGAGGTGATGAACACCAGCGGGCGGTGCTTGGCCTTGATGAGCTCGCGCGTCTCGTAGCAGTAGAACTCCATGCGGTCGATTTCGCGCAGCAGGTCGTTCGGAAACTCGATGTCGGCCTTGTCGATCTCGTCGATCAGCAGCGCCACGGGACGGTCGGCCGTGAAGGCCTGCCACAGCACGCCCTGCACGATGTAGTTGCGGATGTCCTTCACGCGCTCGGCGCTGTCCCCATCATTGAGCTGGCTGTCGCGCAGGCGGCTCACGGCGTCGTATTCATACAGGCCCTGCTGCGCCTTGGTGGTGGACTTGATGTGCCACTGCAGCAGCGGCATGTCGAGCGCCTGGGCCACCTCCTCGGCCAGCATGGTCTTGCCGGTGCCGGGCTCGCCCTTGATGAGCAGGGGGCGCTGCAGCATGATGGCGGCGTTCACCGCGAGCATCAGGTCCTGGGTGGCGACGTAGTTCTGGGAGCCTTGAAATTTCATGAACAAAACACCGAATCGTTGATGGATGGGCTTGACAAGCGCTGGCTATAATCGCCGACTGATCAGAGCCCCCGAGCTGAACCTTCACACGATTGTGCGCGCAAAATGAACAAGACGTTGACTACGATATTCGCCCTGGCTGTCGCTTCCGTGACGGCGATTGCCCAAGCCCAGGAAACCAAAGGCGACGTCGAAGCCGGCAAGCAGAAAATTGCGATGTGCATCGGGTGCCACGGCATTCCGGGTTACCAGTCCAGCTTTCCCGAAGTGCACAAGGTACCCATGATCTCGGGCCAGAGCGGCAAGTACATTGCTGCCGCGCTCACCGCCTACAAGAAGGGCGAGCGCAAGCACCCCACCATGCGCGGCATTGCCGATTCGCTGACCGAGCAGGACATTGCCGATGTGTCGGCCTACTATGAGCAGCACGGCAAGACCGGCGCCGAAGTGGCCGCCAAGCCAGGCCGCGAACCCAGCGTGCAAGTGGCCGAGTTGCTGAAAAAGGGCGCCTGCGTGTCCTGCCACGGCGACAACTTCTCCAAGCCCATCGACCCGTCCTATCCCAAGATCGCGGGCCAGCACGCCGACTATCTGTTTGTGGCGCTCAAGTCGTACAAGGTGGAAAAGAACGCCCATGTGGGCCGCGGCAACGCCATCATGGGCGGCATCGCCAAGCAGTTCACCAACGCCGAACTGAAGGCGCTGGCAAGCTATGTGGGTTCGCTGGATGGCGACCTGCACACCGTGCCGCAATCGCGCTTTCGTTGAGCTGACCACTGGCTGGGGTCTGGCCCCGCCGATCCACGCCATTCGCCAAGAGCCCGCAGCCCGCGGGCTCTTTTGTTTCTGCCGGCGGACGGGTGCTGGTTGCCGCAGCTGTCGGCTTATCTGGCACGCTGCGCAGGGGCTTGGTTGCCCTTTGGGGGGTGCGTTGGTAAAATACCCCTATGCAAATTCTGGTTTTTCCCTCCTGTGTCCGTGCCGCCGAGTCGTCCAAGACGGCTGCGCTGCCCGCACGCGTCGTGCAAAGGACGGGTGTTCAGAAACCAGCTTCGCCGGCCGCAGATTCCTAGGCCCGGCGGTTTCTTCTTCCCCAAGAGCGTCATCGAACCACCGCCGGGCAGTGCTGCCGGACCAGCGCGCGCGCATGTCGCGCTGCAGCGATGGAGCTTCCGGCTTCCCTTCGCTCACGTTCCGTGGTTTTCCGTGGCGTGGGCGCATGGATGGCGCAACCCAGCGCGGCGCCCTGCGCCGGCCGTTCGTACGCTCACCGGGAAGTTTCATGCATCTTCAAACGATTGTTGCCCTCACCGATTTTTCTGCCGCTGCCGAGCAGGCGCTGGACCGTGCCGCCATGGTCGCAGCCAGCCACCATGCGCGCTTGCGCATCTTCTACGGCACCGACAGGCCCGACCCCAAGTTCACCGACCCGCACGCGCGGCTGGAGCAGCGGGCGCGCCAACTGGCCCGGCGCCACGACATTGCCGCCGTTGCAGGAGGACGGGGCACCGGCGACGTGGTGGCCGATGCGCTGGCCGCAGCGGCGGGAGCTGACTTGCTGGTGATGGACCGGCGCACGCATTGCAGCTGGATGCACCTGCTGCGGAGCTCGCCATGGGCGCGGGTGCTGCGCGGCAGCCGCTGCCCGGTGCTGATCGTGCAGAACACGCCCGAGGGGGCCTATCAGCATGTGCTGATTGCGGTGGATTTCTCCGAGGCCGCAGGGGCGTTGGTGCGGTATGCCGGGGGGCTGCAAGCCGAGGCGCGGCTGGAGCTTTACCACGCCATTGACCGCCGCAACGAGGCCAAGCTGCGCAGCGCCGAGGCGTCGATGCAAGCCATCCAGACCTATCGCGCCGAAGTGCGGGAGCACGCACGCCGCAGGATGCTGCCGCTGGCCACCGCTTTTGACACCCGGCGCAACCGGGTCGCCACGGTGCTGGGGGCCGGAGATCCGGCGCGCCAGCTTGCCGTGCGGCACGAAGCCTCTGGCGCCGATCTCATTGCAGTCGGGTACCAGCGCCGCCCGGCGCCCTTCGAGTGGCTGATGGGCAGCGTGGCGGGCCGGCTGGTGGGCAGTGTGCGATGTGATGTGCTGGTATTTCCCCGCGACTATGCGCTGCGGGATGGGCCCGCGGGGGCGCGGAACTGTGCGGTTTCTGGCTTGTCGGCATGAGACCGGAGCCGGCCCCATGAACCTGCGGACGAGCACCATGGCGTCCATCCACTGCGGTGGAAGTCCTGCCGCGGTCAATGCCGTGTTGGCGCCGCTTCAGTCCCGCGTGGCGCGGCGCTGCACGCAGGCGATGTAGGCATCGCCATCTGGCGGGCGGCCGGCGCGCTGGCTTTCCCACAGCATCTGGCCCAGGCAGTCCATGGTTGCGTGGTGCGCATCGTGCAGGGAATCGAGGCGCGCAGTGAGCAGCTCCACCGCCTGGCGGATGCCGCGCGGCTGGTCGATGCTGCACTGCTCGCTGATCGACAGGTGCATCGACAGGTGCAAAAACGGGTTGGTCTGCTCCGGTGTTTCGTCGTAGTTGCGCGCCACGGCGGCATCGGCGTCGGCCAACTCGGCGTGGTATTCGGGGTGCTCTGCGATCCACAGGCTGGCCAGGGTTTCGATGGCCTCCATGGGCTGGCCGCTCAGGGTCTTGGCGTGCACCGCGCAGAGGAATCGGCGCACATCGGCTTGGGACGGGTTGAACATGGGGGCAGAGCGTAGCATGCGGCTGCGCCGGGGAGGGCGCGGCGCAGCTGCGGTGGTGTCCTACAAGCGCCGCCCTTGCCCAGCCCTACAGTGGCCGGGCACAGGCGGGGAAACCGGGGTCGCTGCTGCGCCGTTGTCCAACAGCCCCGGATTTGGGGGATTTGCCATGAATGCACTGCGTCTGACCGGAGTGATCCTGATCGTGCTGGGTGTGGCCGGGTTTTTTACCGGCGGTTTCAGCTTCACCAAGGAAACCACGCAGGCCAAGCTCGGTCCGCTGGAACTCACCGTGAAGGACAGGGAGACGGTGACTGTGCCCCAGTGGCTGAGCCTGGGCGCCATTGCGCTGGGGGCCGTGGTGCTGGTGCTGGGTTTTCGCAAGAGTTAAATAGCTAGCGCGCGCCCCGCTTGTCATGGACAGTCGCCGGTTCTATTGATCCGGCCCGATGTAGTTTGAACCGTTCGCCCTGCGCTCGTCGAAGGGCTTCGACAAGCCTGTCCTAAGCCCGCCGAAGGGCTCGGCCTGAACGGTGCTTGAGACATCACAGGGCCGGATCAATAGGTTCAAAGCACATGGCGCGCGTGTCAGTTGGGCTGGGTGCCCAGCATGCGTGAAATGGTCTGCGCCGCCCGCAGCAGCGCGGGCAGCATGGTGGCCTGCATCACCTCGGCGCTCGTGCGGTTGGCCTGGCCGCTGATATTGAGCGCGGCCACGGTCTGGCCCGCACGGTTGGTCAGCGGCGCGGCGATCGAGATCAGCCCTTCCTCCAGTTCCTGGTTGATCAGGCACCAGCCCTGCGAGCGTGCCTGGCGGATGTGCTCCAGCAGGGCAGGCATGTCCACCGTGGTGTGCTGGGTGAAGCGCTGCGGGCTCAGCCCCTGCAGCCGCGCCACCAGTTCGTCGTCGGGCAGGCCCGCCAGCAACACCCGCCCCATCGATGTCCAGGCGGCGGGCAGGCGCGAGCCCACGCCCAGGTTGGTGCGCATGATCTTGTGGGTGGGCAGCCGCAGCACATAGACGATATCGAGGCCGTCGAGCACGGCCGCCGAGCACGATTCGCGCACCTGCTCCACCAGTTCCTCCATCACCGGCTCGGCCAGATCCCAGATGGGCATGGACGACAGGTAGGCAAAGCCGAGATCGAGGATGCGCGGCGTCAGGCGAAACAGCCGGCCGTCACTTTCCACATAGCCCAGGGTCTGCAGCGTGAGCAGGATGCGCCGTGCGCCCGCGCGGGTCAGCCCGGTCTGCGCGGCAACCTCGCTGAGCGTCTGCTGCGGCGCGGAGGCGCTGAACGAGCGGATCACTTCCAGCCCGCGCGCGAACGACTGAACATAGCTGTCCCCGGGTTTGGGGCTGGCAGGAGGGGTATTGGTGTTCATGGAGTGCCCGGCTTATAATTCTTTATGCGAACATTTGTTCATTATACGAACAAATGAGGGCGCTTTTATTGATACCTCCCCGGAAGACTTTCCATGATCAACAAGATAGCGGACTCGGTGGCGCAGGCACTTTCGGGTGTGAAGGATGGCGCCACCGTGTTGATTGGCGGCTTTGGCACGGCGGGCATTCCTGACGAGCTGATCGACGGACTGATGGCCCATGGTGCGCGCGACCTGACCATCGTCAACAACAACGCCGGCAACGCCGAGCAGGGCGTGGCCGCCTTGCTCAAGGCGGGCCAGGTGCGCAAGATCATCTGCAGCTTTCCGCGCCAGGCCGACAGCTATGTGTTTGACGGGCTGTACCGCAGCGGCAAGCTTGAACTGGAGCTGGTGCCCCAGGGCAACCTGGCCGAGCGCATCCGCGCCGCAGGTGCTGGCATTGGCGCCTTCTTCTGCCCCACGGCCTATGGCACCGAGCTGGCGGCGGGCAAGGAGACGCGCGAAATCAATGGCAGGCACTATGTGCTGGAGTACCCCATTCATGGCGACGTGGCCTTGATCAAGGCCGACAAGGGCGACCGCTGGGGCAACCTCACCTACCGCATGTCGGCGCGCAACTTCGGCCCGGTGATGGCCACCGCTGCCAAGACCACGGTTGCCACGGTGCACGAGGTGGTCGAACTGGGCGCGCTCGACCCCGAAGCCATCGTCACGCCGGGCGTCCATGTGAGCCATGTGGTGAAGATCGCCCGCGTTGCCACGCAGGCCGGTGGTTTCAAGAAATCTGCATGAAATTGGCCTCTGGCGCAAAAGGAGCAAGCGTGAGTAGCTATCAAAAACGTAGTAAAGAAGCGTTGGCCCAACGGGTGGCGCAAGACATCCACGACGGTGCCTATGTCAACCTGGGCATCGGCCAGCCCACCCTGGTGGCCAACCACATCCCCGCAGGCCGCGAGGTCATCCTGCAAAGCGAGAACGGCATCCTGGGCATGGGCCCGGCGCCGGCCGCGGGCAGCGAAGACTACGACCTCATCAACGC
>LNAP01003316.1_pt1 | contig 15449 bp, 16 predicted proteins | sample 602601 | NCBI WGS metagenome assembly LNAP01 (sample SAMN02440304, study PRJNA202911) | soil metagenome | biome: Subtropical and temperate rainforests or woodlands; isolation source: soil samples (1 kg each in a 20% v/v slurry with milli Q water) were... ...
CCCACCGCATCGATGCTCGCCGAAGCGCGGCTCCGGCCGGGCGCACGCATACTCGACCTGGCCGCAGGCGCGGGCGACCAGACCCATGACATCGCACTCGCCGTCGGCCCCACGGGCGACGTGCTCGCGACCGACATCTCACCCAGGATCCTCGACTTCGCGCGCGCGCGCATCGAAGCGGCCGGCCTCAACAACGTGCGCTTCGCCGTCGCAGATGCCGAGCAGCCCGTCGATGCCGACGAGCCGCCATTCGACGCCGTGACATGCAGGCTCGGCCTCATGCTCTGCCCCCACCCGGCCGCCGTGATGGCCGCGGCATTCAAGGCCCTGCGCCCGGGCGGCCGATTCGTCGCGCTGGTCTTCGGCGACCCCGCGAACAACCCGTGCATCACCACCCTGATGCAGGTCGCGCGCAAGCATCGCGGGTTGACCGACAAAGTCTCACCCTATGTCGACGGCGGGCTGTTCAGCCTGGCGGCGCCCGGGCGGTTTGCGAGCCTCATGTCGGCTGCGGGGTTCGTGGAGGTTGCAGTGCGATCGATGGCAGCGCCGTTCGATCTGCCCGACGCGGCGGCGTATGTCGACTTCGTCCGCAGCTCCGGGTCACCGATCATGGAAGTGCTTGCGCCGCTGGATGCGGAGGGCCGGGAGGCGGCTTGGCGGGAGATGGAGGAGGGGCTGAGGCGGTTCGAGGGGGATGGGGGGTGGCGGGGAGGGAATGAGTTGTTGTTGGGGGTGGGGAGGCGAGGAGGTTAGATTGGCGCGGATCAACTCTGTCCTAACACTCGGAGTCGCTTGCCAGGCGATGTCTGCCTTGCAGCGGTTGCCGCCGCTCGCGCTTCGAAGCTGGCTTTACGGTCCTTGGCACGAAGCAGTCACCGACTCGGCCCGTCGTCCGCGGGCTTCAGTGTCAGATCTCGCCAACTATTGTGACGATAGCACCTTGCCGGCGGCCCCTTGGGTGTCACTCACTTACCGCTGATGAATACTGCCTGCCTGCGTGACCAAAGCGCCTGTGCCCCTGCAGCTTCATGGCGGCCGTATACGACGACCTGCCGGACGCGGTGAAGACGGAGGTTCAGGCCTTCGCCGACGTCAACATCGCGTGGTTGAGCGGCAGCCGGGCTGGTGCCGGCCGAACAGAGCAAGGAGCGCGCACGCGCCATCTTTGAGGCCGTGGCGGGCGCGCAACTTATCGCTCCCAGCCGCTCTGACATCGCGCTGTTCGACTCAATGATCGACAGCTACCGCGCGGCTGGGCTGTTTGGGCGCAACCCTGCCTTTTGAACCGAAAGCAGGCGCGGCGAGGGCCAGAACTATCGTCCCCAGCAGGGCTCAACGTCGCTTCTACAGGTTGTAAGGGGCTCGAAGCGTCTCCCGAAGATGGAGATTGATGAACTGCTTCGCAGCGAGAGTCGCCGTGCGAGATCTGTGGATGCTGGCTGCTGCCTTTCAGGATCGGTCCTTCGCCACACCCGCTTTGACCGGTCGTTCGACGGCGAGGACTACGCGATTGCATCGACTGCAAGGACAGCGTGGCCAGCCACGCGGCTGTCGAAGACTGCCGGACTGTACAGAGCGTGCACAGATGGCTACGCTGCAATCGCCAGGTCCTGCTTCCAATCTCTGACGACGGTATTCGCTACCGAGTCGCCGTTGGCAGTACGCCCCAACTCCACTGTGATCAATCGGTCGCCTTCGAACGCGGGGCTCAGTTCCAGGCACAGATAGTCGAAGAGCGGCTTTTCGTGCATAGCGATGATCACCTGCCGTCCATGCTGCTTCGAGAGCGTCCGCAACAGCGCTGCGAACTGCGAGATGTGAACCTCGTCCATGCTCTGCACCGGGTCGTCGATGATCAGCCACGGCAGTTGCGGCTTCACCGACAGGTGAAGCGCGAGGAACAGCGTCAGCGCGGCGGTGTTGAGATTGCCCGCGCTGAGCATCGCGCGTGGATTTCCACCCTTGCTGCCGTCTCGGTAGAGGGTCTCTAGTTTCGCCTCGACGTCACCCCTTGTCGCCTGGGGCAACGCGAAAGCGGGGATGAAAGGCTCCTCCGGAGCTAGGCGGATGAAAAGGTCCCGCCAGGCAGCGTTCAAGGAGTCGTTAAATACCTGCCCCACGACACGGGAGCGCTCGACTTGGGCAATTCTCAGCAGATCGCGCGCCTGCTCCATCGCTCGCTCCCCGGCGTCCTTCGCCGCATGCAGGCCCAGACGATCAGTTCTTCGCTCAGCCTGCCGGACTTTGATGGCTTCAATGTTCTTCTGCTTCAGCAGCAGTTCCCTCAGCGCCGCCTCGCCATCTCGGCGTGCCGACTCTTTCGCTGTCAGCCGCTCAAGCCGAGCGCTGACTTCAGCCAAGAACCGCTGCAGCGCCGCTTGCAAGGGCTCGCTGGCGCCGATTGGATCCATGGACAATACCGTCGCGTATCTTCCTGCAGCGTCTCGAATGGCTATTGATTGCTGATCTCCGGCACGAGCCGATGCCAAGGTTCGCGCGGCATTAGCAGCTTGCGCGAACAGGGTTTCGCCATCTTTAGCTTCCGCTTCCAGGGCAACCAAGACATCCAATGACGTCGTCAGGGTTGCAAGCCTCTGTCCGTATTCCGCCCTCGCGTCAGCCGTGAGCAACTGCGCCTGGGCGGCCCCAATCTCCCGGTCGCGGGCTACAACTGCGCTTTCGGTGGCAGCACGTTCCTGCGATAAGGCTGAGAGAAGGCCAGCCGATTGAGTTAAGGACGCAATCCGGGCTGTCAGGTGACCCAGCAGTGGCGACGACGACACCTCGCCAAAGTCGCGGCTACAGACTGGGCATTCTTCCGTATGCACATGCGGCACCAAGGCGGACAGCGCCTGCGCAAGCTGCCCCGCCTCGCGCGAATGCTGTGCAATCTGCTTGTCGATCTCTCCCAGCCGCGTAGTGAGACCTTCCCGATCAGCCTGCAGGGTCAACACCTGTTTTTGCGCGGCCTGATCCCTGGCCTGAATTTGCTGGCATCGCGCCACCTCTGTGGTCACAACCCGGTGGGCGTAGGCACGGGCGTATTCGGGGCGGTTCTGAACGGGTGACGGCAGATCAGAAAAATAGACCCCTATCTTGTCAAACAGGTCTATCAAGCGCTGACCGCTGGTGTCCAGCCAACCGCGAAGTGCCGCATCCGCGGCACCGGCAACGGTTTCGATGGCCACACGCTGGTCAGAGGCTACGGCGGATACCAGCCTCTGATTCTGCGAGAGCGTGTCATTGAGTTCACGCCTTAGCTGCGTCAGACGTTGCAGTTCGGACTCTTGCGATTGCCCTTGCAGCAAATCAAGCATCGCCTGTGCCGTGAGATCAGCGACTTCTGGCCAATGTAGCGTGAGCCGCTCTCGGGCCGCATGTATGAGCTGCGTTGCCTGACCCTCTGCTGCGGTGAGTTCCCTGGTCAGACGGCTTAGTTCATCGTCCAAACTTGGCAGTTGCTCGCGCATATCCCAGAAGCTCACAGCATGGCCACGAAGCCTGCGAACGTCCCCGGAGTCGTGCAGCCCCTCTATGAGGGCATCCAGCGCGTCCAGACCAAGCAGTTCCTTGACGAATCGCGTCAGCGCCGTGCCGTTCACCGCCTTATCCTCGTAGAACTCAAGCAGCCGCGCGAGCGTGGATTGCGCGAGGTAGCAGCGCTCCGAGAAGTGCTTAGTCAGGAGCGGATCCAGCGCCGGCTTGCCGGTGGACTTGTGGCCCTGAATCTCGAAGTGTCCTGCGGGGAAGTCGGCTCCGAGCCCGTGGACACCAATTGACACTGAGGCTTTCTTGGATGCCGCCTCCTTATGAACCAGATGGTCACGAAGCTGCGGATCCAACCGCGACAGCGATGCCAGGTTGCCGGTCAGGCCAAGTTCCATTGCCGTCAACAAGCTGGTTTTGCCAGCGCCATTGCGGCCATGGATCAGCACGACAGGGCTGTCCAAAGGAACCGTGACGGTCCCTCTCAGGCTGCGGAAATCGGTGGCCGCGAGGGACGCGATGCGCGGCGTCATATGTTTTTCTCCTTAGCCTGGATTGCAGCGGCGTCGATGATCGAGTACAGCTCCTTGCTGACGGCTTTCTGCCCTTGCGACGCAACGTCGATCAGCTTTCTTGTGGCTTCGTCCAAGTTCCGTGCGGCGGCATGGATGCGGGCCAGTGAGTTGCCCCCGAAGGACTCGGGCTGCGGCAACGTCAGCGGTAGCAGCACAGCCAGCCAGTTTTGGAGGACCTCGTCGCCGTCGGCACCGCTGATGTTGCCGGTGGGCAGCACCCGGCAAACGCGCCCCAACGATTCCAATGCGACCGCGCTAGGGCGCGGCCCGGTCACGACCAGTGTTAGCGAACGTGTAGAGGCTGCAATGTCCAGAGCGCGGGCCACACCGTCGACCTTGCGTGTCAGTTGCACCTCGCTCTCGCTCGCGATATCCGCGACGAGAACCAGTTCAGCCGAACTCTTCTCCTTCACGAACGCAGCCGGAAACTGGAACTTCAGCTCGCCGACCTGGAGTCCGTCCACAATTCGCTGGTACCCAGCATTTTCAAGCGCCACCGTGACACGGCCTACCGGCGTTGAATCAGTCATAGCGCAAGCTCCTGTCGGAATGCTTCATACAGATTGTCAGCCGTGGCATAGGTTTGCAGCAGGGTCCATATGCTGACCTCGCGCGCCTTCGGCAACCCGGTCCGCCCTGACGCCCCCCTCGGGGATCGGGCCATTGGTACCGAAAGCTTCTGAGACTGAATCAGGATAGGGATTTCTGCCTCGACTAGATGGCCCTCGCTGCGAAGCAGCGAGGCGCCGGACGCAGTCGCCGTCAGGAATATCTTCGTGCGGGCTGCCGTAGCTCCCTTTCCGGTGATCGCCAGCACGCCCGATTCCCTGTCCAGCGATTCGGCCTCCACAGTCCAGTCGTTACGGCTCAAACCCATTCCCACCAGACCAAGTGCGACGGCCGCCTCGCGCAGTCCGAGGGCCCCCAGAGCAGGATTGCCCGCGAGAGCCGTCACGACATCACTAGTGATCGGCTCAAACCTGACATTTGAATGTTCGATTTGGCCGTCACGCAGCAGTTTGCAGGCTCGGCCGAAGCGGTCGAGAAGCGCATCAATGAAATCGAGTTCCGGCAGCGCTGCGTCTGCCAAGTGGTTGCGAAGCGCCGTGATGCCATTGCATAAATGTTGGCGCTCCGGATCGGGGAGCGGGCTTGGCGCTAGAAAGATTAACGCCTGCAGCTTTCTCGACCAGACATCCAGCAGGAGCGCGCTGAGCAGCGGCTTGGCGAACGCCTGGATGCGCGCCGACTCCAAGACCGCGGCGAGATTCAATGATGTGATTTGGCCACGGTAGACGTTTTTCAGCAGCGAGCGCTGATCGATACCCACTTCCTGCTCCGAGAACACATAGCTTGGAGGTGGATCGCCCAGATGCCAGTTCAGCTCGTTGGCTGCCTGGTTGAAGATTCCCTGGATATTGACGTCCTGGGCAGACAGTCCAAGCATTAGCGTCCGCTTGGTCCCGACGATGTGCGTTAGCGCGGTGACAAGCCCCTGGTTGTCAGCCTGCGTGCACCAGGCGACGATCTGGTCGTGTGTTGCCACCAACCACTGCCGGTACGCGCCTGGGTCTCCCTTGGCCTTGACGGCGCAGCCATGGAACTTGATGAGGCGGGTCTTGTTGCGAGGCAACTGCAGATCTGCAGGACGGGCGACGACCGTCGGGCTCAGCGCCGCGTTGCCGTCCGTCAGGGTGTCGACCGCCCTTTCGACGAGGGGGTCCCAGTTGGCAGAAAGCATCTCGGGGGTCGCGCCCTCAAGGCTCAGGGCCGCAAGGCATAGGTGCTCCACGTCAGGCGTCATTGCGGCATCCGCGAATGTCGCCCCGACGTCGATGCCGTTCCACAGCAGGTAGTCCATCGGTTCGCCGTCAACGGTGAGGCCGAGCAGCTTGGAGTAGCTGCCGACCAAACGCATGGTGATGGCCTGCTGATCCGGCCAGCTGGCAAAGGGCTCATCCAACTTGGACCGTGCACGTTCTTCCGCTGACGCACCTGCCAAGTGGAGGATCTCTTCCATCGAACGGGCGAACTTGCAGCTTGGATCCGCAGGGTCAATGTGCGAACGCACGAACTCGACGACTTTGGCGACCAGGGTGCGCAGACCCGGTGCGCGTCCGAAGGAGATCCCTGACCCCAGCCAGAACGCATAGAGCCCGCGCGACACACCGGTTGCAAAGGGTTCGAACGGGCCATCAAGCAGCTTGAGCGTGTCACGCACGCTGATGTCAAATGCGGCCATGGGTGGCGTCTCCTCCCTGTCTTCGTGAGGGAACGCTCAAATGGTACTGGACGCGCGCGTGATGCAAGAGAGGTCGTTTGCTAATCATCGCGCAACATGGCGCCGGCGCGCGGGATGCCTCCTTGACATCCTTCAGCAGCATTGCTCCATGCTCCAGAGTGCGTGTCGCGTCCGGTCAACAGTTTGTCGCTCAGGTCGTCCAACACGCCTGGAGCATGTTTCTGCAAGGCCCGGGGTAAGGGTGCGGGGTTTGACGCTGCACCAGCAAGCAGGCTTGTTTGGTGTTTAGGCAGGGGACTACCCGCGTTGCCCAAACTCTCGGATAGCCGAGGTGCGTGCTTGGTTCAGACGGCAGCACCTGGGCCGACTTCGGCAGGTAAGAACACGTCCACCAGGCGCCGCGAGAACAGCACCCCAAAGATGCCTCTGCCTGCGTCGAGTGCCAGATCCCTCTCGGCGGACACCTGTTCGATGAACTGGAGCGTCTTGGAATCGAGGTGCCTCTTCAGCTGGGCAATCAGCTCGTCCACCACTTGGATCTCATGGGCCAGGCGGTCTAGACCGACGGCTTGAATGTCCACACCGACGGTGCGTTCCCAGAGCGACCGGTAGTGTTTGAAGACAGGAACGCGCCCATTGAAATAGACCTCATTGAACTTGAGCTTGTCGAGTACGACGTTGCCATGAAGGAGATCGTTCCTCTCGTTTACGAGCGTGTGATAGGCCTTGAACGCGGCGTGCTTGTAGTCGATTTGCGACTCGAAGCCGATACAGGTCATCGACAAGGTCTTGATGCGAACGTCTATTGGTTGCCGAATGGCGTTGTCCCGCAGCCTCTCGTCGGACTTGAGTTCTGGTCGCATGAGGGCGAACAGGAGGAGATTGACGAAGGCCTCCGCCATCACCGGCAGCATCGATCTGATTCCGAAGCACAGGCCAAGCCCCTTGGAATAGCGCGCACTGATCTCCGACCAGTCGGTGTCGAGCACTTGCTGAGCGCTGGTGATGTCGGGGATCGCCTCATTCTCGGGTTGGAGGTTCAACGCGAGTAGTTCGCGACGGAGAGAGCTCACCGAGCTTCGAATGCGTTGGTACGGATTGATGAACTCGGTCCAGTCCTCAAGCGACTTCCTCAACTCAGCCATCTGCTTGCCATGCCGACCGAAATCCGCCTTGATCTGTGCGGCGAGGTATGGCATGTCAGCCTGGCCGATGTCCAGGACGTCGAGAAGCATGACGGTGGTCCGAAAGTTCATCCCCTGGAACAGGATCCAGCCCGCTCCCGCGCGAAGCATCCATTCCCAGTGGACCAAGTTGTCGGAGCTGTCATTGCGAAGGAAGTTTTGCGGACCATTTGGAGGACCAAAACGCGCATGGAGATAGCAATAGAGATCGCTAGGAGCGATCTCGTTCCTGAGGGCGAGACACGTCACCCGCGGAGATCGATTTTTTTTCTGCAGCTCAGCAATCACCTCTCCAAAAGGCGGGCAGACCAGACTGGCATTGAAGTCAGATGCAAGGGACATGCTAGTGAGGCCAAATGGCGCATCGGGATAGTCAGGCTAGCGTACCTGACTTATCTCGCATGAAAGCCACCAGCAGCGCGTGGCGTCGGCACTCGGGAAGACGCCCGCGTAGCGTGCAATGCGCGACCGCAGCATTCGACGCCTGCGCAGCTAGACGATAAGCAGGGCCTTGGACTCGTCGATGGCACTGGGCAAGCGTGCGGGCCTGAAGGGGGCATCGACAAAGGCGGCTTGACTACCACTCAAATACCGCCCGTGCTACCTCCGGGCAACCTGTGCGCTCGCGGCCGGCTGCGGACAAATAGGCAAAGCTTCCCACCCGCTACTTGCGCCTTGACGCGTCCGCTCATCGTCGACATCCACCCGACAATCTCTCACAACGAGTCAACCAGTTCGAGAATTGCGTCTCGCTTCCACACCATGCCAATGTCGGACTCTTCATTTATTCTTCCAGAATAAATTCCAACGAACGTGGTCATGTGCTCCCCAATTTTTACGCTGCCATTGTTCATCAATGTTGCCGCGCCGAGGTTATGCTTAACCACCGGAGAACCGGACTGCCCCTGCCGGGCTCTGCAGTCAACGAGGATCACAGGCAATCCAGCATAGTCCAGACTTGGTTCTGAAGCTATGAATCCAGTCGCCCAGATTGGAAAATTTTCTGCATAGGATATACCGAAAGGATAGCCAACAACGCTGACTGGCATAGCGGGGGCAATAGCTTGTTCAGGAAAATTTGGCTGCAGGTCCCAAGACTGAGTCCAGGTTCCACCTAGGTTTTTCAGTTCGAGGGCCACAAAGTCGGCCCTAGCTCCCCAATGGGGGTGTTCTACCCATCGACCAACTTCAAAATTGCCATCATCCTGATATAGAAATTCTTCGCGAGCGGTCAATTTTCGCGAAGCGGAATCCTCATGATGCATAACAATTATGCGGGTTGGCAATCGCAAATACTTATCGAGGCATTTTTGGGTGTGTTGGTGACGACCGGTCACTACATGGCGATTGGTGATTAGAAACCATCGCCTGTCATCCTTGTGGACAATGAAGCCCGTGGCCGTTCCCAGCTTTTGCCTTTCACAGAAAACCTCTATAAGCAAAGTGCCGAAATTAACGTTCGAAATCGGAGGGAGTTTTATTTTATATGTGGTTGCTGCTTCAGTGTCTGGCTTTGTTTTCATAAAATGAAGCTTTAAAGAAACGACCTCGGGCTAAGGCCAACTTGCGCACTGCTTACCCACTTGGTTGCTGGAATGTTGCTGGACTTCAGTAGGAATTGTTCAACGGAAAAGTCCAATGAAGTTTTGACGGTGACTAGACGATGAATACAAGGCACCGTGCTCGCAACTGTCTAGGCGTCGTCAATAAGACGCGCCAAGGGCGACGCGAGCGATGCTTCCGCGCGAAAGTACCCCAACACGGTCGGCACGCTTCGATGTCCAGTGAGCGCCATGGTGTCGGGCAGAGAATGATTGCGGCGCCCAGCCTCGGTGACGAAGCCGGAGCGGAGCGAGTGCGCCGAGAAGTCGCCTTCAATCCCTGCGATCGCACAGCGCTCCTTCACGATCATTCGCACCGCATGGGCGCTGAGAGGTTCGCCAACGTGGCCACCCTTGCGTACCCGACGGAAGAGGGCGCCGGAGCGGATCTGGCTCGCGCCTAGCCAGGCCTCCATCGCCTCCGCCGCCGTTCCCACCAGTGGCTTGACGTCCTCCGGCCGGGCGACGCCGCTTTGGTTGGTCTTGGAGTGGGTCATCGTGTACAGATATTCGCCTTCTCGCACACGGCGCAGGTTCTCCACGCACGCATTGGCCACCTCGGAGCGTCGACGTCCACCTGTGGACCAGGCGAAGAGGAGGAGGGCGCGGTCGCGCAATCCGCGAAGGCTGTCATCGCACGTGTCCAGTACCGCCTGTAGCGGCTCCCTGGTGAGTGCCCGTTGCTTGCGGGGCAGGGCGCCGCGCTTCGCATACGCGCGTCGCGTCTTGGCCAGGAGCTCGCGCACCGCCGGATCTGCGCAAGGGTTGAGATGGCGGGCCAGCTGATGCGCCTTGGACAAGACAGACACCCGGTGGACCAGCGTGTTCAAGGACGGCGCACCCAGCTTGCCCTTGTAGCCAGCGGCAACGAGTGCCTGGTCGACAGTCTGTGGGAGTTGCGTCGCCAAGCCTGCTCGCGTCGTACGCTGCGCATGATCGACGATGAACTGGATCACCACCGGTGGCGGCACAGGAAGTCGCAAGGTCTGGCCATACCGCGCCGCGTACCAAGCCGACCAGTAGCGCAGCGCCGAACGGTATGAAGCGAGCGTGTTGGCCGAGTCGCCTTCGCTGAGCAACTCGTCAGCTGCCTGTTGCGTGAGCTGCGAGAGCCGCGTCGGATCGAGCAGCGGGTGACGCTTGAGTGCAGGTGGAAGCAAACTGATCATCTGAATGCTGATGTCGGGGCCCTCTAGCCAACCTCAAGATCTTGTCATTGCCGAAGAAATATAACGCTAATCACGATAACGTTCTCTTATCGTACCTAAAATTCCGCACGGGCGAGGGCGCGCTGAACTAGCAGGAGACTACATGCGAGCTGGACATCGAGGACTGGGGCGCCCCAAGATCAACCACGGCCGCATGCACATATGGAGGAGTAATCATGCTGATTGGAGGCTCAAGCCGGGTTTCAGAGTTCAAGCTGAGGTCTGCAGCCGACCGCCTCATGCGCCAAGGGCTGCGCCCAACCATCGAACGCGTTCGCCAGGAACTCGGAGGTGGAGCGCCCCATGCTTTGGGCGGGATGCTTGACCGCTGGTTCCGGGATCTCGCCGCTCGCCTTGATCTCGCCGCTCGCCTTGATCTCGACGCTGGCGTGCCAGTGCAACAGCCTCAAGGCGGGGCACCGCCGGCTCGGACTTTCGAAGGCAGTCAAGGGATGACACCCGCCGAGGCACATCAGGTCGACAAGCCGCGGTGGGTCGCTCAGATCGCCACCAGCAACTCAAATGCGGACGAGATAGGTGTCTTGTCCCAGTCGCCAACAGGCAAGAGTATTCAGGGCACCTTTGCCAACAGTTTGTACTCGCAGATAAGTGCCGACAGCACCGAGTACGAGCTTCGAAGCCGAGTTCAAGAATTGGAAGAGAAACTCGTCGGAGCCAGCACGCGAGAAGCAATCCAGAAAGAGGCCCATGATGATCTGTTGGCCGTGCATCACTCATTAGTCCGCTATGTACTCATGCTTGAAAAGCAGATGAGGAGAGACGCGGAATGGTACGAGGAAGCCCTGCGCCACCAGCGAGAGCGCGCGGAGATGATGAAGTTTCGGCGCGACGTACAGGACAGAGCGCCCTAACTGGAGCATCACTTGGTACAGCGGTTGACTTGAACAGCTCGCGACCGGACTTCGGATCCCACAGCAGTTGTAACTACCGGCGCGACAACAACGTGCGGTTCTTCGGCGGCCACCTATTTCTTGAGCAAAAGTGCGACAACATTGGGCGTGAATCCGGCGAAATGGTCTGAAACGCTACTTGTTGTCGCGATTTGCGGTGTTTCAGTCAATGGATTTGTGTCGCCCGACTGTGTCAAACGAATTACTAGAACCACATCATATGGCGCCTGACGCTCATGTGACGCCCGACATTTAACATAATATACAGACTAGAGGCACCAGTTTGGTGCGTAAGGGTGCCTGCCTGCGCTCCACCGGGGGAGGGCGCCAGGGTGAGCATCGCGAAGCCCATGCACAGCATGACAACGGCGACAGCGTGGCGCAGGTGCTGGGCCATGCGAAGCCAGAGCTGTCGAAGCTCGGGTGTCTTGGCACGCTCGGCGTGCAGCTCCGCTATGACGCTCTCCGGATTCATGCCTGCCAGCTCCGCGAGGCGGGCGGCAACGGCATCGTCTGGAGCGTTCCGACCGCTGCGGTAGTTCGTGACGGCGGTCTTTGCGACGCCGAGCACCTGGGCGAGCCGGTAATCCGACTCGATGCCTTGGACCTTCTTGGCCTTGTCGAGCAATTTCAGGGTGGTGGACATGTTGCCTTTCAGCGAGGGGCGGGAAATTCGAGGCCGCGGCCAGAGTCGATAACGGCGCTGATGCGGTCGTTGGGAGGGTCGTATTCGATGGTGCAGGGCGTGCCGTCGATGGTGCAGCGACCATCGGGCAGCACGGCCAGGCGAAAAACCCGGCCAGCGTGAAAAACTGCCAAATGCACGGGCCCAGTGGAGCGAGGCGAACGCACGGCCACATCGACGGTGCAGGCGCCAACCGCTTCGGCCTTCGCCCCTTGGTCCCACGCGGTGCATTCACCTTGCGTACGAGTGCCGGCGCGGAAGGCGGTCGGCTGCGCTGTCACGCTCGTACAGAGCAAAACGGCGGTGAAAAAGAGGGCGGTGCGGTACGGCATTCCCGTAACGTACGGGAAACCCTTGTGAGCGTCCAGAGGCCATGGCTGTTGACCCGGTCACGGCTTGTGACCTATAGTCCGGCCGCCGGTCGGGGTTTTCTCTTCCCTCCCTCCCACCTCGATCCCGACCGGCCTTTTGTTCTCAGAGGTGGAGCGGCGAGGGGCAGAGGTGGGAACCATGCGCACAACGGTCAAGCTCGAAGGCGGCAAATCGCTGGTAATCGAGCCGGGTAAAGACGGTGTAAATATTTCGATTCGGGTCGGCGCGATCAGCGTCGGATCCATGGTGCTCGATGCGGGCCGCACGGGCGCTGTGTTGTCGGGTATCGAGCACGCGGCGCGCGCCGCTGGCCTCAGCGCTTCGGCGCCCCTGCTGTGATTCCCGTTCTGTCGATGGCCTGGGCCTGCGCCTGCGTCGCTGTCTGGCACATCGCCGAGCATCGGCGCGAGGGGTTCCCGTGCTAGCCGCGCTGCTGATCGTCGGCGGCTCGCTGCTGGTCTGCGGCGCCTGCCTGGTCCTGAACGCGCTGGATCACTTCGAAGATTCCGAAGTGGCGCACGACACCGACAGGCTGGACCTCTGATGGCCGCCCCCGCCGCCATCAAAGAAAAACTCGCCATGCTGCGCGAGTCCTTCATGCACTCCGCTGGCGTGCAAGACTGGATCGCCTCGTGGTGGGCAACCCTCAAACTCGATGATCGTCGGCTTCTGCTGGCCCTGGCCGGTCTCGACGAATCGCCAGAGTCGGCGCGCCGGCCCTGGAAGCAGCACGCGCAGGAAACGCGCGATGCGCTGATCGCTGAGTGCAAGCGGGTAGGGCGCATCGTCGAAGCGCTGCGGTGGGCGTGATGCAGTTCCATTGCCTCAAGACGGCCAGCGGCTATTACCACGCCGTGGCCGATGGCTCTAAGACGTTCGAACTGAGGAGAGACGATCGCGCCTACGCCGTCGGCGACGAACTGTGGCTGCGCGAGTGGACCGACGAAGAGGGCTACTCTGGCTCGATCGAAATTCGCGTCGTGACGTTCGTGCTGCGCAATGGCGACCCGTGCATCGGCGACGCCATCGCGCCGGGCTGGGTGATCATGGGCCTGGGTCAGCCTCCGTTCTGATGAAGCGCCTCACCCGCACGGGCTTCGACGACGGCTTCAACCTGCGCCGCGCGAAGCGCTCGGCCGCCGAGCAACTGCCGGCCGACTGGCTCCCGATCATCGACAGCCAGGCGAGGGCGGCGAAGTCGTACCACGCCAGGTTCACCCCGATCGACAAGATCGCCGCGGCCGAGGTCTGGAAAGCCTGGTGCGATGAGTTCGGCGGGGCGAACGCCTCCGACCTCACCGACGCGCAGATCAAGGCCAGGGCCGCCGCGTGCGCCCTGGAGGCGCGCTCGATGGACGTCGGCCTGATGACAGAGCGGCCATGGCATGAGTACCTGCGCCTGGTCGAGTTCTGCCGGCACCGCGACGTGGAACCGCCCCGGGTCGAGTTCCTGCTGAAAGGCATGGGCGCCCGCGTGCGCTGCCAATACTGGTGGCGCAAGGCGCTGCGCCGGATGGTGGCGCGCAAGTGCGAGCGCGGCGCTATGTCGCTGGGCATGGTGTCGAAGCCAGCCCGCCAGCCCTACGCGAGCAATAAGGCGGTGTGGCGCCGCATCGATCAGAACCGGCGCAACGCCGAGGCGATGGCGTCGACCATCTTCGAAAACGATGAGGGCTACCGCGCGTCGCTGGCCGACCTGGCCGCCGCGTCGACCTCGAACAAGGCCATCCGCCGCGGCGAGTTGATGACGCGGATTCGCGGCTGCGAAGAGATCGCCGACGAACTGGGGCATGAGGGCCTGTTCGTCACGCTGACCGCGCCGAGCCGCTTTCACTCGACGCTGCGCACCGGCCAGCGCAACCCGAACCACGACGGCAGCACGCCGGCCGACGCGCAGCGCTGGCACTGCGCGATGTGGGCCAAGGCGCGCGCCAAGTTGCACCGCATGGGCGTGGGCCTGTACGGCTTTCGCGTGGCCGAGCCGCATCACGATGGGTGCACGCACTGGCACATGCTGGTGTGGTCGGGCGGTGATCTCGGCCAGGTCGAAGAGGTGTTGCGCGACTACTGGCTGAGCGACGCCGGTGCCGAGCCGGGCGCGAAGAAATACCGGACCGCGTTCAAGCGCATGGACCGGGGCGGGGCGGCCGGCTACATCGCCAAATACATCGCGAAGAACATCGACGATCACGGCATCGAAAGCCACCTCGACGACTACGCCGAGGGCGAGATCGGGACGGACCTACTGGGCGACATGGAAATTAAGCCGTCGATGCGCGTCGAGGCATGGGCGGCCACCTGGGGCATCCGGCAATTCCAGCCGCTGGGCCAGCCACCGGTGACCGTGTGGCGCGAACTGCGCCGCGTCAAGGAGGCCGAGGCGCGCAAGGCCGGCCACGGCGGAATGATCCACAAGGCGTGGTGCGCGGCGCAGCGCGTCGGCGGCGTGATGGCCGATTGGGCGCGCTACATCAAGGCGCAGGGCGGCGTGATGCTGGGCCGCGCCTGCCGCATCGTCATGCGACGCGAGCGCATGGAGATCGAAGGCCAGTACGGCACCGCCGCGCGCGCTGTGCCGGTCGGCGTCGCACTCAACATTTCAACGGCGCTCACGGTCTGGTCGGAGCGTCGCCTGTGGCGCGCGGTCGAGTCGCGGGCGTCCGATTTCGCGGCGCCGGAGGCGGCGCCTAGGACTCGTGTCAATAACTGTACGGCCATCCCTGATGAGCCGGCCAGCTGGGAAAGGTCGAGAACCGAATTGGAGGTGGGGGAGGGGTCACCCATCAAGGAAATCCACCATGGCAACCGCCACCGCATCGACGAAACAGCGCCTTTCTGACGAAGACCTCACCGCGGTAAGCCCCGCGCTGCTCACGCTTGTGGAGAAGCTGGAGGGCATTGCATCCCGCGCGCCCGACGCCAGCGTGGCCGAGGGCTTCGCCGCGCTCGCCGACTACTTCCGCACGCCGGACGCTCTGTAAATCGTGGCCGCCGAGCTGCTCGGCACCGGTCGGTGCCCCCTTTGCGGGGGCACTGCTCGCGTGTCTCTGTCGAAGTCGATGCTTGCCGTGCTGACCTGCAACGGCTGCAATTGCCAGGTGTTCTGCCGCTCCGGTCGGAGCGATGAAATCGTGCGAGCCACGATCAAGCCCGCCAGCGCGCCCGCGCCGGTCGTGGCGCCT
>LNAP01011675.1_pt1 | contig 15442 bp, 12 predicted proteins | sample 602601 | NCBI WGS metagenome assembly LNAP01 (sample SAMN02440304, study PRJNA202911) | soil metagenome | biome: Subtropical and temperate rainforests or woodlands; isolation source: soil samples (1 kg each in a 20% v/v slurry with milli Q water) were... ...
TGGGTGCCGGCGCAGTGCTCCGGCTCCAGCAGGTAGGCCATGCTGGCGCGGCACTGGCCGTTCTGCTCGTCCACATGGACGGTCTCGGCGCGATGGGTGGAGGTCTGGGTCATGGGGCGTGACTCGCTGCTGGGATCAGGTGGCCGAGGGGTAGTCGTCGGCACGGCTGGCGGGGCCCGCGGCGCCACGGAAGCCTGCGTTGGAGAGCCACTGCTCGGCCGAGCGCGGGTCGAGCGTGGGGCTGACCTTGATCTGGAACTCGGCGCCGTTGGTGAGCCTGACCGTGTAGGCCGATGTGCCGGGCTCGTGGTCCTTGATCGGCACGCGGCCGTTCGCGTCGGTCACACCCCGGCCGACGAGCGCCGCGCCCTTGTAGAGCGCATAGGGTTCGTTGACGAAGGGAAAGCCCTGCCGCGGGAAGGAGCCCAGCGAGAGCAGCAGGTCTTCCTTGCGCCTGGGCGACTCGGGCAGTGTGGGGGTGGCCCGGTTGCGCGCGCCCAGCACGTTGTAGGTGACGCAGTGGTACTGCACGAGTCCGGTGGTGCCGTGCTCGATGCGCCCGGCCGCCCACTTCGTGTAGCTGCCGCCGCCATTGACCACGACTTCTTCCTTGGCCGAGATCGTGATCCGGTTCGCGGTCATCGTGATGTCCAGCTTGGCGAGCAGGCGCAGGTTGCGCTCCAGGGCCCTCAGGTCGATGTCCTCCAACGCGGAGATCAGCCGGATGCCTTCGCGGTGTGCAAACAGACGGATGGCGCCCTTGACGCTGGCCAGGAAACTGCCGCCGCTGCTCAGGCTGGTGTGGCGCCCGCTGGTGATCGCCGTGTGGCCCTCGCTGGCCATGTGGGTGCTGCCCGCAGTGGTCGTCTCGATGCCGGCGGGGCTGGCCAGCACCAGATGCGGCGCGGCGAGTTCCGGGAAGCCTTCGGCGTCGCTGTCGCGGGCACTGCTTGCGCCACCCTTGCCCTGGATCTGATCGTTCTGATGCTTGAGTTCGGCTGCGACGTCGCTTTGGTCCTTGCCCGTGTCCTGGGCGCCGGCCTGCTGGGCGGTGTCGGCCAGGCTCTCGTGCAGGTCGCGCGCCTCGGTGAGGCGTTGCGCGGTCTCGCCGCTGTCGAGCATATGGCCGCTGGCACCGGTGCGGGCCTCGGTGGTAACGAGCAGGCCGTTGCGGGCGCGCACGGCGCCGTGGCCATCCGAGCGCAGTTCAAAACCGTGGCCGCGGTAGTCCTGGCGGCCGACGTTCTTTTCGATGCGGGTGATGTGGCCCAGGCTCAGCTGGCTGGCGTCGTGGTCGCTGCGCAGCTGCGCCTGGATCTTGGCCTCGGTGTCGTCGAGCAGCAGATGGTTGCTGCGCCCGCCCGATGCGTTGCCGCCGCCGGGCGTCAGCTCACGGCTGCGAAGGCCGCTGAGGGCATAGTAGTCCGGCAGCCGGAAGGACGGCAGGTTGAGCTGGTTGTGGACACAGCCGATGCAGATCGGCAGGTCGGGGCTCCCGTCGAGAAAGCCGATGATGACTTCCTGCCCGATGCGCGGCACGTAGGTGTTGCCCATCTGGTTGCCAGCCGAGAACGACGTCACCCGCACCCAGCAGGAGCTGTTCGCGTCGTGGCCACCGTAGCGGTCCCACGGGAACTGCACTTTGATGCGGCCGAAGGCGTCGGTCCAGACGTTCTGATTTTCGGGGCCGACGACGATGGCAGTCTGCGGACCCTGTACGCGCGGCCACGGCGTGCGCTGTTCGGGGCGGTACTGCTCGTTGCGCGCCGGGAAGAGGTCGAACTCGGCGTCGACCCGGAAGTGCTGGCTGCGCCGGCCTTGCGCGCCGGTCTGCGGGACATGGCTCTCGGCGCCTATTTCCTCGATGTCCAGGTGTGCGCCCAGAATCACGTATTCGATGTTGGCCTGTTCGTGGGGGTGCCTCGCCAACTCGAAGGTGTGCCCGGGAACCATGCCGCGCAGGTGCCCGGCGCCCTGCGCGAAGATGCCCGGCGTGCGCAGCGCCTGCGCGCGCAGCAGCGCGATCTTGTCGCCTTCGTCGAACGGGTCGTTGGGCGCCTGCTGCGGTCCGGCCTTTGGTTGGGCGTAATGGCTGCGGGCATGCCAGTCGAAGATTTCCTGATCGGCTTGCCCGGTGGGGCGTGGTGCCGTGCGCCGGCGCCGGAGGTCGGCGCGCGGGCGGGTGTAGTCGTATTCGGTCGTGGCATAGGCGCCGGAGGTCAGCGCATTGCCCGGCACGAGGGCGTGGATGTATTCCTCGTCGATCTTGTGGCCGGGCGGGTAGAAGCGCAGGGCCTGGTAGGCGGCGCTCGGGTTCGGGTGATACGCCGCCATGGTGTCCGCCAGGACCAGGCGGTGCTTGCCCTCGGAATGCGCGAAGAAGAAGCTGATGCCCCACTCCTCGCACAGGCGGCAGATGAACTGGTAGTCGGTTTCGAGCCACTGGGTCCGGTAGTCCCTGGCCGGGTAGCTCTCGGCGAGCCGCTTCTCGACCGGGAAGTGGTAGTCCGAGAGCACCGTGTCGAGAATCTCGACGACCGTCATGTCCTGGAAGATCCGGCAGTCGGTGGTGAGCGTGGCGAGGTGCAGCCACGGCCTCAGGGTCAGTTGGTAGAGTGCCTGTCGACCTTCCTCGCGCAGGAAGCGCGCTTCGGTGATGAGCCCGCTGATCTCCCGCGTGCCGGCGCCGATCGCATCTGTTGCATGGCCGACCGCGCCGGCCTCGAAGGTGCCGCGTCCCTCCAGTTCGATCGTCACCGTGAGCTCCTGGCCGACGAAACCAGCGAGCGGAAAGCTGGCACCCTGACCGGGGATGAAGTTCATCGTCTCGGGCGTGCGAACGATCAACCGGTATGCGAAGAGCTGGTCAAGCCTCTCGTCCCCCGTGAGCCTGACCGGCTCGAGCGCCGGGGTCCCCATGAACTCCGGAATGGCGGTGCTTCGCACCGTCAGCGTGCGTGGCGTGACGTTCGTCATCTGGTACTCCCTGCCGCGGGTGTTGTTATGGCGGCTTGGAAATTATGACGCCGCCAAGTCGCGGCGTATGGGCTTTGAACGTGACCAATTTGCCAGATCGCAAGACCACTGAAACTTGTCCTGGCTGGACATCGCCTTGAGTGATAACCCTAGCTCCCCGGTTAGTGGAATCCACATCGGTCCTGACTGGATGCTGACCACACAATCTGCGGTTCGAATTTTTTCGAGGAGATTGTTCGTGAAAATCAAAAGTCAGAAGGACTTCTTTGCGGGGCTGATGTTCGCCGTCGTCGGCGTTGCCTTCGCTTGGGGTGCGACGACCTACAACGTGGGCACCGGTGCGCGCATGGGTCCGGGCTACTTCCCGATGATGCTGGGCATCGTGCTGGCCGTGCTTGGCCTCGTCGTGATCTTCAGTGCCCTCGCCATCGAGACGGTCGACGGCGACCCGATCGGCAAGGTCGCGTGGAAGCCGCTGGGCTTCATCATCGGCGCCAACCTGATCTTCGGCGTGCTGCTCGGCGGCGTCGTGTCCTGGGGCCTGCCGGCCATGGGCCTGATCGCCGCGATCTACGCGCTGGTGCTGATCGCCGGCCTGGCCGGCGAGCAGTACAGCTTCAAGGCCAGCCTCATCCTCGCCACCATCCTTGCGGTCGGCAGCTACCTCGCTTTCGTGGTGGCGCTGAAGCTGCAGTTCCAGGTGTGGCCCACCTTCATTTCGGGCTGAGGACTCACGCCATGGATCTGATCAACAACCTCTCCATTGGTTTCACCGCGGCCTTCACGCTGCAGAACCTGATCTACGCCTTCGTCGGCTGCCTGCTTGGCACGCTGATCGGCGTGCTCCCCGGCATCGGCCCGGTCGCGACCATCGCGATGCTGCTGCCCGCGACCTACGCGCTGCCGCCGGTGGCCGCGCTCATCATGCTGGCCGGCATCTACTACGGCTCGCAGTACGGTGGCTCGACCACCGCCATCCTGGTGAACCTGCCGGGCGAATCGTCCTCCGTCGTGACCGTGATCGACGGGCACCAGATGGCCAAGCAGGGGAGAGCGGGCCCCGCACTCGCCGCCGCCGGCCTGGGCTCGTTCTTCGCCGGGTGCGTGGGCACGCTGATCCTGGCCGCCTTCGCGCCGCCGCTGACCGAGCTGGCCTTCAAGTTCGGCCCGGCCGAGTACTTCTCGCTGATGATCCTGGGCCTGATCGGCGCCGTGGTACTGGCCTCGGGCTCGCTGCTCAAGGCCATCTCGATGATCGTGCTGGGCCTGCTGATCGGTCTGGTCGGCACCGACGTGAACTCGGGGGTGGCGCGCTTCAGCTTCGACATTCCGGAACTCACCGACGGCATCGGCTTCATCGTGATCGCGATGGGGGTCTTCGGCTACGGCGAAATCATCGCCAACCTGTCGCGCCCTGAAGAAGAGCGCCAGATCTTCACCGCCAAGGTGCACGGCCTGTGGCCGACGAAGGAAGATTTCAAGCACATGCTGCCGGCGGTGCTGCGCGGGACGGCCCTGGGTTCCTCCCTGGGCATCCTGCCCGGCGGCGGGGCGCTGCTGTCGGCCTTCGCGGCCTACACGCTCGAGAAGAAGATGAAGCTCAAGCCCGGTGAGATCCCGTTCGGCAAGGGCAACATCCGTGGTGTGGCCGGCCCCGAGGCCGCCAACAACGCCGGGGCGCAAACGTCCTTCATCCCGCTGCTGACGCTGGGCATTCCGCCGAACCCGGTGATGGCGCTGATGGTGGGTGCGATGACCATCCACAACATCCAGCCGGGCCCGCAGGTGATGACCAGCAACCCGGAACTGTTCTGGGGCCTGATCGCCTCGATGTGGATCGGAAACCTGATGCTGATCGTGCTGAACCTGCCGCTCATCGGCATCTGGATCAAGCTGCTGTCGATCCCGTACCGCTGGCTGTTCCCGGCCATCGTGCTGTTCTGCGCGATCGGCGTGTACTCGACCAACAACAACGTGTTCGACATCTGGATGGTCGCGATCTTCGGCGTGGTGGGCTACACCTTCATCAAGCTGGGTTGCGAACCCGCGCCGCTGTTGCTGGGGCTGATCCTCGGGCCGATGATGGAAGAGAACCTGCGCCGTGCGCTGCTGCTGTCGCGTGGCGACTGGAGCGTGTTCGTCACCCGTCCGATCTCGGCCGGCCTGCTGGCGGCTGCGGTGCTGCTGCTGGTGATCGTGCTGCTGCCTTCGGTCAAGTCCAAACGCGAAGAGGCCTTCGTCGAGGACTGAGCAGCGCCTCGCGCGCCGCGACCAAGCCCCGTGTGCCTCGGCCGTTTTTCGGCCGGCGCAGGCGAGCGTGCTGCTGCTCAGATCTTCATGTGCTGGCGTGCCATCGCGAGGAAGGCCATCGCTGCGGGACTCAGCGGGTGCTTGGCGAGCCGGATCGCCACCACCGGGAATTCCAGCGCGGGACGCACGATCCGCACCGCGCGCAGCCGGGCCGGCATCAGCACGTCGACATACTGCGGCAGCAACGCGACGCCGGCACCGGCCTGCACCAGTCCGAAGGCGGTCGAGAGCATCGATACGTGGTGCGCGACCACGGGGTAGACGTTGGACGTGCTCGCGAGCTGGCGGCTGATGGCGCGCCACACGTTGGCGTCGGGGTTGACGTGGATGAAGGGAAGGCCGTCGAGCGCGCGGCCCTCGACCTCGGCATGCCGGGCGAGCGGATGGTCGTCGCGCATGAACAGCGCCATCGCTGCACTGAAGAGGGGCTCGGTCGCGAGTCCGGAGTGCTTCTGTCCGATGTCGGAGCCGAAGCCGAGGTCGGCCTCGCGCGACAGGACGCGCGACATCATCTGCTCGGCCGTGCTGTCGAGCAGCGTGGCGGTGTGGGCCTGCGAAAAGCGCCCGAGCACCGGCGGCATCAGCGTGCCGGCCGTCAGGTGCCCCACGGCCAGCACCACGCGCCCTTCACTGAGCTGCGACTGCGAGCGGCACACCCCGACCGATTCGTCGATCAGCCGCAGCGCGCGCAGGCTGGTATCGGCCATCATCTGGCCGGCATCGGTCAGCCGGATGCGTCGACCTCGTACCACCAGCGCCTGCCCGAGCTCTTCTTCCATGCGCCGCACCAAGTGGCTGATGGCCGGTTGCGTCAGTTGCAGCGCCTCGGCCGCGAGCGTGAAGCTGCCGGTTTCCGCGATGGCTGCGAGCGCGCGCAACTGCTGCAGCGAAACGGCCTCGAGGCCTTGCTTTGCCATAAAAACTACTCATAGTTGAATAAGCAGGATTATCTGCATGCATGGTCTTGCGGTGCATAGCATTCGGGGCTTCTTCATCCTGTCCAGAATCCAACCCATGAATCGAACCCGGTTTCTCCAAGGCATGGCGCTCGCGGTCTGCGTCGCAGCATCGACGGCGAGCTTCGCCCAGCAGGGCTACCCGAACAAGCCGATACGGCTGATCGTGCCTTTCCCGGCCGGTGGCGCCACAGACCTCTTCGCGCGGACGCTGTCGCAGAAGATGGGCGAGAAGCTCGGCAACTCGGTGGTCGTCGACAACAAGCCCGGTGCGGGCGGCGGCATCGGCTCGGATCTGGCGGCCAAGGCACCCGCCGACGGCTACACGCTGCTGCTGGCGACCACCAGCACGCATTCGATCGGACCGGCGCTGAACGCCCGCCTGCCCTACGACACGGTGCGCGACTTCACGCCGATCGACCACGTCGGCAATGCGCCCAGCATCATGCTGGTGCCGAACAACTCGCCTGCCAAGACGGTGCGCGAATGGATCGACTACGCCAGGAAGAACCCCGGCAAGCTCAACTACGCATCGAGCGGCAACGGCACCATCGTCCAGCTCACGGCGGAACTCTTCAAGTCGCAGGCTGGTGTGTTCGTCACGCACATCCCGTACAAGGGCACCGCGCTGGCCATTCCGGACATGATCGCGGGCAACCTCGACGTGATGTTCGATTCGCTGCCCACCGGCATGCCGCATGTGCGCGACGGCCGGTTGCGCGCGCTGGGCGTGACCTCGCTCAAGCGCAGTCCGCTGGCGCCCGAGCTGCCTCCGATCGCCGACACGCTGCCGGGCTTCGAGTCGAGCACCTGGTTCGGCCTGTACGGTCCGAGGGGCCTGCCCGCCGATATCGTCGGGCGCATCAACACCGCGGCCAACCAGGCGCTGGCGGACCCGGAGGTCAAGGACAAGCTCGCGCGCCTGGGCATCGAGCCGGTCGGCAGCACGCCGCAGCAGTTCGCCAAGATGGTGGCCGACGATGCGGCCAAGTGGAAGAAGATCGTCATCGATCGGAAGATCGTCAATGAATAAGAAGACCCCCATGAAATTCGACTACGCCAACCCCTACCTGTCGACCCGCATCCCCGTCTTCGCCCGCAACGTGGTGTCGACCTCGCATCCCCTGGCCGCGCAGGCCGGGCTGCGCATCCTGCAGCAGGGCGGCAATGCGGTCGACGCGGCGGTCGCCACGGCGGCCGTGATGACCCTGGTCGAGCCGGTGAGCAACGGTCTGGGCAGCGATGCCTTCGCCATCCTGTGGGACGGCGAGCAGTTGCACGGCGGGCCCCGCGCCCAAGGCCTGGACGCCGGCCTACTTCCTGAACAAGTACGGCAGCGACACGCTCACCCCGCCGATGCGCGGCATCGACTCGGTCACCGTCCCCGGCGCGGTGCGCGGCTGGGTGGCGCTGAGCGACCGCTTCGGCAAGCTGCCTTTCGCCGACCTGATGGCCCCGGCCATCGACATCGCCGAGCGCGGCTACCTGATGCCGCCGGTGGTGCAGCAGAAGTGGGCCGCTGCCACGCCGGTGCTCCAGTCGATGCCCGGCTTTGCACAGGCCTTCCTGCCCTGGGGCCGTGCGCCCGAGGTGGGGGAGCTGTTTCGCTTCGCTGCCGCCGCGCGCGCGCTCAAGGCCATCGCACGCACCAAGGGCGAGGCCTACTACAGCGGCGAGATCGCCGAGGCGCTCGCGAAATTCGCCCGCGAGCAGGGTGGCGCGCTCACCGTCGATGACCTGTCGAACTACCAGCCCGAGTGGGTCACGCCGGTCTCGCGCGACTACCGCGGTCACACGCTGCACGAGATCCCGCCGAACGGCCAGGGCATCGCCGCGCTGATCGCGCTGGGCATCCTCGAGAAGTTCGACATGGCCGCGCTGCCGGTCGATTCCGTGGCTTCGCAGCATCTGCAGATCGAGGCCATGAAGCTGGCCTTTGCCGACGTGTACCGCTACGTGTCGGAGCCATCGTCGATGACGGTGACCCCCGCGCAAATGCTCGATGACTCCTACCTCGCATCGCGTGCGAGACTCATCGACGTGAACAAGGCACAGGACTTCAAGGCCGGCAACCCCGTCAAGGGCGGCACCATCTACCTCACGGCGGCCGACGAGAGCGGCATGATGGTCAGCTTCATCCAGAGCAACTACATGGGCTTCGGCTCGGGTTGCGTGGAGCCCGAGTTCGGCATCAGCCTGCAGAACCGCGGCCACGGCTTCAACCTGCATGCCGACAGCCCGAATGTCGTGGCGCCGGGCAAGCGGCCGTTCCACACCATCATCCCGGCCTTCCTCACGAAGGATGGCCAGCCGGTCATGAGCTTCGGCGTGATGGGCGGCAACATGCAGCCGCAGGGCCACATGCAGACCCTGGTGCGCATGCTCGACTACGGGCAGAACCCGCAGGCCGCCTGCGATGCGCCACGCTGGCGCTTCAACAAGGGGCTGGAGATCAACGCCGAAGGCAGCATGGACCCGAAGACGGTGCAGGGGCTGCAGGCCCTGGGCCACCATGTGGACGTCATCGACGATTCGTACCAGGACTTCGGTGCCGGCCAGTTCATCTGGCGCGCCGGCGACCCGGCGGTGGAGGGCTACATCGCCGCCAGCGATCCCCGTCGCGACGGCTTGGCGGCAGGGTACTGACGCATCCATGTCTTCGGAGTCGATCGCGCCGGCTCGAGCGGCGCATGAGAAGCCGCTCGCCGCGGGACTCGCGCTGGCCACCTTCGGTGCCATCGCCTTCAGCGGCAAGGCGATCATCGTCAAGCTGGCCTACCGCTACGACGTCGACGCGGTCACGCTGATCATGCTGCGCATGCTGTTCGCGCTGCCGCTCTTCGTGGCGATGGCGTGGTGGGCCGGGCGCGGCAAGCCGCCGCTGACGCGGCGCGACTGGCTCGGCGTGCTGGGGCTCGGCTTCTCGGGCTACTACCTGGCGAGCTTCCTCGACTTCGCGGGGCTGGCGTACATCACGGCCAGCCTCGAGCGGCTCATCCTGTACCTCAACCCGACGCTGGTGCTGCTGTTCGGCTGGATCGTCTACCGCCGCCGCATCACGCGCTGGCAGGTGCTCGGCATGGCCGTCAGCTATGCCGGCGTGCTGCTGGTGTTCGGCCACGAGGTGCAGCTGGGGCAGACTGCGGCGGCGGCCTGGGGCACGCTGCTGGTCTTTCTGAGCGCGGTGAGCTATGCGGTCTATCTCGTCGCCAGCGGCGAGTTCGTCAAGCGCCTGGGCTCGCTGCGTCTGGTCGGCCTGGCGACCAGCGTGGCGTGCCTGCTGTGCATTGCGCAGTTCCTGGTGCTGCGGCCGGTGAGCGGGGTGTTCGAGCTGGCGCCGCAGGTCATCTGGCTGTCGGTGCTGAATGCGACCCTTTGCACGGCAGTGCCGGTGCTCTCGGTCATGATGGCGATCGAGCGCATCGGCGCGCCCATGGCCGCACAGACCGGCATGGTCGGGCCGATGTCGACCATCCTCATGGGCGTGGTGATCCTCGGCGAGCCGTTCACCGCGTGGACCGCGGCCGGCACGGTACTGGTGATCACCGGAATTTTTGTCTTCACACGAACAGGGCGATAGGCCCGAAGGAAACTCACATGGATCTCGGAATCGCGGGCCGCACGGCCCTGGTATGCGGCGGCAGCAAGGGCCTGGGCCTGGGCTGCGCCGAAGCGCTGGTGCGCGAAGGCGTGAACGTGGTGGTGGTGGCGCGTGGTGCCGAAGCCCTGCAGGCCGCCGCAGCAAGGCTCGAAGCCGCCGCTGCCGGCTCGCCCAGGCCCTTCGTCAAGACGGTCGCCGCCGACATCACGACGCCCGAAGGCCGCGCCGCCGCCTTTGCCGCGCATGCCGACTACGACATCGTCGTGACCAATGCCGGCGGCCCGCCGCCCGGCGACTTCCGCGACTGGGACCGCGAGGCGTGGATCAAGGCGGTCGACGCGAACATGCTCACGCCCATCGAGCTGATCAAGGCCACGGTCGACGGCATGGCCGCGCGCGGCTATGGCCGCATCGTGAACATCACGTCGAGCTCAGTGAAGGCGCCGATCGACATCCTGGGCCTGTCCAACGGCGCGCGCAGCGGGCTGACCGGCTTCGTGGCCGGCGTGGCGCGCACCCCGATCGCGGCCAAGGGCGTGACCATCAACAACCTGCTGCCGGGTTCGTTCGACACCGACCGCCTCAAGGGCACCATGGCCGGCGCGGCGAAGAAGAGCGGCCTCGACGTCGACACCGTGCGTGCCAACCGCCAGAAGAGCATTCCGGCCGGCCGCTTCGGCAACCCGGAAGAGTTCGGCGCCATCTGTGCCTTCCTCTGCAGCCTGCAGGCGGGCTACATCACCGGTCAGAACGTGCTGACCGACGGCGGCGCCTACCCGGGCACCTACTGAGCCTGCGCTGGCGACCCGAGGCTCAGTCGATCGCGAAGGCGAGCGCTACCGCACCGATCGCCAGCCCGGCCAGCCCGAACAGGAACAGCAACTCGGCCCTGCGTTCATGCCGCACGCCGGGCGTCCCCGCGCGGATCGACATGAACGACAGCACGGCGCTCGCCAGGAAGACGAGTGCGTCGATGGCGAGCAGCTTGTCGACGGCCATGCGGGCGCTTGTCGTGTGGCCCAGATGGCCGATCGTCAGGACCGTCATGCAGGCCCCGATCATCGTGGCCGAGGTCGGCAGGATGTGCGCCGACAGGCCGCGGGCGGGCGGGGTGTCCTGCATGGGGGGCGTCACGTGGGCGCGTGCGTGGTCGAGCCCGTGGAGGCCGCCATGTCGGTGTTCGCCGGCCACAGCAGCAGGGCCTTGGCGGGCGCGCCCGGCAGCACGGTCAGATCCTGCTTGAGCGTCTGCGCCGACAGGGTCGCCTCGACCTGGTAGCGGCCCGGCGCCAGGCGTGCCACGAGGAAGGGGCCGGTGGCCAGCACGTTGTCGAGCACGGCGCGCCCGTCCTGGTCGCGCACCGTGACGCGCACGTCGGCAGCGAAGTCGGCGCGCGTGTGGTCCTTGACGGCGAATTCGAGCGTCGTCGGCCAGCGCGGCGACACCGTTTCCATGAACTTGGCCTCGTCGCTGCCGATGCCGCCGCTCATGTACTCGATGCCATGCGTCATGCGGATCGGCGGATTGACGACCGCGTGGGCCGAGAGCGCGACGAACAGCGCGCCGCCACACAGAACGGCCGTCAGCGGCCGCAGCTTTTGAGATACCTTCATCGAAGACTCCTTTGCGTGGTGTTCATCCACGCCCCCACTGTGGCGAGGCGGACTTAGGCAAGCCTTAAGAACGCGTCACCTCAGCGCGCTGGCAGCGCCTCGGCCAGGGCGCGGTACAGGAGCGCCGGCGACACCGGCTTGTGCAGCAGCGTGACGCCGTGTTCGGTGGCTTCGCGCAGGCGATCCGGCGCGGTGTCGCCGGTGATCAGCACCGTGGGTGCCGGGTGGCCCAGCGCGGCATGCAGCTCTGCAATGGCCTGCAGGCCGGTGCGCTGTTCGCGCAGGCGGTAGTCGGTGACCAGCAGGTCGGGCGGGCGTTGCCTGGCCAGGGCCAGGCCCTCTCCGATGCCCGGCGCAACGTCGCAGGTGCAGCCCCAGGATCGCAGCAGTTCGGCCATGCCCAGGAGGATGGTTTCATCGTCGTCGATCACCAGCACGTGCGCATCGAGCACGCGCGGCGCGGCGTGCGGGGCCTGCACCGCCGAGGGCTGCGCGCCGGTGGCGATCGGCAAGCGCAGGCCGAACACGCTGCCGCGCCCCGGCACCGAGCGAAGCGACACCGCGTGCCCGAGGGTTTGCGCGAGTCCGTCCACGATGGCCAGGCCGAGCCCGAAGCCCTTGTGCCGATCGCGCTCGGGGTTGTCGAGCTGATGGAACTCCCGGAACACCTCGGCCTGGTGTTCGGGCGCGATGCCGATGCCGGTGTCCCACACTTCGAGCCATGCCTCCGGACCGCGCTGGCGGCAGGTCACGAGCAGGCCGCCGCGTCGGGTGTAGCGGATCGCGTTCGAGACCAGGTTGCGCAGGATCAGCCCCACCAGGGCCGGGTCGGACGCCAGCACCAGCGCCGATTCACGCGAGCGGTAGGTCAGGCCCTTGGCGTCGGCTTGCGGGCCGAACTCGCGCTCGATCATGTTGAGCATCGGCTGGATGGCGAAGGTCTCGCGCTGCGGGCGGATCACGCCGGCCTCGATGCGCGAGTAGTCGAACAGGGTGCCCAGCATCGCGGCCGATGCGTCCACCGCTTCGCCCGCACGCGCCAGCAGACTGCGTTGGCGCTCGGTGAGGTCGGTCGCGCCGAGCAGTTCGAGGAACAGGCCCTGCGCATGCACCGGCTGGCGCAGGTCGTGGCTCGCGGCGGCGAGGACATGGGACTTGGCCGCGCTGGCTTCCTCCGCCTTGCGTTGCGCGCGCTCGGCGGCGTCGTGCTCGGCGCGCACGCGCTCGAGCAGGTCGGCGTTCTCGAAGCGCAGTTGGATCGAGGTGCGGGCGGCCCGCGCGCCGCGGATCGCCTGGTCCAGCAAGGTCGCGGCAAACAAGGCGCCGCCGAACGCCACGGCGGGATGCTCGGCCAGACCGCGCAGGCCCACGCCGAACAGGACGGCCGCCGAGCTCGACAGCAGAAAGGCGAGCGACAAGGGCAGCAGGGAACCCAGCGTCGACACCGCGCCGCTCTGCACCGCCGCGACCAGGGCGTAGACCACGGCGAGCTGGGCCGCGTCCGCATCGGGTCGCATCGCCCACAGCAGGACGCCCCAGTTCATGGCCCCCACCATGCTGCCGAGCAGCAGTTCGCCGGTCATGCGCCGGGCCTGGGCGTCCGTCATCGGCGTCCAGCGGTCATGCTGGACGACCATCCGGTGGATGTTGGCGGCAATGGCGAACTGCACCAGGCACCACAGGTTGAGCGCCCAGGCGCTGGCGGCGGGGGCCAGGGCCAGCCGCACCAGCACGACCATCAGCAACCCGACCCAGGTCGTGCCGCGGATGTTGTCGATCACGAGCCGCACCTGCTGCGCCAGCAGGCGCGGCTCGTCCAGCCGCAGCAGCCTGCGCAGGTCGATCATCAGTAGACCAGGCCGCGCTGCCGTGCGACGAACACGGCCTCGGTCCGGCTGCCCACGTCGAAGAACGCGAGGATGTCCTGCACATGGCGGCGTACCGTGTTCTCCGACAGGTCGAGCCGCCGTGCGATGGTCTTGTTGGGCAGCCCCTGGTGCATCAGCTCGATCACCTCGCACTGCCGCGGCGTGAGGCTGCGAGACGTCGGTGTCGAGGCCGACGGATGCACGACCTGCGCGCCCGACAACGCGAGCCGGATCGCCTCGACGATCTTCGCGGCGGATTCGGTCTTCGCGATGAAGCCGTCCGCGCCGCGTGCGTGCGCCTCCCGCACGCTGTGCGCGTCGGTGTGTGACGACACCACCAGCAGCCGCGCGCCGGGCCAGCGGCGGCGCATCGGCGCGATGCCGGCCAGGCCGTTGATGCCCTGCAGCTGGACGTCGAGCAGCACGACATCCATCGCATCCGTCGCCAGCGCCATGGCCTGCTCGAGCGCGCCGACTTCATGCACCGTCGCGTCGGGCAGCGCGGCCCGGATCACCATCGCCAGCCCGGTGCGGAACATGGCGTGGTCGTCGACGATCAGGACATGCGGAGGATGCATGCGCGCAATTGTAGGAAGCGCCAGGCCGCAGGTGGCGGCTCAGCGTGTCGTCTGTGGCGTCATCGGCAGCTCACGTCGATGTTGCTCACGTTCGCCGTCGCGCCTCCGCTGCGATTGACCGCGAAGCAGTCGTAGCCGGTTCGACGCTGACGTAGTAAGCCGCGCCGCCGGCCACCGAGCCCAGGCTGTAGGCACCGTTACCGGTCAGCGGCACGGTGGTGGTGTTGGACGAGTCGCCGTTCAGCATCAGCACGACGCTCGGGTACGGCCCGCCCGCGTCGAGCCCGCTGGCGGTGCCACCCAGGGTGAACGGGCCGGCGGGGGTGCAATTGACCACGATGCCGTCCACGGCGTTGGCCGGCATCGTGCCGCTGCCGCCGCTGACGCTGCAGGCATAGCCCGTGGGGCTGACCGTGCCCGCGGTGACGGCGTAGCTCTGGCCCGCCCCCACCTGCGTGGACAGGGTGAAGGGCAGGAAGTCGAAGTCATCGCCGTTGGGATTGCTCACCGTCTGGCCGTCGCTGCCGTTGAGCAGCAGCGTGACCGACCCACCCTGCGGCAGACCCGTGACGTTGCCGCTCAGGCTGTACGGCGTCGGTCCGCAACTCACGGCCACGTTGCCGACGTTGATGTCGGCGATGGTGCCGCTGGCGTTGGCAAGGGTGCAGGTGTATCCCGACGGCGCATCGCTGCTGGTCACGCTGTAACTGCTGCCCGCGAACAACTGCGTGCTCATGGTGAATGCGCCGTTGGCCGAGACGGTCTGTGGCGTGCCACCGTTCAGCGCCAACTTGACGCTGCCGCCGCTGGGCAGCCCGCTGACGGTGCCACCGACGCTGTATGGCGTGCTGACCTTCATGCGCAGCTTCCAGGTGGCATCGGCCAGCCGGGGGTCCATGGCTTTGAGGTCGGCCGCGTTGTCGCAGACCGTGCGCACGCGCAGATCGAAGGAACCGTTCACGAGCGGCGTGAAGTTGATGTCGAAGTTCGAAGTCCTCGTGTACTCGGTATACATGAACGTCCCAAATATGGAGAAAATTTTCTCGGATGTGGTGGTTCTGGAAGACGCGGCGAACTGGTTCAACGGGATCCAGACGCCACCGGCCAGCATGTCGAGTGCCATCTGGCTGGCCTGACAGTAGGGCGCATCCGGGCCGCGGGACCAACTGACCACACTGAACCGAGCGGTCGCGGTTTGGCCCAGCAGGGCTTCAATCTGTACTTCGGCCTGGTTGAGATACACGTCCCGGAAGACGTCCGCTAAGGTCAATTGGCGGTCCTTGACCTTCATGCCGGTGGTCGAGGAGATGTCGAGCCTTGCGAGAGACGCTGCCAAGGCCGCAGCATCGGTGTTGGCGTTCTCACCCGTCGGGGTGACGCTATAGACCCACGAAAACCCCGTGCGCTGGATCTCCACATAGCCATCACCTACCGTGCTGGCCTGCGGATACCACCCGGTGGTCAGGTCCGACACGTAGACGCGCGGCGTGCCCTTGGTGGTGTCGATCGGGATGCGGATGGTCACCGGCTGCGCGAAGGT
>LNAP01003319.1_pt1 | contig 15440 bp, 15 predicted proteins | sample 602601 | NCBI WGS metagenome assembly LNAP01 (sample SAMN02440304, study PRJNA202911) | soil metagenome | biome: Subtropical and temperate rainforests or woodlands; isolation source: soil samples (1 kg each in a 20% v/v slurry with milli Q water) were... ...
CCAGTAGTTCATCGCTGCGGAGCGGTAGTTCAGTTGGTTAGAATACCGGCCTGTCACGCCGGGGGTCGCGGGTTCGAGTCCCGTCCGCTCCGCCAAAGAATTCAAAGGCTTACAGTGTTTTCATTGTAAGCCTTTTCCATTTCTGACGCGAATATCCTAACGGCGTCCTAAAAATCATGCTGCCCTAATATATAAATCAGATCGCCGCTTCACGGTTTGGCTATTGACTTCACAGTCAGCAATATGCGCAGGTCTCACAAGGTGAGACCTCGTCGTTTCACGCGATAACTCGATACCACGCCTATTATCCAACGATGACTTTTCCAAGCCTGGACTTCGATGGCGACCACTACGACCTTCCCTCTTCGTAGCTGAAGAGAAATTGGCCACTTCCCAGGTGCTAACTACGCTTTGCCACGTGCATCAGTTCGTGAATTGCCTGCTCACGGAGCCCTAGCGCTTCGCGGGAGTTCAGGCTCCGCAACCAATCACGCTTTACACGATCAGCGTCCTTGATTCTCCCTACGTGACGCCTTTCTTCAGGATCGCAGCAGAGAACGAAATCTTCTTTACCCGTCCATGATTCGGTCACCGGTAAGCCATAGATGCCGAGGCTGGAAGGGAACGTAATATCAATAATTTTGATACTGCCATTTAGCTCACATGTGAGGTAATTGTGAACATCGTATATTTGTCTGCTCTCAGCTCGAGCACGGATCTCATCGGAATAGTAGGTCTTAGTAAGATCAAGCTGGTAGCAGGCTAGCCATAATTTGGGGGATAGACCCAGGGTATCGAGCAGCTCATAAGCAGCAAAATGCTTAGCGGAGCATGTTCCACGCCATTGAGTAATGCATTCTCGTGCGCCATTGATATCGCCGACAGGGCGGCCATATGGCATGTCTCTCATAGCGAAAAGTAGTGCACGCAATGACAGCGTTCTACCTTCTTTTTCACATTTAGAAGAAAGTTGCGCCAAAGAGGGTTTCCAGTAGGACGGAAGGGAGGCAAGCCGTCCGAGCAGTGATGATAAAGGGTCCATGTGAGTATCGCCTCAACGTAAAAACTACAAATCAAGAGTCCTAGCGCTTTTTCCGATTTTTTGTTGCGGTGTAGAAGCTGAAATTTAGCAAGTATTAAAGTTTGCCATCACATGGGCAAGAAATTGCAAAAGAAATGAAAGCAGTCCCTGACAACATCTTAGATTATAAGTTTTTGTTACCTATAAACCTGGACGTCATCGCCGGGGCTCGGGTCTGGTCCGCCAGCACCCGCCAGATCTGGAAAAGCACCCCTGATCACATTAAAGTCACATTGCTGCCAATTGGTATCGATTTTGGCAGCAATGTCCTGGCTATGCGACCATTACTCGTATCGATAAGTTGCCGTTAGCATGTACGAGCGGCCTGGGCCGACGTTTGCGAAGAGTCCGACGTGGGATGCGTCGTACAGTTCGTTATTGGACAGGTTATTGGCATTCAACTGTAGCGAAAAATTCTTGTTGAAATCATAACGAGCCATCGCGTCATAGCGCCAGTACGACGGCAATTCCAGTGTATTGTCGTCATCCACAAAGCGGCTGCCAAGGTAAGTTGCGCCGCCCCCTATCGTTAGCTGCGGCAGCACTTTATAAGTGGTCCACAGGCTTGCACTTTGCTTGGCAATGAATTTCATCTGGTTGCCATCATATACATTGGCGCCGCTTTGATACTCTTTGATTTTGGGATCCAGGTATGAATATCCCGCCCACATATGCCATTTGGACGTAATCGCCCCTGACGCGCCAAGCTCCAGCCCTCGCACCCGATTGCTGCCGCTCAAGGACACATCCCCGGTCAATGGATCAGTGGAACGCGCATCCGTTTTATCTGTCTGGAAAATAGCCCCGGTCAGAGACAAGCGATCGTTGAGCACATCCCATTTTGTGCCAAGCTCCCAGCTACGACTTTTCTCTGGACTCAAATCGTTAATTGCGGCACCGCTTGCAGGGCCGTCCGAACCACCGGCCTGACCAATATTTTCGCCGGAAGGGTTCGACGACGTAGCATAGGATACATAAATGCTGCCATTTGGCGCCGGCTTATAAACAAGCCCGAGTTGATAATTCCAAAAACTGTCGGAACGAGAATCTGACGTGTTGGCCACGCGGAAATTATCGTGGCGCAAACCAAGGTTGGCCGACCATTTTTCCGAAAAATCGATCGTATCGAAAATGTAGGCCGAACGGGTCTTGATATCGCCGACTTTTGTTTTTGGACCGTAGGCCAAGTTGTACGAGTAACTCTGCCCCGGGTCCGGATTATAAAGAGAGTCCGTATTGGAGCCAGGTGTACCGTTTATAGACTTGGTGTAAAGATCTTCCTTTCCGAACTCCAGCCCCACGGCAATATTGTGCTTAAGTGTGCCGGTAGTAAATTCGCCGAATAGATCGGTTTGGTTCACCAAAGTTTCGCTGCTTCGCCAATTTTGGCGACTTGTCCGGGTAAATTGAACGTCGGCCCCTTCGGTAAAGCAAGACGCGGCACGCGATCTGACAGTGGTGGCGCAATTATCGAATGTTGGCCGCGTCATCAGATAATGGTTCAAAGACTTTCCGTAGCGGGTAACGTTACGCACTGTGAACGTGTCATTCAGGTCGTGCTCGAGCTGGGCCGTCGCCGTATCGAAAACGTTCTTGCGAAAGTCGACTTTATGCCGGCCATAAAAGTTATCGCGATCGACATCTGGCGGAGTCGTTCGGCTTGGCCTGGACTGGTTCCTGAAGGGGATACCCAGGTCAGGCATGTCGTTATTTTCGATGTGCGAATAACTGAGAGTGACACGAGTAGGTGTCCCCAAACCAAACGCCAGCGATGGCGCGATCCCCCAGCGATCTATCTCGACCCCATCACGCCCGGGCACATCACCACCCATTTTCATTAAGTTCAGCCGGAATGCCGCTGTCTCGGTGAAGGCAACGTTACCGTCACCCGTGGTACGCCATTGTCCGTCAGTGCCAAAACCGCCGCTTCCTTCGAAGAAATCCTGAAGTTTTGGCGCCTTTGTGACGAGATTGATGCTGCCACCCGTGCTTCCCCGGCCGGAATATACAGAACTTGGGCCTTTCAGAACCTCGACAGACTCCAGATTGAATGTCTCGTGCGAACCACGCGCATAATCACGCACCCCGTCAATAAATATATCGGTGCTTGCTTCGTAGCCGCGTATAAACGGACGATCGCCAACAGGCGTTCCACCCTCGCCCGAGCCAAACGTTATGCCTGGAGTGGTGCGCAATACGTCTTGCAACGATGTGGCGCCGCGGTCCTTGATCAACTCTTCTGTTACCACAATTACCGAGCGCGGCGTATCAAGCAATGGTGCGGTCATTTTAGGGCTTGCAGCCTTGGTGGGCGCCTGATAGGTTTCGGCCTGTCCTTGAACCGTGACAGGGCTAAGCTGCACAGGCGCCGGACTTTCTGCCGCCTGGCCATATGCAGAGACGGGACTAATGGCCAAAGCACCTGTAACGATCGCGCTGGAAAGCATGGATCGTTTGAATGACAGGGCAAAGCTTTCTGTTGAAAAAAGGCTGGCGACGGGGCTATATTCGCAAGCCGCTATTTTTTCGATCATCGGAAAATCCTTAACGTTGAAACTAGAGAAGCTCTGAACAAGTCGCGCAGTAAGCAGGCGCTTCAGAGCTTTTTTAAGTAAAAACAGGCTGGTTAATATCAGGGCACGCGTCTCAAATAAGTTAGAATACGAACCATGAATAAGATTGATTTGTATTTACAAGTTTATCGAGGGGTGTGTTGAATTTTTGTCAAATCTCGGATCACATTGAAATCAGAAACGATTCCAGCAAAATAATGTTGCAAATCCGCCAAACCGCTGGTGTTTCATATACCCAAACGCTAGCTGCCGGCTCGGCGTTCTGTTTACTTTTTATTTGCTCTTTACTTAGGTATGTATGCAAAGCACCTGCCATATTCAGGCACGCCAGTCGGTTCTGATCGTCGAGGACGACCCCGCCCTGGCCGAGAATCTTTTTAGTATTCTGGAGGCCGAAGGCTTTGCACCGGACGCCGCTCATGACGCCCGATCGGCGATCTACCGGCTCGAGCACGATCACTTTGATGTATTAATACTGGATATCGGCCTTCCCGGAATGGACGGCTATCAAGTACTTACGCACATCCGGGATGTGCTGGGCCTGGCAATTCCGGTTCTTATTCTTACTGCGCGAAATAGCATTGAAGACAAAATTACGGGGTTTTCACGCGGCGCCGACGACTATTTGACTAAACCATTCGCACTTGTTGAAGTCGTTATGCGGCTTCAGGCGCTTTTGCGCCGAGGTATTCGTCCGGCAAAACCTGCAACAACGCTGCGTTGCGGGAAACTCGAATACGATGTGCCCATGCGGAAAGTCACGATTCAAGGCCTTGCACCTAAACTTACGCGCAAATGCCTGCAAATCCTTGAGATCCTGATGCGCAATCCTGACGTCGTCATCTCCAGAACCGTACTGGAAGACCACTTGTGGCAGGGCGAGCCGCCTTCATCGGATGCGCTTCGAAGCCAAATCCATTTGCTAAGGAAGGCGCTGGGAGAACTAGGCTTCGACGGTATTGAAACCGTGCATGGGCTAGGGTGGAAAATTAACAATGCAGCCGAACCTTCCCCATGAAGTTCAGAACCCCCATCGCACAAAGAGTTGTATGGGCCCTGACAAGCCTGGTAATGCTTGCAATTATCTTGATGGCGAGCCTTGTGTTTTATGTCCACAAAAAAATGGAGGATAACCTAATTAACGGACTCGTTGCGTCCGAGTCCAAACACCTGGATTCACGCTTGAACCGCTTGAAAAACAAATGGCAAGAGCCTTTTGAATACGAAGTCAGCCCCGTTATGTTTGCATGGGGCGAACATCCTTCAAACCCCGCCCCAAACATGCCCGCGGCGCTTCGCACCCTGGATAAAGGCATTCACACCATTCAAACGGGCGCGGGCACATGGCACGTAATGGTTTCTGATTCCCTGGACGGAAAACTTTACGTGCGGTACGATGCTGCGGCCCACGAGGAACTTACTCGAAATTTCAGTCTGGTGCTGCTGCTTATTGCGCTATTTTTTCTGGCTGCCTCATATATAACGGGAATTCGGGTCGCTAAATGGGTGGTATTGCCGCTTCAGACCCTTACCGAGCGTTTGACGCACTGGGCTCCGGGCTCGCCTAGTGTCCCGGTTCCCCACGCTCACGAAGCAGGCCGCCTTCTGGAAGCCTTTAACCGCGTTCAGGATCAAGTTGATGACTCCATTGCCCGCGAGCGCGAGTTCGCAGCCAATCTGCATCATGAAATACGCACGCCACTTTCCAGGATACGCAGCGATAGTGAATTGATGTTGCTGCTATCGACACTGGGGCAAGACGAGTTAAAACGGCTGAGGCGAATAATACGTTCGGTCGATGATATTACCGGCTCACTGGAAAGCACCTATAACATCGCGCTGGCTGAAAAAGGCCCGATGGAAACCGTATCGTTATTCGATTGCGTCAATGATGCTTTCAGCCGGTTGGAAATCGAGGCGGACAATGCCCGTCTGGAACTTATGAATAATACCGACAACGACCACAACGTATTACTGAACAGGTATGCCCTGCTGACGGTAATCCGGAATTTGATTCGCAATGCCATCAGCCACGCCGCCCCCGCCACGCTGGACGTCAGGTCCATCCATGGCGGGCTGGCTTTTATTGACTCAGGCCCAGGCATCGCTGCAGCGGAACTACCTTGCATATTCGACCGCTACTACAGCAGCCGTTTAATCGATCAGACCTATCAAAACGCCTCTGGCTCCAGCGACAACAAAGGAAAAGTCGGGTTGGGACTTGCTATTGCGCAAAGAGTTTGCGCAACGCACGGCTGGGATATTACAGTCAAATCCCCGCTGGACCGCTGCGGAGGAACTGCTTTTTACTTAACGTTTTTAGAGCATAAAACGGCGACAGCGCACGAACACCATAAGCAGTCCTGAACTTCAATCGCCGTACTCCACGCAATACTCCATTAAGCGTTAAGCTTATACAACCATAGTCAATGGGGCCGCCTACCAGGTACTGTCATGACATCCCACCGTCCCCCGTTCGTTTCCCTGCGTCTGGCCGGCAGTATTTTTGCCGTCGGCCTCGCCCTTGTGGCGGCGTTCGCGCTTCCGGGCGCCGGATCTACAAACCTTATCCATACTGAAGCCTCTAGTTTTTCGCCCATCGTTGTCTTCGAGCAGGGCGACGAGCGCTGCATGAACTTTGATAGTGTGCATGCCCCGGGGCGGCAAAGCTGCATCGACTTGCAAGCGCCCGACAAACTTGTGTTTGACTATACGCGCACGATGATGACCGCGCTGTTCGTAAAGCCTGACCCATCCAGTGTACTTATCGTAGGCCTGGGCGGCGGCACTCTTTCGCGCGCGCTGGGCAAGGCGCTTCCGGAGGCAGTGATCGACACAGTGGAAATAGATCCCGCAGTAGCCAAAGTGGCGCAGCGGTTTTTCGGCTACAAGCAGGGCCCACGGCAGCGTCTTTTTCTTGAAGATGGCCGCGCCTTTATCGAGCGTGTGCACCGCGAAGGCCGGCACTACGATGTAGTCATGCTGGACGCGTTTGACGTGGATTATATTCCCGCGCACTTGCTTACACGCGAATTTCTGCAGCATGTTCGCGCCATTCTGACGCCCAATGGCGTTCTGGTGGCAAATACGTTCTCGAGAAGCGCGGTGTACGCTCAAGAGTCTGCTACCTATGCTGATGTATTTGGCGATTTCTTTAATTTACGCGACGGCAACCGTGTAATCATCGCCACGCGGGGCACGCTGCCAGACACGGCTACCCTCCAGGACAATGCCCATGCCGTTGCCAGCAAACTTAAACCTTTCGGTATTAATATAAAAAACCAGTTGCACATGTTTTCTACCGTTCGCGACTGGGACGAAAATGCCCCGGTGCTGACCGATTAACGCCTGTAGCCACGCATGTTATCGACTTCGCCTGTCTTACAAAAATAATGCCTGCGCTTCGCCTTCGCGTTCATGCCTGGTCCAGACATGGAATTACCATTGATTTGAAATGAAACTATGCCACCAGCAACGCCTTGAATTCAGCCGGAACCGAGGCTCCTTTTAACTGCCCCTCTTCGTTGATCACTGCCCAGGCGCGCACCTCGAAACCAGTGGCAATCAGCCGTTCCCCGCACTTCACGGTATAGGCCACGCGCAAGCGCCGGTGCGCCCACTCTTCGATATCGGCATAAATAGTGACAACATCGTCATAACGAATGGGCGAACGGAAAGTCGCCCCAGTATCGACCAGCGGAGTGACGGCCCCATAGCGTGCGCGAATTTCACGCTGGCTTAGCCCTTTGCTGCGCAACATGCCATGATAGGTGCAATCAAACCAATAAAAAAAATTGGGATAAAAAACGATACCCGCTTCATCACAATCTCCCCACTCTATAGTCAGGTTACGTTCAAACTGCGCCATGGCCGGCTTGCTCCACAAAAAGTCTGATCATAGCCTCTCTTCCGCAGTCTTGCCGCCCTTGCCGTTGTCTAAAGCAAACGCCCTGCCGACAAGTTGCATACAGATACAAATCTGTCTTCCAATCAAATTACGCGATGTACGGCAAAGTAGCGCGGCCGAAACGATTGATTTCACCAAAATCGGCCAACTTCACGCATTTCGCCAACAAAATACGGCTTTATCCTGCTTGAACTACGCCAACACTCAACCTACTATGGCGGCTCCCCAGCCAGAATAGTTACCATGCAAAGCACGTCATCCCCGGCCGTTTACCCACCACTCAGCGCCATCGAACCCTGGACAGTCAAAGCGGTAGTCGCGCTTTATGAACTACCCCTGCTCGATTTGTTATTTCAGGCACAAAACGTACATCGCAAGCACCACGAATCCAATTCGATTCAGCTTTCAAGCCTGCTTTCCATCAAAACCGGCGGCTGTCCCGAGGACTGCACCTACTGTCCGCAATCGGCTCGCTATGACACCCCAGTCGAAAAAGATGCGCTTCTGCCTCTGTACGACGTAATTGAAGCAGCCCGTCAGGCCAAGGCCGCAGGCGCACAGCGCTTTTGCATGGGCGCAGCATGGCGCTCGCCGAAAGCGCATCAAATTGAAGCAGTCGCCGAAATGGTAGCGGCAGTTAAAGAGCTGGGGCTGGAAACATGCGTAACGCTCGGTATGTTGAAGGATGGGCAAGCCCGGCAGCTTAAAGCGGCGGGACTGGACTATTACAACCATAACCTGGACACGTCCCCTGAATTCTATGGCCACATCGTCTCCACGCGAACCTACCAGGACAGGCTCGACACGCTCGTCCGCGTACGCGATGCCGGCCTGAATGTCTGTTGCGGCGGAATCGTAGGCCTGGGAGAAACACGCAGCGTCCGCGCCGGCCTGATCGCACAGCTGGCCAATTTATCGCCCTATCCTGAATCGGTACCCATCAATAGCCTGGTCAAAGTTGAAGGCACCCCGTTGCATGACACACCCGATATAGATCCCTTCGAGTTCGTGCGCACTATTGCGATAGCCCGCATCACCATGCCCAAAGCCGCCGTACGCTTATCGGCTGGCCGCGAACAAATGAGCGATAGCCTTCAGGCACTGTGTTTTCTGGGCGGTGCGAATTCTATTTTTTATGGCGACAAGCTACTTACTACCGGCAATCCGCAACTTGTGGAAGACCGTGCACTATTCAAGCGTCTGGGCTTGCAGGCCGCAGGGCAAGCCGCCATGCTCGGCAGCATCGAATCCCCTATTGCCGCCCCGGCTCACCCTGTCTGCGCCTAAGGCGATCCTCTGACATGTATACCCTGATTATTAGCGTCATGTGCAGTGTTGCCGTCTCCATTCTGCTAAAAGTGGCCCGACGGCAAGAGATCCATATCGGCCAGGCTATTGCGGTCAATTATGTCGTCGCGGCGGGCCTCTGTCTGGTGCTGCTGCAACCCCACCCCGGCACACTCTTGTCGCCCGCTACGCCGTGGTGGATATTAATTGCACTGGGCGTGCTGCTGCCTACAGTTTTTCTGGCAATGGCCGGTGCTGTCCGGCACGCCGGTATCGTGCTGAGCGACGCCGCACAGCGGCTGTCCTTATTCATTCCACTGATTGCAGCCTTTGCGATATTTGGCGAAGCATATTCGGCCAGTAAGCTGGGTGGAATTGCGTTGGCGCTAATTGCACTGCTATGCCTGTTAAGCCGGCCGCGCGCACAACGGGGCACAGGCGAAACGGCAATCTGCGCTCTACTCCTGCTATGTGTCTGGGTCGGCTACGGCACGATCGACGTTTTATTCAAGCAACTGGCTAAAAGCGGTGCGGCATTTTCAAGCAGCCTGTTTACCGCCTTCGTCCTGGCTGGCATTGTCATTTTTCTGTATCTGTTTCTTCAACGCACTAAATGGACGCGACGCAATCTACTGGCGGGGATCCTGCTGGGGCTACTGAACTTTAGTAATATTTATTTTTACATCCGCGCCCATCAGGTTTTCCCTGGCAATCCAACGCTGGTGTTCTCGACCATGAATATCGGTGTGATTTCCCTGGGAGCAATTGTAGGCGCCGGCTTCTTCAAGGAAAAGCTCTCGTGGCTGAATGGCCTTGGCATTGCCCTGGCCATCAGCGCCATTGTCGTGCTGATTCCGCGCTAGTGCAATTCAGGCAGCCTCGACGGGAGGCGTTTGCTCGTACGATACATCGGTATCGAGGTCGACGCGCGGATCAAGCGCGGCAACCGTCGAGGTTGCCTGCTGTTCAGCCATGGGCACGAAATGTGTCGGGGCGTCTTCGGTCAGGTTGATGCCCGTCACGCGCTGTGGTCGAACGAACAGAACCATGACGGCCGCGCCGGCCGATGAAAAAATAAAAAGCATGCCAGCGTTGAATTCGCGCATCAAGGTGCCGGCAATTAGCGGCCCTACACATGCACCCAGACCGTAAGCCATCAATAAAATGCCGCTAAGGCCGACCCGGTGGTCCGGCTCCACGTTGTCATTGGCAAAGGCGGCGCCTATTGGGTACAACGTAAACTGCAAAATACCCAATACGCAAGAAAGAAGTATAAGCGCCCAATACGGCAGCACCCAGAACCCCCATAAAGGAATCGCCAACAGCATTAAAAATAAAGCATTAATACGGATCAGGCCCACACGATTTACACGATCGGCCAGCCACCCCAGCGGCCATTGCGATACCAAGCCCGCCGCCACTGCCGCCGCTAAAAATATAGCTACCTGGTCGCTGGATAAATTCTGTTTAACCGCAAAGACAGGGCCCAGGCCATAGAACGCGCCGTTCAAATTGCCTGCAATAAATATAACGGTTAACGACATCGGGACGCGCGACAGGTAATAACGAATATCGATAGGCGCCGGCACTTGCACCGCGGGGTGAAGACGACGTGTTACCGCCAACGGCACCAGGCAAAGCACCGAGCATATAGCCACAAAAACAAGCGGTTTATAACTCAGGTCGGTAAACAAAGTCAGTGCAAGCTGCCCCAGCACCGTTCCCAAGCCGGAAAAAACCATATAGAAAGCAAAGACGCGTCCCCGTAAATGGTTTTCTGTCTGCTCGTGCAGCCAGCTTTCCAAGACCATGAACTGAGTCACCATGGCGATACCCGCAACAAACCGCAGGACCAGCCATATCCACAAACTGTCCACCAGAATTTGCAGCAGAACCGCCACGGTCACAATCGCGGCGCCGGCTGCGTAGGCGCGTATATGCCCAACCTGAATAATCAGCTTGTGCCCGCGACGGGCGCCAAACACTAAACCCAGGTAATACACAGCAATCAGAGCACCCACCCAGACTTCGGACACCGAGGTTGCTGTAAGCCGAAGCCCCAGATAGGTATTAAACAGCCCCGTTCCCAGCACCAACAACAACGTCGCAAGATAAAGAGATGAAAACGAAACAATTGTTTGGAGCATATGGAACAAAACCCAAAAATCAGCCCTTGCGGGCTAGTGTGCTGTCTGCTTAATTCAATGACATAAATACAATAGCCGCTCCGCGCACGAATCGGACGATTGACGATTCGTGCGTCCAGCGAGCGGCTTAAACTAACACTAACAACGACCTGTCTTTACAGTTGGCCCAGCAAAGTGTTTGCATCGCTAACTTCGAACTTACCGCCGCTTTCAACGTTTAACTGCTTGACTTCACCATCTTTAAGAAGCGCGGAATAACGCTGCGATCGCACACCCATGCCGCGCGCAACCAAGTCGAGTTCAAGTCCCAGCTGTTTAGTCCAGGCTGCGCTACCATCGGCCATCATGCGAACCCGGCCATTAACCCCTTGATCCCGGCCCCATGCGCCCATGACGAAGGGGTCGTTTACAGCGACGCACCAAATTTCATCTACGCCTTTTGCTTTAAGCTGATCGTACAGTTCCAGATAGCCCGGCAGATGCTTTTGCGAGCATGTAGGCGTAAAAGCACCCGGAACGGCAAAAACGGCAATCGTCTTGCCTTTTACAAGATCGGAAACCTGGAAATTATTGGGCCCCAGACTGCATCCTTCCGATTCGACTTCGATAAACTCGCTCAACGTTCCGTCAGGTACCCGATCACCAATTTTTATAGACATACTTTTCTCCGGTTGCTTCAATTAAAGTAAGAGCCATTTGCCAGGCACTTAAGAAAACTCTGAAAAATCGAGCAGGCGGCTCGGGACTTGTTCAGTACTTCCTTAGCTACAGCCTGCCATCATACGGCTAAGCGACAACCGTTAAAGTGTACCGTGAACTCATGTCGAACAATTTACCGGCGACATATACATTTGCACACTTTTTATTCATCATTCCGTAACTATTTCACCCCATAATAATTTGGCGTCCATAACAATTGCTCGACCTTGCCGCGCATACCTGCACAGCAAGCCTGCGGAACTCTATAAAGGGGAAGCAACGTTGATACTACCTAAATTATCAGCCGCCATCTTGGCAATGAGCTTTTACGGCAGCGCGTACGCCGCCACCGAACTTGAACGCAGAATTTCACTGTACGAATGGGTGGTTATATCTGGCGCAACCAACGGTGCGGCCAATCTTCTGGGCGTAAGCTCCGAAGACCTTACTCAGCACCGCAACACAGCCCACACGAATTTAATGCGCTACGCCTCTGAACAAGGCCTGGCGCTCGACGAGTTCGACTCGCTGTTCGAATGCGGCATGCTCGAAGGCAAAAGACTGGTAACCGACCGCAGTCATATACTGGCTCCTAAGCAAGACCAGTTAATCAGCGGTTTTCAGCATGATAAAAGCATCGAGTATCAGAACGTAAAAGAAGCCCTCGACGCCTGATTCCATTTCCAAATCAATCGTGAGCTGTGTCGGCTTTGCTTGCCGTACAAAGGTACTGTCTGCGCTTCGCCTTCGTGCTCACAATCGATTTGAAAATGGAATAATTACAAAACCAAATCAACCGTGAGCCGTACCAGCTTTGCTCATGGCCAGGGTTTGATGCCTCTAAAAAGCGTCTGATAATTCGAATAGCAGCCAAGCGCTCGAAATGCATGCGCATTGCATATATCATAGGGATTGCATACGATCGGCGATACCGCCGCGACGCTTGCGTCGCCCGGCGCGGTCCGCCTATCCGTTTTTTAATGATTTCCCATGAGCAATACCACCATGAACGAACCTGTACTGAGCCACCTTGACGAATCCGGTCAGGTGAGAATGGTTGATGTCAGCCACAAAGCCCCCACGCAACGCAGCGCCATAGCCAAAGGCCGCGTTCGCATGGGCGCCAGCGCCTATACTCTGCTCACAGCCCATGAAAACGGCAAAGGCGAAGTCCTTAACACCGCCCGTGTCGCCGGCGTGCTGGCTGCAAAGCGCTGCGCCGAACTTATTCCCCTATGCCACAGCTTGCCGCTTAGTTTTGCAGGGGTCGAATTTTTCCTCGACGATGCCCAGTGCACGATCACCATCAAAGCAACCTGCCGCACCGACTACAAAACGGGCGTTGAAATGGAAGCCATGACCGCGTGCAGCGTAGCAGCGTTAACCATTTATGACATGTGCAAAGCGGCCGACAAAGGCATCGTTATCGAGGACATCAGGCTCAGCTATAAATCAGGAGGAAAAAGCGGTGAATGGCACAGCAATATTTAGCAATTGTCATACAGTTCGCGCAACACTAAAGTCAGGAGGCTGAGTTGGCAAATACCCAAACTATCAAAGTTCTTTATTTTGCTCAAATGGCAGAGCTTATGGGGCGGCGAGAAGAACTGCAGCCACTGAGCCAGGCCGTGACTGTAGCCGACTGGCTTGCACAGCTCGAGGCCATTTACCCGCAGCTATCGCCCGCCAAACGCCTGAAAATCGCCATTAACCAGGACTACGCAAACAGGAGCGCCTTGATTCAGCCCGGTGACGAAGTGGCGGTTTTTGAACCCGTAACCGGAGGCTGAATATGGTTATCGTACAAAACAAAGACTTCAATGCCGCTGACCTTGCCGCCCAATTGCGCGAACGCACTGCAGGCAAGGCGGGCGCTATGGTGACATTCACCGGCTATGTGCGCGACTATTCGGAAAATATGGCTACGCACACCTTGTTTTTAGAACATTACCCGGGTATGTGCGAACGTGAAATTCAAACCATCTGCGACACGGCGCAAAGCCGTTGGAACACCTTCGAACCGGTGGTGGTTCATCGCGTGGGCGAGCTTCAGCACAAGGAACAAATTGTGTTTATCGCGGTCGCCAGCGCACACCGCGGCGACGCTTTCAAGGCGTGCGAATATATTATCGACGCCTTGAAAACGCGCGCCCCATTCTGGAAACGCGAAACCCTGGCAAGCGGGGAACGCTTCTGGGTTCAGCAGCACAATACCGACTCGGATAAAACCGCACAATGGGAAAACCCTGAAGGACAACTAACGTGAGCAAAGCCGACGCAACCCAGCCCAGAATATCTTTGAACTGTGCTGTTCTGACCATTTCCGACTCACGCACCGCCGCCAACGACACATCGGGCGATTACCTATACCAAAGCGTTCTTGCCGCCGGCCACCGCTGCGTAAAGCGCGACATCAGCGCCGGCAATCTTTACCAGGTTCGTAAAGTCATCAGCGACTGGATCGCCGACGAAAACATAGACGTTATCTTGACCAATGGAGGCACAGGCTTCAGCCACGACAAAGCCACCGCGTCAGCTATTACGCCTTTGCTCGACATGACCATTGCCGGCTTTGGCGAGTTATTCCGGCATTTATCATTTCTGGAAATCGGCACGTCAACCCTGCAGTCCGATGCCTTTGCCGGGTCGGCCAACAACACGCTGGTTTTTTGCATGCCGGGCTCGACCAATGCTTGCAAAACGGCATGGGAACGAATCATTAAAGAACAGCTCGACAGCACTCACCGCCCCTGCAATTTTGCGACTCATTACTCTACAAAATAATACGACAATCCATGCTTGATTTCGATGTTGCCCAATCCCGCCTGGCCGCTGCAGGCAAACGCCCTGTAAGTACTGAAACCCTTGCACTGCATGACGCGGCAGGCCGAGTCCTGGCCGAACCGATCACCGCGACTCTAGACCTTCCGCCCGCCGACAACAGCGCCATGGACGGCTACGCCATCTGCCACCAGGACTATCGGGCAGGCCATGCCTTCCCCATACAACAGCGCTGTTTTGCCGGACAACAACCCGAAGCGCTGCAACGCGGCAATGCCATACGCCTGTTCACCGGAAGCCTGATGCCCGCCGGAGCCGACACTGTCATCATGCAGGAAGACTGCAGCGAAACCGACAATCTGCTTACTGTTAATCAGCCCCCCGCAGCAGGCGCACACGTACGCGAACAAGGCGAAGACATTAAAAAAGGCCAGCCCCTGTTTGATGTGGGTACCGTTATCGGCGCCGCCGAGATTGCCATTCTGGCCTCGCAAGGCCTTGCATCCGTGAAGGTTTACCCGAAACTAAAGATAGGCATCCTTACCACCGGCGATGAACTCGTCGCCCCCGGACAGCCTTTAAATTCGGCCCAGATCTATAACTCGAACGGCCCGATGCTGGCCGCAATGGCCGCTCAGCTGGGCGCCAGCGTAGTGCACGTTTTACATGCGGCCGACACCTACGAAGCATTGCAGCGCGCCTTTGCAACGTTGCTGGCCGACTGCGATCTGGTATTGACGGTAGGCGGCGTTTCCGTGGGTGAAAAAGATCTCGTCAAACCAGCCATCGAGCAGTTGGGCGGCACACTGGATCTTTGGAAGGTCAATATGAAGCCGGGCAAACCCGTTGCGTTGGCGCACGCCCAAAGCCGGCCCATCGTCTGCTTGCCCGGAAACCCGGTGTCGGCCTACGCGGTCTTTGCTTTGCTGGTATCGCCGTTAATCCGTACCATGCAAGGCCGTGCC
>LNAP01003320.1_pt1 | contig 15438 bp, 20 predicted proteins | sample 602601 | NCBI WGS metagenome assembly LNAP01 (sample SAMN02440304, study PRJNA202911) | soil metagenome | biome: Subtropical and temperate rainforests or woodlands; isolation source: soil samples (1 kg each in a 20% v/v slurry with milli Q water) were... ...
GCGTACATTTTCTAGATCGCCCAATATTTGCAACTTTTGCAAACTGTCTTCCACTTGCTTCAGCCGATTCGAAAGTGACTCGTCCACTGGTTGCTTCCTTTTTGGACTCTCAGCGAGTTGGTCCGACAGAACAGAACGGTTATTTACGCGATTTGTAGCATCTAACAACGGCGGGCGTCCTGGTGTTGCAAATACAGGGCGGGAACGGTGAGAACTGGGCGTTGAGCTGTCTCGCTTTGTACTATATGGAGTTGAATGCATAGTATTGCTGCGCGAGCGCGGAGGAGTACCAGAAACTCCTGTTTCTAGATCATCTGCTTCGCTTTCCTTATTGTCTTCAAAACGACGTTTCTTCGGTGTGTTTGTGGGCAAGTGCGGCGCCGATTCAGTGTGCGCTTCCGCCCTTGCTGGTTTCTGGGCAAGTGTATTGTTTGCGAGCTTCAAAAAAGCACTTTTCAAACGAGCCATTTTCAGTTCCTTCTGTTGCATTATTACAACAACTATGAGCAGTCGGTTCGCAAGGCTGCTTCGCTTGACAGCGGGAACTTTTTTGGCTGAATGAACTGTGTTTGGTTTTGTTTGTGCGGCTTTGAAATCATCGAAAATCGGGATACTGTTCTTCTGCACATTGCTGTCCACCAACTGCAGAGGTTTGCGAATCATGGTTAATGCAAGCGTTGGCAAAGGCAAGTTTACTGAAACGTTCAGGATTGAAATGGTTTGAATTGCACCGATCTGCTGGAGATCAACGGCTCGAAGTGCGGCAAAGGGTTAAGAATCCTCCTGAACTTCTCGGATCAGCTCGTCAATCTTCCACAATTTTATCCAGCAACAGTGACGATGAAAATCTCTAGCGACGCATGTGATGTATTAAATGAGAGGCTGGTAACATTGGGTCTTCCCTCTGTGGTAGCCATGTCTCAGTCTGATCTGAACAGTGACAATATCAGCCCACTGTTCCTTACCAACTGCGATGCCTTATTGAAAGAGCTGGGAAGATGCGACAAAAGTATTCCATCAAACAAAACTTGCACATCGTTAGACCAGGTATGTGCGTTTATTTCTGTTTGTGCATTTTGAACACTGACTCAGTCTTCTTCCCGTTCTTTATCTTCAGATCTACAGTGTGCTCAAGTCTCGTCTACCGTACTTCTCCAGTAAAGCGGAGAACGTTCAGTTTAAACTTCTGCAGTTTCTCATCGCTGAAATACAGGTGATAGAATTTTATTATGATTCAGTTGTACAACCTTCTCACATACCTTTCATGCTGTGCAGGTCGAAAGACTCACGGGACAGACAGAGGCTGCGAGTGGCGGAGATTCGGCAGCAACAGAGGATGAGATGGAAGTCGAAGACGACGAAGCCTACGCACTACAAGTAGAGCACAGCATTCTTGCTTTCCAGCTCGACAAGATTTGCAAGTTGTTGCAAGTGCCAGTGGATCCCAGCACCGCAAGGGGCAGTGGTGTCGAAGGTGTGCTCGAGGCGGTGCAGCGGCATGTGTCCGTTACACTTCAACAAGACCCCACATTATTGACCCACCGCCCAGCTAGCATACTCCCTCAGCAGTTGGAGCTGAACGCTCAGCAGCGCGCAAAGTTAGGCGCTGTGGAAGAGATGTTGCATAAGGTAAGGTAATTTATTCTGAGTGGTTCACGGTTCATATGATATATGCTTGGTAGATCATCATATCAAATCAAATCGCAAAAACTATACATATGGTATATCTTTTTATAAATATTTCGGTTTTTCTCCCTGTTTTATGTGCAGGACTTCGCCTTGCGTCGTGTGATGTTAATCAAGCGCATGGAAGTAACAGTGGAATCCTTTTTGTGGAGCGAGAAGACATCCTGCCGGGAGAATGAAGATGAGATCCGTACCGCCGTGCGCGCCCAGCAGGAGCACCTCGCCGCCCCACCCCGACGCTATCAGGTGAGCTGTTGTTGATATAGCATGGACTAAAAGTAATGCATTTTGTAAATAGCAGTAAATGTTCTGCATTTTTGTTATTATTGTCCAGCATGGTAGATATATAACAACATTTCCCCACACCCTTTCGTGATTGACATCTGTTTTGATTCTTTATGTTTGTGTTTTTTCTTGTGTATATAGCTCATTGATGCATTGGAAGCCAACGTGGCCCTGCTGCACGAGCAATCGAAAAAGATCACCGGGGATTCCCAGCTCGCCAACACGTACGCCCACCACGCCGGGGGCCTTTCTGGCAGTGGTGACACTGGAGGAAGGATGAAGAGTATTATCAAGCAAATATTGATTGGTAGTGTGCCAGATCGTGGTGGACGGGCCAACGAGGTGCGGCCCAAGCAGCTGCGTGCAGATGTGCGCCGAGCCTTTGGGGGTGGTGGAGGCGGGGGTGACAGGGGCAACAAAAGGGACAAGAAAGGTGCAGACAGCACCCCTACCACTGCAGCTACATCCTCTGCCCCGGCGGATGGCAACAACACGGCGGGGAAGAAGGGCGCGCAGAATAAAGCCCAGCCTGGTGGCGGCAAAGGAGATCAGGAGCGATCGCAGAGTGCACCCTCCAACCCGACCAGCAACAACCACAACAGCAAAAATAACAACAATAAAAATAACAACAAAAATAACCATAACGACAACAAGAGCAGCGATAAACCACAAGGGAACGCCAGTGGCAGCGCGCTCAGCGGAAGAAAAGTAGAAGTGCAACCCACCCCCACATCCGCTACAAGTTCTGCACAGAACAACGAAGCCCCTCAGGGCCAGAAAAAGAATGACAAACCACAGTCCGGCAAAGGTGGTAGGAAACGCTAAATGTTACGGCAATGTTGTAACTTATTATAATTATAAGTTTGAACATGAAATTTGCGTTTACTATAAGTCAATGCAAAGTTGGTAATCATATTTGTTACTCTACTTTGCTTTAAACATTGTTACAAGGAAAATATTGTTATTTACGTACAAAATAGAAGCATTTGATACTATATGCTTAGTTTAGGCACGTGAACAGGTGGTTTACTCACAGAAGCGCTTCTGCCGGTGGCGAAGGTTGCATAGGACGCGCGATCAGAGTCACGGCTGTAACCGCTCTCACTTCGCGCATAATTGGAATGACTGGTCGACCGTCCCGTCGCCTGACTACCACCACCTTGTTCCAGTGTTTGGATGTGCACAAGTTGCTTCAATAAGTTTCGTTTTTCAGAAAGCAACTTCAATGTATGGTGTTCCTTCAATGGGTTGAACACTGGGCGTGACGACTTTTCTTGAAATCTGTTATCATACTTATTAAACTTGTCCACCACGGCGGCGTGAAATATTATATCGTTGTGATTCTCTAGTCCGACGAATCTGTTTTTGTTGTGCCCATCTGACGGCCGAGTTGCTGTTGAAACCACTTCAGATCGTTGTTGTTTTATTTCGTCGAGCGTGCCACTTTTCAGCTTTTCTTGCAATGCAAAGAAGTCCTTGCTCAAATTATCGATTCTCTCTTGATCCCGAGCTCTTTCTTGCTCAAATCTTCGCAGGAGTACACTCTTTTCACCCGACGTGGCGACGGTAGCCAACCTCTTCATTCTTGTCATCTCAGACTTCTCGCATTCCTTTATCGTTTGAACCAAACTTTGCTTCTGCTTTTTTATAATATCTGACATGAAAGCTTACAGGAATATGTTCTCAAGTCAAAATATGGAGCTCCTAGATCAAGCAGTGCCGAGTCTCAATTGGTCAACCCTGGAACCAGAGTCAACCGCGAAACGGTAGGCTGAACGCATGAGTTGTAAGCTTAACAAGTATATTGCGACGTATATTTGCGACGACTTGAAGCACCTCCAGCACTCCTTCTTTGGATCCAGGGTGTGACCAAGCACATCCTTTCAAAATCGAAGGTGTGACAAAAAGTAAAAAGAACAACATTTTTTCCTACTATCCACGTCATGTTTACTACAGTCGTGATGCGGTCGAGGAGACTAGGGCACTCTCAATTGAGATTTAACCATTTCAAAGCAACGCATTTGGGGAAATGTGAAGCAAACTATGCCCAGTTGTCTCCTCTCGTGTCGTACACTCGTACCATAGAAATGTTCCCCACAAAGCCAGCTTATACTTATGAGGATACAGTGGTGACCTGGGGGGCCATGGGGAAGAGAGTATCCAAACTGGCGAGCGCAGTGTCTAAGCTCGGACTCCAGAGGAGCGACGTCGTAAGTTTCATGGCATCCAACACTCCGCCCATGTTAGAAGCTCACTTCGCACTTCCAGGGCTGGGCATTGTTCTTCATCCGATAAACACCCGCCTCGATGCTACCACCATCGCGTACCAGCTGAAGCACAGCGAGAGCAAGGTTGTGTTCGTTGACTCCGAATTCAACACGGTGATGCACGAGGCCAAGGCTATTTTGCAGTCCTCCAATTCCACCATTCCTCAGTTTATAAACATCCGAGATCCATTCTACGAGAAGGACCATACGATTGATGGATCTCGCTTGATTGGCGGCACTGACTACGAGGAGTTTATTGCTGATGGCGATGAAACATTCCCGCTGCAGCCCTGTGCGGATGAATGGGATGCCATCTCCTTGAACTATACTTCTGGCACCACTGGCAACCCCAAAGGTGTGGTTGGCACCCATCGAGGGGCGTACTTAAATGCGGTGGCCAATATCATGGAATGGAACATGGAAAGATTCGCAGACCTTCTGTGGGGTAAGCTCCACCGTTTTGTATTGATTACTTCTTTCACAATTTCACTCATTCGCATTGTTTTATTGTTTTATTGTTTTATTGATTGTATTTGTTTGTTCAGTTGTGCCAATGTTCCACTGCAATGGCTGGATGTTCCCTTGGTCCATGTGCCACCTGGCCGGGTGCAACCACTTACTCCGCTACGTGCGCGCTCCACAGATTTTCAATCTCGTCGAAAAGTAAGACATCTGTTACCGTTTATCCTTGTGTGAATATTTCACCCCTGGATATCTCGCTTTCGTTTTCACAATCTAATTATTTTATGTTTGATGTGTATAGGTATCAGATTCGCTATCTCACTGGTGCGCCGATTACGATGACCACCTTGCTCTCTGACCCGTCGCGCCGCAAATTCACTCACGGCCCCAAGATGTGGACAGCCGGCTCTCCTCCGCCGCCCAGTGTGATGCGGCGCTTCGAGGAAGAGCTCGGCGTTACCATCAGTACCGCGTACGGCCTCACGGAGACTTACGGTCCGATCTCCACACATATCCCCCAAGACGGACATGAGCTTGTGTCCTCCTCCGAGCAAGGTGCGTCCGTGGATGCGCTTTCCGTATTAACGCATCAAGTCATGGATGCAGGGATGACCGCAATCAAAGTATTAAACCCCGAGACCATGCAGGAGGTGCCCGCGGACAGTCGTACCCTAGGCGAAGTGATGATTAAAGGCAACGTGGTGATGGCGGGATACTTTAAAAATCCCACCGCTACGGAAGAATCCTTTGCGGACGGTTGGTTTCACTCTGGTGATCTGGCCGTGAACCATGGCAACGGGCGATTCGAAATCAAAGATCGTTCCAAAGGTAAAAAGTTCTCTATCTCGCACAGCACAAACGCACACATTTCTGCTTGACCGACGTCCTTTTATTCTTTGTCTATTTTTCACGTAGATATTATCATTTCTGGCGGAGAAAACATCTCGTCGATTGAGATCCAGGACATTATGATTACTCATCCCGGTGTGATGGAGGTGGCGGTGGTGGCGATGCCGCACGAGAAATGGGGCGAAGTGCCTTGTGCCTTTGTGGCCCGCGACCCCGCTGCCACCCCCGAGCACCGCGCGGTGACCGAGGCAGAGCTCATTGCCTGGGCGCGCACCAAAATGGCACACTATCAAGCTCCGAAAAAGATCGTCTTTGGGGACATTCCGAAGACCTCCACGGGCAAAGTTCAGAAGAACAAACTGAAAGAGATTTTGGATGAGTTGTTGAAATAAAGTACTGGTAGTTTGCAGAAGATTTTACATTAGCTCTGCACCGAAGCATGATTATGAAATATACTATAACTAATTAAGTTCTTCGATACATTCAGTGTTGCTGTTTTTATGTAAAGCTTCATGACCTCCACAAAAGTGTGAAGTTGCCTAAAATAAACCAGAACAACTGTTCTCTTATCTAGCACTAATTGTCGACCATCGTTCTCAAGATGTTCTTTTGCACCTTGCCGGTGGCAGTCTTAGGCAGCTCACTAAAAATAACTTTCTTGGGGGCCTGCCAGTGTGCCATTTTGGTGCGCGCCCAGGCAATGAGCTCTGCCTCGGTCACCGCGCGGTGCTCAGGGGCGGCGGCAGGGTCGCGCGCCACAAAGGCACAAGGCACTTCGCCCCATTTCTCGTGCGGCATGGCCACCACGGCCACCTCCATCACACCCGGATGGGTAATCAACACCGTCTCCACTTGAATGGACGAAATGTTCTCACCGCCGGAGATGATAATGTCTAAAAAAGCCAATATGAAAACATGTCGATTAGAACAATTTGGCAAAAGCAAGTGAGATATAAGCTGTATTTGCCAATTGTAGAATATGGAAGTGTAACAAGAGCATCATAAAAACGATAATCATACCTTTGGAACGATCTTTGATCTCAAATCGCCCCCGTCCATGCGACACTGCCAAATCTCCTGTGTGGAACCAACCATCTTTGAAGGCTGCCTCGGTGGCTTCAGGGCTCTTAAAGTAACCCTTCATCATAATATTGCCTTTTATCATGACTTCGCCGAGAGTAGCACCGTCTGCTGGCACCTCCTGCATGGTCTCGGGGTCTAAAATACGTACACTTTCTTCAATAACGGTCTGGGCTTGTACGGTGCAGCGAGCCAGCAGCGCGTCTGGAGAGAGCTTCTGCACCTCTGCAGAAAAAAGAACAATAAATAGTTTTATTCACAATGAAAATCAGTGTTGTCTAGTAGCTCTGATAGGAGTGCCAGTTCAAACTTTTATGCTATTGTTTCATAGAAAGCACACAGCAAAGAACAATTGGAAAAAGGCACGCACACACGCAACATGAGAACAGGAAACACACAGGGCTATTGCCCTTTGACTCACCAGTCCACTCCGGGTCTGGGTGGTGCAGCGTGGCGGGCCCGTAGGACTCCGTCAACCCGTACGAAGTCCGGATACTCACTCCGGTTTCTTCCGTAAAACGCTTCATCAGTGGCGGTGGGGGTGGCGCCCCGCCGGTCAACATTTTCACGGTGTGGGTGAACTTGAAGCGCTGAGGATAGTTGAGCATGGTGATCATCGTGATCGGCGCGCCACACATGTAGCCCACTTTGTGACTGTGCAAGAGAAAATAGAAGAAGAAAAAAGTCGGATGCTTTTGTATAAAAAAGAGAAAACCCACAGTACAGCCAATCCAATACGACATTGAGCCAGATTTACTGAGAAAAAAATGTATGTTGAACAAATGATGCTGATGACGCACCTGTCAATAATGTCGAAGATACTCTCCGGACGAACGTGGCGCACAAAGAAACAACACCCAGCAATATTGGCCATGGTCCAGGTAAAATTCCAGCCATTGCAGTGGAACATAGGCACAACTGAATAGAAAAAGGAGTTGGAAAGGAGGAGGTGGGTTTTAATGACAAAGTGTGGAAAATAATGGTGGATGTACTTACTCATGAATAATTTGGCAAAAGGTTCCATGTTCCACTCAACAATGTTGGAGACTGAATTGAGATAGGCACCACGGTGGTGACACACGACACCTTTGGGGTTGCCAGTGGTGCCGGAGGTATAGTTCAACGAAATGGCGTCCCATTCATCGATCCCATCAGGAAGGGCAAATGTTGCATCGCCTGTCTTCAAGAAGTCCTCGTAGTCCAGCTTACTGATGGCATCGGTAAAATTGGCGTCGCCAATGCTGATGAAAGTGGGTAGCTTGATGTTTTCCTTGCGGAGAGTCTCGATCACTTCACGCATGATCGGAGTGAACTCATTGTCCACAATGAGCACCTTCGGTTCACTGTGTTTCAGCTGGTACACCACGGTGGCCACGTCCAAGCGTGTGTTAATAGAGTGAAGCACCGCACCAATGCCTGGTACTGCGAAGTGAGCCTCATACATTGGAGGAGCGTTGGGCGCCATAACACTCACTACGTCACCTCTACCCACACCGAGTTGGTGCAATGCGCTAGCGAATCGGTTCACACGTGACCCCACCTCACCCCAAGAGCGCGTTATGTGTTCAAACACATACGCTGGCTTGGAAGGGTACATGAACAGTGTCCTTTTGAAAGGCGAAACGGGAGTAAGATGGGCAAAATTGGCACCACACTTGTCCATGTGTTTCGCATTGAAATGATTGTGGCGAAGATTCGCCGCAAGTGTTGTTGTCCTTCTCAGGGTCTTAAACATTGTAAAACGCAACTCTTGGATGTGGATGATCACGAAAACAAGGATGACGTGCGAGCAAACACCTCTGTCTCGCTCAACGGTGCAAGTATGAAGGTCGAAAGGGTTAACTTAAGGGGTTGCAATTAAAAAACAACTGCGCAACGTAAGCAACGTAACACGAGCGATAGTACAGTATACTCCTCAGGAAATAGATAGTATAACTTAACTTAATTGTTGCAATAAACTATCAGCTGAAGCACTCAACAATAAACAATCAACTAGAATTGTGACCATGCACATTAATAATAAACATGCTCTTACTCCTTTAGAAGCTTGCGTAGCTCGTTCTTCTGTACTTTGCCCGTGGAGGTCTTCGGAATGTCCCCAAAGACGATCTTTTTCGGGGCCTGGAAAGAAGCCATTTTGGTGCGCGCCCAGGCAATGAGCTCTGCCTCGGTCACCGCGCGGTGCTCGTGGGCGGCAGCGGGGTCGCGCGCCACAAAGGCACAAGGCACTTCGCCCCATTTCTCGTGCGGCATGGCCACCACGGCCACCTCCATCACACCGGGGTGGGTAATCAGGATGTTTTCAACCTCCACAGAAGCGATGTTTTCACCGCCGGAGATGATAATGTCTGGGAAATATATAGAGATAGCCAGACATTGTGAGCAGATCGTAAAGAATACAGTTTAACTCCGCCAATCAACGAATCCTTTGGACGAAAGATTTGCTAAAGCACACATACATGCGTATAAAATTGACATGTCACAAATCTTACCTTTGGAACGATCTTTAATCTCAAATCGGCCGTTGGCATGCATCACACCCAAATCACCAGAATGGAACCAACCATTCTTGAAAGCTTCCTCCGTGGCGGTGGGGTTTTTAAAGTATCCCTTCATCACGTTGTTCCCTTTAATCATCACCTCGCCCATGGTCAGACCGTCGGCAGGCACTTCCTGCATGGTCTCAGGATTGATGACGTTGATGTCGGCGGTGACCAGGGTTTGTGCCTGCGTGACGCACATCTTTTGCAACTCCTCTTCGGGCAACTTTAGCACCGCTGCAACGGATGAAATAAGAATAACAAATAAATGCAAAATACAAACGGCAACGTGCTACCATAGTAAGTAGGCCAATAGACAAAAGTAAATACTATGGCAACAAATGGATCAAAAATACAAGAACACTTGCACTCACAGATCCAATCTTCATCTGGCAAATGCGTCGAGGCTGGTCCGTACGATTCGGTCAACCCGTACCCCGTACGTGTATCAATTCCCACTTCATCGCGGAATCGCTGGATCACGCTGGGTGGGGGAGGCGCGCCGCCAGTCAGCAGCTGCACCCCGTGAGTAAATTTCTTCTTTTTCGGGTAGGCCAGCATGGCGTTCATGAGAATCGGCGCACCCAGCATGTATTTCGCTTGGTATCTAAACAAAACAACGTACTTGTTTGTGTCAGCGACTGCGACGACTGTGTCATACTGGAGCAGATGGTATGCAGCAAAGGGTAAAGAGTCAAAACAGAAAGGATACCTGTCAATGAGATCGAACATGACGTCGGGGCGCACTTGGCGAATAAGAATGTTGCACCCCGTGATGGCAGGCATGGTCCAGGTAAACATCCACCCGTTGCAGTGGAACATCGGCACAACTATCAACATGTACATAAAAATTATACTACTTAGAAAAGATTGAGGTCCACAGTTAATATTATTCGTACCTGACAACAGCGTGCCAAAACGCTCCATGTTGAACTCAAAAACGTTCGCCACGGCGTTCAAATAAGTTCCTCGGTGGTGACACACCACGCCTTTGGGGTTGCCAGTGGTGCCAGAAGTATAGTTCAACGAGATGGCATCCCATTCATCCACACAAGGTTTCAAGGGGAAAGTTGCGTCACCAGACTTAAGAAAGTCTTCATACTCAATGTCACTAATCTTTGCAGCATGCTCAGCTGGGACAAACGCAGCATCTTTGGCGCAGATGAAGGTGGGCAACTTGTTGCTCTTGGTCTTCGACAAGATTGTCTTCGCGTCAGCCATCACCTTAGAAAGCTCTTCATCCACGATCACAACCTTTGATTCGGCATGAGTAAGCTGGTACGCAATGCTGGCTGCATCTAAACGCGTGTTGACGCTGTGCAGCACTGCACCGAGACCGGGAACAGCGAAATGGGCTTCGTAGAGCAGGGGCGTGTTTGGGGACATCACACTGACGACGTCACCTTTCCTGACACCAAGATTTTGTAAAGCACTCGCAAATGCTGCCACGCGGTGTCCCATTTGACCATAAGTAGTTTCCTGGTTGTTGTAGACATAAGCCGGTTTGTGTGGGAACAGTTTGGTAGTGCGGTTGAAGGCTGTCAAGGGAGACAGTTGTGCGTAGTTTGCGTCGTTTTTAGCCAGGTGGGCCGCATCAAAATGATTGCGACGATACAATATATGGCCAGTGGCACACCCGCGAACACTGCGCAACATCTTGGTGGGTAGAAAGCGGAAGAACGTACCGGTAAAAGTTTGCAGGATCTTTTTTTTTCCAGCTGTATCCCAGCGAAAGGGTTAGTCGAAGAGACTTTTGTGTAAGCACGCCGCACTTGTTCGCAAAATGAAGTAACTTAACCAAAATGCAGGAATTCCTCTTCTTCTCTTACTTACATACTCAATGAAGAACAGCCGCGGTACCACAAACTAACAGTGCACTAATCAAAAACTATCTCCCCAGACCAACACACCAAGCAATCACTTACAGGGCGGGCAGCTCGCCTAGGATGATCTGTTTGTCACTTCCACATGAGGCGATAATGCGGTCCGTGGGATGGAAAATCACCTATTGTGGCAAAACGACACAAACAATAAAAATGTAAATAGAAAGTACAATGCAGGAATCGTGTCTGAATGGTATTCGACAACGTCGGCCAAAAGAGAATACCATTCAGATAGTATATATTACATTGCATTGACAAGGATGCACATGAAGAATACGAAACAAACCAAACATACTCACCTCGTTGACCGACGCCTTGTGTCCCGGCCAGCTGGGCTGCTGCGCGAAACTCGTCGCCTCCCAGGAGTGCACCAGTCTGCAGAGAGACAGAAAGTGTGTAAAGAACGATGCACAAAGGATTACTATGAACACAAAATTGAATTTCTCTCCCGTGTGATGCGTTCTTTCACAAAGCGAATGTATAAGCCTTCACAGTGCAAATACACAGTACAAACACGTTGATAAATGTAACAAACCTGTCAGCGGATCCAGCGGCAATGTATTCCTGGTCGGCGGACCAGCTGCACTTCAGCAACACTTTCTCTGCGCCGTGATGCACTCCGCCCACCACATTCTCACACTAAAACAAAAGAAGAGACGTAGGACAGAAGAACAATTGGCAAAACTTAAAAAAAGCCGTACGAGTTCAAGCAAATTGAGTTGGAAAGCGCAATGCACAATGCAACCGAAAAAAAAAGAGGAAACTATCGTAACATGTCCCAAATTTTCCTTACCCGTGACTCTGTTGAGCTCGCGCCGCCCGCGGAGAAAGGCCGCACATCCCACACACGCAGCTGACTGTCCATGGCGTTGGACAACAAATGGTTGCCATCCGGACTCAGGGACAGGCCCGTGATGGTGTCGGTGTGTCCATGCAATGTCAAATCCGGAGTCTCCAGATCCATCCGGTCCGCATCCCATCCGTATTTCACACCGGAACGCAGGTCAAACCGCCGGATAATGTTGTCAATACCACCCGCATAGACAGACTGGCCATCGGCAGCAAGGGCCACCGCACACACCTGGTAATCGTGGTAGATACTGCCAACGGACTTCTTCTGCCGAGCATCCCACAGAATGACCGTGCAATCGTCCGAGCCACTGGCCAGCAAATACGGAGCATCCTTGGCCACCGCGACGGAGTTCACGATGGCGGTGTGTTCGAGAAACTTTCGTGTGCGAATTCCTTTGTTTGCATCCCAGGTGGCAACGGTCTTGTCGGCCGAACAGGAGACTATACTATTAGCGGTGGGCCAGCATACTTGCAAAACTGCGCTTTTGTGTCCACTCAATACATTATAATTAGAGCATTTCCCATATACGTCCCATAAAACTGTGTTATCATAAGAAAAGAAGAATCGTCAATTGAGTAGATGTGAATTCTAAAGAGTATGTGGCAGCACTTACAAATTTGTTTGTCGAAGGAACCAGAACACAGATGATTTCCAGACGGGTCAAATGCAATCGAGTACACAGCTCCTGCATGGCCTAACAAAGTAACTTCTGGTGCCATGAGTGCCGACGTTCTTCCCGGCTCGGCGAGAGTACGGGACACAGTGAGCGCTTGAGATGTCGGAGCAATGCTCACTAAAGCGGTCGAAGTCGAGTCTCGCTTCAGTTTCTTGGCCGCACTCACATCAACACCAACATCCTCAGCGTCGTCTTCTTCGTCTCTGTATTGCCGCTTCTGCATTTTACTGTTGCAATAAGCTGAAAGTGTGGAGCACAAGCACAGCAGATGGAATTGCTGTGTGCCAGTAAAATTACTTTTCCGCTGTGAAGAGTAGGAACAAAATTGTCAGCTTTTAGACCTGCAAGATGCAGTGCCGTTTCGAAACTTGGTGATCAAACTTTGCCATTTTCTTATTGCTAATTGCTTTTGTGGAACCAAGATGGTAAGTCAAGTCTTCTTCTGTTCCTGTGCATTCACTTCTTCTTGTCTGATGCCGACGCAAAAATTAACCGGTTTGTGCCTGTGTCTGATCTCAAATTCAGAGTGAAGTAGAGGAAACGATTGAGCGCATTAAAGTGCAGTCTGGAGTGGAGGGATATGTCATTTGCAACAAGCAGGGCCAAGTGCTAAGAAGATTTCCCACTATGAGTCTTGAAGATGCGGAACGTTACGCCACTACAATGATCAGTCTAACAACGCAAGCACGAGGTGTTGTCCGAGACTTAGATCCGAAGGTAATTTATCATTTAAAATTTTGATGTTGTTCGATTTCCATGGTCGTGTACATATATCTTAAAGTAGACTCTGTTTCATATGTATTCCATGCTCATCTTCATTGATTTATAGAATGAGTTGAGTTATTTGAGAGTGCGAGCAAAACGCCACGAAATCATGGTCGCATATGGTAAGCCTGGAAATATACACAACGAACATAAAGTCAATTCAACAAACGCATCTTACATTATTCAATTAACTTCTCTTCTTGCGTAGACGTACAGTTCATTGTGATCGTCATTCAAAGGTGGACCCCGGCCGCCCCCGTACAAGGCGCCCACGGTGAGTTACTATAGATTGTATAAGTTATTATTGTCCATTTGTCATTGTTAGTTATGTATTCAACTGCAATGACTTTTCTTATGTTCACAGGCACTGGCGCTGACCGTATGACCGGATAATATTAGCTGTAAGGCCAGCTTCTAAGATGTGCCCATATGGAGCATCTGATTTGTCTCCAAAGAAGGTTTATACTTACGCCTAATTTGTTTCTATTTCAATGCGTCGACGTACTGGGTCAGCATTCATATTCTTTCGGCGAGTGCTGGATATTGTATATAGTAAATAAAGCAAAAAAAAATTGTGTCTATCAGGTGCTAGGCCTCTTCACAGGTGGCCTAGTTGCTACACATTAACTCGGTACGTAGTAAACACGTAAAGCAAACCATTCAAATACCACCAAACTATTTACAATTACTTGATATGAACACAAAATACGAGTTCTTCCATGTACTCTATGTCGTAGAAATTTCAATAAGTTCGATATCAAAGATAAGTTCAGATTTCCCAGGGATCAACCCAGGAAATCCTTTGTCACCGTATGCAAGGTGGGCGGGTATTGTCATAATAGCTCTTTCGTTCTTTGATAGCTGTGCCACGCCAATATCGAGACCTGAGATGAATTGAAGCGTAAATGATCAACATTAGAGAATGAAAAGGATGCAACAAGCACATATCTTTATCTTCGAGAGTATCTATCAACTCACCGGGAATGACTTGGTCAGCACCAAGCTTAAACTTAAACATCTTCCCCCGATCACGGGAGGAGTCAAATATTCTGCCGTCCTTCAGCGACCCTGTATAGTGCACAGACACTGTGTTTCCTCGTGTTGGGTATGTTATTCCATCACCGGCAGATAATATCTCCACTGTGACGTCTCTGCTTGAGTAGGACATGTCAGGAATCACACAATATATGGTTTAGCTTGTAGAAATACTTGATCCCAGCAACAGGATGGCATTCTGAAATGAAACGGCCTTTGGGCTAATTCTTTATTAGCGTTATTATGCTATTTTTAGTCTTTATAAATGTTTAATTTACTGGTACATTGATGACAACTGCCATCTTGTCAGCAAATGACAGCCGCAGCATAAAATTTGGGAAGATTCACTAAACATGTCAGGATCGGAAGCTTCTTTGCCACGGATTCGAACTTCCAATAGTGTGGATAGCAATGATGAAAAAAACTTTTTTGATCCCGGACGAATCGACAGCACTGACGATACGACAACAGGACGAAACCAAAAGAATGGCACCCAACTGTTTAAAAATGGCGATTTTGAGTCTGAATTGGCTCAATTGCGTCTAGGATCTGGTTCGAAAAGTTCACAAAGCGAAAGAGAGCGAGCAGAATCGCCTGAGGAGCATATTTCAGGAGGAAAGGCAAAGGATTACATCCACCTAAAAAATTACGTTGGCTTGTCTGGTCCTACCACTGGGGACGATAATCTCGCAGATGATCTCAGCTCCACAAGAGGCTCTTTGATTAGTTCGCTCTCATCTCACTCGCAAGACCATAGTCAAAGCTCTCCTAGAACGTTGGACTACGGCGAGCGCAAACCTAGTATTTCGTCGAATGATGCTTCGGAAGATGGTAGCACTGAGCACCCTGCTGAGGCACCCAGTCCTCATCCTCAGTTTCAGTACAGCGGCGAGGAGAAAGAGCGCATGCGACTGGTGTTCCAGCAGATCTTTAGCTGCATCATGCCCAGCCAGGTGAGTGCCACCACAAACAACGCGAACGCGATGATCACGATTCGGTTGTACGGCAGCACAAGATTGGGCAGCACTTGAATCCCGCCGGATAACCACGCCGGGTT
>LNAP01003322.1_pt1 | contig 15432 bp, 22 predicted proteins | sample 602601 | NCBI WGS metagenome assembly LNAP01 (sample SAMN02440304, study PRJNA202911) | soil metagenome | biome: Subtropical and temperate rainforests or woodlands; isolation source: soil samples (1 kg each in a 20% v/v slurry with milli Q water) were... ...
GATTTCACGTCCGCCATGGCATTGGCCAGGCTCGCGCCGAGGGTGCCCAACAGTGCCAGCCCGGCCAGGGTGGTGATGAAGGTCGCCGGGCAGGCCAAAGACAAGCTCCGCCGGTGCGCGTCCCTCTCTCGTTCACGGCTGTTTCGCGAGAACCGGCTGCCTAAAGGCGGAGTACTCCCAGGAGGTACAGCACCGGCGAGTCCAGCAGCCAGGCCGGTGGTGGTGCCCTGGGAGCCCCCACCACTGCCATGCGAGGAATAGGAATTGTCCGTAGCGTCCAACGAATTGGAGTACTTCCCACTGGTGTTGGCACTGAGAAGAGAGGGGTCGTGGTTGAAGTTGGGGTTGGTCAGGTGAGCGTCGGTGCTCGGGATAGGAATCGCCGCCGTGGAGCCGATCTCCTCCGCTGGAAGAAAAGTAAAAAACAGAACCATGAGAAAATTGTGGGGTTGTGAAGTATAATATTGTGATATGTCTACAGATGTGTAAAGTCAGTGTGCATTTTCTTTTACAGCAAAACTGAAGCAGAATTTTGAAATGAAATAGAATTAGAAGTAATACCTGTTCTGCTGTTGCGCCGGCTGTGACCACCATTCGACACGACACCGTTAATGTTCGTCAATATATCCTGATATATTATAAAAGAATTGAAGTACACAATGTAAGCAACTAAAATATCAGAACTTTGTAACGAAGAATGTCTCACCTTTACTGCCAAGGAGGTAATGAAGCGCACAGATACTGTGAGCGTTCCCTTCGACGTGGATACGGGAGTGAAGCTGTAGCGTGAGATTTCGTTCACAAAACTAGTCGGGTAGGTGCTCTTTTGTTCGTACAATTGGAAACTCAGAGTGGGCGGCTTGGCGCTGATATTGATTAAATTGAATCCAGGCATCATGCGAACGAAGCAGTACAGCGTTCGAAGCAATGTTAGAACTCGTCGACTGATGATGCCAAGCTGCTTGGTGTCTTTCATTTCAGTATTCCGTTGATAGTGAAACTTCCAGCGCTCCATCAGGATGTGCTTGCCTATCTTGGGATCAAATATGTATAAATCGAGGATGAGGGTTTTGGACAAATCTCTCTTCCATTGTTGCAACGCCTGCCTGCAGAAGTCTGCATTGTCGACAAATGTAGCATTTCCTCCTGCAACTGGATTAATTATTCCGCGTCTGTCTTGCAAGATAGCATCGCTTCCGGAGGCATAAAAGTCAAATACCAAATTGTCAACGGATGCCGAGGTCGTACGGCCACTACTCATCGCGGAAATAGGAAACTATGGGAGTAAGAAGTGAAGAAAACTGAGCCAAACGTTCAAGGACTTAAAAATAGATCTTTCTGAGATACCAATGGGTCAAAGATAGTGGAAGAAGTGGGCATAGAAACGTCCGAACCTTTCGCAACTTCAAGATAGGGAGAGGGTAAAGAAGGCTAATATTTGTTACCCACAAATGACCAGAAAACGGGTATTTTACTTCCGTACTGAAACGAAGTGACCCCGGAGCCGCAACGCAACTTCCTTATTTCCGGGAAGCACATCAATAAAGCAATTGATATTTGACTACAAATGCAGCTCTTACTGCTTATCATCTCGGTGTTCTTAACCCTAGCTGCAACACTTCAGTCTTGTCGCCAGCTTATCAGTCCATCGACGACTGACGTGGCTACAATTACATGGAGGTACACCGGCAATTTCTCGCTATTTGACCAAAAGCAATATCATTTAACATCACACTTCTTTCAACATAGCAACGTTGAAGACTTTTCCATCATCGAATTGATTGGGTCGGGGACCTTTGGTGAAGCATACCTTGGACACAACGTTACCTCCAAAGACAAGTATTTGTTCAAAATATACAAGTTTGGCAAACAAAGCATGAGTAAGATGAATAGAGAGATAACAGTTGCTCAGCATTTGTGTGGCCATCCCAACATCGTTCAACTGCATCACGTGGTGAAGCAAGGTCTCACCGGAAACCCGATTCTGCTGTTTGACTATGTGAACAACACTAAATATCACGAGTTGTATCCTACTTTGGGCCCAAGAGACGTTGTGTTTTACCTGCGCGAACTGTTGAAAGGGCTTGCGTTTGCTCATGGGCGGGGTGTGATTCATAAGGATTTGAAACCTGCGAATGTAGTATTTGACAAAGAAAATGGTGAAGTGAAGATTATTGACTGGGGTTTGAGCGAGTTTCACAACACAGGTATAGTACTGGCTTTTTTATTGTTCAGTTTTATGTAAGGTCGCTCAAGTTGGCAAATGCCTTCTGAATGGAGTTCTGTGAACAAATGCTCTAGGGTTAACACACTCATTACCCTGCTGAGGTAAATGTTATATTTTTCAACACAGGTGATCTGCACAGTGTCTCCGGCACCACTCAATACATGGCACCAGAACTGTTGCTTGGCTATCGTTATGCCTCTTACAGTGCAGATATGTGGGCGTATGGGTGCATGCTTGGTGCACTGATCTTTCGAGATTTGATTTTGTTTCCGGGCCATGGGAAGATTCACCAGCTCCACACAATTGCACGCGTAAGCCCACTTTACATTTTAAAATAACATTATAAATTGTAATTTGGTGTACGATTTTACTGTTTATATGTAAATAAATGTGTTTGCAACAGGTACTGGGCACCGACGAACTGATTCAATACGTCGACAAATACGATCTGAACTTCAACACGAGCATCATCACGTCAAGGCTGCCCAGGATTCCCTGGGGAGAATTGGTGGACCACAACAACAAGGAAAGTGAGGAATTTGCTACGGCGGATGCAATTGATCTGCTGCAGCGCCTGCTGGTGTAAGTTTCATGCGCTTAGTTTTTGCCATCTTGATGATGCAATCGTTTATTGTACTACCTTGCCTTTTTGCTTTCTATTCAGATACGACCACAGCGAGCGCATCACCGCGGAGAATGCGCTGTTACATCCATGCTTTAACAACCAAGATATAGTTGATAAGAGCGCGATATACAAGATATACTACCAAGAAAGTGATCCGTAACGGTTGGCGATGAACACACTTTTCTGTTATAATAACCGCTGTTTCGTCGAATTTTTGTCATTTCTGACCATTTTCTCAAGCAAAGCGAAGTAAAATCATGGCGGGAATGAGTTTATACCTGCTAGTTTGTCTCTTTGTGATCGGTCAACTGGCTCTGGCAGGAGAAACCTGCAATATTGTCGCTCGTTTGCGTGAGGAGCCACTGGCAAATGGCACAACGGCCACGGTGAAGAAGAACTACAATAATGTCGAGCTATTTTGGAGGTTTGATGTGATGCCGTCACATAATCCTTCTGTAAAATGGTGCTTATACTATACTGTGTTTCTTTTTCAGTAATGCGGATGACTTCGTGATCACGAAGAGACTTGGATCTGGGGCATACGGCGAAGCCTATCTTGGAAACCATATCAACACCCTTCAACCATACGTTGTCAAGGTTTATCGATTTGGTAAACTCAAGCGAAAGAAAATGTTGCGGGAAATTCTTGTCACGCAAAGTATATGTGGACATCCGAACATCATCCGCCTAGAACACGTTATTCGTCAGAGTCTCACAGAGTATCCGGCGCTGGTGTTCGAATACGCAAAAGACACATATTATCGCACATTGTATCCTCTCTTGGCACCCGAGGATGTGCAATTTTACATGTATGAAGTGTTGAAAGGATTGGCATTTGCACATAGCAAGGGTGTCATGCACAAAGATCTAAAGCCTACGAATATCATGATTGACCATGAAAGTCGAAAGGTCAAGATTATTGACTGGGGTTTGTCTCAGTTCTACGTGCAAAGTAAGTGCTTACTTCTATCCTTGCGTATATTATAATTGTTTGCGCTGTTGTGCCTATGGTGCGAGTAGTTTTACAACTGTGACACTGTGTCTATCATTCACCATAAGCCGTGTCCCTCTTCGCTTATTCTTTCCTTTCAGAACAATCGCAGTCTGTCTCTGGCAGCTTGTTCTACAAATCTCCGGAAATGTTGTTACAATACGCGTATGCAGACTACAGCACAGACATTTGGTCCTTGGGTTCTATTTTCGCCGCTCTGCTGTATCGAAAATTGATTTATTTCGCCTCGCCTGTGGAAACGAGCCTCGACCAGCTCTTGCTTATAGCACAGGTACTTGTCAAGTATTCTTGGTTATTTGTTTCGCTTGTTTCACAATCTTGTCTAGAACTTCTTGCGATGGAGATATGATTTGTTACTTTGCGCAGGCTGTCCTAACACACACCATTTTTCTGTCCTTTCTCACACAGACTCTAGGCACCGACGACTTGACATCCTACGCACACAAGTATCAAATGAATCTCAATGAAACTCTTTTATCCCAGCAATATCCTAGAGTTTCCTGGGAGCGCTTGGTGACCCCCGCCAGTCGAGCCTTCTCCACCCCAGATGCACTGGATCTGCTGAACCACATGCTTGTGTAAGACATTTTGCTGGTAGTATTTGCGCTTGTTAGGCTCCAGTCCTATCTGCCATTTTTTGCTTCACTTTATAGTTTCTTATCACTATCTTTTATGTTTCTGTCCCGCAGCTACGACCATGAGAAAAGAATTTCTGCGAAAGATGCCCTTCAACATCCGTATTTCCGTTCGCTTCGACCCGCCAACAACAACAGCAGCACTGGCAGCAGCACCAGTAGTAGCAACAATGGCGGTAGCGCCCCTGCACCGTTATAATAATCGTCACACCCCGTCAGAAATTATGATTTCGGTGTTTAAAAGAGCTTTAGAAGTAGATTGAACAGTCCAGTTACAAATGCATTTTTACAATGTCTTAACTTTATTAAGCTTATATTACAAAAAAAACAATGCACTTCAATTTGTACAGGGGGTCATGTTCACACACTTTCTTTCTCATTTTTTTGAACAAAAATTCACACTAAGACGACGAGATTCATCGCATCGAACTTCTACCGCCGACGCTGCTTTCCATTTCGCTGCGTGTGTCAATCTCCAACGAGGACCGTGCGTTCATTTGCGTGTTGCCCTTCGTGGCTTTCGTCACCACATCTTCTTCACGCGTTTTGTCGGAATACACACTGGCGGTCTCTTGAAAGGATGAGTTGTCGCCGCTGTATTGCGAGCCGGCCAACGACGGATGTTCGATTTTCTCTTGTTGGCGATCTTGGTGCTTCTTTTTCTTGATCAGCCGTGCTTCAGCGGCCGCTTTGCGCTCCGCCTCAGCGCGAATTTCATCGTCTATGGCCTTTTTGATCTCTAACATTGGCACTTTCAGCAGAATCGTGCGAGCATTGTTCAGTGGACGCACGTTGCTCCAATAGTACAAATGGTCTGCATAGGCGTGCAGATCCATTTCCGCACGTGCTTTCAGAATGTTCCGTATGAATTGTTTCTCCTTCGAGCGTCGCCACAGGAAATCTACATGGTCGAACTGTTCGTTCATGGAGTATATTCGGTCGTATTTTGTCTGATACAACGGGGCATCTTCTTCGGAACGTGGGGTAAACTGGCCTCCTCCACCTCCACCACCACGTGCATTCGGGCTAGAAGTATATTCGCTTTTCCCACTAGGTGTCGTTCCTCCCACCAATTCTGGCTCCGAGCTGTCCGGAATCGCCATCAAACACAGAATTGACATAAGCAGATGATCTAACGAGGTAAATCGCCGAAGATTCGAGTTTACACAGCTTCGGGAGACCATCTGATACAAGTGACTGGCTTCTTTGTAGTCGCCCAGTTGAATCAAGCACTCTGCACATTTTTCTAAGCAATGGTCGCTCTGATCCAGTAACTTGTCACCGGAAAGAAAGTTGGCCGCTTTTCGAAAGTGCATCGCAGCGTCTTCCCAATGTTGTGCATGCAAGTTAAGGTAGCCCAATCTCTGTTCCAGTTTACCGCCAATGTCGAAACGTCCAACGTCGCAGTACACTTTAATGCTCTTCTTGTATGCATTCAGCGCCTCACCTTTGTCAATATGCATGTAGCACTCAGCAGCTTCGGTGTACAAACAAGCTGCCTCAACCAGCATCTTAATAAACAGGTACACGTCCGCGCATTTCATCAAGCGATCTCCTGCGTCGCGCCAAGCGCCTCGAATGCGTAAGTCAATACTTTCGTGGTATAGCTTGGAAGCAATGACTTCATTTAAGAAGGCCAGTGGCAGCTTGCTCTTCTTCTTTCCTTTGCCTGTAGTTGCCATCTTTACGGCAATGTGTGACGGTGGGGGCACTGCTGTTGAACAAGAATGAATTCTCCATTTTGAAACTGTCGAGTGCACTAAAACGACCCTTTTTGTACCCGACATGTTCAAAGTTGAGGCAAAAAGAACCATTTTCATACCCGATTATTATGAGGTATGAAACGAAAATGCAGCATCATTTAGCTCTCAACAACACCACAGATAAAAACTTTTACACAATTAAATCCCAATTCGGACTAAACAAAATTGTTCACTCTCCGCATTCAAACTAAGCCGATTCGCGCGTTTATTTCGTGTTGTTCTGGTTGTTGTTGGCGGCAGCAGCTTCAGCGGCGCGGATAGGGGCAAAATAAGGATGTGCCATCGCTTCCTGGGCAGTCAGACGCTCCTGGTGGTCGTACCTACAGTGATTCAAAAAAACGAACAAAGGATAAGTTAGTGCAAAGAACGATATGGAATCAGCCAGCGCAAATTTCTCGTATTGTCTGGGAAAAGCAATATTAGATACACATCACAACTAGCCAACCACAATCTTGCACATGCACGCAACTCATCCATACAAAAAACTAAAGCAAACACATTCAAACACCTACCTGAGGAGCTTGTCCAGCAGGTCCATGGCCGTCTCCGACACCAAATGCTGGTTCTCCGGAGTCACAAAGCGGCCCCAGGCCTTCTTCGCATGCGTGGCCAGCAGACCGTCAAAGTGAGAGTCCAACTCAAGGTCGTACTTGTCGAGGTAGTCAAAGAGATCATCCGTGCCCAGGACCTGTTGGTGGAATGGTGAAAGTAAAATACGCAAGGAACGGGCGTAAGGTTTAGGGAAATGCAAAAGTATCTTCCTAATAAACACAAATGATACGCTTGCACTTCAAACCATTTGGAAAGAAACGAGTCAACTCATCAGCAAAAAATGAAAAAGAAAAAATATCATACTGAACACCACCGAACAAAAGGACACAAAGTGAAAATCACCCACCTTTGCAATGCGCACGAGCTGATCGTAGTTGTCCGATCCGTGAAAGAATGGTTCCTTCTTGAAGATCATACCGGCAAACACACAGCCCAGAGACCACATATCAAGCGAATAGTCGTACTGCTGAAAGTCCACGAGCAGTTCGGGACCTTTGAAGTAGCGAGACGCCACACGCACGTTGTATTCTTGGCCTTCACAAAGTAAAGGAACACAGAGCAAAGACAATACTGGTAAACCATACAATAATCAATGGAATCGAACGGTGCATTGAACAAAATCATGGTCACACAATATCGTTAAGAACTCACCGGCGTGGTAGAACTCAGCAAGTCCCCAATCGATGAGACGCAGTTCACGCTTCTCATGGTCAATCATCACGTTGTGGGGCTTCACATCACGGTGCATGATGCCGCTGGAATGGCAGAAGTCCAGGGCCTTCAGCAGCTCAAAAAGGTAGTAACGAATGTCATTGTCGATAAAAGTGGGATACAGTTGCTTTAAATCGGTGTTGTTGACGTGTTCGAAAATCAACGAGGGCGTTTTCGACTGACTATCAAACACAACGTCCAGCAGCTGAATGATGTTCTTCCCTCCGCGCAGGTTCTGCAATATCTTGATTTCACGTTTGATTTTTTTCTTCTTGACAGGCTTTAAGATCTTGATCACACATTTGCTGTTGTTGGTGACGTTCATTCCAGCGAACACCTCACTGTACTTTCCACGGCCAATCTTTTTTATTATTTCGTAGTCGTCTTGATTGCTGCAGTAATGTGTAGACATGGAGACGTAAGTTACGAAAACAATGCAAGTCGCCATGACTACTTACCCCCAGTTTAGAGACAGACTCTCATAGTCCCAGTACTCCGTTGGACGCTGCGCATTTGCATCGGCGTACACCCTAAACGAATAATGAGAAAACAAATCAGCTCACCACAAAACAGTCAAGACAGCAACACATCCGAATCTTACCTCGCAATAGAACCGGACATGATCAGATCACGCCTGCACTAATGGCTTTGCCCACGGTCACCGCTTTCAAAGTTGACCACCCCATTCACCGTTTCTTGTGTCTTTGAATATGACATTGTTTGCGCTATATATAATATGTAATCAGCGCTTAAATGCATCGATGATGCAAGACGGGCAAACAATCAGTGGCATGGCCAAAAAGTCATTTTCATTTGTTGATGAAATCGTCCTGACAAGCCCCGTAGAACCTTTGGTCTGTGCTACTGTATGAGTTTGAGTTCGGTCACCAAGCGAACCTTAAAATCGATGGCAAGGTATGGTTCATTTTAGAGATATTTTGAGCACAAACCAGCGTGGTGAATTAATTGTGCATTGTTACATTCTTCTACGCAGAGTATACTCGCAAGTAAATGTGGAGCGGCCTGCATCCTACTGGGATTATGAAAATATTGAAGTTTCTTGGGGGTAAGTGAAAACACCGCTCGATTTCTTACAAGTAGCACTTTGTAACTCGGACACAACTTTGCTTATCGTAGAGATCAAGACATCTATGAAGTGAACCGCAAAATCGGTAGAGGCAAGTACAGCGAAGTGTTTGCTGGTGCGAACTTGAACAACGGCTCGAAATGTGTCGTGAAGATTCTGAAGCCGGTGAAGAAGAAAAAAATCAAACGTGAGATTAAAATTCTGCAGAATTTATCCGGTGGAAAGAACATCATCCAGCTGCTGGATGTTGTGAGAGACCCTGTCACCAAAACGCCATGCTTGATCTTCGAGCACGTGAACAACTTTGACTTCAAGACTTTGTACCCCACGTTGACGGATTACGACATCCGTTACTACATTTACGAGCTGTTGAAGGCGCTAGAGTATAGTCACTCCATGGGCATCATGCACCGCGATGTGAAGCCCCACAACGTGATGATTGATCACGAGAAGCGTGAACTGCGTCTCATCGATTGGGGTCTTGCTGAGTTCTACCATCCTGGTACGATTTTTTGTGTCACTGATTGTGTAGTTTTGGTCACATATATTCATTCGGTGCCAGTGCTTGCTTTTATTTCGCCATATACGTACTTCTTCTTCTTAATTTCTACATTGTTCCTCTTTGCGGCAGGCATGGAGTACAACGTGCGTGTGGCGTCTCGCTACTTCAAGGGCCCCGAACTGCTGGTGGACTTCCAAGAATACGATTATTCTCTGGACATGTGGTCCCTCGGCTGCATGTTTGCGGGAATGATTTTCAAGAAGGAACCGTTCTTTCACGGATCGGATAACTACGACCAGCTTCTGAAGATCAGCAAGGTTGGTACTTTGTTTTCGAATATACTTATTTTTCCTTTGTGGGTGGTCTTCCTAGCTAGTCATGTTACCAACACTAATTACTTTCTGTTTCTCATCTCACCTTATTATCTTTTCAAAACTTCACCTTCTCTATTAACAGGTGCTTGGCACGGATGATCTCTTCGACTACCTCGACAAGTATGACCTCGAGTTAGATCCCAACGTGGAATCCATCATGAGCTCTTACAGCAAGAAGCCCTGGAACCGCTTTGTGACCCCCGACAATGCTCACCTGGCCTCCGAAGACGCGATGAAGTTTCTCGATGGATTGCTCCAGTACGACCACCACAAACGCCTCACCGCCGCCGAGGCCATGCAGCACGCGTATTTTGCACCCGTGCGCGCGGCGGAGGCGCAGAAGCGTGCGTGAAAGGAGCGTAGACCCGTACGAAATGTGTTCTTTTTGACCGGTAAGAAGAAGAGTGATGTTGTGGATGGATTTGACTGAAGAAAGTGTTGCAAATGGTGTGTTTGCGCACTAGTGTAGGAAGGATCTATGTGTGATATGGCTAATCTTTTGGATACAGGTGTGACTTAATTGTCCCCTATTATGCTTTTACGCGACAAAAATGACACTGTTGTAGCGCATTTTATTGTAGACCTGGTCGGTGGTCACTGCTCTTTTGGTATAAAAAACTAATATGCTTTTCCTGTGCAATTACATTGTTCTTGCATTATTATATATTTGGTGAGTTGATGAAAATCGAGAGCCTGTTCTAATAGCGTTGTCATAAATTGCTTCATTGCTTTTTTTTGAACTCCGCAATATTAACTTTGTGCATGTGTAGAGTACTACCCTTTAGTTTGGTGGTACTAAAATAATTTTTAACTAATATGCCTTTGATTCGACGAATTTTCAAACAGAAAAATGGACATTATAAACAGAATGAAAAGTAACTGTTAAATACAATTAATTCAACCATAAATGGTTCTGTTGGTTGGTCGAGAACTTCACCTCTGGACGCGGAAGTACCGTATCTTTGCGACACTTGTACCAGTCAAACTCAAATAGCTTGGGGTGCTCTACCAGGTGGAGGTTTTTTGACTCGAAGTGCGCACCCAAAGGATCCGTGTTTGCACACGTGCTCCAGCAGTCCGCACAGCCAGAATTGATAATTTTGGGCAGTTTTACGTCCTTTTCCGGGACGGCAATTTCTTGTGCCGTGGCGGCACCGGGAGGCTTTCGGTCACCATCAATGCAACGCAACCACAGTTCGTAAAAGAAACGGTTGTCCAACAGGACTGGCGGCCGCACTAAAGTCTGCACATAGGAAGCACGTGCGTAGAATACATTGTACCAAACCACGCCGGTTGCGTCGGTGTAGCAACCGACTTTGTTCAGTTCCGGATGTTGGTTGAATTTGGCAAATACTTCCGGCCAGGGGTCGAATGTCTTGTGAAACAAGTTTACTTCAAAGGGAGTCCGCACACCGTGAAATTCACTCGACATATGTGTATTTACCATGCCTTTTGCGTGAAAATACACCAAAATGGTGTTGGTGGCTTCCTTTTTGGACAAGCGCTGCGCCACGTCCCACATTTTGTGGATGCCTGGATACTCAAATCGATTCTCGTATGTGATGTCAAATTCGGCTTTGGGTAGTATTTTCGCTAGGGCAGCAGTCGTAGAATTGACTAAGGTGTCTGAGTCTTTGCCCCATTCACTTGTCAGATCGATCGATAATGAGATGTATATTTTCTTGGCCCGATCGGCCATGCCGTTGCAGTTGAACTCGTCCAACTGTTCCCTCATCATCTCCAACCAGTGACGACGCTTGGGGTATATTAAACCATTGTACACAATAATTAAATCCAGGTTGGCAATGCTCTTCGTTTGATAAAGTGGTGGATCCACAAATTTGTGCATTTCTTCGGTCATTGGGTATTCCAAATGAGACTTGCGAGTGACTGGTACATGCGGATGAGGGTGGGCTGTGTGCCGAGAAACAGCGCTAGCCTGATGTGTCTTCGCAAGATTTGATGCCGAAGTGAGTGCTTGCGGTTGTTGATGGCGAACATCAGTTGTGGAGTGAAGTGCATGGACTGACTTAGAGTATCCACTGCTTGATATTTTCCGCTCATTTACTTCCCGTTGCCGTAGGTTTGGCTGTACTTCACTTAAACCTAAGAAGGCCAGAATGAAAAGCAGCAAGAAGAAAAGTACAACCATTGCGCCTCTATCGCATCAACTTAAAGCCGCAACTTTTTTATGTTCAAACCAACGACAAGTTTTGAGTTAACCGATTTTGTCAATAATTCGGATCGATTGTGAAGTGAGCGTGATTTGCAGTTATTTCTTGGCATGATCTTGCCACGTATCAAGTCGATCTTGCTGGTGGCTGTTGGTTCCATTGCTGGATCTGCTATTGTTCTGCTTCTGCACTGGACTTGGCGGTCTTCCCAGCAGAATATCCCCACACCTACATCGCTTGCATATTCCAATCGCACAATTACGATACATTCTGCCTCTTCGAGGGTAACTAGTCAACCTGACAACGTAAACAACAGTATTATTGGCTTACATTTTAAGCAGGCTTTGGGTGACAAAGCCTTCCCAACTTCATTGTCAATTCGATCAAAGGAGCGCAATGGCGACACGGTTTCAACTGTGCTGAGTTCATTTCCTCGTCCAGCACAGTGTCACGGACACTCGATTCAAGTTACAGCAGATAATGTATTTCTGTATCATGCAATCTGTAATATGAGCAACGGCAATGAGATCGCTCAGTTCTCAGGTCATAGCATGTCACATCTCTTTGATAAAGGAAACCCGAAGTTGCACTACACCATCAACGAAAAACTTCGCACCTGGAGTGAAGTGGCAAGGCAGCTCAATGAAACACAATCTACAGGTCGGAACCAAAGCATAGTCAATGGGGCTGTGCATATGCACAATACACACAAGCTGGGGGATTTCATGCTCTTGTTTTGGACCGAATATTTCAGGTTTGGGCCCAACGGTAGAGCTTTAAAACAAGGTAAAGACGCCACACCACTCAACGCTGCACAGTTTATTTGGGCGATGGACAAGAATCAGCCACCAGTGGTTATAACGAACTGGGGAGATGAGAACTGGGGCCATCTATCTGCACGTAAGTGTGAATGCGCATAGTAATGTTCGTTGATGTTCCAAATATTACTCATCCTCAACAAACTTTGTTATTTTTCACAGCTATTGGTACACGCACTACTAAATGGTTGAATCTTACAAACCACTTGCGTATTCACAATTCCAACTATGAAACTGTGAGGATGTTGTTGGACTCACCAAAGGTAAACAACTTGACGACAATGAACTTGTTCTATCTATTTCTGTCCTATTATAATTATCGTTTTGTTATTCCTCAGGTGGTGCTTATGGTCACAAACACACACGTTGCGCCGGATATTGGTAACCATACCAAGGTAAATACATAAAAGAACGTTAACAGTAAATTCCGCTGCTTTTAGCTTCTTATTTTAGTTCTCTGCATCTTGATAGATTATTTGCTTGCCGCTGGGAATGAAAGCCAAGCAGGCAATGCTTGCCAAGAGTATTAAATTGTTAAGTAGGCCGTATAAGAAGAACACTGTATTGCGAATAAACAATTCCGGTTGGGGAGACAGGTACTTTAATAATTTATCACTGTGTGTTTGCGCTCTCTCTCTCTGTCACCACCACTGTTTCATGCGGTTTATCTTATTTTACCTTTTCTTCCTTCCCTTTCCTCAGGACAAAAATCAACGCACTGGTGAGCCAAGCCTTCAACAACACCGTTCAGAACACTTACTCTGTCGGCAAACCCAGTCCTGTGGTGGATCATCACTTAGCCGCAGCGCAAGCTCAGTTTGTGCTCTGCCCTTCCGGGTTAGGGTTTGACACCTACCGCCTGTGGGAAACATTATTGGTAGGAAGTATCCCCGTGGTGGAATCGAACCCAGGTCTAGACCGCACCTACTCTAACTTGCCTGTGTTGGTGGTGCGAAATTATTCCGATTTAACCCCCGCGTTGCTGCAGCGCGCGTATCCTTGTTTCGTACGCCACGCGCACCAATACAATTACCAACATTTGACGCAAGCATATTGGCTCAATTTAATTGACGTTGCCATTGCCACTGGCAGGGTGGATCACGTGACGAGGGAGCATCCGTTTCGCAATAAATACTGTGACTTTTTATAGTTTTCCTCTTTGTCTGTTGTTGTATTCTTTGCCTGTTTCACGCGAAATTCTTTTCTCAACATTAAAATTATAATTTTACTTACATGATTATGACGAATACAAAAAGATTGTTAATTTTAAACCCCATTCTTAAAAGGACAGAGATTGAAGGACCACCTTGCGTCTTTCCGGGTCAGCAATGCTTTCCAACAACGCTTGCATTTGCTTTGCCACCTGCAACTCCTGCACTGACTGTTCAATGGCCTGGTCCGTCTCCGCAGAGCCCGATGAGACAAACGGCAAGTTATGGTAGGCAGCAACTTTGTTGATCAACGCCGCTTGGTGGGCCTGCAGGGACTGGTAGCCCCACAAATTCACTTCACAAAGATTGTCGTCTTCTACGGGGCTGCGCAGGCCACTCAGCGCCTCAATCACCGCCAATCCACAGAACGGCACGTAGTCTTTGCTGTAGCCACCTTCGTGGGCAAACACAATTCGCCCCTGGCAGAGTCTCCGCGCGGCACTGACCAGGTGAGTCGCCATATCGCGAAATGCCTCGCTGGAGAGCATCATCGAGGCCAGAGGATCCGCATAGGACGCGTCGAAACCAGAGCTGACAAAGATCATATCCGGCTTGAAGCGCTCCAAAGCGGGGATGACAATGCGCTGAAAGGCGTACGCATAGCAGCCGGTGCCACTGCCAGGTGGAAGAGGCACGTTAATGGTGCTTCCCTGAGCGTTCTCGCCGCCAATTTCCGTGTACAGACCGCTGTCTTGGGGGTAGTTGCAATCTTGATGCAGAGATATGAACAGACAGTCAGGATCGTTCCAAAAGGCCTCTTGGGTGCCGTTGCCGTGGTGGACATCTGCAGAGCAGAGAATGGGTGAGTCAATGTTATATGCATATCACAAATAAGACAATCATTTATGTACCTACCGTAGTCGACGATAGCGATGCGCTGAGAAGTGGGACCCAGTGTGCGTGCATGAAGAGCTGCGATGGCAACATTGTTAAATATGCAGAACCCTCTGCCACGGTCCGCCTCGGCATGGTGACCAGGAGGTCTGACCAAGCAATACGCGTTCTCTACTTTCCCCTCCAGAACGGCTTCTGTTGCCGCCAGCACACCACCCGCACTGAGACATGCAATCCCATACCCACCACGAGAGAATGGGGCCAGTTCTCCACCGTCGCCACCATTTCGAAGACTATCGTGCTGGATCTGGTCGTGATACCGCTGTGTATGAAATCTGGTCACTTCCTTCTCTGAAGCTACTCTCGCTTTGATGGGCACTAGCTGCTCTGCCAGCCCAGACACAGAAAGAAGGTTGTGAATCCTCCTTTTTGTGTGGGAGTTCTCCCAAAACTCAGTTGGCTCCATCCACTCTGAACCGTTAATCACCCTGTAACAGTTGCGAATGAATTTTGTAAACTTTGGTCAGACATACTCTCCAAGATTGTAAATCACTCACCCTGGCTCATGCCACATACACCGTTCCTCAAATACATAGCCGGTTCGACTCATTTCAATGACTGGAAGTCCTTATCGAAGTACTTAGATCTGAAATATCCTTCGTGCAGCACGACATGATCGGATCAACAAGGATGCGTTAAAAAGTCATTTTCCTGTCCGAGGCCAGGCCGAAAAAAGGAAAGTACGTACAACTGGTGTTGATGAATCTCGGGCAGTGACGCATGTTTGGCAGTTGTCGCACTGCACCGAATGTTCAGTATTTTTCCTTAGATTCATCATCCGTGGTCACGTTTGACATTTGAACTTTAGCGAAAGGGAATCAGCAGCTACTTTTTCATCTATTTGCAG
>LNAP01003298.1_pt1 | contig 15425 bp, 19 predicted proteins | sample 602601 | NCBI WGS metagenome assembly LNAP01 (sample SAMN02440304, study PRJNA202911) | soil metagenome | biome: Subtropical and temperate rainforests or woodlands; isolation source: soil samples (1 kg each in a 20% v/v slurry with milli Q water) were... ...
ATGGTCGCGCTGGGCGTGCAGACATTGCTGCAGTATCCGGACCAGCTGCGCGAGTTGAAGAAGGACCCTTCGCTGATGCCGAACGCCGTGGAGGAACTCTGCAGACTGCACACTGCCTCTGCTCTGGCGACCCGTAAGTTCACACTTATCATGTTTGTATAAGTATATGCGTTTTCTTTTTTGATAGTGGTTATGGCTGTTTTTATCGCACACATTGACGTGATTTGACATATATTATACTTTTACTTTTTCAGGCCGCGTGACCCTGAAGGACGTGGTCATCTCCGGCACCACGATCAAGGCCGGCGAGGGTGTGATCGCCGCGACCCAGTCGGGAAACAGGGACGAAGCCGTGTTCGACCGTCCGGATCAGTTCAACCTGCACCGCGTGTTTACCCCAGGTACCAAATCCCTCGCTTTTGGGCACGGTCAGCACCAGTGCGTGGCAGAGTGGCTGGCCAAGAAAGAAGTTGAGATTGCTTTGACCACCTTGTTTCACGCGCTGCCGGCCCTGCGGCTGGTGCCAGCCACGGCGGAGGGAGAGTCCGAGGGAAATATTCAATATTTCCCAGCGGAAGCGGACGTGGGCATTACGGAGATGCATGTGACCTGGGCGTAAAAGGGGAAGTTAAAGTCGTAGGTTGCCACAGTAGGTGAAATTCTACACGTAGAGGAATAGTAGTGATGGTACTAGAAAGATACGCATTGCATGGCAATAAGTGGGTCAGCTAATATTGCTTGTGATAATGAAATTTAACGGATTCTTTTTACTTCTGTTTAGTCGTGTACCAACGTTGGTACGTGGTAATACTTTTGTACGAGTACAGTTTTTGGTTTGTGAGTCAAAGAAAAAAGCTTTTTTATCCGCTTTTTCGTTACGAATCGTTACAAATAGCACAAAATAGCAACGGTATTCGAATCGCATGTGTTAGTTCTGTCCTTGCATAAACACAACAAGTTTCAAAAAGAGCACACAATACTTGCTCCACAAAAAATCACATAAACCATTTCCCCTCTACATTGTACATGCAAAAATGAATCTACTGTGCAAAATCGCTGTCATGCTCCTTTTCTCCCACTTTATTAGGTGGCTTTTACTTTTGCCGTTGTACACTGACAGCACAAATTACACAATATTATGTATGCAGAACCGTACGTAACGGTTAACCACTACGTTTGACTTCCGCACCCTCTCTAGACAGGAATCGCGGCCATTCCTTGGCACACACACACACACACACACACACAATATGTATAAAGCCTTTGCTATTATACTTTACACTACCCGCGTTGATCACTACAACCCCACAACAGTTATCGTATGCATTCGTGTTGATATAGATTGTACAGTACAGGCCCAACTCAAAAACGTATTCACAATAATATACCAGACGGGGGTTACACTTTTTAAAAGTCATCGAAGAACTTTTCGTCAATATCCAGGTCCGTAAAGTTCGTTTCGGTTTCTAACGACCGAAACTGCGACACACTCGTGGTTACGTTGTTATTATTATTGTGCCCATTGGCGCTGCTGTGGTTGCTGCGCGACCCGTTGTGACTCAAATTGGTAGCATTCAAATCAAGCATATTCTCTTCTTTGTCTTTGCTACTCAACTCTTCTGTGTTGTGTAGGGGAGTATCGACAGGTGAGGGCGTGTCCACCAGATCGGCAAAATCTTCAATTTGCAATGGGCTGCTGGTCATGCCACTCTCTTCGCCACTGTTATCCCCACTGTTGCCCCCTGAACCTGCTTGAAAAAGAAGGGAAATAAAGAAAAAACAGAATGGTTACCTTTGATGTGAGGTAAAATTATGTATCATGTTTCTATTCTACTCATAATTTACTTTCTCCGAATGTGATATAAAACAAATTACATGCAAATATGTTCAAAAAGTATACCTGTATTGGAGCCTGACTTGGAGGCTGTATTACTACTGCCGCTACCACTGCTCACCACGGGCAAGTCTGGTAGCCGGCCGCTGATCCCGCCGCCACTATTTAACAACATACTATACAGCTCTGCACCATTCATATTTGAATCGTGTCCGTACTGATTGTTATATCCATTGCTGTCAGTGCTGTTCAGGTGAGACAATGCATTGCCTGCATGACTCCCACTATTGTTACTGTTGCTACTACCGTGACTATTCGCATATCGGTTATGGTTATGCGATACCGAGCTGATCGTGGGCTCGTGGGAAGTGCCGCTGCTGTGGGAGGAGCGGCTCCGGCCTGCTCTGGACTTACTAGTGTTCTTGTCTGTAGAGCCGACGATGTTGATGTTCGCCGTGCTGCCTTCTGCGTACGGGTTGATCGTTGTACTATTATGATTGTTGGTATTCTGAGTAGGTAGTGTGTTCGGAGCAGAGGTGTTGTTAATGTGGTTGTTAATGGTGCTGCTACCACTGCTGTTGTGCTGCCGTAAAGAGTGGTAGTGTACCTCGTACATCGGCCCTGTGCTATTGTTATTCATATTATTGTTATTATTGTTGTTATTATTGTTAGCAGCACTGACGCCACTACTACGGCTGCTGTTGCTGCCTGTCTCCGTACTGTTCTCTTGCACAATCTGTCCATTGTGGCGGTGCATCTTGCTTAATCGATTCTGTCGATCATCCTCCGACCCGCTGACCGTGTTGCTTACATGGTTGGCACTAGGTAAGACACTACTGTACTGGTCCAGCTGGTCGAACGAGACGAGAAACTGCTGCACGGAGCCGCCGGCGAAGAGGGGGTAAAAGGTACACAGGCAGCACAGAGAGGGCTGTGGTGCGCCGTTGCTGCTGGCGGGAGCACAGTGAAGGATACCATTGCAAGGCAGGCCGTTCTATTGAAAAAATAGATGAAATGAATGAAGATACAAAACAAGATAAATGTAGTAGCGCCAGCGTAGTACGAATAATCCGGTAAAAGACAAGGGTCGTTTACAGGAGCAGTTTCACTTCCAAACGCCAACAAAACCACAACAGTAAAACATCAATGGAATGAAATCGTACCTGTAGGTAGTACATGATATGGTTGACAGTGTTGCCGCTGTTCTCCGTACTGCGGATGAGACTCGAGAACAGCGGAAAGTAACAGTCGGTGAAGGACAAGCCTTTCGTCTGGAACATCTCCTGGAAACGCTGTAATAGGAATAGTGGTAATTGTATGTGGGAAATTATTAAGGAAAAGTAGCCCATCAGATCATCAAAAATTGTCAAAAATAGTAGTCTGCAAAATGCCCCTAGATATTAGCAGACAAGAAATAAAAAACTTATCAGTGTTTTCACATTACCTGGTTTGAGAACAGGAGCAAATAGGGCTCTGCAGCACCCACCACTGCTCGGGCTTCACTTTTGCCCAAAAATGCTTCCATCGCACCCTCTCGGCTGAACACGTTGTTGTTATTATTAAGCGATAAGCCTGCGGAAACAACATTAGCAGGAGCACGAACATTCCCATTCTCGTTAGTAGGTTGAATCGTCTTATTGTTAACATTGTTACTATTGTTGATAGTGGGATGAGTATTGTCTATCCCGGTATCAGTATGTGTAGTATTTGCATTAGCAATAGCATTAGTAGCAGTAGCAGTAGCACTAGTAGATTCGACATCGTTACCATTGATGTTATTGTATGGGTGAATAGCATTAGTGTAAGCGGTGTTGGTGCTGCTCTCGGCGTTTAACTCGAGTGGGAAGGCCGCGTTGGGTACCACCTAAGAATAAGATGAGATATCGTGGGATTATTAAAAGATACGGAAAGAAAGAATACAGGCAAAAAGCGGAATTTGCAACGGTGATCCAATCCGAACAATTGAAAATAAAAATAAAAACACAAAAGGAAGACAAAACGGGCCGAATGCAAAATAATAACAAAAATTATTATTGACTTACCTGAAAAACGTCTCGGCCAGTGCTGCGTCGCAATTGCTGCATGAAGCTCATCACATCCGTCGTGAGCTCCACGTGTCTCAATTTGGCACCCTCTGGGGCAAATTCCGCTGCCAACATGCCAGACTGGTGAAGCTCAAAAGGGGCTCCGTTGGCCATTAGACCCTCTGTGCGCATGTTCCACCGACACATGTACCGTATGTCCTGCATGATGCCACTGTCCTGCAAGGCATCGAAGATCATCTTGATCTAATGAAGGAAAGGAATGAAGGAAAGATGGAAAGAGAGAAGAGAGAGGTGAAGAAAAGTAGCAAGAGAAAGGGGTTGCAGTTAAAGCGGATGCAGTGCCAACAACGGCACCCACGAAGCAATAGCAAAAGGAAAAGAACTCAACAAGAGCAACGTCGGATGAACCATGATGTAGTTAGACCAAATAAGAACAGGTTTATTTACCTTGGGGAGGTCGGCGGTGGGCCCCGGCCGCAACTTGAGTGTGCTGTAGAGCATCGCGTACATGCTGAGCGTATCATAAACCATGCCTGCAGCCCCCACCAGCTGCCGCCGTCCGTCAAACACCTGCAAATAATAGGAAACGAAAGATAGAAAAGGTTTAGGAAGTGTTGAAAGAAGGCGGGGAGGAGATGTGTGGAAGAGGGGCACGGACCTGATGCGGCGGGTAGCTCCGGTACGGAGTCACGGGAATGACACAAGTGAAGTCGTTGGTGAGGATGCTGTTCCACGCGTCGAGACTGGTGTCCATGTTGGCGCGGCAGCTGAAGAAAGTGCTTATGGTCTTTTTCCGCGACGCATTCTGTCAAAAGTGGTCATTCAAAATAAAGGATTGGCGTTTCAAAAAGGCACAGGAAACAAAACTTACTTGGTCGGCGATTTTTCCAAGGGCTAATTTTCTGTCTTTCTCGCGGACATCCCGGTTGGTTGATACCTCTTTGATGTTGTCCTTCAGGGTCTCTATATAATTCTTTTTCCGCAGGCGGGTGTTTTTCGCGTGCTCCCTGTTTTTCGCCCGAACATTTTGGCTCGGATCTATCGTACCGCCGCGTGAAGAATTCCGCTTTGACCCTTCATCGTCGCTCATTCCTTCTTCTTTTACCACGGCATCATTACTTTGGCCGTCTTCGCTGCTGTCCTGGTCGTCGCTCCTGTCCGAGCCACTACGACCGGAACTGGTTGGATGTGCTTTGGACTTCCGCGAAGCAACCGTATTAACTTTCTGGTTAGATTTGGGGATATTCATAATGAACAGTTACAAGTTCATATGTATGGTGTGTTTTAAATAACTTTTATAAGTCGTTTGTATGGGAATCGTCCGATAAAATTTCGATTGTGCCCAACATCCAACTGCACGTGCCTCGTCAGCGCCATGTGGGCTGTTTGTTGAAGTCGGGCTGACCACACTGTACTTTTTCGGGAAGAATGCCTCGGAGTACGTACTTTTACGATTCGGGTACCACTCGAATGGAACATGAAACCCGACGTCCTGTTGTAAAACAACCACTGTGCCGGGATAATAACCTCGCTAAGGAACATTGCACTTTGGATTTCAAATTGGATCGCTGCTTTTCGCGATATTCACTCGAGCTGATTGTTCTACTCATACTCGTCACGTTAACACGGACATGAGCAACCATATTACCACTCCGGTAAAATCCCCAATCAACCCAAATGCGAGGATAACCGTGTCAACTCCTGTGAAAGAAGAAGATGACGAAATGCTGATCGGTACGTTCAGCGCCATGAAAGTCACCCAAGGTGTAAACCTCGCCAAGAGATGCGCTGACTCATATACTATCGAAGGATCTCCAGTCAATGTCAACCATAGATATAAAAAGCGTGACTTTCACCCCACTCCTCTGAGGGCTTCTTTTTATGGCGGTCATGATTTCGACGAGACCCCACTTCAACGCAACATTGCTACTGGCACTGCACAGTCGTCTATAGTTAAGCCTCTGGCTAAGCCAGTATCCACCAGCGATCATGACTGCTTACTGGTGATCTGCTCGGCTTCTGAAGAACACAACACAGGAGACCACCAGGAGAATGCCTTGCGCACCGCTTTGTTGTGTGGCCCTGACGGCTGCCTCAGAAGACCCGAAGTCAACGAACACATCAAATGGATCAACTCGGACAACCTTACTTCTGCACCACTCACAGACTTGCTTCGGTGAGCGTTCTACACATCATAAATGCAGTAAACATCCTCACAATTGACCATGTGTTTGCTGACTTACTTTCCCACTTTGTTTAGAGTTCACGAGTACACCTATTTGAAGTACATCGAAGACAAATGCCGCGCTGCGGCCATAGTGAGCAATACTGCCGAAAAGAACACACCCAACTGCACCACTTCTGTGGCAGCACAATTTCCTTCTTTTTACGCACCCCCGGGAATGTTGGATTCCGACACACCGCTGCAACCACAAAGTCTCGAAGCGGCCAAGAGATTCTGCGGGTACATTTTTTTCATGTACTTTTTTCTTTTGCATTTTTCTTGTTGTTTTATTCTTTTTGCAACATGTATTCCGGTTTGCTGGGTTTTTGCCCGTCTTTAATAACCATTCTCATGTCAACACTTATGGTTACACCTTATATTATTATTTTTCCATGTGTAGTGCTGCCATTTTGGCTGTGGATCACGTCATGGCGAGCACTTGCAGTGTCAGTATCTCCACCACTGGGAATGAAGAAAAAGAAGCAAATACCCAAGAAGAAGTATGCAGCAGGGCTTTTGTGATCGGCCGCCCGCCAGGTCACCACGCTGGACCTCACGGGTAAGTTGTTTTCTTTTCGTGTTGGTTTTAACACATCTTTGTGACGGTTTAATATAAAAAATATATGCTTTCTGCGCGTAAATCTCTTCGGCATGTGTGTGACGCGTTGTAAAGGTTCTTTTTCTCATCAAATTATTTGGTTCTTGTCTATTGTTTTTGTATTTGTTTATGTATTGCACATGTTGTTCCAACTGTAGGTGTGTTCCGTCGGCGCACTTCTGGCAGCGGCCGGATATGGCCTCGTCCGGCTTTTGTTTGCTCAACACCGTGGCCGTCGCAGCGGTAAGGATATAATTGCATCTGGTTTTTGTATTTTTGTTTGACTATGAAATACAAATATATAGATAGGTGATACTAGTTTTACATCTACTATATTATATTTTTCTTATGTAGGCATACGCACGTCACCAGTATGGTCGCTGGGCCTGGCGGAATACCTGTATGAGCAACAACCCTATCTCCACTAGTACCACTAGTAGTAGCACCAATAATAGTAGTAGTACTAGTAATACTATAAACAATAAGAGTAGTAGTAGCAGTGGTAATAGTGCTGGGGCAGGAGAGTGGCGAGCACCCCGTATAGCGATTGTGGACATTGACATTCACCATGGCAACGGCACCGAAGAAATCGTACGAAACCTCAGGTACAGTCATGTTCATTTGTTGTTAGTCTCTCTTCGTATCGCCAGTGTAATGCTATTTTGGTGTATGTTTAACCGCGTCATTTTCATACTATACCATCGTCTATATGCCCATTTGCAAATCATCTTATGCTCATTATTCTATTTCTCCTTCTCTTATTGCAGTCCTCGCATGGTGCACTTGCCATTACCCTCTTCGTGGGCCCCAGTGAGCACGCTGAGCTACAAGCCCTGGCTCAACGAACAAGACACCAAGGAAGTGTTCTTCTCCTCGGTGCATCTCTATGCAGGTAAAAAGAATGTGTTACTATTGATGTTTGTACATGTGCGTTTATAGTCCATTTAAAACGGAACCGATAAATATTATTCGTCAAGCATAGTATGTTTATATAATGGATCTTTCTCGTTCTGGATCTTGTTGTAACATTTCTCCTTTTCTTTTACGTGCAGGTGATCGTTTTTACCCATGCTCGGGACCGGACTCTTTTCCCGAAAAGGATACCACAGATCCCACCCCTGTTTCCACTACTACCACTAGCACTGCTACTACTGCTACTGTACCCACTCCTGTCAGTAGTACTACAACTGAAACTAGTTCTCCAGAGCATATAGTGAACATAGCCCTGACGCCCATTGGTCCGGGTCCCTGGGATAGGAAAGCCCGTGCGAAACTCACTTCTGTGCAGAGAGACCTGCTTTGTAAACAAGCCAGTGCTGAGTTTAGGTGAGTTTTATTAGCGTATATTTGTTGTGTCATTCTTACAGTTGCACATAGGAAGCATGAAATACAGGGCAAATGCAACGCTATTTTTAATTCTTGCCGCTCACTTATTATGTTGTGTTCACACTCACTATCGCTCTGATTTATTACCTTGCAGGTCGAAAGTCACCTCGATGTTGCTGCCCCGCCTGGAGGCCTTTAACCCGGACCTGCTCTTCATCAGTGCTGGCTTCGATGCCCACCACGACGACTGGTACCACTTCCTGACCGAACAAGATCTCCACTGGGTCACTGAGCAGCTCTGCGCGGTGGCTGACCGCTGTGGCAGTGCTAGCCGAAGTAGTAGTAGCAGTGGTGTTAGTAATGGTGATAAGGGTAGTAAGAGAAAGTGTGGTGTGATCTCGGTGCTGGAAGGTGGCTACTCTCTCTCTAGCCCTTTGCCGCCTGCGACCAAATCGAAGACCGCCAAGGCCGCTCCTGCTGCTACTGTTCCTACCGTGAATCCTAGTTCTAGTATCCCTAGTGGTACCAATGCCACAGGATCTGCTGCAAGTGTTATTGAGGCACCTGCGGGATCTGCGGGAGCTGTGGTTGGAGTAGCTTCTCCTACCGGTAGTGGTGAGGCAACTGGAGCTGCTGCGGTACTGGGCCGTGGCGGCAGGGGCAAGGCAAAGAAAGGAACTACTGCCAGTACCAGTGTCATAGCTTCTCCACCTGTGATTGCTGTGTCTGTACCTGCTGAGCCGGTGGTGAAGATAGAACATACCACCGCGCAGGCTGTGTTGAGTGGTGGGTTGAGCTACAAACAAGCTTTGCAGAGCGCTGCTGCTTTCTCTGAATCTACTGTGGTAGCTACTACTGTTATAGCTAGTAATGCTAGTAGTGCTGTGTTTAGCAGTAAGGTTACGCATGAGGAGATTATGTATGCACAAAGGCCTGGTGATGGTGGACTGGTGAAGGGGTAAGTTCACCACGAGTTTAATTTAGCATTGAACTTAGTCTTTATTGATCCAGGATACTTTTCTATTGTATTTGCAAATTTTATTTAACATTTTTCTTATTGTACTGGTAGGGTACTGGCGCATGCCGCAGCGTTAGTGGGACGCAAGACATTCCTCTCTAAGTAAAATTTTTATCAGTTTTCTGGACTGAATGCAACAGTAGTTGTATGCCAATGGATTAGATTTGATTAGTCTGCCGACTCCCTTCTTATTTCTTTTCGATTTATAAATTAAACGAAAAAGAGGTGGCGGGAATAATTCTGAGAGTTTGTTTAGCTTCGAAATTGCGTGATCAAAATAATACGATGTGACCAAGCAAGACGGCGTAGGAAAAGCTAGAATAATATGAATAGATGAATGTAGAGCCCTAAAAGGTGACAGTTTGGCTTCTGGGCTTCTACTTTAACAAAGAATTTCAGTATAATACAAGTGTTACTCGTATCACAAATACACCTATCTACTGATCCTTTAATTACCACAATACCACAATACCACAATACCACAATACAAATACATCATCGAGATGCTCCAACACTACAAAACACACAACACTACACCTCACTCCTCATTGGGTTGTCCATAGTGACCGTCATTTCTACCTCTGGGGGATGAACGTTCGTGCCCTCTGGTGGATAGTCTTTTGCCAGACGTGTCAAGATCAGTGCGAAAAAAAACAGCAGAATGGTCATCAGCAGAGCTGTGTTGGCATAAGCTGTACCAATATACTCAAAGAACGAGGGCCTAATCGTGCGTGAGCAAGAATAAGGCGGTAGATCAGCCAGCATCGGACAGGCCCAATCAAACCTGCAGTGGGCTGGCGCGTACTTCTTTACGAAGCTTTCCGCATCTGCCGCAGTAAATGCGTAGGAATTTTCGTACAGTACTTGCTCTGTAAATATAAAACAAAAATATTATACGTAAAAAAAATCATACCACATCCCACTAAAAAGTACAATAATATCAATTACCCACAAATCCGTTCTTCGCGCACTTGGCACCATATTCAGGGGTGGTTTGTGGTACGGGCGACACGAGACTATCACCACAAGTAAACCATGCCCCTGCAAAGAACGACTGCTGCATCACTGTCTGCAATCTGTAAATTGACGGATCAAACATATATACCCCTGTGGTTATAAAGTCGATCTGATCAGTGGATGATGTGGTGACTAGTCGGTCCCCACTGGCAGATATGGCCAATCCTCGAAATCGATCTCCAATCGGTAAATCGACGGAGGTGAACCGGTCTACATCATACCGAGAATCGAACGAGCTATTAAACTTCAGCATATCTGTGTAAGTCAATAGATACACTATATCTGCTGATTCCGCCACGATGGGTGCAACAATATAATCAATTTCCAACACAAGCGCCAGTGCATTGGTATGAAAGTTGTACTTGAAAATCTCTGACCCGTCTTCGGTGCTACCGCTTGTGTAGTATAATACCGCAAACTGTGTTGTTTGGTCGAAATACACCGCTGCAGAATAAATTGACGTAGTGTTGATGGAATAAGTTCCAACATCATCATCCAGTTGGGGTGAAAGGACAATATCGGTGTCATCGAAGTCTGCAATATTGAAAATCGGTACAATGCTGCCTGCGCTACTCAAAGAATATACTGTTTGGTTGTCAAAAACATACATATTGTATGCGTTGTCGTTGGTAATTCCGTTCAAGCGGGTTGGAAAACTTGCCATTAATCGACTGATCGAAGCCTCGCCATTATTCTCAATCCCAAGGGTTGTATTTAAAGCCACTATGCACGATCCAGATCCATTTGTACAATCAGAGATGATATATACCACACCCTGTCCGTCAACGGCCATAGAGCTTGTGGTTGAATCGTAATCAGAGTATCCGACATAGCTTGTGATGCCTGTAGAGTAATCGTATTTAAACAAATCCGCATCAGTCCCCAGCAACAACGTATACGTATCGAAAAGTGCTACACTTTCGAAACCGTAAAACGTAGCGTAGTCAATTTCTTGACTTGTTCCAGCAATGTATGTTGGCTGGTAAGAGCATGGTTGTGCGGTTTTGAGATTGGCTTCACACTGAGATTTTGATTCCATCACATTCACCAAGCTGGAGGAGTTACTGGGCTCGCTGCTGGCGGCAGTGTTGACCGTAGTCAAGGAGACTCGTGAAATCATTTGACAAGTATATCCGTCCGATCCTGTCAATTGAAGGTGAAGGATAATTATTTATGCGTGAGTGGTGCAGGCTTTACGCATGATCTTACCAGATACGTCGTGGTCCTGAATCACCGTCTCCACTGTGGTGTTTTGCGACGCTTGGACCGCAAGAACAACAAATGTCACGCCGGCAGCAGCATACGCAATTGCAGCTAAAATCAACATTGGTCCCAGTGCCGTCTTGCGCTTCGCTCTGGGATGATCTGTGATCGATAAAGTTGGGGAGTTGGAAATCTGATGGATTTTTTTGAGGAGCACACAATGTTCATACCATAGAAGGAACTCGGCAAAACCGTATCAACTTGAGAAAGCAGACGGTAAGGAATATCAGTGCGTTGGGTCATTTTCAAAGTGAATTCGTGCTACAGGTACGAAACAGCACACTTGCAGTGCTGTGAACTTTTAGAAAAGCTACATGTAGCTGTTGTAATTGTGGAAAGGGTTAATTGGTGCGTACGAGTAAAAAACAAAAAATAATAATAATATCGGACCTTGTTTGATTCTAAAAATGCATGACAGCAACCAAGAAATCACCAAATGATAATGTATGCATAGTTTGCAAAGCATTGTGGAACAAAAAAATATTATATAACAAGTTCGTTCTTGTCAGATTGCATCTGAAAATACAGTTTTCTACCGAGGAGCAAATTTCTTCACGGCGGCGGAGTTGAATCGCTTGTAAATTTGCTTCACAGGGTCGCTGCTGCCGGTGGGACACAATTGGCCGTCACAGTTGAAAATCCTGTGGCAATAAGTAAATCGCGTGAAAACGAATTAGTCGCAGATCGATGACAAACAAGGCTCATATAAAACAAAATATTGGATCCTGCATAATTGCAGTTCACAAATGCAGTTCACAAACACTTTAATAAAGTGCTGAAAATTCTGCATACCTGTTGGTGAGCACGACAGAGTAGAGTTTGTTGACAGGGTCGATGCAGATGCATGTACCGGTGTAACCTGTGTGCATAAACGTCTCTGCACTCATGTCACCACAGCTGTGGTCGTAGCCATAGTCCTTTGCCTAGAAGTAGCGTTTAGAATATGATTAATTTTATCCATGTCACATAGAAAGGTGCGATATGAAATTTACGAAGCACTTGGAACACAATTTACGAAGCACTATGAAATAATACTGAAACAACTACAAAACAATAAAAGTGCATTTATCACTCACCAGAGGTGTGTTGGTACTCCAGCCGAGCGCTCGCGAGCTCTGTGTGGTGTTGTACACTGTCGAGAACAACTTCACAGTGGTGGCATTGAGGAACGGCAATGTACTGCGACTGGCCGGAACACCCTCTTGCTGTGAACTTTCCATCTCTACACCCACAGCCGTAGCTGCATTCTTCGCGGCAGTATTAGAGGCAACTGAGGTAGTGTCCTCGACGGCCTTGGAGAGCAGATACTGAGCCAGCGTGGCGACATCCGTGGCCGTAGAGAAGACCCCTGCATGTCCTGCGATGCCGCCCATAGCATAGCAGTCACCATCGGCCACTTGCCCCTGCAGTCGCTTGTGTGTGTAGGACCCCGCCCCGGTGTCGTTTAAGGTAGGCATGCAGGTGGGCCAGCGGGATTCGGCGGGGAGATAGGTGGTGGAGGGCATCCATGCCTTGTTGAAACTATGGGTGTCAGTTTGAGTTGTTGCATCAGGGGCAGGTCGATGGAATACTTCGGTGCGCACAAAGGCCTCAAATGCACACACGATTTGCTGTGGTCGAGGAGCTGTAGATGCGGCTAAAGAGTCTGAGTTGAGCGTGCTGCGACGGCTTGTCAGGGACAAACAAGTGGACATTTCCGTTGGGGGCACCAGCTTGTGCTCCAACACTAGCGTTCCGACCACCATCTGCAGCGTGATGAACGACAAGTCACTGTACACAAACGCTTCCCCGGGAGGCGTGACGAGGGTTTCAGACAGAAACGAATCGTAAATCATTGAATTTAGGCATGAAAAGTCTTGTGCAGGAAATTCATCGTCGGTGTTGGGGCAGCCAAACGATGGGTCCCAGTACCACGGCACAGGGTCCGGAGCGAACCCAGCATTATGCAGAAGACAATTTAATACTGTGATGTTGTCTTTTCCACCGTTGTTGAATTTATCGCCAAGTACACTGCTGATCACAGTGTCCAATTGCAGATATCCATTTTGATACATTAGTGAGACAGCGGACGTGGTAGACACGACTTTGGTCAAAGAAGCCAAATCAAACAAAGTGTTAACTTTAGTCGTGGTGTCATTGTGATTGTACGAATGTCTTCCAACTGGGTTTGTATATAATATACCATCAAGATTGCCAACTAAACCGATAGCACCTGGGTACACACGATCTTTGACTCCGCCGAGCAATATCTCGTCCAGATCGGAATGCTCCGCGGATCCAAAAATTGAGGCGAATAATACAAAAGCAATAACAGCTGCGCTGAGCATGTGAGTCATGGTGATTATCGAGACGATAAAAATTTCTGCTCTGCTATGCTAACCAGAGTTGTGACCGCAACCGGCCATTCCCATATAACGAGGTGGTACAAAAATAGTCCCAATAAAAACCATCCCCCATAATCGAACCATGTGGGTTTTTCGGGATCCAAGTCAAATATGGTCAATTCATCCCAAATGTTTGTGTTGGTATTTTGTCCCTTTGGGTCAGGGTTTTAGTAGAAAGTTTTGACCATTTTTTGTAACTGCTTTTTGACGAATGACCCGACTCGACGGTTTCTGCAAGTGTACCATAATGTGGCATTTATTGACCTGATGTGTTGGATACAAAAAGAAGAAATTGGCGCACAGAGATGTTCACTTCGCAGCTGGAAATGTTGCTTCGCCACAACATTTTCTCCTTCTGTTACCCAATGATGGGACGAATTCGTGCCCTACTTATTGTTTTATTCATTCAATGTGGTATTTGTGCTGGCTTGAAAGTAGGGTTTGCAGCAACGCGGCAGTTTTCACTTCGAAACACCTTTCGGACTTCCCGATTGTTCGCCGGCATGAAAGGGCCGCCGATTGCGGAATCCACGGTAAATAGTGGTGCACCAACGTTGCTAAAATGTGAATCACTGACTAAGGCGTGGACAGGAATACCACAGTTTGAAGGCATTTCGTTGAATTTGGCGAAAGGTCAACGGGTTGGTTTGATTGGAGTCAACGGAGCTGGCAAGAGTACGCTCCTCAAGTGCTTAAGCGGCATTGATTCTGCAGACTCTGGGAGAGTAGAGGTTGCTACAAATACGAAAGTGATTTACGTGGATCAAGAGCCTGATTGGGGAAGCATCGCCGTCTACGAAGCACTCTTTGGAGGGTCAGAACTATCCGCCACAACCAACCGCAAATACTTTGAGCTGACCAAAGACGATGCAAGCATGAACATGGATGCATTCTCAAAGGTTTCCGATGACATGGAGACTTCTGACGGATGGGCTTATCAAGAGCGCGGTTTGAACATTGCGACCAAGCTGAACATTCCCGAGTCTTTTCTCTATCGACAAGTGACGACTCTCAGTGGAGGAGAGAAGAAGCGTGTCGGATTGGCGGCGGCGTTGCTGAAGAAACCTGATGTGCTATTGTTAGATGAGGTACGACAATTCCTATTGTGACGTGTTTTTCTCATGTAGTTCCTAGTAAAACCTGGAATTCCAAGTTTACTCACTGACGTTTCTCATCCCTGGTGTACTTTTCTTCATGCTTTGTATGACAGCCCACCAATCACTTGGATGTTGACGCACTGGACTGGCTGGCGGAGTTCTTGCGACCCGGAAACAGAGAAAACAAAGACTTGACGGTCCTGCTGGTGACACACGACCGTTATTTTTTGGAAAGAGTATGTTCCGAAAGTAAGAAATAAGATATGCGCGTTGGTCTATTCACAGCATTCACACTTTATGATTCCGAAGTATACTTATGAATGCACATTCCCTACACAATTTTTGCAGTTGTGGAGTTGGACCAAGCTTCCTTACAACGGTAAGCCAAGTGCAAATTTTACCACGACTGAATCCCATCATACATGTTACTATTCTCTTTTATAATCAGCTATCCAGGCAACTACGGACGGTATTTGGAGTTGAAAGCAGAGCGCATGGCGGCACTGGACGCAGAGACCGACCGGGCTCGTACGAAACTACGCAAAGAGGCGGAATGGATGTCCCGACAACCCAAGTAAGCACTTGATTTTGTTTTTGGTTCTATGTTTTTTTTTTTTTT
>LNAP01003324.1_pt1 | contig 15425 bp, 14 predicted proteins | sample 602601 | NCBI WGS metagenome assembly LNAP01 (sample SAMN02440304, study PRJNA202911) | soil metagenome | biome: Subtropical and temperate rainforests or woodlands; isolation source: soil samples (1 kg each in a 20% v/v slurry with milli Q water) were... ...
GGCTATGGGATGCGATGCACTCGACATGGGATACGGTGCATAGAATTGTGGGATACGATGCACGGAAATATGGGATACGGTGCACGCTATCCACAGGGTTAAAACGGCTGGAGGGCTTGCGCAGCAAGGGATAGCGCAGAATGAAAAGTATGCCCTAATCCTTTTTTAATCCTTATTTAATCAAAGAAGCCTCGCTGTCCCTCTAGTGTTAGCAAACGCCTCTGAAATTAAGTCGACCGTGTTGCTTTGTCATCAAAACGGCCGGGATGCTGACACTTGAGTGATTCTGCGACGTAGCCATCACACATCGCTACTGACCCAGTCGAACTTCAGGTCATCCCATCGTTCGGAGTTGGCATGTATTGCTAAAGGGTCGCTAGCATATTTTCTGGCAGCGCTGTCAGATGGTGGATACCTCAATCCAGCCTTCTCACAGTAATCGGGATACGATTGCAGCTTTATGGTTTCCATGCGAATCAATTCTTCTTTTATGTCGTCAAGTATTCCAAGCATACTTAACGTGATCTTAATGTCAGTGTTGGATATGCATTGAAACACGCTTCTATAAGCTCCTATGCCATCGGAGTTTATTTTAAATAATCTGATTGCTTGAGTGTGTAATCTGTAAAGGGCTATGGCTTCTATCAAGTATCCAAATGGGAGTTCGTGAAAATTTGTTTCCGTTGCAAGCATTATTTCGCCTTCAAATACCCTTAATGCTTCGCAAATATCGTATTTGTTGTCTTGTTTGGAAAGCACTTCGCTCCATAAAACGTCGGTCATGAAGTGGGCGTTAGTACTTATTCTTGTCTTGCAAAATTTCCAAAGCTGGTCGGGTTCTCCCCAAAGCGCATCCCAAAGACTTGATGGCCCTTTGTGATAGAGATCTTGTGCGTCGCTGAAAAGTTCGTGTAGTAGATCTAGCTGCTCATTCTGTAATGCTGTACGTCCTTTAAAGCTGCCGGTCCATCTGTTGCTTTCGGTGGTATTAGCTCGGTTGTATAGTCCTTTCGTGATCATCTGTTGATCAAACCACTGTGCAAAAGTGTCCGCGAACGGCAAAGCTACGCGCAACGATAGTTCATGTAGGAGAACTTTTGTTCTAAGGCGATTTCTGAGGAGTCGTGTCTCTTTCTCGGAATATGATGTTTTGGTAGTCATCAAGGTGGATCTCCAGAAAAATTTATACCTGCAACTCTATACCAATCTGAAGCAATCTGCATCTGTCTAATTCGCTTTCGATATTGTCTGGAGCATGCTTCCGATATATCGAAATTTATACATTCGATATATCGGAGTAATATGAATTCCATAATTGATTATCTGCAGGAAAAATACGGCTCACTTATGACCATTGAGCAATTGGCGCAAGCGCTAAGCCGCAAGCCATCTGGGCTTCGCGGTGTACTGCAGAAGCCAACGGAGCCGTGGATGTTTGAGTTAAATCGGGTCAAGCGGCGTATCGGGCGGCGTATTTACTTCCCTACTGTTGCTGTAGCCGCATTGCTTAATGGCGACTTCGGTCACCAAGAAGCTGGTTCATGATTAATTCCATATGCCTGGACAGATCAGTTAAAGGATTGGCTGCAATAGGACGTCAGCGCAGACCGGTGACCATAAAAAATTGGCGGAATGCAGATTAAGAATCCCAGGAAAGATCATGAAATCATTGTCACTAAGAATAGCAGAGCGCGTAGCCGCTTCGACAGACGCGTCAATAGGGGATAAAAATCGCGCCGCATTCATCATGCTGAGAGCCGAGATCCAAAGCGCTATGGATAACGGATGTTCGATTTTAAAAATATGGGAGGTGCTACGAGATGACAATTTGATCAATTTTGGCTATCAGGCATTTCGGCGGTACGCCCACCAGCTTTGCTCCGAAACAGATGAGTGAGTGTCGTAATGGTTAATGAAGCGTTGCTAAACCGATCTTTTGCCTTTCTTAGGCCGGTCAACCGTTCTTAACTCGGTCAAACCCTGTTCAAGTCCGTTCTTATCGCGAACAATATTAATTGCCCGCGATAAAACACCGCATTGATCGCCAAAAGAACTCGCGATTGAACGCTTAAGGAGCATCGAAGTGCAGGGCAAGACAGGTGAAGTTAGCTAACCGGCAGCCGGTCAGCCAATTTCACTATCACTTATTCGCGCCTGCGGCACTCAACGTGGACTTGCTCTGCGAGGCCATTCGCATCCGCGAAGTGAAACTCACCATGAAGATAGGAGGAGCCCGCTATGCAAACGAAGAAACCTGGTCTCGACACCAGAAAACATGGCAAGCACTTGCGAGTGCCCGTCCTACCCGATGAGGAAACTCTGATTAAAGAAAATGCAGCCCGCGCAAGCCTGACTGTCGCGGAATATCTGAGGCGCCTCAGTCTGGGGCATGTGATTAAGGGGACTATCGACTCTGAGAACGTGCTGAAGCTCGTAAAGATCAATGCTGATCAAGGACGCCTGGGAGGGCTTCTCAAGCTTTGGTTGACTGACGACCCGAAGCTGGCGTTAGCCAACATCGCTTGGACGCCGGCCGTTGTGAGGGCACTTCTGAAGCGCATAGAAGCCAACCAAGACGAAATGCTGCGACTGGTGCAGTCCCTCAAGTTTTAGCCGCTAAAAAATCAATCTTTCAGAAACGGCCTTCCCTTTGGAGTTTCCATGAACAAAACTGAAGGTTTTATCGCAGGTTGCTTGCTGACCCTCTCGACGACGCATCTACAGCAAGCAGTTGCCGGCATTCCGGTTGCCGACGGGCTAAACATTAGTCAGTCCACCATCAGCGCTAGCCTCGCCGTAAATGAGGGGGCAAGCAGTCATTCGGAGGGAAAATTGCTGCCGCTATTGAATCAGAGCAAGGTCAGCTGGAAGCTGCAGCTCAAAGCCCTTCTTTTGATGGCGACCACGTTGCTGTTGGGTACGACGAGGTGGCTGACTTCGTAAACCGGAAGCCGCCGAAGGATTGATCTGGCCGACATATAAAATTCGATGTTCACGCTAAATCACTTAAAGCCGCCACATTACCAATACTTGGGGGCTTAACGAGTCGAGCTTGTGATTACTGATCACAGTTCTGAAAATTTTAGCGGCTAAAGTATGATTTTTTGGCCGCTAAAATTATGAAGCGCAACCGTAGGACGGATCACATGAGTCAGCTGCGTAATGATAGCGGGGCGTCAGGCTTTATCGACAGGCGTGACCTGAGCCGACAGCTTGAGATATGGGTAGGGGTTGAACCATTCGATAGTCAAGAGAAGGGCAAGGCTCGTGCCGCAGAGTTACAGCAAGCTAACCCTGGCTATGAATACCGCGCCGAACCCTTCCTGGAGCTGCCGATATGGGTCACTCGCAAGACAACTATCCAAGACGTTTGAAGACTGAAGAGGTTGAAGCTCTACAAGAGGATATGCGCCAAGCATCAGAGTGGATGAGCTTGGAGCTACGCCGCAGAGCTGGTCAACGACGTGATGCTTTGCCCAGTGAGGCAACTGAAGATGCCTGCGTCCCCAGCGGGCGGGGATTGGTGTAACGCGTTACCTAAAACTTGCCCATTTTGCGTGTGGCGCATATCATTGATCCCAACACGGCCCCCGCCTCTTGGTTCCTAGTGAGCTTACGCGGGGGTTTTTATTTTCCGGCCTGGATCTCCCTGATCCACCAGTTTTCCCACCCGGCCGGTGCCCCCATGTCCGCGATGGACAGCTTGCGGCTCGAATGCTGCTGCGGGAACTTCTGCAAATGCTGCTGTAGACGCACATGCCATTCGGTACGCGGGCAAACAACCTTGACCATATGTCGGACGATTGTGAGCAGCAGGAAAGGCTTGGCGATCAGATCTGCCTTGCCGATGAAGTCATCACACCAGGCAATCTCTCCTCGGTTTGGCAGGCTAGGCTGATCCGTAACGTTACGATTCCACAAGCGGCTATGGTGAGCGGCTAGGTTGCGCAGGTAGCTGAGTGAGCGAACCCAGCTTTGGAAGACTTTCCAATCGCTCACGCCGTATTTAGCGGCAATGTGCTGCTGATCTACCACTTTCATCATGGCCAGCAACTGGGAGATAGCGCCAAAGTCCCAGACCTCTACTGCCACCCATAGCGGTAGATCAGGGCCGTGTTGGGCGCGGTAGTGCTTGACGAAATCTTCCTTGGAGCGATCCAGCAACCCCTTGTACTTGTCCTGCCAGGTATTGAAGGTGGTCTTCTGCGTGCGTCTATCGACCTTGCCGGCAAACGATGGGTGCAGCTCATTGGCGTCCAGGTGAGCGAAAGTGTTGCGCTGACCCAGCAGGTAGGCAATGTCGACGCGCAGGGCGATCTCGATACGTTCCAGCGCGTCCATCACCAGCAGGCGCAGTTTCTTGTCGAAAAGGTACAGCTCTACTGAATCGACGAACTGAGTATCGTCTTCGAACTGATCGGTGCGTACTGTGCGTAAAACTTTGGTGGTTGGATCTTGTTCCAGCTTGAATACCCGGAACGAATACCAGTAAGCAGTAAGTCGGTAATAGCCAATACGCTCCAGGTAGCTGAGTGCGGCAGCTTCGTCGGTGACCACCATGCCGCGTGCCTTGAGTAGCTCAAGTTGCTCTGCAAAGGACTTCCAAGGTCTATTATATGCCATCACGCCACCGCCTGTTTAACCAGGGAGCTGGTCAATTGTTCGTTGAGGCGGCGGGCCTGGGTTAGGCGGGGTTTCAGTTCGTCACACAGGTTCATTAGCTGATCGATTTTGGCGACAATGCGGTGTTGTTCGGCGAGTGGTGGGATAGGCAATACAAAGTTTGCGATGTTTCCCATGCTCAGGTTTGCCCTAGCATTGTCAACCTGCTTGTCAAACATGTAGGAAAGACATATTTCACTGTTGAAGAAGTGCAAAAAAAACTGATCACTCAGAAACTCCGAGAAGCTCCTTATAAGACAAACCGCCTGATTAATATTGGCCTCCATATCAATGTCAAAAATGGCAGTCCTTCCGATTGATGCACCCACAATATTCATCAGGAAGTCGCCTTTATGGAGTATCGATCGGGGCTCAATCGTATTGAACTCGCGTTCAACATATTTTTTTGACTCAAGACGAAGTTTATAGCTTCCTACATTTTCACTTGTGATAAACAGGACATCATTAGGGTTGTCCGTATATGAGATACCTTGCCACTTAGGTGATGAGCCCTTCGTGATGACTTTAGTTAGTGCTTCAAGCCTCACCCAACTCCAACCGCAAGGCTTTTCAAATGGAGCGTCCTCTTGTGCGATCTCAAGGAGCGGCTTTTGTTTTTTGATCTCGCCCTCAGCCACCAGCCGCGCCTTTTTCTCGGCAATCCGCTTCAGCAAATCGCTGGCTGGTTCGTCGCTGGAATTCTGCGGTACCAGTTTGCCCATCACGGCCAGTTGCAGCAGGGATTGCTTGAGGGCGTCGATGCTGGCTTCGGTGGTGAACAGGGTGTGGAAGTGTTTGGCCAGGCGCTGCCAGTTGGCTGCGAAGTCGGCGGCATCGCTGGTCTGGGTCAGGCTGTCGAGCAGCGCCTGCACCAGTCGGGCGTGGGCGCTTTCGGCGTCGGCCTGCTGTGTTTCCAGGCGGTCGCACAGGGCCATCAGCTCGTCGACTTTAGCGACGATGCGGTGTTGTTCGGCGAGGGGCGGTAACGGCACCAAAATTTTTGAGACATCGCTCAGGCGGAAACTATTTTTTATTCCTCGCTGAGGTGCTTCGTACTGCTCGTAAGCCAATGGAGATCGTAGTGCTTCGGGGAGAAAGCGACCGCGAATTGAACGGACAAAGCGAATTAGGCACACATGCTGATTTATGTACGCCTCACCAAATTCCTCCGGGATCAATCCCAGCAGACCAACCTCACCTGTGATGGAGAGCAGTAAGTCATCTGGTTCTAACTTAGTTCTGCTTCCCTCGCCATCTTTGGGTGGAGAAACGCGCTGAATGCTGCCGAGGCGTAGCGCATAGCTGCGTCGGGAAAGGTTGCCCATTCGGACAAAGATTGCACCCTCATCAGAGTAGTGTTGGGCCCAGTCACGCGAACCACTGGTGATTAACTCAGAAAGATCTCCTAAACGCCCCCATTGCCAGCTATTAGGTAAGTCGAACGGTGCTTCATCCTCATCGATCTGCGCCAGCGGCTTCTGTTTCTTAAGTTTCCCCAACCGCGCCTTTTCCTCGGCAATGCGTTTGAGGAGCTCGCTGGCCGGTTCATCGCTGGCATCCTGCGGTACTAACTTCCCGCGCACAGCCAGCTCCAGAATCAGCTCACGCAGTTTCTTTATGCCATTGGACGCACCGGCCAACAACGGCAGGTTATCGGTGAGCAACGCTGTCATGCCTGACGCTCCAGGGCTTCAGCCAACACAACCTTGAGCTGGTCACGCAGTTCGCCGATCTCGCCTTGCAGCTTGATGTAATCGCGCAGCAGTTCGTCCGGGTCGTGGCTGATCTGCTCGCCGATATGCGGGTTTTTGCAGTCCAGGTTCCAGTTGCGCGCCTGCAACTCTTCGACGCCGACCTTCCAGGAGCATTCGTTTTCCACTCGCTTGGCGAAGCCATCGGCCTCGCTGCCCCACCAGGCCTCTTCCACGGCGAACTCTTCGATACGCATCGGGCGGGTTTTGGAGTAGTTTTTTACCCCAGTCGGGTACTGGTGCTCGTAGAACCACACGTGCTTGGTCGGTGTGCCCTTGGTAAAGAACAACAGGTTGGTCTTGATGCCGGTATAGGGGTTAAACACGCCATTGGGCAGGCGAACGATGGTGTGCAGGTTGCACTCACTCAGCAGCTTTTCCTTGATACGGCTTTTGATGCCTTCGCCAAACAGGAAGCCATCAGGCAGCACCACGGCGGCGCGGCCGCCGTTTTTCAGCAGATGCATGATCAGCACCAGGAACAGGTCTGCCGTCTCGCGAGTGCGGAAGGCGACGGGGAAGTTGGTTTCAATGCCGTCTTCTTCCATGCCGCCGAACGGTGGGTTGGCGACGATGCAATGCACGCGTTCACTCGGGCCCCAGCTAATTAGCGGTTTGCTCAGGGTGTTGTCGTGGCGGATTTGGCTGGGAACCTCGATGCCATGCAGGATCATGTTGGTGGTGGCCAGCAGGTGCGGCAACGGCTTTTTCTCCACGCCGAAGATGCTGGCTTGCAGGGTACGCTCGTCTTCGGCGGTTTTTACATAACGGCTACGTTTGTGCTCGATGGCACAGGTGAGGAAGCCACCCGTGCCGCAGGCCGGATCCATGACCTTTTCATCCAGCTTGGGATCGACCATGCGCACCATGAACTCGGTCACCGGGCGCGGGGTGTAGAACTCACCGGCGTTACCGGCGTTCTGTAGGTCGCGCAGCAGTTGCTCGTAGAGGTTGCCGAACTCGTGGCGTTCCTGGGCCTTGTTAAAGTCCACACCATCCTGAATCTTGTTGATCACTTGGCGTAGAAGCTGGCCGGACTTCATGTAGTTGTAGGCATCTTCAAACACACTGCGCACCACGAAGGCGGATGGCGTGTTGCTGTACTCATGCAGGTTCTGCAGCTGCGGGAACAGGTTGTTGTCGATGAAGTCCTTCAGCACATCGCCGGTCATGCCTTCTGGGTCGGCGGCCCAGGTACGCCAGCGGCAGCTCTCGGGGATCGGTGAGCGGTAGTTGTCGTCCATCAACTCCCATTCCAGCTCACGATCATCGAATATCTTCAGGAACAGCAGCCAGACCAACTGGCCGATGCGCTGGGCGTCTCCGTCGACGCCAACGTCTTTGCGCATGATGTCCTGGATGGATTTGATGGTGGAGCTGATCGACATAACGAGTTCTCGGGAGGCGCGGCAAAGCGGGCGATTGTAAAGGGATTGGCTGCTCGTGGGTTACGCCGCTGCGCGGCTAACCCACCCTACGGGGCAATGCGGGCTAACTGGCGTAGAGTTCGTCTTCCAGTTCATGGATGGCCTTGTTGTAGCCGGCCTTGCCACCAAACGCCTTGACCAGCTCGATGGGGGCTCCGATCTGGCTGAAAGGGTCGAGCTGGAGGATTTTGATGTCCTCGATATGCTCAATGCCAGTATCGGCATACTTATCCAACAACGCCTCCAGCACCTGGCGGGCGGCACCGGAATACTTGGCAAAGTAGTTGCGCTTTTTCACCTGTTCGGCGCGCTCCTTGCGCGAAAGGGCGGGTTGGTCAAAGGCAATGTGGCAGATTAGGTCGAACGGATCGAGAGGCTTGCCCTGTTTCTTTTCCACTTCATCGGCCAGGGCTTCCCACATCACGCCTTGGGCCGCCATCTCGTCGATTATGGCCTTCTTCTGCTCGGCATCACTCCATCGTCGCAGGAAGTCGTCTAGCGAGGCGAACTGCTTTTTCACGCAGGCGCGGGTGTAGTCGTGTAGCGACTCGGTGATCAGTCTGCCATCCGGACCGTAATACTGCACACGCTCGGCGATGACGGAAATCGGGATGCTGTCGATGACGTACTTGATGCGCTTCTTGCCGTCATCGTCGCCAGTAAACTCCAGATCGTCGGCATCTGCATCGGTGCCTGCGAACATGCCGTCTTCATCGGTTAGCAATTCATCCGGTGGCACCGGAGACTCATCACCTTCCGGGGCGTAGATCACCACCGGGTCGCCGTCGAAAGCCGGGTCGGCAAACAGCTCGGTGGCTTTCTTGAAGTCCATGATGGTGAACCAGTACTTGCCGAAATCCTCGTTGATGCGGGTGCCGCGACCAATAATCTGCTTGAACTCGGTCATCGATTTGATGTGCTGGTCTAATACGATCAGCTTGCAGGTTTGAGCATCGACGCCAGTGGTCATCAGCTTGCTGGTGGTGGCGATGACCGGGTAGCGCTCCTCCGGGTTGATAAAGTTGTCCAGCTCGGCTTTGCCTTCCTGGTCATCGCCGGTGATGCGCATGATGTATTTGCGGTTCTCGGCAATGCGCTCCGGGTTGAGGTTGACCAGGGCCTGACGCATGCGCTCTGCATGGTTAATGTCGTCACAGAAGATGATGGCTTTTTGAAACGGATCAGTGGCTTTGAGATAATCCGTGACCTTCTGTGCCACCAACTGGGTACGTGCCTCGATCACCAGTGAGCGATCCATGTCCTTGAGATTGTAGATGCGGTCTTCGATGAGCTCGCCATTCTTGTCGAGCATGCCTTTGGGCGGACGCCAGCCCTGGAGGTCTTTGTCGAAGTCGATGCGTACCACTTTATAGGGCGCGAGGAAGCCGTCTTCGATACCCTGCTTGAGGGTGTAGCTGTACACCGGCTCACCGAAGTAGGTGATGCTGGACACCTCTTTGGTTTCCTTCGGTGTGGCGGTGAGGCCTACATGGGTGGCGCTGGAGAAGTAGTCGAGAATTTCGCGCCAGGCGGAATCTTCGGCGGCACTTCCACGGTGGCATTCGTCGATAACGATTAGGTCGAAGAAGTCGCGGGAGAACTGCTTGTAGACGTTCATCTCTTCTTCAGTGCCAGTGACGGCCTGATATAGCGACAGGTATATCTCATAGGAGGTGTCGATCTGGCGCTTGGCGATCTTGGTCATCGCCTGGCCGAACGGTTTGAAGTCGTTGTTCTTGGTCTGGTCGACCAGGATGTTGCGGTCGGCCAGAAAGAGGATGCGTTTCTTCTGCTTGGACTTCCACAGCCGCCAGATGATCTGGAATGCGGTATAGGTCTTGCCGGTACCGGTGGCCATCACCAGTAGAACGCGATCCTGCCCACGCGCCACGGCTTCGACAGTGCGATTGATGGCGTTCATCTGGTAGTAGCGCGGCATGCGCCCGGAGCCGTCGTCGTAGTAGGGCGCTTCGATCTTGTGCTGGGCTTGGTCGTCCAGGCCCTTCCACTGGCAGTAGCGCTGCCAGAGTTCGTCAGGACTGGGGAACTGGTCGAGGCTGAGTTCGGTTTCTAACTGGCCACCCGTGCCGCTGCGGTCATGGAAAAGAAATCCATCGCCATTGCTGGAGAACACGAACGGCACATCCAACGCCTCGGCATAACCCAGAGCCTGCTGCATGCCAGAGCCAACTGAGTGCTTGTTGTCCTTCGCCTCTATCACCGCGACGGGCAGGTTGGCTTGGTGGTAGAGGATGAAGTCCGCGCGGCGGGATTCGCCACGGCTGTGCAGTTTGCCCCGAACGATGATGCGGCCCTTGGTGAAGCTGACCTCCTCGCGAACCTTCTTGTGCATGTCCCAGCCAGCTTGCAGGATGGCTGGTGCGATGTACTTGCTGCAAATGTCCCGCTCGGAAAGCGACTTTTTATCCATAGTCCCCAGTTTCCTTCAAACCAGTATGGTCGCTACACTCCGGCACTACTGATCGTGCTCGAATGGCGTAAATGTACCTTGTTTGGCGTTGATTGGGGCTGGCGCGGCAATGAGATTTTGGCGGCTAAAGTCCGAGAGGTTGGTGATTAGCAGTTCGGCGGAGTAAATTCCGATTGTCGTGACCCATAAGAGCCAATGCTTGGCCGATTCGGGCGTGCCGTATGTTGTTCAGAAGAGCGCAGCGGACTTCCTTAATTTATTAGGAGGTCGCCGTGCCTACTCAATCGAAACCCTTATCAAATCCCGATCACTGCCTTCGAACGCAAAGGTGGTCGCTGTTATTACTGCGAATTCCCAATGTGGCGGGGTTCCATAAAGTACCTTGATCGGGTGTACGGCGTCACCCTTGGTCAGGCTAGAAAATTTCCGTGTACTGCTGAGCATCTATTGGCTAGGCATGCGGAGCAACATTGTTGCGGCTTGTTGGGAGTGTCAAGACGTACGTAGATTCGAAAGGTGAGATAACGCAGGGCGACTCACTATAGAGGCGGTGCGGACCCATCTGCAGACAGCCCTACGGCTCCCGAGTGCCATCCTTCACCCGTTCCCCCACCATCCCCTGCAGCGCCTCCTGAAAGGCCTGCAAGGCAGGGCGGTCTGGCGCATCCGCAGAAGTATCGTAATCCCGCATGAGGCCTTCGAACTCTGTCAGCACCGGGGTATTGCGATACAACTGCTCCTTGCCGACAACCTTGCTCAGGAGATTCGAACACAGATGCTTACCTTGAGGCGTGATACCAATGTAAGCAATTAATTTGACGTCATTAGTTTCCATACGAACAAACTTGACGTGCTCATTGTATTGGTGAAATCTCGGATGAAAAAAGTGCCCAGTATCTTCCGGAGCTGGGTAAGTCACATAAGGGGGACTGAACGTGGCCCAATCATCAGCTGTTTTGGCCGAATTACACGCGGTACAAGCCACCGCCAAATTCCAGAAATGAAGCGCAAACTCTGGGTAGGCATCACGAGGCAGGACATGCTCGATAGGGCTGGCATAGGCATTGCTCAGTAGCCACCTGCGGCAGTAGCAGCACTCATGTCCTTGCTGGCTAACCAAATACTTTCGCAGCGCTTGCTTGATCTTCGAACCAGTGACGTCGCCGGCGAGCTTGCCGTAGTCATTCAGCTCCTTCCATACGCCCTTATCACCAGTCAACGCTTTTTTCCTTAGAACTCTGATGACGATGAGTGCATTACGCCTGTGTTTTTTAACCGGATATGCTTGGCCCCAGAACTCCTTGGCATGCTTTCTCATCATGAGAGGCGTGGGTAGCGATGGCTCTGTCATTACTACAGCTCCTTGGCCGCTAGTTCATAAACCTCTTTGATAGCCAGCTTGGCCTGCTCGACGAGATTTATATCCTGTTGCGAGCGATATTCTTGATTGTTTCCGCTCGAATTTATGATCTCGGCTATGTCGATTAACTCTTCCAGCATCAATTGCTGCTTGTCCATATCGAGGCGCCCAGGCGCGTTGACCTCACGAATTGCCTGGGAAACCAGCGCCGCACATCTCTCATGAACCTCCCGATTATGCGGGGTGTAGACCTTAAACCCTTCAAGCAAAATGGTCTCTACGGAGTGCCTCTGTTCAGGTGGGATGGGCGTTAGGAAACCTTCTTTCGCGAGAAAGCAATGACTCATCTTGTTTCCTATATTCGTCACCACTGTAGGAGAGTGCGTAGCGATAACAAAACTGCATCCGAGTCTCTCTGATATGACTTCAAATAGCTGAGGAAGCATTTGCTGCCAATGCACATGCAGACTGATCTCAGGTTCATCCACCAAAACCACTGCGCCAGGTTTAACATTGGATATGATTTTGACAAGCATTAGCACCATGCACTGCTCGCCGGAGCTCAAATTTTTAAAGCGAACTATTCTGTTACTATTATCGCGCATCAATGCAGGCTCAAAATCCTGCAGAGAGCCAGCACTCTTGATAATCTCTCTATTGTTTCGTGATAGCTCAATAATTAACTGGGAATTATCGCCCGATCGTAGCATTTCATCCGTTGCATCCTCACGAACAATATACAGTCGATGTTTTAAATGAATAAGATCCAAGGCCGCTGTAAAAACACCCCAAAGATCGATCCTGTGGATTATTTTCACCAGCGACCTTAACAAGTTGCGTGCAATAACTTTGTCCGATCTGCCACTCCCTCTACTCTCCCCGCAGTATATAAACAGTGGGTGCTTCGAAGTGAAACGATCCGTCGCGCCTGATGAAACGCCTAGCATTGGGACACCCAGTTCAGCAAAACTTTCAATCAGATTAGACAGAAGCAGGCTTTTTCCTGCTCCGTTGTTACCGATTATATAAGTCAATACAGGTTTATTTGGATTTTCAATAAATAGCTCCATCACTGGCTCAATACTGAGAAGGTAATAGTTTTTTGTAGGCTCAGCTAAATGATGGGTGATGGAGATGGCTCGTTTATAAAACTCTTCTGAGCTCACTACCTTGCAAATTGCTGGTATATCTTTGTATCTGATATCAGGCGTTTTCTTTGACTTGTCCTCCAAGCTCCGCGTAAAAAAATTCTTAAGCGGGCCATTCATGACTTTTGGGTAACGTCCTGGCCTAAACCTTACTTCGGACGACCAGAGATCCACCAATGCGGCAGCGAACCAGGCGGTGTCCTCGGTAGTTATACCATTTTCAGAATCCGGCATATGGCTAATGTTCACGCATAATGTACTATGACGTATATTCTTGGACTTATTCAATAGCCATGCACTGAGGCGCTTGGGTTTTCCGTTCTGATCAAGGCTGGTGAAGTCTATAATTGCTTCGAGTAAGTCTCCATCGTATAGCGCCTCCTTTATTTCCTTTCGGGTAGTGGTGCTGGAACCTTTATCAGTTTTATCTACGATCACCAATAGTTTATTTGGAAGTGCATCGGCGGCGAGGATCTCTTCCAGCAAACGCATTGATGTCGTTCCAGCGGAGAATCTTGGAAGAATATCCAAAACCCCGAATAAGGTCGAGTCAGGGAGTCGCAGGCCTGTTTCTATAGCAGCAGGTTCAATGTCATGCATAGCAAGCCTTAAAAAAACCAAGTCTTGATACGGCGTAGTATTCTTCGAGTAGAAGTAGTGTTGAGGGTCCACGGCTGAGAACTGTTCGTGTAAAAAAGACTCTCCAGAGTAAAGGTAATAATCAATGTTGCCCATCTCTCGCTTCAGTCCGCTTACCAATGCGGCGACAGCGCTTAAATGCTGTCGATCAACTTTTATGTATGAGGAGGCAATGATATAAAATATATGATCGTACAAAAATGTATTTGTTTCAAATCCTGCTGAGGCACACGCTTTATTTATAACGCGCTCTACGAACTTGTACTTATGGAACTCCGAAAGGTTGGCCGAAGAATGATCAAGCTGCCTGGAGTAGTAGTTGATCAAAACCTTGGCTTTCGCAAAAATATCCTGCTCTTCATCGTAGGAATAGTACTCGATCCATTCCTCACGCCATCTATTACTGTCCCAGCTTATGCAATGCGCTGCAATGAAGTATAATGCCGCATGGAAGGTGTCATATTTATCCATTTTTCCGTAATTTAGCGACATCATTTCCAGTTCGTGCACAACTCTCGCAGCAATAACGTCCCTTTCGTCCAGCATGTCTACTCCTATCTAATTTATCTGCGAAAACCTGTATAAGCATAATTTGTGCGACCCGCGCGCCAGACCTGCTCAGTGGAAGGGATACCTCTAGTCTGCGATATTTAGCCCTCAGGTCTAGGGAGGGGCATTCATTTAAAGTTTATAAATTCTAATTGAGCTTTTTCGCTAAGTCTTCCGTTTTTGGATGGTAGTAGCGCATGAGCATGCGCGTGTCTTGATGGCCGGTGATTTTGGTTAACTCGTGTAGAGGGAAAATTTCAGCCAGGCGTGATGTGGCCTCATGGCGTAGGTCATGGAAACGCAAATCCATCAAGAATGGATCGGAGTTAACGCGCTTGTGGATCATGTCTTGGGAGAACTTCTTCTTGAGGTGAAGGGACAGACCTTCTCTGTAGGCGTTGCGCGCATCGGTGATAGCGTTCGCGAATGCTTTGGTGATTGTGTCAGGCCTACTCCTAAAGCAGCGACCATCTTCTCGCTCAGCCAAGTTATTCAATATCTCCACTGCTTTGGTGGAGAGGGGAACGCCGCGGGGAGAGCCGTTCTTCGTCATAGGCAGCAGAGCAACTCTCTTATCTAGATTGACGTTGGCGCTCTGTAAACCGGTTATTTCACTGCGGCGCATTGCGGTTTCCACTGCGAAGGTCATGATTTGTGGTAGCTCGGTTGAGCGAGAATAACGACAGATCATTTCCAGTTCGTCGAGGTGATCGCACACCAGCTTCCCGTCTTTGAGCGTCCACACATCTGCGCTGAGGATTCGCCGCTCGCGGGCGTCATCGACGCTTGGCTGACGGATCAGTTCGACCGGGTTAGTCAGGGATTCCATGCGCCACTCTTTGCGAGCGATGGTGAACACGTGAGAGATCAAGGCAAGTTCGCGGCGCACTGTGGATGCGGCCAGGCCTTCGTCAAGGCGTATATCGCGGTAGCTCGCCATGTCGGAACCGCGAATGCTGGCAAGTGATCGAAGGGCCAGTGGGTGACGTTGCATAGCCTGGATGCGCGACAGTTCGGAAGCACTACTGCGCTTTTTGCTCGTCACCTCCTTGGCGTACAACTCCAGAGCGCTTGCGAAGGAGGTTGCTTCCGCTTCGTTGCGGCTGACGAAGACGCCGGCATCCATTTCCCGTTCTATCATGGTCGCCCAAGTTTTTGCTTCGAGCTGGGTATTGAATGTACGTGTCTGTTGGGGCCACCCTTTACGTCTGATTTGAGCGTGCCATTGGTGGGGGCCTTTCTTCCTGAACGTCGCCATCGCTTTTCGCACTGTGCCAAAAATGTGCCATTAACTTTACAGGAACACCCATGGAAGCCGCAAAGCCTATGCTTATCCGCGAAACCTTCCCCGTCGGCCCTTTGCAGTGCAACTGCACGATCATCGGCGACCCGATCACGAAAAAAGCCATCGTGGTCGACCCGGGCGGCAATCACGAACTGATCCTCGCGCGGCTCGAT
>LNAP01003325.1_pt1 | contig 15424 bp, 15 predicted proteins | sample 602601 | NCBI WGS metagenome assembly LNAP01 (sample SAMN02440304, study PRJNA202911) | soil metagenome | biome: Subtropical and temperate rainforests or woodlands; isolation source: soil samples (1 kg each in a 20% v/v slurry with milli Q water) were... ...
ATGGCCAACGAAGTGGCGGTCGACCCCACCTCGGGCGTGCTGATCCCGCTGCACAATGCCTTGATGCGCAACCTCGGCGTGACCTTCACCGAAGTGGCGCTGCTCGACGACCTGGCCACAGATTGCGCCGAAGACGGCCAGTGGCAGTTCCTCTACACCGCCGCGCCGTTGAAGATTGTCGGCGGGACCGGTGCGCCAGTGAATCCGATTGTGATCAAGTAGTCAGGTCCTGCTTCAGCTCGTTGATCAGCAGGGTCGCTGCCGGAGACAGGTCGGCGCCGGCCCGGCTGATCACACCATAAGGCTCGATCAGCGCGCGCATGGACACCGGCAATTTCACCAGCAAATCGTGTTGCTCGCAGAATTGCGCGACTTCCACCGGGATCACCGCCAGCAAGGTCGGGTCCTGCTGCACCAACAGAATGGTGGCGAAGGTCGATGAGGTTTCCAGCGGATAACGCGGAATCTCCAGCCCCGCCTCATTTAACTCACGCTCCAGGGCCTGGCGCATCGGCATGTCCTTGGGGTAGACCACCCAGCGGTAATCGCTCAGTTGCGACAACTGCAACGACTCGGCACGGGCCAACGGATGGTCTTTGCTGGCGACCACCGCCAAGGGCTCTTCGCTGAGTTCGATGCAGTCATAAGCGTCCGAGCGCTGGCCGACGCTGGTGCGACAGATCGCCAGGTCCAGCCGCCCTTGATCCAGCAAACCGAGCAAGGTGGCGCTGGTGTTTTCCACCAGTTCCACGGACAACTCCGGCTGCTTGAGCCTTAATTCGCTCAGGGCCCGGGTCAGCAACGGCACCGCGCCCATGATCACGCCTACCGACAACCGCCCGCCCTGGCCCTGCATGATGCTGAGCATTTCCTCGCGCAAATGTTCGACGTCGCTGTAGATCAGCCGTGCATACCGAATCATGCAACGGCCCATTTCATTAGCAACCAGGCCCTTGGGCTGACGTTCGAACAGCGGCATCCCAAGCAACGACTCGACTTCGTGCAAGGCCTTGGTGGCGCCGGACTGGGAAATCGAAATGTGCTCGGCGGCCTTGTGCAACGAGCCACGATCGTCCAGCGCGATCAGCAACCGCAGTTGTTTGAGTCGAAGCCGCGAAGCGATGCTGCCAAGTGAAGGAACCATATCGGTGTGTGCTCGATTCAATGGACAAATCCGTCAGGCCCACGCCGCCATTTGCCGGCGTGGGCAAAGTGGTTAGCTCAGGGGCGCCCTGCTCCACTGGCCATCGACCAGTCGATTGAGGCTCAGCGGGTTAGCGTTTTGCAGCGCCTGGGGCAGGTACTCATCAGGATAGTTCTGGTAGCAGACCGGCCGCAGGAAGCGATCAATGGCCAAGGTGCCGACTGAGGTGCCGCGGGCATCCGAAGTGGCTGGATAGGGTCCGCCATGCACCATCGCATCACTGACCTCGACGCCGGTCGGGTAGCCGTTGAGCAGCAAGCGTCCGACCTTGTCTTCGAGTAGCGGCAACAGCTCGCCGAAGCGATCCAGGTCCGCCGGATCGGCAATCAGCGTGGCGGTCAGTTGACCGTGCAAACTGCCGAGCACGGCGCGCAGTTGGTGCCGGTCTGCGACCTCCACCACCACCGTGGCCGGGCCGAAGATCTCTTCCTGCAACAACGGATCGCCGTCGAGCAACAACTGTACGTCGGCCTTGAACAGCTGCGGTTGCGCCTTGGATTTGCCCTGCGGCTGACCGGCGAGGTGATCGACCCGTTCGTGGGCCACGATGTGTTGAAGACCTGCGCGATAGCTGTTCAGGGCGCCAGCGTTGAGCATGGTCTGGGCCGGTTGGCTGCCCATGTTTTGCGCGAATACGTCCAGGAACTCGCTGAACTGCGGCGAGTGCAGGCCGATGATCAGTCCGGGGCTGGTGCAGAACTGGCCGCAGCCGAGGTTGATCGACGCGGTCAGTTCCTCGGCGACTTGGCTGCCACGGGTGTTCAGCGCCTCAGGCAGCAGGATCACCGGGTTGATGCTCGACATCTCGGCGAACACCGGGATCGGTTGCGGGCGCGCGGCGGCCAGGTCGGACAAGGCTCGACCGCCCTTCAATGAACCGGTGAAACCGACGGCCTTGATGCCATCGGCCTTGACCAACCCCTGGCCGACACCCGCGCCGTAAATCATGTTGAACACGCCCGAAGGCATGCCGGTGCGCTGTGCCGCGCGCACGATGGCGCTGGCCACGCGATCCGCGGTCGCCATGTGCCCGCTGTGGGCCTTGAACACCACCGGGCAACCGGCGGCCAGCGCAGAAGCGGTATCGCCACCGGCAGTGGAAAACGCCAGTGGGAAATTGCTCGCTCCAAACACGGCGACCGGGCCGACGCCGATGCGGTACTGACGGATGTCCTGGCGCGGCAACGGTGTGCGTTCGGGTTGAGCCTGATCGATCCGCGCACCGAGAAAATCACCCCGGAGCAACACCTGCGCAAACAAGCGTAACTGGCCCGTGGTGCGATTGCGCTCACCGCGAATCCGCCCTTCGGGCAAGGCGGTTTCCTGGCACACCAAGGCGATAAAATCGTCACCCAGCGCATCGATTTCATCAGCTATTGCGCCAAGAAACTCCGCACGTCGTAACGGCAACAGCTGACGAAACGGGGCAAAAGCTCGCGAGGCGGCCGTCACTGCCAGCGCGACTTCCTGATCATTGGCCTGATGAAAAACATAGGGCAGTGCTTGCCCGGTGCTGGCGTCGAAACTCTGCAACGTTTCGCCGCCCAGAGCGCTGCGCTGCCCGTCGATAAACTGCTGGCCCAAAATAGCGGACATCAAAAACTCCCTCGCCGGCGTTCGGCAGGCGATCATTCGAATTGAAGGGGTACGCCTATGGCGCACGCTTCACTCTATTGGCCGGGCTGATGGGCAACAAATGACAACAACGGGCCAGGGGATGAGTATTCGTCATCCCCCGCCCGTCATCGGTGGCACCAGGTGTCAGTGAATCGCGACCGGGTTGATGTTGACCTGGGTCGAGCCCTTGTACAGCGGCTGTCCGAGGACGAACATGAACTCCCAGGCCTTGTCCTTCACCAGCGCGCGGCTGTCGATCAATTCAAGGTTGTAGATGCCGTTCTTGGCCAGCATGAACTGGTTGACCGGGAACTCCTGGCCGTCTTTCGCCGGGTAGATCTCCGAGGCCCAGGTGTCGCCGCCGAACGCGACGATCTGCTTGTCCGCCAACCATTTGGCCGCCGCCATGCCGATGCCCGGCTCCACGGCGAGGAATTTCTCGTTGTCCTTGCCCAGCAGTTCCAGCCAACCGGTGTTGAACAGCACCACGTCGCCCTTCTGAATGCTGATGCCTTGCAGGTCCAGTGCCTTCTGGATGTCGGCAACGCTGAACTCGGTTTTCTCCGGCACGATGGCGCTGCCGTACACGGCGGTCATGTCCAGCACCACGCCACGGGTGACGATGGGCGGGACTTTTTCGATGCCGAGTTTTTTCACGCCTTCGACGGTGACGAAGTCCGCCGCACGGTTGCCGTTGTAGTAGACATTGTCGATGCCGATATGGCCGATGCCGTTGAGTTGGGTGCCGACACCGGTCCAGCCGACCACCAGTTCATCGTTAAAGGTGAACTTGTTAGGCCCCATGGTGGTGCCACCCGCCTCGCCCGGCTGGATGTTGGTCAGGTGAAAACTGCGGTGACGGAAGGCTGGCAGAGTCTTGTCGATGGGCACGGCCAGCGGATAGGTTTTGCCGCTCTTGATCAATTTGGAGGCGTTGATCACCGACTCGGCGTTTAACAGATTCAGCGCGCCGATTTCATCGTTGGCGCCGTATTTCGAGGGATACCATTTTTCGCTATCCGCCGCATGGGCGGCATGGAAGGTGAACAACAGGGCAAACGGCAGTACCAATCGGGTCAGCATGAGCGGGTCCTTGTGAGGTTGCAGTGGACCCAAGGTACGCAGCCCGTCTGTGGGGAAACAGACAGGGATGGGCAATACAATTGTTCTGGATTATCACGAGTGACATCAGTGGGGGTGAGCCTGCTCGCGACAGCGGCGGGTCAGCCAGCATCGACGTCGGCTGACAGACCGCTGTCGCGAGCAGGTCCACTCCTACAGGGAATGTTGTAAGCCGGAGGGCCATTAGGGGGCTGGCAGCCATTTCGTATGCAACTAACTGTCAATTAGCTGAACCAGTTCTAACTTCAATATCAAGTTTCGATGTTTTCCCCATTCATCTTGGTATTTGGCGGGTATTGGCGGTTGACTTCACCCACCTCCCTGAGTAAATTGCCCGGGCCTTCGACGAAGGCCTTTTTTCAACTCACAAAAGAATCCAATGGACACAGTATCTAGTCGCTGTCGGGTCGCTGCGAATTCGCGGAACCTGGCACATAACCCAGTAAATGACGGGACTCGACTTTTCGGTCGGGTGAGCTGCGCTAGAGCTTGATGCTCCACCGTAACTTGCCTCACCGGCGTCCGTCCGGTCCAGAGGCATGTTATGAACTTCAAAACCACCGTAATGCCGGGCGTGCGCGCCTTTGCATCGACCATGCGGGTCAAGCTGTGCCGTGAGCGTCTGTTGACGACTCGGGTCAGCGCCCCGTTTTCCAGCCCTTCCGCCCCTGCCAAGGCACACCCTCGTGCCAACTGGCGCGTCTGCCCGATGACGGGTCGGCTTCAGCAACGCTGGAGCTTCGACGACAGCCAGGAACCACCGAGTCGGCGCATCGCGCGGATGCTCGGCCTTACCCTCGAGCCCCGCGCATTCAGTTGACCTGAAGACACTTTAAAGTTCTTCCCCCAGCGTTTTCCTTGATAGGGAATTCGGCAACTTCTTATTGCCTGTTAAAACACAACGTTATCGGAGTTAGTTATGGACGAAGCCAGTAGACGGTTCGCTGCGCATCAACTTTTCATTGATACGCAGCGAACGTTAAAACACAAGAAAACAACACTTTCGAAATTGATCGCCTGTTTGCGACTCGACATACACTCGCTCGCCTATGAATAGTTGAGCGAGCCGTGTGTCGTGCCGCAAGACGGCGGCAGGAGCACACACAATGACGACTGTAAAAACGCCGAATACTCGCGCCAAAGGCGCCAGCAGCGATAACGCCAAACTGTCGATGCGCGCCGCCCGGGAAGCGCAAAACGGCCTGGCCGTGACCCTCGCCAATCTCAACGCCACCCCTGACGGTTTGACTGAACTCGAGGCCGAAGGCCGGCTGGCCCGCGCAGGCTATAACGAGGTCGCCCACGACAAGCCGCCTCACGCCATCGTCCAACTGCTCAAGGCCCTGAACAATCCCTTCATCTATGTCCTGCTGACCCTGGCAGGCATCAGTTTCTTCACCGATTACTGGCTGCCGATCAGCCAGGGCGAAGGCGACGAAGCGGACCTGACCAAAGTCATCATTATCATGACCATGGTTGCCCTGAGCAGCCTGCTGCGGTTCTGGCAGGAATACCGCTCGGCCAAATCCGCCGAAGCCCTCAAAGCCATGGTGCGCACCACCGCAACCGTGCTGCGACGCGGACAAAACGGCAACACCCCGGTGCTGCGCGAAGTGCCGATGCGCGAACTGGTGGCCGGCGACATCGTTCAGCTCAGCGCCGGGGACATGATCCCGGCGGACATCCGCCTGATCGAATCCCGCGACCTGTTCATCAGCCAGGCGGTGCTGACCGGTGAAGCCTTGCCTGTCGAGAAGTACGACACCCTGGGCGACGTCGCACAGAAGTCGGCGACCCGCAGCGCTGCCGATCAATCCAACCTGCTGGACCTGCCGAACATTTGCTTCATGGGCACCAACGTGGTCAGCGGCACGGCCAAAGCGGTGGTGGTCGCAACCGGCCCGCGTACCTACTTCGGCTCGCTGGCCAAAGCGATTGTCGGTTCGCGGGTGCAAACGGCCTTCGACCGCGGGGTGAACAGCGTCAGTTGGTTGTTGATCCGCTTCATGCTGGTCATGGTGCCGATCGTGTTCCTGCTCAACGGCTTCTCCAAGGGCGACTGGAGTGACGCGTTCCTGTTTGCGCTGGCAGTCGCGGTCGGCCTGACCCCGGAAATGCTGCCGATGATTGTCAGCGCCAACCTGGCCAAAGGCGCGATGGCCATGGCCAAGCGCAAAGTGGTGGTCAAGCGCCTCAATGCGATCCAGAACTTCGGTTCGATGGACGTGCTGTGCACCGACAAGACCGGCACCCTGACCCAGGACAAGATCATCCTTGAGCACCACGTCGACAGCAACGGCCGGCGCGACGACACGCTCCTCGAACTGGCGTGGCTCAACAGCCATCACCAGAGCGGTCTGAAAAACCTGATGGACCAGGCGGTGGTGCAGTTCGCCAACGCCAATCCAAAATTCAGGGTGCCGTTTGCCTACAGCAAGGTCGATGAGTTGCCGTTCGACTTCGTCCGTCGGCGCCTGTCGATCATCGTCAAGGACAGCCGCGACGATCACCTGATGGTGTGCAAAGGCGCGGTCGAGGAAATGCTGAGCATCACCAGCCACATTCACGAAAACGGCACGGTCGTGGCACTCGATGCACAGCGCCGCAAAGACCTGCTGGCCCTGGCCAACGAGTACAACGAGGACGGTTTCCGGGTGCTGCTGGTCGCCACCCGCGAGATCCCGAAAGCGCAAAGCAAAAACCAGTACAACACCGCGGATGAGCGCGAGCTGGTGGTTCGCGGCTTCCTGACCTTTCTCGATCCACCGAAGGAAACCGCGGGCCCGGCGATTGCCGCGCTGCGCGACATGGGCGTGACCGTCAAGGTGCTGACCGGCGACAACGCCGTGGTGACTTGCAAGATCTGCCGCGAAGTCGGGCTGGAACCCGGTACGCCGCTGCTCGGGCCAGACATCGAGAGCATGGACGACACCACCCTCAAGCTGCGGGTCGAAGAACGCACGGTGTTCGCCAAGCTGACGCCGCTGCAAAAGTCCCGGGTGCTCAAGGCGTTGCAGGCCAACGGTCACACCGTGGGTTTCCTCGGCGACGGCATCAACGACGCCCCTGCCCTGCGCGATGCCGATGTCGGCATTTCGGTGGACAGCGGCACCGACATCGCCAAGGAATCGGCCGACATCATTCTGCTGGAGAAGAGCCTGATGGTGCTGGAGGAAGGCGTGCTCAAGGGCCGCGAGACCTTCGGCAATATCATGAAGTACCTGAACATGACCGCCAGCTCCAACTTCGGCAACGTGTTCTCGGTGCTGGTGGCCAGTGCGTTCATTCCGTTCCTGCCGATGCTGTCGATCCATCTGCTGCTGCAAAACCTCATGTACGACATCTCTCAGTTGTCGCTGCCGTGGGACAAGATGGACAAGGAGTTCCTGCGCAAACCACGCAAGTGGGACGCGAAAAACATTGGCCGTTTCATGCTGTGGATCGGGCCGACCTCATCGGTCTTCGACATCACCACTTTCGCCCTGATGTGGTACGTGTTCGCCGCCAACAGCGTGGAAATGCAGGGCCTGTTCCAGTCCGGCTGGTTCATCGAGGGGCTGCTGTCGCAGACGCTGGTGGTGCATATGTTGCGCACGCAGAAGATTCCGTTCTTCCAGAGCACGGCGGCGTTGCCGGTGATCCTGATGACCGGGTTGGTGATGGCGCTGGGTATCTACATTCCGTTCTCGCCACTGGGTACTTTGGTCGGCCTGCAACCGCTGCCGTGGGCGTACTTCCCTTGGCTGGTGGGCACCCTGCTCAGCTACTGCGTGTTCGCGCAGATCATGAAGACGATCTACATCCGCCGCTTCAAGCAGTGGTTCTGATGGCCTGAGCCCCCGGAGTACGGGGGCAAACCCAAATCACCTGAACACCACAATCCCCTGTAGGAGCGAGTCTGCTCGCGAGGCGGTGGATCACTCAACATTGATGTTGGCTGACAGTCCGCTATCGCGAGCAGGCTCACTCCTACAGGGGAATGCGCTTAACCCTATCGAAAAGGGAGAGTCCTGATGTCGGGAACGACTCTACTGATCAACCTCGCAGGCTCCATCGCACTCTTGCTGTGGGGCACTCACATGATTTCTTCGGCGTTGTTGCGCGGCTTCGGCACGCCGCTGCGCCAGTGGCTGGGCCACAACTTGAACAACCGCTGGATGGCGCTGCTGTCGGGTATCGGCATCACCGGCATCCTGCAAAGCAGCACCGCCGTCAGCCTGATGGCGACGTCGTTCACGGCCGCCGGGACCCTGGGGCTGGCGCCGGCGCTGGCGGTAATGCTCGGCGCCAATATCGGTTCGACCCTGGTGGTGCAACTGCTCAGCGTCGACGTTTCAATCCTCACCCCCATCGTGTTGCTCGCGGGTTTGATGGTGTTCCGGCTGCGCGATGATTCACGCTACGAAAGCGTCGGCTGTGCGCTGATCGGCCTGGGGCTGATGTTGTTGGCCCTGCGCATGCTCGGCTCAACCCTGGCGGACGTCGAAGGCACGCCGGTCTTCCAGCTGATCATGCAGAGCCTGGACGGCGATCTGCTGATTGCGTTGCTGGTGGCGCTGATCCTCACCTGGCTGTGCCATTCCAGCGTGGCGGTGGTGTTGCTGATCGTCTCGCTGGCCGCCACCGGCCTGCTGTCGGGAACCACCCTCGTCGCGCTGGTGCTCGGGGTGAACATTGGCGGTGCGCTGCCTTCGGTGATCAATGCCGGTTCGAGCGTCGGCCGGCGCTTGCCGCTGGGCAATCTGCTGGTGCGTGCGGTCGGTGCCTTGGTGGTGTTGCCGTTTGCCGGGCTGCTGGCCGAGCTGAAGCTAGAGCCGTCGGTGCTGGTGGTGTCGCTGCACAGCGGTTTCAATCTGCTGCTGGCGCTGGTGTTCATCGGCCTGACCGATGTGCTCGCCAAAGGGCTGACCCATCTGCTGCCGGCCCCCGAGCGGGATGTCGACCCGGGCATGCCGCACTACCTCGACGAAGCGGGTCTGGAAGTGGCCAACATCGGCCTGTCCAACGCCGCCCGGGAAGCGTTGCGCATGGCCGACATGCTCTCGGCAATGCTCGGCCGCCTGGTGCAGCTGTTCCACACCTCGGTGCCCGCCTGTGCCGATGAAGTGCGACGCGTCGATCAGTCTCTGGACCTGCTGGGCGCGGCCATTCGGGCTTACCTGGCGGACATCGGCAAGGAAGGCATCAGTGACAGCGATGCCGATCGTTCCCAGGAAATCCTGCTGTTCGTGATCAACCTCGAACATGCCGCAGACATTCTTTCCAGCAGCCTGACGCAGTTGGCCATGCGCCGCTTGCGCCGTGGCGAACAGTTCTCGGCGTTCGAGCTGGGCAACATCGCGCCGCTGCACGACGCACTGCTGGAAAGCCTGAGCCTGGCGATCACCGTGTTTCTGCGTGAAGACATTCCCACCGCGCACCACTTGATCCATCGCAAGGAGACGGTCAGAAGGCTCGAAGCGCACGCCAGCCGCGAGCACTTTCGCAAGTTGCAGGAAGACAAGAACACCTGGGCGGAGTCCGGCGACATCTTCCAGCGGGTCCTGCGCGATTACCGCCGCGTGCATCACCACATCGCCGCCCTGGGCTATCCGCTGCTGGAGCGTGCCGGCGAGCAACCGGTCGAGAGCACCGACCTGACCAAGGAGAATTCCTCATGCGCCTCTTGATCTGCGCGGGCCGCTATTACGCCGACAGCCGTCTGTGCCGACGGGTCCTCGACGCCTTCCAGCGCCTGCACCCCGTGCGTGTGCTGATCCATGGTGGCAATCAATACCTGGGCGGTGACATCGAAGAGTGGGCCCGGGAACACGGCGCCGACATCGTGCGCTACCCGCCCAACTGGCAGCGCCACGGCAAGTTGGCTGAACGCCTGCGCAACCACTTCATGTTGCTCGACAGCCGACCTGACGTGGTGATCGCCCTGCCCGGCGGCGAAGACACCGAAGAGTTGGTCGCCCGGGCCCGGACGGCCGGCTTGCAAACCCTATCGGTAGAGGATCGGGGGCTGACCGCCGCCGCCATCAAATAACGTCGAGATAAACTTCATGCAAAACCCCACTCGTCTATTCGCGTCCTTCGTGCGCAGCCTGCCAGCCGCTCAAGGCCGGCGCCTGCGCCGCAATCTGTTGTTCGTCAGCCTCACTCTGAGCCTGATTGCGGTGCTCAGCATCATCTCCAAAGCCAACGCTGCCGGCGGTGCATATACGGTGGATGACGCCGGAATCAATGCGCCCGGCGAATGCAACATCGACGCCTGGTATCAAAACGGTCGGCACGGCTCATCCAGCAGCGTGGTGTCACAGGACTGCACGCTCAAAGGCCTGCCCAACGTGCAACTCGGTGCCGCCGTGCAGCACGACCGCGACGACGGGGACTCGGAAACCCGGTTGAGCCCGCAATTCAAGGCGCAAATTTTCTCCCGGGAAGACCTTGGCCTTGAGTTGGCGCTGGCGGGGTCGACTCACTTTGCCTTCAATCGGGCCCACGCCTTCGATGGCGTCGACCTGAACCTGCCCTTCACCTACCAACCTTTCGAAACCCTGCGCCTGAACCTCAATGCCGGCTGGACCCATGCCTATGACGATGGCGAGCAAAACCATCGCTGGACCTGGGGCACCGGCGTCGAATACGACCTGGCCCGTTCCCTGACGCTGATTGCTGAACGCTACGGCCAGCAAGGCGGCGAACAGGCATGGCAGGCCGGGCCAAGGTTGCATGTCGGTGAGCGCATCGACGTCGATCTGGTGGTGGGCCGCAACCTGACGGGGGAACGGGATCAGTGGCTGACCACCGGGGCAACGCTGCGGTTTTGAACGATTAGGTGCGGATAACGCATCCACAGGGAACTCCTGACGTTCGCCAGGCATCCTAAATGATGAAGTACTCCTTTTTTTGCTTCACGCTTCAGAGGACATTGCTATGCGCCGTCTGATTATCATCTCCTCATTCATGTTGTGTTTGCCCTTCGGTTCGGCCTTCGCCAAAGTGGACGCCGGCGATGTCGCCACCTCTGCGGGGGTTTCCGCATCACTGTACTCGACGTTCAAGGACCACAAACTGGCGATTCCTGCCCGTGATGACGCCTCCAGCTTCGTTGCCAGTGGCGGTACGATTCGCGGTGTGTACCTGGAGTCGGTGTTGAATCAGATTCGCCAGGAAAATCCCGGACTCAAAGCCAGCGACGAAGAGCTGGCCAGAGCCATCCTCATCCACGAAGGCGTTGCTGCTGGCCAATGAAGGTTGAAAAGGTAACGGTGGGGCTCGCGACAGCCGGATAGTCTCCAGCCCTGCCCCTTTGCTTCACCCCGCGGACAAGCGCGCCCACCCGGCCACCAGCTGCGCGCTGATGCTGACGCCGCCACACACCACAATCACCACGTCATGGGCTTCGGCGATCGCCGGATGGTCAAGATAGGCCACCGCCAATGAAACGCCGCACGCCGGTTCGACCAACTGGCGCAGGTCGTTGGCGTAACGCACCACGCCCATGATTGCCTCGTCATCACTGAGCACCACGCATTCGTGAGGAAAGTCGAGGATGTGCTGCACCGGCCACGCGGCCACTTTCGCAGCGCCCAGCGATGTCGCGACGGTGTCGATACGCGGCAGCCTGACAGGATGTCCGGCCTCGATGGCGGCGGCAAAGGAGGCCGCGCCTCGGGTTTCGCAGGTGATGATCCGGCAGTCCATGCGATGGTGCCGGATCAAACCTGTCAGCAACCCCGCCAGTAATCCACCGCCCCCTACCGACGTCACCAGCGCATCGACTTGAGGGCAATCCTCGAGGACTTCATCAATCAGGGTGCTGTGCCCTTCCCACAGCACGGGATGATCGAAGGCGGGCACGTACTCGGTATCCGCATCCTGTGAAAGCGCTTTGGCCCGTTGGTTGGCCTCGTCCCAGACCTTACCGTGAACGATGACCTCGGCGCCGGTTTTCCTGATCCTGGCACGGGTGGTTTCCGGGGTGGTGTGCGGCACAATAATGCAGGCTTTCAGCCCGAGGGCAGCGGCGGCCATGGCGGTGGCAAAACCGGCGTTGCCGCCGGAAGGACAGACGACTTTGCTTTTGCCTTGGTCCTTTGCCTGACTGCACAGAAGGCCCATGCCGCGTAATTTGAACGAGCCGCTGGGTTGCAGGTTTTCCAGCTTGAGCCAGATGCGCCGGGTCGGCGTTGACAAGCCAGGGTGCAGAATCAAAGGCGTTCTGATGTGAAGCATTGTGTGCTCCCTTGGCAGCACCGGCCTGTCGAGGTTTCGGCGAGCCGGTGATGAACGATCCTTCTCCAAGCTTAGTTCACCCTGCCCCAGGGCTATCGGTTTACCGGTAGCGCGGTGCCGCCGATGAGTGGCCGAACGAGCCTGACAGCACTTGGCGCCGGGCTTCGTAAGCGTCCCATTTATCAGCCTCGTGCAGGCCCGGGATGGTCACCACTTCACCCTTCGCCAGGCCGACCAGCGCCGCATCGACCATGTCCTCGGCGGACATCACGATCTCTTGTGGCAGGTTTTCCACCGGGTTGCCGGCCTCGCTCCAGAAATCGGTGGCAGTTGCGCCGGGCAACACCGCCTGAACGCGTATGCCCTTGTCGGCCAGTTCGTGGTGCATCGATTGGCTCAAGCCCAGCACGAAAGCCTTGGTCCCGCCGTAAACGCCGTTGAGGATTTCTGGAGCGATTGCGACGATGGAGGAAATGTTGATCACGGTGCCGGTGCCCCGTGCGACGAAGCCGGGCACCACGGCATAGGACAGACGCATCAGCGCGGTGACATTGAGGCTGATCATGGCGTCCATGTCGTCCACCGGGCTGCCGAGCAACGGCATCACGCCACCAACACCGGCATTGTTGACCAGCAAGGTGATGCTCGCGTCGTTGCGCAGAATGCTTTCAACCCGCAGCAGACCGGCCTTGTCTTTGAGGTCGGCAGCAACCACTTCCACGGCGCGGCCGGTTTCGTTGCTCAGATGATTGGCCAAAGCGTTGAGTTTGCCCTGGCTGCGGGCGACCAGAATCAGGTCGTAACCCTGCCGGGCGAGACGGTCGGCGTAGACCGCGCCAATGCCCGAAGAAGCGCCAGTGATCAGTGCAGTGCCTTTGGATGAAAGAGCCATGTTCAATTTCCTTCACAGTGAGGCGATAAGGTCGCCGGGTGTGAACTGTTATAAATTGACTGACGCTCGTCTCAAATGACGTTTAAAGTACGTTTTTCGGACATTGGCTTTTGAGGGCACCATCATGACTTCCGTGGCGTTCGTGGTTTTCGAGGGGTTCCAGTCCATGGCGTTGGCGGCGATGCCGGTGTTCGAATACGCCAACTTCAGCGCTGGCGAAGCGCTTTACGAGGTCAGCGTGATCTCTGAGGAGGGTCGCTCCCTGCGGGCTTCAGGCGGTTTGAGCGTCGGCACCCAGGCGTTTGATGAGCGGGTGTTCGACACGGTCATCGTGGTCGGCGGCGATTCGATTCTCGAGCAGGCGCCCGAGGGTGTGTTGGCGTACCTGCGCGACAGCGTGAAAACCGCCCGGCGCACGGCGTCGATCTGCTCGGGGGCATTCGTGCTGGCCCAGGCCGGCCTGCTCGACGGACGGCGGGCCACCACGCATTGGGCCTATGCGCGGGACCTGCAAGCGCGGTTTCCCTCGATCAAAGTGGAAGATGATCGTATTTACGTGGTCGACGGTTCCATCTGGACCTCCGCCGGCATGACCGCGGGCATCGACCTGGCGCTGGCGATGGTTGAAAAGGATCATGGCGCCGACCTGGCCCGTTCGGTGGCGCAGAAACTGGTGATGTATCAGCGCCGCGCGGGTGGTCAGTCGCAGCATTCGGCCTTGCTGGAACTGGAGCCCAAATCCGACCGCATTCAGACCGTCCTCGGCTACGCCCGGGAACACCTGACATCGGCGTTATCGGTGGAGCAACTGGCGGAAGTGGCACGCCTCAGCCCACGGCAATTCAGCCGCACCTTCCGCGCCGAGACCGGGCAGTCCCCGGCCAAGGCCATCGAAAATCTGCGCCTGGAGGCGGCGCGGCAAATGCTCGAGCGCGGACGGCTGACCCTCGACCAGATCGCCGCCGAGGCCGGCTTCACCGACCGCCGCCGCATGCGCGAAGCCTTCCTCCGGGCGTTCGGCCAACCGCCGCAGGTCATTCGGCGTAATGCCAGGTTGCAGATGACGGCGTGAGCGTCAGCGCGGGGGAAGCGCTGCTCGCAGGTCGACCGTTTTATACAGCGGCATTAATCGCAGGGCCACGCCATCGGCCTGGGCCAGCGGCATCAACCTTTGCATCGCCACCTCGAAGGGGTCCATCCACGCAGGCATCGGGGGCGACCCCTCGTCGAGCGGCTCGAAAAATCATCCCAGTGAATCGGAATCACCAGCCCCTTCCAGGGTTTTCTCGCAGACCCGATTCAAACGGTCCATGCACCTCTGCTTTTGCCTGACCGAAACGTTTCCTGACGCCAGCCCAAACCGGCGAATCGGCATGAACATCTACACTGAAGACATCGGTGCAAAGCGGGAATGGGTGCCCATGAAAATCTCGGCCAGGCTGGCGTTTTTCGCCATCGTCTCCACCCTCGCCTACCTCGGTCTCGCGGTGTGGGGAATGGGCGGGTTTGCGGCGTTTTTTGCCCATGGCTCGCTGGTGGTCGTGGCCATTGCAACCTTGGCGATGGCGGTTGCCTCGTTGTTCACCGAGGTCAATCTGAGCTCCGGCGAACGTGAAGATCGGACCAATCGCTGGGTGTTGCCGGCGTTCGGCGTCATCGGATTACTGAGCGGATTTCTGCCGGCCTACACCGATCGGATCGACGTCTGGACCTTCGGTGGCGAGGATGTGCGCTGGTTGGGGGCATTGCTGTTCATCGTCGGCGGCGCGCTACGGCTGTGGCCGGTGTTTGTGCTGGGCAAGCGGTTTAGCGGGTTGGTGGCGATTCAGCCGGGGCACAGTCTGGTGACCGAAGGGATTTACCGCCGCTTGCGCAACCCCAGTTACCTGGGGATGTTGGTCATCGCCGTGGGCTGGGCGCTGGCGTTTCGCTCGGGGGTCGGGCTGTTGCTTGCGGCGCTGACGGTAATTCCGCTGATTGCGCGGATTCATTCGGAAGAGGCGTTATTGAAGGCGCAGTTCGGGAATGAATATGAGGCTTATTGCGCCCGGAGTTGGCGGTTGATCCCCGGGATTTATTGAACCTGCACAGTCCCAATGTGGGAGCGAGCCTGCTCGCGATAGCGTCGGCACATCCAGCATCTGTTTGACTGAAAGACCGCTATCGCGAGCAGGCTCACTCCCACATTAGAGTGGGTGCAGGCGGATATGGTTATCGGGAGCCACTTGCGCCGCAACGGAGTCATAGCCGGCCAATGTCGCATGCACCGTCTGAATCGGATGGTCATGAGTCGAGGTAATGATCACAAGATCCGCCCCTGCCGCCTCCGCCGCCAGAATGCCCACGGCGGCATCTTCAAAGATCAG
>LNAP01003326.1_pt1 | contig 15422 bp, 14 predicted proteins | sample 602601 | NCBI WGS metagenome assembly LNAP01 (sample SAMN02440304, study PRJNA202911) | soil metagenome | biome: Subtropical and temperate rainforests or woodlands; isolation source: soil samples (1 kg each in a 20% v/v slurry with milli Q water) were... ...
GAATGTGGGTGAGAACGGTACTCTGGAAAACAAACTGACGTCCCACGCAGCCACCGGGGTCGCGCTCCAGTTGTACGACGCGTCGATGAATCCCATCAGGGTAGGAGACCCCTCTCAACTAAATCAGACCGCCATGCCCTTGGCTGACTTGATGGAGTATTACGTTCGGTATATCGCTGATAGTGATGCGATAGGTTCTGGCCCATTTCAAACCAGTGTGACGTATTCAATCAGTTACGAGTAAGCGGGGGGTGATCTGATGAGTGTCGCATGCTGACCAAAGTAGAAATGCTGCACCTTTGCGCTGAGGGAGGGGCGAGTCTGGAAACTTGTGAAAAACATGCTTTATGGATTTTGAGTTGTTTGATGCTGTTGCATGTGTTTTGCTGATTGTGTTGCGCAATAGGAAGTGCGTAGGGCTCACTTATGTTGCGCCACATCTGACTTAAGTTTAACCAGGGAAGTTATTAAAATGAAACGTCAAGTAATCGCTGTGTCGTTATTGATGATCGCATCGTCTATCCAGGTTGTGAATGCAGCCTCCGACGGTACTATTAATTTTATCGGTGGTATCAGCTCTACCACCTGCACCATCACAGTGAATGGCGCTGCTGCGGGTACAACAACCGTTACACTGCCGACGATAAGTTCGACAGGAATGGATACCGTAGGTGCTGTCAAAGGCGCTACGGCACTAAATTTTGCGCTCACGAATTGCTCGTCTGCAGTGGTAACAACAGCAGCAGCAGGGAGTGCCGCAATCGCTTTCGAGAGCGGCGAGGGCATCGCGGGCGGTAATGTGCTTAATACATCCGCACCAGCGGCTGCTGCAGCGAAGGGCGTCGTGCTGCAAATTAAAGACTCCAACAACGAGGCAGTGGTCATTGGTAATGCACCAGCACTCTCTGACTACAGCCCTCTTGTCAACGGCGGTATGACGAAGTCATACACTGTTCAATATCTAACGACCGGTACACCGGTGCAGGCGGGTAGGTTTGAGGGGGCTGTCACATACTCGATCAGCTATCTATAAGCTGCAACCGCTCAGACTCCCAGTGCTGCCTTTGTGATTAAAGACAGCACTGGGAACTTGATCAGCCAAGCAAGGGATTTTATGGCTTACCTTATATCGATACGCCAAGGAATGGCCGCGGTGCTGATGTCAATGGTTTGTTGTCAGGTGAGTGCCAGTGTGGTCATTACCGGCACACGCTTGATCTACCAGGCACAAGAAGCAGAAATCACCGTGACGCTGGACAACAACGGTGTGCTCCCGGTACTGGTGCAGACTTGGGTCGACAGCGGAGATCCAAACTCTAGCCCCACCCATTCGACGGCGCCTTTTTTGTTAACCCCCCCCGTATTTCGCATGGACCCAAACAAAGGCCAAAGTGTGCGGTTAATGTTCACCGGTGCCAGCCTGCCCGAAGATAAAGAGTCGGTTTATTATTTCAACCTGCTCGAAGTGCCCACCGCGCCCGCGGAGACTGGCACGCCGGTTAATTTGTTGCAGATGGCTTTTCGCTCGCGAATCAAGATTTTCTATCGTCCTGAAACGTTGAGCGGCAACGCATCCGACGCTATTGATCAGGTTCAATGGCGCATCGTCCACCAGGCCGGAGGTCTGGCACTGGAAGGGCATAACCCCACGGCGTTTTATGTGACCGTAGCCAAAGTGGGTGTGGTGGATGGCAAACAGCGGTTTATGGCCGGCAGTGAAATGCTCGCGCCGAGGTCCAAGCACTCCTTTGCTTTGCCCACGCTAAAAAACCTGCCGGGGCCTCAGGCTCAAGTGGAACTCAGCGCTATCAATGACTATGGCGCGGATGTGTTGATCAAGCGGCCGCTAACGCCTTAGTCGCGATCGCTGCGAACAGTGCATACGAGTAATCCATGAACACTCTTTTTGACTCCTGGGCTGAAGTGGCTCGGTACTTCAGTGCCTCGCGTTTATCCAAACCTGTTGTTGGCTGGTGGTTGGCTCTGGGCATGTCGTGTGGGCAAAAGGTTTTCGCAGATGAGGTGCTTTTTAACCGTGCTTTTCTGCCTGAGGGCTCAGAGAGCCTGGACCTGGCGCCTTTTCAAAAGGGAAATGCGGTGTTGCCAGGGCAATACAGGGCTGACGTGTTTGTTAATGAACAGCCCATCGGACGTAAAAATATCCTGTTCTCCGCATCGGGGGGGGGCGTGTTGCCCTGCTTCACTGCGCAATTGCTGGATGAATTGGGAGTCAGCCCGAAAGCCTATCTGACGCCCTTAGGAGACCCGTCCTGTCTGGTGTTACCTGAAACAGTGAGGGGCGCCAGCGCGACATTCAACCTGCAAGACTTGATGTTGCGCGTGAGTGTTCCCCAAGTCGCATTGCGCCGTGATGCCCAAGGGTATGTCAGCCCTGAGTTATGGAACCGCGGCACCACCGCAGCGATTTTCGGCTACTCCGCTAACGCAACCCGCAATCTCAAGGGGCATGGCGAAGACTCAGCCTACCTGAGCTTTGACGCCGGAATAAACCTGAGCCATTGGCGTGCTCGCCATAATGGCTCAGTGAGTTGGCAACCGACTAATGGGGCCGCGTACCAGGCGCTGAACACATACCTGCAACGTGATTTGGCGGGCCTTAAAAGCCAGCTCACGCTTGGGGAGACCCATACCACGGGCGAGTTATTTGATGGCGTGCTCTACCGGGGCGTGCAACTGGCCACGGATGATCGGATGCTGCCGCAATCGCTACGCGGCTATGCGCCGATGATTCGCGGCATCGCACGCACCAGCGCGCGCGTGGTTATCCGTCAGGAGAGCAACATTTTGCGCGAGATCCTTGTCGCGCCTGGACCGTTTGTGATCGACGACCTCTACTCAAGTGGCTATGGCGGCGACCTGAGCGTGACCGTTATTGAGGCCGATGGCAGCCAGCAACGCTTCACCGTACCCTACGCTTCGGTCAGTCAACTGTTGCGCCCCGGCGTATCGCGTTACAGCTTGACGGCGGGGCAGTTACGCAATCAGTACCTTGATGATCCGCCCAACTTTACCCAAGCTACCGTCCAGCATGGCTTGAACAATATGTTCACTGGAGAAGGCGGGCTGCAGGCGAGCGACAAATACACCGCGTTGTTGACCGGCGTGGCCATGAATACGCAGTTGGGCGCACTGGCGCTTGACCTGACGCAGTCCAAGACCCGTTTCCTCAGTGGCACAGAACACGGCAATACCCTGCGCCTGTTGTACAGCAAGAGTGTGCTGGAGACCGGCAGTTACTTCACGGCAGCATCCTATTGGTATTCGGCCACTGGCGCCCATAATCTCAACGATGCGTCGCAGCGATTACAGTTTGAGAAGAACGTGCTCTCATCCATGACCCTGGCTTCGCGGATGAGCCGCCGTGTGACACTGAGCGCCAATCAACAGATCGGAGAGTGGGGGCAGTTAGGGCTCAGCGCGTCATCCCAGTGGTACAGGAGCACGGCGGGAAGTGACTTGCAGTATCAACTCAGCTACAGCACCCGATTGGGGCGTGTGGGGTTAAGTCTTAATGCCAACCGCAGCCGCCAGGCACTCGGGGCAATGGACACCACCTACCTGCTCACCGCTAACCTGCCATTGGCATTTGGCTCAACGCGTCATTACGCCCAACTGTCGGCGCGCTTGGCACGCGATGCCCAAGGGCAACTCAGCGAAGATCTATACCTCAGCGGTAGCTCCGGCGAGGGCAATCAATACAGTTACGGCGTTGGGCTCCAGCGTGATGGTGCAAGTGGCACGTCGGGCACTTCGTGGAACGGCCAGTACCAAGGCGACAAAACCTCCCTCGGCGGCTCGCTGAGTCAGGGCGATGACTATGCCACCTTGGGTGTCAGTGTCGGCGGCAGTCTTGTTGGGCATCCCAAGGGGCTTACGCTGAGTCCTTTTCGCAGCGACACCATTGCGTTAATCAGTGCCAAGGGCGCCCAAGGGGCTGAAGTGGTGGGCTTTCCGGGAGTCAAGCTGGATGGTCAGGGCAATGCCGTGGTGCCTTACCTGCGCCCTTATGAACTTAACGAGGTGGGCATCGACCCCCGCGGCGCATCCTCGAGTGTGGATCTGAACGAATCAAGCCGCAAAGTGGTGCCCACCGCCGGGGCTGTTTTAGCGGTGGATTTCGCAACCAATGCGGGACGTGCGCTGTTGCTCACTGTGCATTTAGCCGACGGCAGCCCCGTACCTTTTGGTGCCACCGTGAGCCTTGCCGCCGGTCCGTCGTTAGGCTTGGTCGGGCAGGGAGGGCAGCTCTATGCGCGGGTACCAGAAGGGGTGGATCAAGTAAGGGTCAGTTGGGGGCGAGAGGCCACTCAGCAGTGCCTGCTGCTGCTGCCGGCGCCCGACGCTGAAGGGTCGGGCTTGCAAAGCCGAAACAGCCTATGCACAGCGGTTCAACCCTAATCCGGTTTGACCTGAGGAGATGAAATATGTTTGGCAACGTCGCGGTTCTGTCGCTTTTGGTGTGGAGCGTCGTATGGATAGCCGGTAACGCGGCGGCGGACTGCGAACGGGTCGAGGCGGGCGGGGCAAATGATTCGACAATGCCGCTGCGCATCAGCCAGATCAGCGTCGGCCGCGATATCCCCGTCGGCACCGAGGTTTACCGTCAAGTCTTCACCCCAGGCGGTGTCGCATCTATCCGATGTGCACCCGGTACCCGGGATATTAACCTCAAGCGCAACCTGGAGATGGTCTCTGGGTCTATCCCCGGTTATCCACCCGGGGTAAACGGCAATACCTATCCCACCAACCTTGCAGGCATCGGGGTGCGTTTCCTGGACGTCGATAACCGCGCCTTTCCATTCACTGCGAAACTACCTGACTGCCCAGGACCGCAAGCCTGCGTATTTCGTGATCCGAACCTGGATAAATTCACCCTGTCGCTTGTCAAGGTCAGTGCGCATGTCCAAGCGGGGCCCGTCGTGAGTGCGTCGTTGCCAATCGTTAACATCGGCTACGAAATCCGTGGGCGGCAGTTGCCGGTGCGCAGGGTGCGACTCTCGGGCCAGTTGAGGGTGGTGTCGCAAACCTGCCAGGCGCCGAACATTCAGGTCAGTCTGGGCCAACACTCTGTGGGTACCCTTGAGAAAACCGGCTACACGCCCTGGCAAGACTTTTCTATCGTGCTCAATCAGTGCCCGGGGTTTTACGGGTACTACTCCGCAGGGGCCAACGTACTTGAGCCAGGCGTAGTATTCAAAACCAATAAAATTGCATTCCGTATCGACCCCACCCAGCGGGCGGTGTCCCCTGACGAGGGAATCCTGAGCCTCACAGCGCAGGGCCCAAGGGTTGAGAGGGCGGCGCAAGGTATCGGTGTACAGCTTGCGTTGGAGAATACCCAGCCGATCAGGCTGTCGACGTTGCTTGACAGTGGCATTTCACTCCAGCCCAAAGAGGGTGGCAGTTATGTCATTGCGCTCAAGGCTCGTTACCTCAGGCTGCCTAACTCAACGGTACACAGCGGCCCGGCGAATGCGACAGCGATTTTTACAATCAACTATCAATAAACAAAAACAGCACTTAGAGGCCCGTTTAAACCTGTCTATACTCCCGCTGATACGTCGGCTATCGAGTGGTTCTGGGCAAGCGTAGTCCATTGACGTGATCGAAAGACAGACGCGGGGTAGTGACAGTAATGCAACCCATTGAAAGTACCGATGGCAGTGTTCTTCCGTCGGTGGTGCCCACAAAGGTCATACTCAGGCTTCATGAGGTTTCGCGGTATGCAGAGTTTTCCCCCAGCCAACACCTGTTGAGGGTTAGTGAGGGGGGGGTTATCACTGGACAGGAGTTGAGTTACAGCTCAAGCCGGCTGCTTGAACTGCTGATCTGCCACGCCGACCTGATCGTCGGCCGCGAGGAAATGTTTGCCTACGGTTGGCCGGGCAGGGTGGTGGGACAGAACAGCCTGAACCAGGCAATCTCCAATATTCGTGATCTGCTGGGCGATGATGTACAGCGAACGATCATCCAGACGATCCCACGGCGTGGGTATCGATTTAACTCGGCATACCTGAGCGAGGACCGCGAAGAGTTTAACGTCAGCGATGACACTGCCCCAGCGCCTCCGGTAGCAGCGGATGCTGCTGAAGGTATCAATCAGCCGGAGCAAGGCCAGGCGTTTTTTGCATTAGACCGTCTACCACGCTCTACCAACCTGCTGCTCGGTGTGCTGACGATTGCACTGGCAGCAACGTTAGTCTGGCGTATCGACTGGGCGCTTTGGTTGCAGCACGGCTTGTTCAGTGCAAGTGAAGCATTGGGCGAGTTAGACATTCAGTATGTCTCGGAAAGCCCAGAAGAGCTGACGCAGTTGCAGGCCGATATCAAGCCTTTGCGTGATCGTTTGCAGGCGTTTGTCAAACAACCGGAAACCATCATTTTCAATAAAATGCATGGTTTTTATGAGATCGTCTGTATTGATCAGGGGCGATCTGTGCAGTTTTTGACGGTGCATAAAACCAAATTATCCCAGTTGACAGATGAACAACTGAACAGGTGCGTCAATTGAAACCATTAAATATTCGATGGGTGATCACTTGGTCTGGGTTAGTAGTGATATTAATCATTTTGCATATTGTGTATTCGGCTCAATCGAGTAGACAGATATTGCAGGGCACGTTCTTTGCTTCTGGAGTACTGATCATGAGCAGCGGCGTTGTGTATGATAGCAGCCAGCGCTTACAGTCCCATGGCTATAAACTGCACGACTTCGAAGCGATTAATAAAAACACCCAGGATTTTTCTCTGACGCAAGTGAGTAGTCTATCCGGTAATGCGCGGTTTGTGACGAATCAAGAGCGGGATGGCGAGTGGATTAAAGATAAGATCAGCATCGACCGGGATATTGCCTTTAATTACGCTTACTACTCGAACGAGTTTTCCAGATTAAGCTTGTATAAAATAAAGGCGCGTATAGGCAGTCAGTGCTTTTATGTAAAGGAGTTGGAGACAGTACGTTGCTTTGGTGCCGAGCGCTAACCTTTTTAAATTGAGATGTACCCTCCGCGTGCTCACTGATAGCGGCGCTATTTATTAAGTGATGCTGAGAGCACACGCATGACCGCGGTGGACGGGCGGCCTTCGTGCGTGTAGTAAGCTTGAGTGGTGAATAATTATGAATTCACCACTCATCACCTCGTCTCTACACCAATCTGCTCTATGCTCGGCATCCAAATCGGGCAGTCAATAAATCATTATCGTAGCCATGAAGCGACCGGGTTCACTTCATTCGCCTACTTGTGAGTGTTATTCAGATTTAGCCCCGCAGCTCTAGAAATGACTTTACCTAACAGGTTGATACGTGAAAGCAATCAAGCGCGTTCTTAAGCGTGGGCGTTCTGTTGAGCGCTCATGGGCAAACTCTATTTCTTCAATGTGGTCTCAGGTAGCAGTCGCGCAAGTCGCGCTTTGGTTGATCGTCGCATTACTGATGGTCTGGGCGTCGCTATACTCGGTGGAACATTTGGCGCAAATGTATGTTTTTGAGCGCCTGAGTAATATTGTTGATTTGAGCAATGGTAACTTCTCTGGTTTTGAGCCTGGCATGCTGAGTGAGTTGAAAGCCATGGGTAACTATGAGGCTAGCGTTGAGGAGTGGCCTTCGCTGTTGGCTAAAAGCTATGCCTTTATAGAGTATTGTATTTTATTGTCTATGTCGGCTGCTGGGGTATGTACCATTATCGGCCTCTATAAGGTTTTCAGTTCGATCTATACGTATTACTTTTCAATGCAAGCAAGGTTTTGCAGAGGCTTGGTTAACGGTGAGTTGAGCGTGCACTATCAGCCGATAGTGAATATGAACACTGGCCTATGGGTAGGCGCTGAGGCATTACTACGCTGGACCCATAAGGGGCAGACGATAAGCCCTGCGGTATTTATTCCGTTGATCGAACGATCCGGCATCATGCCGTTGACAACCCGTTGGATTTGCCAGCGTGTTATAGAAGATTATTCATGCCTGCTATGGGCATGTGACGGGTTTTACATCAATATAAACTTATCTTCTCAAGATGTATCCGACCCCACGTTTCCCGCGTTTATTCAACAACTATTGAGTCAATATGGCATCCCGGCGTCGCGCATTGTATTTGAGGTCACTGAAGGTGTCGTGCTTGATAAATACGAAGCCATCCTGCATTTGAATCAATTACGTGCCCAGGGCCATAAGATTGCCTTGGATGACTTTGGTACGGGCTATTCCAATTTGTCTTATCTGGATTGCCTGCCTCTGGACATTCTTAAAATTGACCGTTGCTTTGTGAGCAAAAAAGGTCAAGGGCGCGCCAATACGATTTTGGTCCATTTGCTGAATATGGCCAGACACCTGAAACTCAACGTAATCGTCGAGGGGGTCGAAACACCAGAACAAGTGGAGCGTCTGCTTACCTTAGGGGCGACCACTGCCCAAGGTTGGTTTTATGCAAAAGACTTGACTGCAGAGGACTTGGTACATGGGTATTTTTCGCTGGTTCATCCGGATATGAACCGAGTGATCTAAAAGAATAGGTACTCACAGTTATCGTTGCAAGGAAAAGAACATGCAGTCATCGATTGACCCGACATCGAGCGATAAGGGTATTCAAGCGGAAGCTAAAAAAGTGTTAATTCTATGTGCTTCTGAAGGGCGGCAAGTTGTATTTTGGCCCTCGCAAAATATGTTGGTTATTCATGAGCATAATAACCAGCGAAAAGTTGAGTTGGGATACAGTTCCAGTCGAATCCTGGAAATTCTGATTGACCGGGCAGGCACCATTGTAAGTCGCGATGAAATATTTGCCTTTGGCTGGCCTGACCGTATCGTTGGGCAGAACAGCTTGAACCAGGCTATTTCAACGATTCGGGAACTGCTGGCCGATGACGAGCATCGTGAAATCATCCAGACCATTCCGCGAAGGGGTTACCAGTTCAACTCCGCGTTCTTGGTTGCTCCCGGGCACGTTAGCGACATTAGCGCTCCGGCGCCTTTAACCTTGGGCGCCGCATCAAGCTCCGAAGTGCCGCAGGTTAGGCTTTCATGGCTGACAAGGCGGCTGAGCACTGAGAATATCTTGATGGGAGCGACGCTGATATTAGCTATGAGTTTTCTTTGGCGGATTGATTGGAACCTTTGGCTACAGCCGGACTTCGTCAAAGAAACCGAAACTCAGGGCTTGCTGACTGTGTGGTACACCGGTGCAAATACACCGGAAGTCGAGAGGCTAAAAGTGAGCATGGCACCGGTGCTACGGCGCATGGAAAGTTTGTTGGAAGTGCCCGGCACAGTGGTTTTAAATACGATGCACAGCTTTTACGAAATCCTTTGCATCAGTGGCAGCACGGTGGAATTTGTTTCAGTGCATAATTCGAAGTTAGCACTCTTGACCGATGAACAGTTAGACAGGTGCCTGAAGTGAACAAGCGCAGTGTTGGACTACTGGTGGGCATCGGGTTGCTCGTGGCCTTGCATTTGATGTATTCATCCGCATCGCGTAAGGATGTGCTTAAAGGCGCTTGTTTCACCACCGGTTCGATGATTATGAGCAGTGGCGAAGTCTTAAATGTGCTGATCAGGCTTCAGTCGCATGGAAATCAAATTCATGATTTTGAGAAAATAAATTATGATAGCCAGAAGTTTTCGTTTGCACTGGTTAACAACCTCTTCGGCAGTGCCCGATTTGTGACTAACCCAGTAGGCGGCAATGAGCTGCTTAGAAGCATGTCGGTGCGTGATCGAGACGTTGCCTTTAATTATGCTTATTTATCAAGTCATGCATCACAATTGACCTTTTACAAGTTGGACCTGAACCCGGATACGCCGTGTTTCTATATCAAAGAGCTGGAGCGCGTATTGTGCCTGGGGAGCGAGCGCAGTCGAGATATTTCATCACGCTGAGCTCGCCGGCACTGGCAAAATTCCCGCAGATATTACTGCTCGCCGTGTTCAAGCAGGGTCAGATAATGGTCAATCAACTCAACGTTCTGTATCGGTGAGTTATGCCCTGCGATAATCGCTTCAACGGGCAATTCACCACTGCGGATCAGCCCTTGCAATTTCTTCAGGGTTTTCGGGTACTCGCTGCGATTCGCGAATGTCATGTTACCCAGCTTTTCCTTGAGAATGCAGTTTCCATACAACACACGCTCTTCTGGAAAGTACACAAAAATCCCATCTTCGGTGTGAGACGCGCCTAAATACAGTGCTCTAACATGGCCGTTTTGCAAGTCGAAGTTGCCCGGGTATACCTGGTCTGGCAGGCTTTGTTCCAGGATTGGATAGTGCTCCATCCCTTGCCGGGTAAAGTCGACAATACTGCGCCACTGGCTTTTTTCCAGGTCATAGGTCATCTGCGTTGAGACAATACTGGCGCCGAGCTTCTTCCAGTAGGCGTTACCTCCCGCGCGGTCGGTGTGGTAGTTGGTATTGATCACCTCCTTGATGGGCAGGGGGCTGATTTTCCTGATTTCCTGCTCAAGCTTTTCAGCGGTGGCTGGGGTCCAGGTTGCGCCAATAACCGTGATGTGTTGCTCGCCAACGTAGACCATTGAGTTCTCCTGCACATATTCCTTGTCTTCAACGATGTAGAGCGGGCCTTTGAAGTGGGTAAGGGTCAAGTCACTCTTGTTAGCGAAGACCTGGGAGGTAATGCAGGCCAGGCTGATGACTGACAGAATATTAATAAGCTTCATAAGTTTCTCAGGGAATGAGTTATACAACACAGGGGCATGCCCCCACCTGTTCTGATCGGTAGTGAGGCCGCGTCATAGAATCAGGCACATCCCACCCATTGCGAAGTGAATAACCATGAATTGAGAATTAATGCGGGATTGGTACGCGCCTGGCTCAACTGCGGATTCCGGGCGTCGGTGCAGGCGCAGTATTGACCTGGGCTGCTTTAAGGGCTCTGGGTGCACAATGGAGGTGCGTGATAACTTGTTAATTTCTTTAAGCGATTAGTATTTTAGTTAAGTAACAGCAGCCGCGTGTGTAGGATTGCTGGATGAGAAGTTTCCTGTAGTTCATCTGATCTGAAACACTGGGGGGTGCTGATGTTCAAAGTCATTATTATTGATGGACAACCGCTTGTGCGAGCGGCTATTAAATCCATTCTGAATCCGGACGACTTTACCTGGGTAGCAGAGGCTAATAATGGTACCGACGGCCTTGACTTGGTACGTGAGCATAAACCTGATTTAGTGATTTTGGACATCCAGCTCTCCGGAATTGGGGGGTTAGAGGTGATGCAGAAGATTTACAGCTTTGATAAGAATATTGAAATTCTGGTGCTGACATCCTGCTCAGCACGCTATTATTACAACCGTTGCCGTGCGGCGCGCGCGTCGGCGTTTTTGTCGAAAACGTGCACAGTTGAAGAGTTGCAAAGGACTGTCAACCTGCTGATGAAAGGCAGCGCTTATATGCCTCATGGCATTGATCGACTGCCTGCGCTCGGTGACAGTTTCTCCAATGAGGCCCTACTTATCAATACGCTTTCCAACCGCGAGTTAATGACATTTGAACTGCTTGTGCGAGGGATGAGTAATAAGGAAATAGCGAACTATTTGCAGCTGAGTAACAAGACGATCAGCACCTACAAGGTACGACTACTGGAAAAGCTCAATGTCTTTTCCCTGGTTCATTTGTTTGAAGTTGCCAAGCGCAACGGTTTCGCGGATTAGGTCATTTACGAAATTGCGACAGTGATATCAACTCCCGTCCTGTTTGATCGGAGGAGATCCTGACGGCGTTACGCTCGATGGTGTAAATCCGTATTACTTGCACCACTTCATGCCCTTTTCCCGGGGTGCATCCGAGTATAAGGCCTCTATCAGTCATGCCATCGCAATTATGGGGCGCCTCAAGCGACGGGCCTCCAACATAGCGATGCCCGAATATGTGCTGCCGCACGCGCAAGGCAAGTGCAGCGTCCCGCTCTGCAGATACGCAGCTTAGGGCTTGAGCAGCCCTTCGGTGACGCCAATGTGCGAGCGTTTCGTTGCCCTTAGTTGCTGGGTACGTAACTAAGTGTTGCCGATGGGTAAGTTGGCATGGGCGAAACTAGCCTGTGCAGATTTTTTCCTACAAGTTGCCCTACAACACTGACATTTAAATATTGTTACTTTCCTCTGTGGTGATCACCACGGAGCTTTAATTAATGAAGAAAGTAATGTTGAAAAAAACACTGGGTCTGGCTATTACTCTGGCATCTTCACAAGTATTTGCCAGTGGCTTTGCACTGAATGAGCAAAGCATCAGTGGTATGGGAACAGGGTTTGCCGGGCGATCTTCATCGGCAGAAGATGCCAGTACTGTCTATGGCAACCCCGCCGGTATGGTTCGCCTGGACGGTCAGCAAATCACCGGTGGTCTAGCCGTTATTGATGCAACAAGCAACATCAGCCAGGCCAGTGGCAGTTCGAGTGGCAGTAACAAGGGCAACATGGTGCCGCTTACCGGCGTGCCCTTTGCTTTCTACACCCAAAAACTCAACGAGCAATGGGCTGCCGGCTTTGGTCTCTACGCGCCATTTGGCATGGTCGCCGATTATGAAAAAGGCTTCCAAGGCAAAGCTTTCGGCAGTAAGAGCGAGGTGAAAGTCATCACGCTCCAGCCAACCGTCAGCTATGCCTTCAACGATAAGCTGTCTATCGGCTTTGGCCCGACCATCAACCGAGTTTCCGGTACCCTGGAGTCGGATATCAACCTTCCGAACCCAGGTCTCGCGTCCAACAATATCAAAATCAAGGGTGACGACACCGCCTTGGGTTTTAACGCTGGGGTGTTGCTTCAAGCAACAGACAGCACGCGGGTAGGCCTGACTTACCATTCGCAGGTCAAGTACAAGCTGAAGGGGCACACTCAAGTCACTAAAGGCGCCAACGTTCATGACGCATTATTGAGCAGCGGACGCTACGACGCGTCGCTCAAAATTGACACGCCAGAGTCTTGGGATTTCTCTGTGACGCAAGATGTGAATGCTGATTGGAAGCTCTATGCCGGGGCCACCTGGACACGTTGGAGTCGCCTGAAAGACATCACGGTCAAGAACGAGGGCGTTAGTTACAGCGATGGTGCGTATGCTCAGGCTTTGCTCAGTACCATTAAAGAAGAGCAAAACTGGCACGATACCTGGGCCTATGCCGTGGGGACGTCCTACCGACTGAGCAAACAGTGGGTGCTGCGTACCGGTTTGACGCTTGACCAGTCGCCGACCAACAACACGGATCGCTCACCACGTATTCCTACCGGGGACCGAACCATCTTCAGTCTCGGTGCTGGTTACGATGTGCTGCCGAACATGACTGTCGATGTGGCTTATGCCTATCTTAAGGAAGAGCCGGTCAAAGTTAACCGCACCAATGGGCTTGGCCAGCACTACAAGGCCAAGTATGAAAACAGCGCCAATGGTTTCGGCTTGGGCGTCACTTACCGTTTCTGATTCGCCATCGTCTTAAAGCCCTGCTGTCTTACAAGAGAGCGGGGCGTTTTGACTGTGCCTTCGGCGCAGGCCGCTGAGCCCTGTGTCGAATTGCCCCACAGTACCTGGGGCGCTTAGTGGATCAATAGACGAGGAGGGCGTCGCTACCATCTGGGTAGTGCGAGACGATGTAGCCTTGCGCATCAATTTCGTGCAGTGGCGGCAGGCTCGAGTTGCCGGAAAGTGTTTTATAGCGCTCGGCTGGATAGAGTGAGCGGGCGCGAATAAAACGCTGCCCGCCAATATTTTCGTAGCGCAGGACTTGGCCTGGTGTGATGTACTGCGTACCTATGGCTGTGACGTACCCATAAGGCAGTGCATAGGTGCCTGAAAACGCCATCAATTGGGTAATTAGGGTATGGCCTTTTTGCACTGTGGTGCGCAGCGGTGCTCCACCTGGAGCGTCTGCGCAGTGCATTAAGTGATAAGGCGTGATTCCAACCGCGAGAAAATGATCGATAAGATTTTTAAGGCTGTGGAAATCGTCGTTGATCCCTTTGAGCAGTACTGCGTGGCCACGTACGTTGATGCCCCGACGGGCGAAGCCGTTGAGTGCCCTGATGACGTCCGGTTGCAGCTCGCTGGCGTGGTTGATTGCAACGTCCAAAGACACCCTTGTGGAGCGCAGAGGATAGGCATAATCGACGTGGTTATAACTGGCCATGCGTTCGACAAATGCTTCATTAATGTACTCTGGTTGAAGCAAAGCATGCCGGGTTGCGATACGAATGTTATTGAGATGGGGAATGCTCGCCAGGTTTTCCAGCAACGCGAACAGCTGCTTTGGTTTTACCAGCGGGTCGCCACCAGTGATTGAGGCTTGAGTGATGCGTGCGTCGTTGCGTATGTACTCTACGACATTGATCAGGTTTTCCTCACTCATCGATTGAGACTCGCAGCGCACAGTGCTAGATTTCTTGATGCAGTAGCGACAGGGACAACCGAAATACGGTGTCAGCTCAACCTTGTCTTCATCAACGCGCGATAAGCCGAAAGTGCGGTTTTTTTGCTGGTGATGGCGCATCTTGTCGCTTCCATTTCGAGGGCGGTGAGTGGGTCATACATACGCTGATGTTGTTATCAGTGAAGCATTAAAGTGCCACCTAGTAGAATGACTCCGATACAGCCATTCAGCGCAATTCAGAGTTCTTCATGGCGCGCCCTATTGTTGCGTATATAGTGCGCCTCATTAAATATTACCAACGGCTTCCTCTTCATTAAGGTGAAGGCTCTCACTATGCCTCGCGGCAGAGCTTCACAACTGTTCAGTGTGGTTGAGTTGTGTGGCGTGCGGCTTCCTTTTAATCTATGAAATATATTGCTATGGAAATAACTCTGCTATTTTTCATGGCGAGCATACTAGCTTACATTTCAATTATCTAAGATTGACGTTTACCTCAGCGGACTCACTATGAAATTCTCAAGTATCATTGCCCCAATCACTCTGAGCCTGATTGCTCTCACCGCACATGCAAAAGGTCTGGATCACGTGATAGTAGTCTCGACACAAAAGTCTTCCGGCACGATGTCCGTGGGCGATAAAAGCGCCTACACACAGAGTTTTGATATTTTCCTGGGGAATCTCAAGGGGCGGGAAATTGATTTGGCCGGCTACTGTTTGAAAGCCTACGGAATTGAAGGCCAAGAATACAAGTTGGATACTGTGGATGAGGCGCTCACCGTCGGAAAATTAAAGGTAGGCGCCCCGGTCCAAGGTATGGCAATGTTTTCTTCTGTCGATTCCGGCGTATATCAGCCTCTGATGATCAAGCTCTCTGGAAGATGCAAATAAGCCATTCTGGGATGTTAGGATGCTGGAACTCTTTTTTTCTCCGTGGAACATGATGGACTGCCCCCGGCATCGTAGACATCTCCAGCCTATGCTTTGAGCATAGGAGGAAGTTTATGAGCACCCAACGATTCACGCCGGAATTCAAGGCAGAA
>LNAP01003327.1_pt1 | contig 15421 bp, 17 predicted proteins | sample 602601 | NCBI WGS metagenome assembly LNAP01 (sample SAMN02440304, study PRJNA202911) | soil metagenome | biome: Subtropical and temperate rainforests or woodlands; isolation source: soil samples (1 kg each in a 20% v/v slurry with milli Q water) were... ...
CAGCGGGCCCGGCGTGATGTTGTACAGCGACAGGGCGCCGATCATCACCGCGGTGGTGCCCGAACCCGGCACGCCCAGGGTCAGCATCGGCACCAGCGCGCCGCAGGCGGAGGCGCCGATGGCGGTTTCCGGTGCCGCCAGACCACGCATGTCACCCTGCCCGAATTTACCGCTGGCCCCGGCCAGGCGTTTCTCGGTCATGTAGGCCACGGCTGACGCCAACGTCGCGCCAGCGCCGGGCAATACGCCCATGATGAAACCGAGCAGGCCGCACCGGATGTTCACCGCAAATACCGACGAGGCTTCCTTCAGGTTAAACATCATCCGCCCGGTGGCTTTCACCGCTTCCTGGCCACGGTGGGTTTTTTCCAGCAGCAACAGGATCTCGCTGATGGAGAACAGGCCCAGCACCAACACCACGAACTGGATGCCGTCGGTCAGGTGGATGTTATCGCCGGTAAAGCGGTACACGCCGCTGTTGGCGTCGATGCCCACCGCCGACAGGAACAGGCCGATCAGCGCCGCGACGAAGGTCTTCAGCGGTTTATCGCCGGCCATGCCGCCGAGGCAGACAATCGCGAACACCATCAGTACGAAATATTCCGCCGGGCCGAAGGCAATCGCCCATTTGGCCAGCAGCGGGGCAAACAGCACCATGCCGCAGGTGGCGATAAACGCGCCGATGAACGAACTCCACGCCGACAATGACAACGCCACACCGGCCAGGCCTTTGCGGGCCATCGGGTAACCGTCGAGGGTGGTCATCACGGTGGAGGCTTCACCCGGGATGTTCAGCAGGATCGAGCTGATACGCCCACCGTATTCACAGCCCAGATACACAGCCGCCAGCAGGATCAACGCCGACTCCGGCGGCAGGCCCAGGGCGAACGCGATGGGGATCAACAGCGCCACGCCGTTGATCGGGCCCAGGCCCGGCAGCAGGCCGACCACGGTGCCGATCAAGGTGCCGCACAGCGCGGTCACCAGGTTGTAGGGGGACAGTGCCACGCCGAAGCCCTGGCCCAAATAGCCGAAAGTATCCATATCAGTTCTCCAGAACGTCGAGCAGGCCGAGGGGCAGCGGAACATCCATGGCTTTATCGAACAGCAGATAAAGGCCGACGCTCATCAAGGTGATGATCACCGCACCGGGCAACCAGCGGCCGCCATACAGCCGTGCCATCGGAATGCCGATCAACATGCTGCTGAGAATGAAACCGAGGGATTCGAAGGTGGCGGCAAACACGATCAATAGCGCCACGCAGATGCCGATCTTGATCAGGGTGGCGCGGTCCAGCGCGGGTTCTTCCTCGGTATGCTGGGTCGGCTGCGGGCGAAACAGCATGTAGATCAGCGCCAGGCTCATCAGCCCGAGCATCAGCAGCGGGTAGGCCCGAGGCCCCACGGGTTCGTAGGAAAACGACGCCTGGTAGGGCCAGGCCATCAAGGCCAGGCCCGCGCAGGCCAGCAGCAGCGCGGCGGCGAATATGCGTTGTAAGAGCATGTTGAACTCCTGGGCCACGCCCCTGGTTCAGCAGGGCGTGGCCGCGCGACAGAGGGGCGATTACTGGATCAGGCCGAACTCTTTGGCCAGCACTTTGTAGTCCGCTACCTGCTTCTTCACGTAGGTGTCCAGCTCCGGGCCGGTCATGGCGAACGGGAACAGCTCGCGCTGGTCACGCAGCTTGGCGAAGTCTTCGGAGGCCAGCAGTTTGTCGAAGGCGTCTTTCCACCAGGCGTAGTCGGCATCGCTGACTTTTGGCCCAAGGTAGAAACCGCGCACCACTGGCCAGACGATGTCGTAGCCTTGCTCTCTGGCGGTCGGAATATCCTTCATTTCCGGCTCGTCCAGGCGCGCTTCGGAGAACACCGCGAGCAAGCGCATGTCGCCACTCTGGATATGGGGCATGGAATCGGAGATGTCGGTACTGCCCACCTGGATGTGGTTGCCCATCAGCGCGGTGACAATTTCACCGCCACCTTCCAGCGCCACATAGCGCAGGTCGCGCGGGTTGATCCCGGCGGCCTTGGCGATCAGCGCGGTTTGCATCCAGTCCTGGCTACCCACGGTGCCGCCGGAACCGATGACCACTTTGCTCGGATCTTTCTTCAGCGCCTGCACCAGGTCGTCGAGATTTTTGTAAGGCGAATCGCTTTTCACCGCGATGGCGCCGTAGCTGGTGCCGACCGCCGCCAGCCAACGCACGGCGCTTTCATCGAAGCGCCCGAACTTGCCCTGGGCCAGGTTCAACAGCGAGCCGCTGGACCAGGCCACCAGGGTGCCGCCGTCTGCAGGGCGCTGTGCGACCACGGCGTTGTAGGCCACTGCGCCCACGCCACCAGGCATGTAGGTCACGCGCATCGGCTTGCTCAGCAGCTTCTCGTTGACCAGCGCGCTTTGCGCCAGTTTGCAGGTCAGGTCAAAACCACCGCCAGGGGAGGCCGGGGCGATGCATTCCGGGCGCTTGGGTTCGTCGGCGGCCAGCAGTTGGCCGGCGAACAGCATGCAGCCGGCGGCGAGGGCGAATTTACGCAATGAAAGGGTCATGGTTATCTCCGTCGTTGTTGTTATGAGTGGCTATTACCAGGCACTGCTTACCAGAGCGCGACGCTGTAACTGACCAGCAGGCGTACTTCATCCGCATCACGCGCTGAATAGTTGGAACGATACGTCGCATTGCGCAGGCGCACGGCGACATCCTTGAATGTGCCGCTTTGCACCACGTACTTGATCTCGCTGTTGCGTTCCCACTCCTTGCCGGTCTCGCCGTTCTTGAGCTTGATATGGTCACCCGACAGGTAACGGCTCATGAAACTCAGGCCGGGAATCCCCAGCTTGGCGAAGTCATAGTCGTAGCGTGCCTGCCAGGAGCGCTCCTCGGCGCCGGCAAAGTCGTTGATCTGCACGAAGTTGACCAGGTACGGGTCGCTGCCATCCACATACGGAAACGCGCTGTCGCCGGACATGTGCTGGTAGCCGGCGCTGAGCTTATGGCCGTTGAGGGCATAGCTGAACAGGCCATTGAGGGAGGTGTTGTCGATCTTGCCGCCGCGGGCGGCGCCGGTGTCGTCGCTGATCGCCAGGCGCAGATCGGTGGCGAAGGTGCCGGGGCCCATCGGGCGCGCAGCCACCAGGCCGAGGAAGTGCTGGCGGTACACGTCGTCGAGTTGGGCGAAGTGATAGCTGCCGGTGATCTTGTCGGCGAACTTGTAGTCCACGCCGCCGAAATTGAAGTGCTTGCCGGTGGCGCCGCTGAGGAAACGGCTGTTCTTGTTGTTGAGGGCGATGTCCTCGTAGTTGGTGTCGTCGCGGTCCTTGGCCTTGTCGAGACGGCCACCGGTGAACACCAGGTTCTTGAACTCTTTCGAGGTGATCAGGCCGCCGTTGAAGGTTTGCGGCAGGATGCGGCCGTCGTTGGGCTTGAGGATCGGCAGTTCGGGGATCAGCGCGCCGACTTTCAGCTCGGTGGCGGAGATCTTCACTTTGCCGGTCAGGCCCAGCTTGGAATACTCGTTGGCGGCGCGGCCATCGTCGTGGGTGGGCAGCAGGCCGCTGCCGGTGCGGTCGGGGCTGGAGTCGAGCTTGACGCCGAGCATGCCCAGCGCATCCACGCCAAAGCCGACGGTGCCGTCGGTGTAGCCCGATTGCAGGTTGAGCATGAAGCCCTGGGCCCATTCGTCGCGCTTGGATTGCTGGGCGCTGGTGCCGTCGCGAAAGTCGCGGTTGAAGTACATGTTGCGGGTTTCCAGGGTCGCGCTGCTGTCTTCGAAGAAGGCGGCTTGGGCAAGCGGCGAAAAGCCGGCAAGGGTGGCGGCGCTGGCAAGGGCGGTTTGGGTCAGGCGGGAAAAACGCACAGGCGTGCAAGCCTGGGGCTGTGTCGACAGCATCGTTGAGTACTCCGTTATTGTTCTTATTTGACGAAAACGCTTCGAGGCGTTTTTCGGGTGCTACGGATCAGGCAGCTCGGCGGGCATGGCCTACCGTGGCTGGATGCTAAAGGGTGAAGCTTTCACTAACCTTTCAGTTGCCTTTCAATGTTTTCGGGCTTCACAGCCCAGGCGGCGCCTGTAAACTGCCTCGCAGAGCGTGGCGCCGACCACCCCCGAATGAGGTAGAAATCCATGCGTGTCCTCCTGGTTGAAGACCATTTGCAACTGGCCGAAAGTGTCGCCCAGGCGCTCAAGAGCACGGGTCTGACCGTCGATGTGCTGCACGACGGAGTGGCCGCGGACCTGGCCTTGGGCAGTGAGGAATACGCCGCGGCGATCCTCGATGTGGGCTTGCCGCGCATGGACGGTTTCGAGGTGTTGGCGCGCTTGCGGGCGCGTGGGAAAAATCTGCCGGTGCTGATGCTGACGGCGCGCAGTGATGTGAAAGACCGTGTGCATGGCCTGAACCTGGGCGCCGACGATTACCTGGCCAAGCCGTTCGAGCTGACGGAACTGGAGGCGCGGGTCAAGGCGCTGTTGCGGCGCAGCGTGCTCGGCGGCGAGCGCCAGCAGGCCTGCGGCGTGCTGGTCTACGACCTCGACACCCGCCGCTTCACGGTCGGCGGCGAGTTGCTGACCCTCACGTCCCGCGAGCAAGCCGTGCTTGAAGCGCTGATCGCGCGCCCGGGACGGGTGATGAGCAAGGAGCAACTGGCCGCCCAGGTGTTCGGCCTTGATGAAGAGGCCAGCCCGGATGCGATCGAAATCTACATACACCGCCTGCGCAAGAAACTCGACGGCCAGCCCATCGCCATCGTCACCTTCCGTGGCCTCGGCTACCTGCTGGAAGCGCGCGATGCATAAGCCCAGCAGTCTGCGCTGGCGGCTGCTGTGGAACCTCGCGCTGTTGCTGGTGCTGTTGATGGTCGCCAGCGGCATGAGCGCCTACTGGAACGGCCGCGAAGCCGCCGACACCGCCTATGACCGCACCTTGCTGGCCTCGGCACGCACGATTGCCGCCGGCCTGACCGAGGTCGACGGCAGCTTGAGCGCGAATGTGCCGTATGTGGCCCTGGACACCTTTGCCTACGACAGCGCCGGGCGGATTTATTACCAGGTCAATGACATCGACCAGAAGCTGATTTCCGGTTACGAAAACCTCCCCGGCCCGCCGCCTGGCACGCCGCGCACTGATGATTACCCGGCATTGGCACGGTTTTACAACGCCACGTACCAGGGCCAGGCCGTGCGCGTGGTGAGCCTGCTCAAGGCGGTTTCCGAACCGAACATGAACGGCATGGCGGAAATCCGCGTGGCCGAGACCGATGAAGCCCGCGTCAGCATGGCCCGCAGCCTGATGGCCGATACCTTGCTGCGCCTGGGCATGCTCGCCATCGGCGCGCTATTGCTGGTGTGGTTTGCCGTGAGCGCGGCGTTGCGCCCGCTGGAGCGCTTGCGCACGGCGGTGGAAGAGCGCCAGCCCGACGATCTGCGGCCGTTGCCGCTGGTCGAGGTGCAGCTCGAGTTCGGCCCGCTGGTGCGTTCCATCAACCATTTCACCGAACGCCTGCGGGGCCAGTTCGAGCGCCAGGCACAGTTTATCGCCGATGCGGCCCACGAACTGCGCACGCCGCTGGCCGCGCTCAAGGCGCGCCTGGAACTCGGCCTGCGCGCCGAAGACCCGGCCACCTGGCGCAGCACCCTGGAAACCGCCGCGCAAGGCACCGACCGCCTGACCCATCTGGCCAATCAATTGTTGTCCTTGGCGCGCATCGAAAACGGCGCACGCGCGATTGCCGAAGGCGGGGCGCAATTGCTCGACCTCAGCCAGTTGGCCCGCGAACTGGGCATGGCCATGGCGCCGTTGGCCCATGCGCGTGGGGTCGCGCTGGCGCTGGAGGCCGACGAGCCGGTGTGGCTGCGCGGCGAACCGACGCTGCTCAACGAGCTGTTGAGTAACCTGGTGGATAACGCCCTGGCGCATACGCCGCCTGGCGGCAATGTGATCCTGCGCGTGACGGCACCGGCGGTGCTGGAAGTGGAAGATGATGGCCCGGGCATTCCGCTGGACGAGCGCGACCGCGTGTTCGAACGCTTCTATCGCCGCAGTCAGCAGGGCCTGGGCTCCGGTCTGGGCCTGGCGATTGTCGGCGAAATCTGTCGCGCGCATCTGGCCCAGATCAGCCTGCATGATGGTGAACCGACGGGCTTGAAAGTGCGCGTCAGTTTTGTCGCCGGTTGATCAGTAGAACATCGACCGCGCTTCATCCAGTTCCGCACGCACGCTGTCGCTGTAAAGGTCCAGGCGCAGTTTCTTGACTGCCGGCAGGTTGGTGATCGGTACATCCGCCAGTGGATGCGCGGTGCCGCGATGGCAATACAGCACGGCGACTTGCACCAGGTCGATATAGTCGAGGCTGGCGGAGTCGCGTTCCAGGTCCAGGTATTGGCCCGGCAGCTTGACCAGCATCTCCGGGAAGTCCCAGCCACGCAGGAGTTTGTCGCCGAGCATTGGGTGACTTTTCTCGATCATGTGGTTGAGGCTGACCGGGTCAGAGAGCAACTCGTAATGGTCTTCGGCATAGGTCAGGATCGGCAGCACACCGATCTGGTGCACCAGGCCTCCGAGCGCTGCCTGGTCCGGCTTGAGCTGGCTGTGGCTGCGGCACAGCGCGTAGCTGACGCCCGCCACTTCCAGGCTGCGGCGCCAGACGTCGCGCATTTTCTGTTCGATCACTTCGGAACGGGCGTGGAAGATCTGCTCCATCACCAGGCCGATCGCCAGGTTGCTGCTGTAGTTGGTGCCCAGCCGGGTGATGGCGGTGTGCAGGTCGGTGACTTCCTGCGTGGCCCGCAACAACGGGCTGTTGACCACTTTGATCAAGCGCGCCGACAGCGCGGTGTCGCGACCGATCACTTTGCTCAAGTGGCTGATGCCGATTTCCGGGTCTTCGGCGGCCTGACGAATGCTCAGGGCCACTTCCGGTAATGTCGGCAGAACCAGGTCATCGTTGTCGATGGCCGCAATCAAAGCCTGTTGGACTTTTTCCGCCAGCTCGTTCATTCATGCTCTCTAAGGTGTTGCAAAGGGGTGCGACGATCAGTGCTGGATCTCTCGATCACGATCCAATTGGTAGGGCAGGTCAAGTAGCTGCAAAGCGGGACCTTCGAGGGTGCCTAAATGCACATCACCACTCTCGGCTGCTTCGGCTTGCAGAACCGCCAGAAGTTCCACCATTTGGTCAGCTTTTGCCGCGATCACCACTTCGCCGATCGAGCTGTTGTGGCTGGGAGAAAACAGCGGCGTGCCGGGCTCGGGCAATTCAGCGGCATTCAGGCTCAGGCGGTACAGGCGACGCTTGAGTTTGCCCAGGTATTGCATGCGCGCGACGATTTCCTGGCCGGTGTAGCAGCCTTTCTTGAAACTGACGCCGCCCACGGCCTGCAGGTTGAGCATCTGCGGGATAAACAGCTCGCGGGTCTGCGGCATGACCTGGCCGATACCGGCGCGGACCTGGCCCAGCAGCCATTCGTTCAAGTCAGCCGGTTGCAACTGCGCGGCCAATTGGCTGCGCACGGCTTCGGCTTGCTCGGCGGGCGCCCAGAGTTCGACGCGACCAGGGGAAACGCGGATGGCGATCAATTGTTCGCTGCGGGCGACGCTGTCGGTCGCGGCCGGCAGCTCCAGGCCCAGGCTCGCCAGGGCCTGATCCGCGTTCGCCAGGCCAAAACGTGCCCAGGCGGCGCTTTCGTCGGTGAGTTTGGATTTGGAGAACACCGCGTATTTCTTCAGGTCGGCCAGTTGCGGTTCCAGCAGCTCGGTGGCCATGGCCAAGAGCACGCCATCACCTTGCAGCAGGATGCGAAAGCTCGACTGCATGCGCCCTTTTTGCGTGCAGCGCGCGCCGAGGCTGGCCTGGGTGTCGCTCAGGTAGTTGAGGTTGCAGGTGAGTTGGCCCTGCAGGAACTTGGCAGCGTCGGCGCCGCGGACGGCGAGAACGCCTTCGTGGGTCAGTGGGCAGAAGAAAGCAGAGTCGGCCATGGGTCATCGCAGGTCAAAAAGTCTAGGTGCATCATAGAGGGGCGCCCGACAAATGGATAGTTTCTGTAGGGGGCGACCAAAGCCGACTGTTCCGCTGCCTTGGGGCCTGTATACTTGCAATCTATTTGAGGAGCGTTCCATGGTCGAAGATGTAGAACTCAATCGCCTCTACTGGCACAGCCGTCGCGGCATGCTTGAGCTGGACGTGTTGCTGGTGCCATTCGTCAGAGAGGTTTACTCGACCCTTAACGAGGTGGATCGCAACTGTTACGTGCGCCTGCTGGAATGCGAAGACCAGGACATGTTCGGCTGGTTCATGGAACGCTCCGAATCGGAAGACCCGGAGCTGCAGCGCATGGTTCGGATGATCCTGGATCGTGTCCAGCCCAAGTAATCCCGCCTTCGAATGCCGCTGGCAGGCCTCGCGGCTGTTGCTGGCGGCCTATCTCCTGGCCCAGTCGTCCGCACTGGGTGCGCTGCTGCTTGTCGATTTGCCTTATTCAAGCCTTGGCCTGTTGCTGTGCCTGGCTCACGCCGCCTGGGTTATCCCGCGCCATATCCGGCTGACTCACCGTTCGTCGATTCGCGGCCTGCGCCGTGACGAAAGCGGGTGGCAGTTGTGGAGCGAAGCGCGCGGCTGGCACCGCGTGCAACTGCGTCCCGAGAGCCTGGCGTTGCCGTTGATCGTGGTGCTGCGCTATCGGGTGCAGGGCGAATGGGCGGTGCGGTCGATCTGTGTGCCCAAGGATTCGCAGGCCGCCGATGTACACCGGCGCCTGCGGGTTCGCCTGAAGTTCAGTCGGCGTAGGTGGTTGGCACCAGAATAGTATCGCGGGCCTCGGGCAGCATCTGCGGGTAGTCGAGGGTGTAATGCAGGCCCCGGCTTTCCTTGCGCTCCATGGCCGAGCGGATCATCAGCTCCGCCACTTGGGCCAGGTTGCGCAATTCGATCAGGTCGCGGCTGACTTTGTAGTTGCTGTAGAACTCGACCCAATGAGGCTAAACCCAATGGATACAGGGGTTTCAGCCGATGAGCGTCCTCAAGAGTCCCCAAAATGGGACAAACCTGTTACAAACCGCCCTTGCCAAGCCGTACCACTATCGTCGGTCTGGCCGCTATTACCTTCGCCTTCGCCCGCAAGGCGCCACTCAAGGCTTCTTTACGTTATCGCTTAGGACCACCGATAAGGCCACCGCAATGCAAATCTCGAAGGACATCCTCAAGACCCTCTCTCTTTTCCACTTGGATAACCCAAAGGCCTCCTGGAGGGAGCTTAAAGAGCGCCTGATTACCATCGCTGAGGAGTGCCTTACGATGGCCCACGGAGACGACTCCTTGGTGGCCTATGAGATGATCTATGACGAGCTTCGGTTGTCCTTACGTGAGGCCTCGGCTAAAGAACCGTTGACCGTTGACCAACAAAGGGCTGCCGGTAAGTACGTGGAGGTCCTTGAGGCTGCTCAGGAGCGTTTGAAGGGCAGACCTCAGAAGCTGGTAGAGATCATAAGGGAGCTGAAGGGTGAGTCTTGTGGCACGTCAATGGCCCCATATCTGCCCCTATCTGTATTGCCGTCCACACCAGTGGCGCTCAGCACACCGATGACCTTCAAGACCCTCTCGGGGCTCTACATGGACGAGCGCAAAGACAGCATTCAGGCCAGCACCATGAGGGACGTGAAGTCCTCGTGTGAGGCTATCGGTTCGATCCTTGGGGACCTGAACTTGAGGACCCACACAAGGGAGGACATGAGGAATCTGAGGGATAAACTCTTGGAGGACCGCAAAGCTTCGACGGTGAAGAAGCTGCTCACCAGATTCTCGACTGTAATGGACTGGGCTGTGAACAATGGCTATCTCGAAAAGAGCCTTGATAAGGGCTTGAAGCCAACTAAGGGAGCCGATAGCTCTCGTGAGCCGTTCTCTCGGGATCAGGTGAAAGCCCTGATGGATCACGCGAAGACCCTTCCAGTAGACGCATGGCAGCGCTGGGCGTTGTCCCTTGGGGTCATCACTGGGGCTCGCATCGAGGAAATCAGGCAGTTGACCAAGGCGGACATCAAGGAGGTCCCAGGTGTCAGTGGTGCGAACCGCACTTGGGTCATCGACATAAACAGGAACGATGGGAAGTCAGTTAAGACCAATAGCTCAGTGAGGGTCATTCCGTTGACCGATGGGGCCTATGGGTTTGATCTTCAAGCGTTCCTTGAGTTTGTCGCAAAGGCCGACTCTCGGTTGTTCACGTTGGGCGCTGGGCAGTTCTCCGGGGTGCTCAATGGGACCCTTAGGGAAGTCCTGGGCCTCAAGACTGATAGAACACAAACCTTCCACTCACTGCGTCACTCTCTCGCGGGAGCCTTGAAGGCCGCTGAGGTCCCTGTGGGCACCGCCGAGTCGATCTTGGGGCATTCCTCGGGGTCGATCAGTTACGACCTTTATGGGGCCGGGAGTGCCGTAGAGGTGGGGCGGATGGCTGAGGCATTGAGGGCAGCCTTCAAGATGGAGGCCGCACAATGAGCAAAGTGACCATCACTAACAATCCACTGGTCGCGCTTCGCTTGGGTCTACCTTTCCGGCTATGCCGTCTGCCTGACAAAGGGCCTCAATTCGGCCACGGTGTTTATATACCGCCAGGGCACCTACAGCGATTCATGACAATGCACGCTATGTCTCTAATTGAGGACTTGGAGGCCTTGGCGATACGCGATGAGATGATGCAAGAAGAAGTTGATAGGCTTCGGCTCAGTATCGACACTCGACGGGCTACTTGTGGACTTTCTCCAAGGGCACTGGTGGGGCATACCGAGCAATCGGACATAGTGGGGCGCGTGGAGGTCGCACTGTAATGACGATGAAATTCGTTAAGCAGAGCTTCATGGGAATCGAGCTGGATGTCCTAATTGGACACCCGGAACATAGACTTCTGTTTATCGCTACGCAGGTCGCTAAGGCTGCTGGGTTGAAGAACCCGGCTGTAGCTATCAACGTGGCACGCCGCAACCACGGTTCTGGCGGGGCTTTGGAGACACTAATACTGCCAGATAGTATTAGTCTCCCGGTGGACGCTCAGGGTCGCAGGATTCGCTCTACGACTGTTCTGTTCACTGATTCCGAAACTTATCAGATGCTCCTACGGGGCCACGCGCCTCAGTCCGAACCATTCCGCAAGTGGGTCACTGAGGAGGTTCTCCCTTCGATCCGCAAGACTGGCACCTACAACATCCACGAAAGCGAAACTAAGGAAGCCCAGCAGTTCGCGGGGGAGTTCGCACAGCTCCACTCGGCAATCTCTGAGCTGACCAGTGAGGTCCTCAGTCTCAAGGAGATCATCGCGGGCTGCCAAAAACCCTCACTATAAGGGGAACCCAAGGATGGGACCCCGAGTGTGTGCGTGTGAGGTGAGGCCTGAATTAAAAACCCTCACTATAAGGGGGACAGGAGGATAAGCCCGCTTGGTTAAACCAAGTGGCACCTTCTGCCCACCTACTGCCAGTCCTTTGGGCTGGTCACTGCTGACCCATTGCCTGTGTCTCTGGGTCGCCTTCTTGTCTATCGCCAGTCGCTGCCCCTCGGGGTCATGCCAAGGTGGGCAACGGGAGGACAATCGGGAGCTATGAGCCCGAGCCTAAGGCAGACAGGCGTATCGTGGTGTTCGCTCAATGTGACCTGGTGTTCACTTTGGGCCTTTTCGAGAACTGGGGGCGCTCGAACTGACCACGAGAACAGGGGGGGCTTAAAGAACTTAAAGATTAACTAAGAGGTTCTCTTGGAGATCATTAATTATCTTGTGTAAACAAGTAATTAAATCTTTAGGTTTATCTTTGGGTCTTAGTGATTAACTTTAAGTTTCTCTCTTGGTGTCTTAAGGTTAGGACGGGTCTTGTCAGACCACGAACCTGGGAACTTCGAGGTAGCTCAAAGAGCAAACAAAAGGAGCCTGTATACATGACCAAAAAGATAGTCCCGAGACCTGATGCCTCAGAGGAGCACTTGGCGATTATAGGGTCTCTCCGTGAGGCCATCGACGTGCCCGCTAAGTTGCACCTGCTAATTGACCTGAGGTCTTCCTATAAGCCCCACCGTGAGTGGAGCCGGGAGGAGCAGTACCTCATTGACCACCATAGGTCGCCACTGCTGCCCAAGCTGATAGCGTCCCTTGGAGCTGCTGGTGTCTCACTTCGGGACGCCCTGAGCGTGCCACTGTTATTCAAGATGAACGCGAAGTAATTACACCGGTTGTCCTCACAGCGTTAGCCGCACTAACCAAGGGCACTTAATAGAAATCAAGAATCCATAGAGCAACTTTCAGGGTAGGCGTATCGTCCGTCTTCTCCGTGTCTTGTCGTGCGCTCTACGTGCGGACTGAAAGTTGCTCTATGGGTAGGTCGGAGAAATATACCCAAATGAACATCAACATCACCGCTGTAACTCCCTCTAAGGCCACCGTGAACGGTCAGCCAATGGCCCGAGAGTATGTCGAGACTTTGTTGTTGCCCCTATTGGTGGCAGCACACGGCAAGAACTACTCGGGAATCCTTCAGGTTGCTCAAGTATTTGCCGCTGCTGGTCTGTCCCTGAGTGCATCCCCTGAGGCCGCTCGTAGTTATCGAGAGCATATGGCCGAGAAGGCAGCACTTGAAGCTCGTCAGATTGCTGAGGCTAAGGCCAACGCTGAGCGGTGCCGTGTGCCGACCCCACAGGAAATCGCAGAGAAGAAGGCCGAGCGTGCGCGTCAGGCTCAAGCCATCCGTGAGCGCGGTGAGCGTCTCCGTGCCCAGCTTGGCTGCTGATAGCAACCACACCCATTCATAACCTTTAGGAGTTACAAGCAATGAAGCCTTTTCAATACAAGACCCCTGAGCGGGTCTACACCCAATCCGTGAAGTCCCTCGGGCTTACCCAAGCGACATTCCACAGTTCGGACATTCGGGCCGAAGAGGTGGCCGCAAGCGACCCAGCGGTCTACGCCTTGGCAATGCAGGAAGCCGCCGATGAGCACCTGAATGGCGAAGAGTGGCGGGAGGACATGAACAATGCTTTCCCGTCCGAAGTGCGCCCTTATGGTTCAATCCCAACGTGCCCCCAAGTTGCCCTGATGGCTGATCGGTCAGTGACCTTCGATCCCCGGCAGACCTACGATGGTCGCACAGTGACCAAGGGTGTAGCTCTGGCAGGCTCGCTTGTGTCCATGGAGGCCCCTGAGGTCGGCGTGTTGGTGTCGGCTCGAATCTCTATCCTCGACCACACCGTCCAGTTTGGTTTCACTGAGCGGAGCATGGAGCAGACCGCCAATAAGGTCCTAAATGACCTTGAGCTGACCATGGCTGGTAAGATCGCTGAGAGCCTGGAGAGCCAACCCTCGGTCTCTAAGGTCTACGTTGGGCCACTCACTGGCACACCGGCTGCCCAGGCTGAGGACTTCCTTGACCTCATCGCCACCCACCTGGACACCTACTGGGGTCGTGACATCTCAGAGTTTGGCGTTCTGATTCCCGTGAGTCTTCGCCCTGTTCTTAATCGTGCCGCCCAAAGGGCAGGCTTGGAGGACATCGACGAATTGGTGGGCACTCGTGTGCAGGTCTACAGCGGACCAGATCGAGGCATCTTCTTGGCACCCAAAGCGTTCGCTCTGTTGTCCTTTCGTGAGAACCGTGAAGGCGACGTGTGGCGCATTGAGCTGAGCCGCAATAGTGCCTCGCTGAGCTGGGAGCTGGAGGTCAGCGCAGTGGTAGACGTAATGGCTACCGCTATGGTCGAGGTGAAGGTAAACGGTTCTGACTGGGAGACCACCCCAGTGGCCTTGCCTCTCATCAAGCAGATCGTCCTTTCGGATGCGCCTTGAGGGACCCGCAAGTAGGGCCTAAAGGGTCCCCTCAAGTCTGAGGGGGCCTCGCTGGATTCCATCAATCAACGAGTCCAAATCTGGACCGGTTAACGCCCGTCGCTGGGCATTCATCAAACACAGTCTTTCTGTTTGCTCTCTGTGCCATCGATCAGAGCCCGTCATGGGGCCTGTGTGCTGGTCTGTGGGAGCGAACTCAGAGAGCAAACAAAAGGAAAACATGAACATGATCGATATCAAACACAAGCACGCGGCCCACGTAATCATCATTGAGGGTAAACCTTTCAAGGCTAATGACTCAGGTATGTGGGACCTGACTGACATCTGGCGGACCCTGAAGCTACCCAAAGGCAAACAACCGGGTAAGTGGGTAGACACCAAGAAGGCCAAGACCTTGGAACAAACCGGAAATATCGGTTCGTTAAACAAGGGGCGAGCAGGCTCCGTGACTCAGGCCACCAAGCGGGCCACTCTGGCATATGCCGGATGGGTCTCAGATGAGTTCGAGGCAATGGTCTATGACGCCTTCGAGGCGATCCTTGAGATGCCTGAGGTCGCCTTACTGGTGGCCGACAAGATGCGCAACATGGGCAATGACCATAGTGCTGCAATCCTTGAGCGGTCCGCCTTCAATGATCGCTGTGACTGGAGGGCTCTCAAAGCTCCCCACAAGAACACCCAAAAGGGGCTGAGGGCTGCTGTAGCCAAGGGCAACCTGTCCCTTGAGCGAGCCATTGGTTTAGGCCTCAATAGGTCCCCGCTTAGAGCGTGAAGTTGCTATGCTCAGCCGCTAAACACTCCAACGTAAGGTCAGCCATGAGCTTCACGCTGTGTTTCACTTACAACAATAAACGAGTGGTCACGAAGGTGTCAGTCGATCATCTGACCCCATATGCGGCTGTTTGTTTTGCCCTGCTTCAGTCGGGAGCCACCAACGACTCAAGCCGTGGAGGCTGGCCTGACTCCTATGAGGGCATCCTTGAGGTTGCCAAGCATTACGGCCTTACAAACTTCAGCTTCCACCACTCCCTGAAATCATAGGTGACCTCATGGACCGCTTGCAGGCCCTTTACTGGGTCTGTGTGGCTGTGCATATGGCCTTATGGTGCGTCAACGCGTGCCGTTGGCTATACGGACACCTCAAAGACCCTTGATGAAAAACTGACAGAAAAATCTGAGACCCCATTCCACACAATGTCTTCCCAGGCTTTCCCCCGTATGCCCCTCCCTGGAGACCCCGGACGAATGAGCCGAGGACTGGGACAAAGGTGGAACAAAGGTGGGACAAACCTGTTGCAAAACGGGGTCTCTCCTCGCTAACCTGAAGGCTCCTAACGTGCCTCAAAAGGTCGGTGTGAGGATCGTATCCTTCGCCTCTGGCAGCATCTCCGGGTAGTCCAAAGTGTAGTGCAGGCCCCGAGATTCCTTGCGTTCCATGGCAGACCGGATCATCAGTTCCGCTACCTGAGCAAGGTTCCTCAATTCGATCAGGTCTCTGCTTACTCGGTAATTGCTGTAGAACTCGTCGATCTCATCCAGCAACAGTCGCACGCGGTGTTGTGCGCGTTGCAGGCGTTTGTTGGTCCGCACGATCCCTACGTAGTCCCAC
>LNAP01003328.1_pt1 | contig 15417 bp, 9 predicted proteins | sample 602601 | NCBI WGS metagenome assembly LNAP01 (sample SAMN02440304, study PRJNA202911) | soil metagenome | biome: Subtropical and temperate rainforests or woodlands; isolation source: soil samples (1 kg each in a 20% v/v slurry with milli Q water) were... ...
CTTCGCCGTTCTGGTCGGCGCGGGCGTCCAGTTCGTAAGGGGACAGAACGTTCGGACCGTCCGGGGAGAGGTGCGCCGTTTCCCCATGGCCGACGGCTCCGAAGCAGTGATGAACTCACAGACCCAACTCGTCGTGCGCTATTCGGAGGCCCAGCGGCGGATCGACCTGCGAGCCGGGGAGGCTTGGTTCGACGTCGCAAAGGACGCCGGGCGTCCCTTCGTCGTCGCGACCTCGACCGCGACGGTGACTGCAGTTGGCACGGCATTCTCTGTTCGAGAAATCGGCGATTCCACCGAGGTCGTGGTGTCGGAAGGAACCGTGCGTATCCGTGGGGAGGGCGATAGCCGGGACATGCTGCTTTCCGAGGGCGGGAGCCTGCGCCTGGACAAGCGCAAGCCGATGCAGAGGAGCCAACTCGACCCTGGCCGCATCCGCCGGCGCCTAGCCTGGCGCGACGGCCTGATCATGCTGGACGGTGAGACGCTCTCGGAGGCGGCCGCGGAGTTCAATCAGTATGGCTCGCGGCCTATCCGCGTCGCGCCCGAGATCGCCGAACGCAGGGTGGTCGGGGTGTTCAGAATTTTGGACGCAGAGGGTTTCGCGCGCGCCAATGCCGAGCTCCTTTCGACGAGGATCGAGGTGCGTGACCACGAAATCCTGTTGGGCTCCATGACGGGGTCATAGAAGCTTCACAACAAATATCGGCCTCGGCGTGGAGGAAGTTCCCGCGGGCTTCATCGTCCACCTTCGAAAACACAAATTTCGGGGTGCGATTATGGTCTCCAATCTCCACCGCAGGGCCGCCGTCTGGGCGAGCGGCGTGTCGGTCGTCGCGATGAGCGTGGCCTGGGGCGCTCAGGCCCAGGTGCGCCGTTTCGACGTGCCGGCTCAGGCGGCGCAGAGCGGCGTGCAGGAACTCGGCCGGCAATCTGGTCTGCAACTGCTCGCCGCGCAGGAAGACCTCGTCGGTCGCCGGACCGCGGCTGTCGTCGGTGACTTCGATGCGCGTGAGGGCGTCCAGCGTGGGCTAAAGGGCAGCGGACTGGCTGTCCGCTCCGACAGCGGCCGCACCCTCACCCTGGGCGTGGCCCGGTCTGATGGTTCCGTCATCGGCCGGGTCTTCGATCCTGCCAGTGGCGAGTACATGCGCAACGCCATCGTTCGCCTCACCACCTCGGGCGGGGAGAGCCGCGCCACCACCTCGGGCGAGCGCGGCGAGTTCCGCCTGACCGAAGTGCCCACGGGCGCGGCGCAGGTCACGGTGAGCTTCATGGGCTTCGCTGATCAGACCCTGAAAGTCGATGTCGCGTCCGGCGCGACGACCAATATCGAGATCAGCCTTCGGCGTCCGGCCGACGCAGAAGCTGTCGTCGTGGAAGATGTTATCGTCACGGCCTCCGTCCGCGATGGCGACGCGCGCGCGATCATGAGCCAGCGCGAGTCGATGGACATCAAGAACAGCCTCTCATCGGAGTCGTTCGGCGACATCGCCGAGGGCAATGTCGGCGAGTTCATCAAGTTCATGCCCGGCGTCGACACCGAAGGCGAGGGGGACGACACGGTGCGCTACGTGCGTCTGCGGGGCCTGCCGCCTGAATACACGGCCGTCACCGTCAATGGCGTGAGCATGGCGGCTGCCGACGCCAACGCCGGCTCGTCGACCTCGCGTTCCTTCTCCTTCGAGCAGGTCTCGCTCAGCAGCATCGACTCCATTGAGATTTCGAAGACCACCAGCGCGGACGTCGACGCCAACGCGCCGGCCGGCACCATCAACCTGCGGACCAAGCGGGCCTTTGATCGCAAGGGGCGGCGAGTGGTCGCCCAGGTCAGCGGCTTCACCCATTCGGACCAGTGGAACGATCGGGCCACCGGCCCCGGCGAGGGTGATCATGATCGTCGGATCAGCCCGAGCGGTCAGTTCGAATATTCCAATGTCTTTTTCGACCATCGGCTCGGCGTGGTGGCCAGCGTCAGCCAGTCGAACACCTATACTGAGATGGAGCAGGCCTTCTATCCGCGGAGCTATGTCCCCAACGCGGTCAGCCCCGACCCGATGGCTATGACCACCATCAACGCGCACATGCGCGGGCAGGAGGTCTCACGCTTCGCCGCCTCGCTGACCCTGGACTACCGAGCCAGCGACAACCTGATCCTTTCGCTCTCTGCGATCCACAACGACGCCTATCTCTGGTCAGGGCAACGCACCGAGCTCTTCACCACGGGCGCCCGGACTTATGGCGTCATCGGCGATGCGGCTCTCGACTTCACGACCCAGCAACCCGCCGACAAGTTCGGGGTCTCTCCTCAGTCGAACATCATCTCCAAGCGCGGCAGGGGGCAGACCTTCGTGCCAAGCTTCGAGTTCACCGGCGAGCATTTCTCCCTCGACGGCAACCTCTCGTACTCGGACTCCTCGAGCACCTACAATCCACTCGGGCGGGAAGGCGCGATCTACAACCTGGTCACCGCGCCATCGGCTGCCGGCAACTTCTCAGCCTCCCGCAGCGGGCTAATGGAGACCGACTTCCAGATCGTCCAGACCAGCGGCCCCGACTGGGCCGATCCGGCCAGCTACAAGGCTAGCAGCATCGTCGTCACGGCCCAGGACGGCCGCTATGCGCGCACGGAAATGGCCGGCGGGGCGCTGAATCTGTCCTTCGAGACACACACCCCGATCGCGCCGATCACCTTCAAGACCGGCGTCAAGGCCAAGCGCGCGGTCTACGACTTCGGCAACGAGCGCGTCGCTCATCAGTACCGCTATGTCGGGCCTCTCAACGTCGCGCAGTTCATGCAGGCGAACGCCAGCGCCACCGAACTGAACTTCAACGACATGGGCCTCCGCTACACGTCGATCTCGGGGTCCGATCGTCTCTTCATGCCCAGCAACTACAAAATCGGGCAACTTCTGCTGAGCCATCCTGAGCAATTCGAGCATGTGCTGTCGGCAGCGGACTACTATACGGCTTACGTCGCCAACGAGCGGCACTTCGAGGAAGACACCAACGCGGCCTACTTCATGGCCACATCGTCGGTCACCGATCGCCTGACCCTGCGAGCGGGCTTGCGCTGGGAGGAAACCCGCACGCGCGCACGCGAGGTCGACCCACTGTCCGCCGAGGCGGTGAAGGGCGCGGGCTTTGCGGTTTCGGCCACCACCGGCCGGGCCACCACCATCGACGGCATCAAGTACCAGTACGAGAGCCGGCCGCGGATCGATCGAAAGGGCAAGTACGACTACTTTTTCCCGAGCGCCTCGGCGAAGTTCGCTATCAACGACAGCACCGATCTCCAGATCGGCTACAGCCGCACCATCCGCCGTCCGGAGGTCAACGTCCTGGCCGGCGTGTGGTCGGTGAACGACGAGGCCCTCGTCGTGACCGCGCCCAATCCAGGCCTGGAGCCGGAGATCTCGGACAACATCTCGATCCGGGTCGCCAAATACTTCGAGCCGGTCGGCCTCATCGCCTTCAACTATTACCGCAACTCGGTCAAAGGCCTCTTCCAGACGGAGGAACTTACCGCCGACGAGTTCGGCTACACCGGCCAGGAGTATGCCGGCTACACCTTCCGCACGACCCGGACGGTCGATGGCCAGTCGATCAAAATCGAAGGCTACGAACTGGAGTTCAATCACGCGCTGAGCTACCTGCCCGGGGCCTTGAGCGGGCTGACCGTGCGCGGTTCTTACACGCACACCAAACCTGAGGTGCCGATCGCCCTCTCGGCCGAGAATTTCGCGACCCTGGCCCTGGCCTACAAGCATGGGCCGCTCAGCCTGAACCTGAACACCGCCTGGACCGGGGAGAAGCTCAACAGCGTTTCGACCGGTTCATTCATAGAGCCCAGGGTCAGCGCGGACCTATCCGGATCCCTGCGGTTACGCCAGAACTGGAGCCTCTTCTTCTCGCTGCGCAACCTGCTCAACGCGCCGACCAACATCGTCCTGCCCGGGGTCGAGACGCCGAACGGCTTCATCCCCGATCATGCGGGCGACTATCGCGAGTATGGCCGCAGCGCGACCTTCGGCCTTCGCGCGGTCTTCTGACCGCCCGTCTCAGACAAGCTCCGTAAAGAGGTGATGGAATAGAACGCTTGATGATCGGCCGTCGTGCGCTTCTCGCCGCCGGTGGCGGCCTGCTCGCCATGACTGGCCTTGTCGGCCGCGTTTGGGCCGCGCCGGCCTTCTCCGACACTCCGTTCACCCTGGGCGTGGCGGCCGGCGATCCGGCGCCCGACGGCTTCGTGATCTGGACGAGGCTGGCGCCGCAGCCGCTTGGCGAGCACGGCGGCATGCCGCCCCTCGCCGTGGTCGTGCGATGGGAGGTCGCCGAGGACGAACGTTTCCAGCGTGTCGCCCGCTCGGGTGAGGCGTTGGCCAGGCCCGAACTGGCCCACAGCGTCCATGTGGAGGTCGATGGCCTGAAGCCGCGCCGGCCCTACTGGTATCGCTTCCGGGTCGATGGCGCCGCCGACGCCAGCCCCGCAGGGATGGCGCGGACCGCACCGGCGGCGGGCGATCATCCCGAACGGGTCCGCCTGGCCAGCGCGGGCTGTCAGCACTACCAGGGTGGCCTCTTTACCGCTTGGCGCTATCTGAGCCAGGAAAACGATCTCGACGCCGTTTTCCACTACGGGGACTACATCTACGAGGGCGGAGCCCCGGCGAAGCCGCCGGTGATCCTGGACGCGGCCGGCCGGCCCATCGACCGGCGGCACGTGGGTGGAGAGATCTACAGCCTCGACGACTACCGGCGCCGCTACGCCCAGTACAAGACCGACCCCGACCTGCAGGCGGCGCACGCCGCCGCCGCCTTCATCGTCTCCTTTGACGACCATGAGGTCGACAACAACTTCGCTGGGGACATCGACCAGGACGGCACGCCCCCCGAATTCTTCGCCCTCCGCCGGATGGCCGCGATGCAGGCGTGGTACGAACACATGCCGGTCCGCCGCGCGCAGTTCCCGCGCGGGGGCCGCACGGTCATGTACCGTCGGTTCGACTATGGAAGCCTGCTGCGCATGCACGTCCTCGACACCCGCAGCTATCGCAGCGATCAGCTCTGCGAGCGCGTCGGCGCGCCCAACTGCCGGACGGTCGATGATCCTTCGGCCACGATGCTAGGCGCGGGGCAGGAAGCCTGGCTTGCGGCGGGACTGAGGAATTCGGCGGGCTGGAATCTCCTCGCTCAGCAGGTGTTCGTCATGCCTTATCAACGGCGGCTGCTCGACGGCTCCGTGCAACCGGGCGGAACCGACACCTGGAGCGGCTATCCGGAGGCTCGCCGCCGGCTAGTCCGGACGATCACGGATTCAGGTCTAACCAATGTGGTCGTCGCTACGGGGGATGCGCATATTCATGCCGTCGGGACGGTGCCGCTGCGCGACGACGAGCCGGATGGCCCGGCCGCGGCGACGGAGTTCCTGGCGACCTCGATCACGTCGGGCGGCGATGGTTCGGCCGAGACCGAAGGCACGCTCGCCATCCTGCGGGGGAGCCCCAACGTGAGCCTGGTGAACGCCCAGCGAGGATATCAGACCTTCGACGTCACGCGCCGTGAATGGAACACCGAGCTGAAGGTCCTCGATCGCGTCCAGGCGCCGGCGGGAAAACTCAGCACGCTTGCGCGGTATGTGGTCGAGCCGCGCCGGCCGGGACTGCACGGCTGATCGAGCCGGACGGCGGCTCCCGGCAGCCGAGGCTCCCTCGTTGAAGGATCGAAACGGCCGAACGGCCTTGCCGAGCCGGTGGTCTTGCGGGCGACATTCGCCAGGATAGCCAGTTTTCCGAATGCCAAGCGTTCAGGAAGCTAACGGTTGATGCAGCGCAAGGGGCGCCCTGTACAGTGATGCTAGTTGCATGGGACATCAGCCGGAGTCGTTATGGCCAGCCTTACCCTTACCTCGCTCGGCGGGGCCGGGACCGTCACAGGATCCAAGCACCTCCTGCAGCTAGGCGGACGACGCATTCTCGTCGATTGCGGCCTGTTTCAAGGGCTAAAGGCGCTGCGGCTCAAGAACTGGGAACCGTTCCCGATCGAACCCGAGAGCATCGACACCGTAATTCTGACCCACGCCCATCTGGATCATTCCGGATACCTGCCGCGCCTTGTCCGGGAGGGCTTCCGCGGGGAGGTCATCTGCTCCTCCGCGACCGCTGATCTTTGCGAACTGATGCTGCTCGACAGCGCCAAGATCCAAGAGAGCGATGCGGCGTTCGCGAACCGGCACGGTTTCTCGCGCCACAAGCCTGCGCTGCCCTTGTACGGAAAGCACGACGCCGAGCGCGCCCTTGAACGCCTGCGGCCCGTGCCATTTGGCTCGGTGATGGACCTCGGCCACGGCGCACACCTGACGCTGCGCCATGCAGGCCATATCCTGGGGGCGGCGACGGCCGAAATCCGCTGGGGTGGCCAGACGGTAGTGTTCTCAGGCGATCTTGGTCGTTACGGCGACCCCATCACCCCCGACCCTGAGCCTGTCGCCGCCGCCGACTATCTGCTGGTGGAGTCCACCTATGGCGATCGCAAGCACGACAACGTCGATCCCGCCGAAGCCCTGCTCAAAATCGTGGAGCGGACGAGCCGGCGTGGCGGAACAGTCATTATTCCTGCATTCGCTGTCGGCCGCGCGCAGGAACTGCTTCATCACTTCTGGCGCCTGAAGGCCGCCGGCCACCTCGGACTGATCCCGATCTACCTCGACAGCCCGATGGCCATCGACGCCACGGGCCTGCTGCATCGGCATATGGAGGATCATCGCCTGCCGCCGGACGTCTGCCGAGCCTCCTGCGCCGTCGCGACCTACACGCGCGATGTCGAGGAGTCGAAGGCGCTCAGCGCCAACCCAATGCCCAAGGTGATCATATCCGCCAGCGGGATGGCGACGGGTGGTCGCGTGCTCCATCACCTCAAGGCCTTCGGCCGCGACAGTCGCAACACGGTGCTGTTTGCGGGCTATCAGGCCGCAGGCACGCGCGGCGAGGCGCTGGTCCACGGCGCCCGTGAGGTGAAGATCCACGGCCAATGGATTCCGATCAACGCCGAGATCGCCAGCCTGCCGTCGTTGTCCGCGCATGCCGACGCCGATGAAATCCTGCGCTGGCTCGGCGGCTTCGAGCGGCCGCCGAAGCGGACCTTCATCGTGCACGGGGAACCTGAGGCTGCGCTGGCGCTTCAGTCGCGCATTTCGGAGACGCTTGGATGGGACAGTCATATCTCCGAGCAGGATGAGGCTCAGCGCCTGTCATGAGCAACGAAGCCGCGAGCGCTCCGCCGACGGTGCGGGCCCGGCGGCTAGGCCTCTATACGCAGCACGACCCGATCGTGCTGATGCGCGAGGATTGTCACGTCTGTCGCTCCGAGGGGCTGGCGGCGCGGGCCCAGGTGCTGCTCAGCGCTGGCGGACGAGAGGTTCTGGCGACTCTCTACCAGGTCGGACGCGATCTGTTGGAGCAGGATGAGGCTGGTCTTTCCGAAGCAGCCTGGAATCTGCTCGAAGTGGAGGAGGGCGCGGCCGTCAGCGTCCGGCACGCTCCGCCGTTGGCGTCGATGTCCAGCGTGCGCCGACGGGTCTATGGCCAGCGGCTGGATGCGCCGGCCCTGGCCGCGATCATCACCGATGTGGCCGCTAGCCGCTACACCGACGTGCACCTGGCGGCCTTCCTCACCGCCTGTTCGGCTTTGCCGCTCGACGTCGATGAAACCGTGGCGCTAACGCGGGCCATGGTCGATGTCGGAGAGCGATTGACCTGGGACGCCCCCACGGTCGTCGACAAGCACTCCGTCGGCGGTCTGCCAGGCAATCGTACGACGCCCATCGTGGTCGCCATCGCCGCCGCGCACGGGCTCGTGATGCCGAAGACTTCGTCGCGCGCGATCACCTCCCCCGCCGGCACGGCGGACGCCATGGAGACGCTTGCGCCCGTCGACCTCGACGTGAAGGCGATGCGGCGGGTTGTGGAACAGGAGGGCGCCTGTCTTGTCTGGGGTGGCGCAGTGCGGCTCAGCCCGGCGGACGACGTCTTGATCCGTGTCGAGCGGGTGCTGGACGTGGATACCGAGGGGCAACTGATCGCCTCGGTCCTCTCAAAGAAGATCGCGGCTGGGGCGACCCACGTGGTTCTCGATATTCCTGTGGGGCCAACTGCGAAGGTGCGTTCCGATGACGCCGGCGTAGACCTTGGCGCTCGCCTTACTGAAGTAGCGGACGTGTTCGGCATAACGCTGCGCTGCATGTTGACCGATGGCGCTCAGCCCGTGGGGCGTGGCATCGGACCGGCGCTGGAGGCGTGGGACGTGCTGGCGGTCCTGCAGGGTCACGCCGACGCCCCAGCAGATTTGCGACGCCGGGCCTGCATCTTGGCGGGGGCCGCCCTGGAGCTCGGGGGAGTCGCCCCGACGCCCCAGGGGGTTTCGCTCGCCGAGGAGACCCTCGCCGATGGCCGGGCCTGGGCAAAGTTCCAGCGGATTTGCGAGGCGCAAGGCGGCCTGCGCACGCCGCCGCGCGCATCCTTGGTGCGCGCGATCACGGCGACGCGGTCCGGCCGGATCGTCCAGATCAACAACCGGACCGTGGCTCGGCTCGCCAAGCTCGCCGGCGCGCCGGATGACAAGGCGGCCGGAGTCGAGATGCATGTGCGGCTCGGCGACGAGGTCGCGAAAGGCCAGCCCCTGCTCTCGGTTCACGCCGAGGCTCCGGGCGAGCTGGCATATGCCCTCGATTACGCGGCAGCCAATCCCGAGATGTTCGATCTGGAGGCCTGAGCATGCGACTGGTCCTGCCCCTGCCTGGCAACGAGGTCTTCGCCGCCGAACTGGCTCAGGCGGGCGGCTGGCGATTGGGCAGCCTGGAGACGCGGCGCTTTCCCGACGGCGAGCATTATGTTCGCCTCAAGGACGATCCGGGCGGTGGCGTCGTGGATCTGGTCTGCAGCCTGGCGCGTATCGACGACGTCTTTCTGAGCCTGATTTTCGCGGCGGATGCGGCGCGCGAATTCGGTGCGCGAGAGGTGAACCTCATTGCGCCCTATCTCGGCTACATGCGCCAGGATAAGCGGTTCCAACCGGGTGAGGCCGTCAGCTCGACCTCTTTCGCGCGTCTGGTCTCGGGCAGTTTCGACCGGCTGATCACCGTGGATCCGCACCTGCATCGGTTCGCAAGCCTGGGTGAGCTCTATCCGATCGAGACCGTCGTGCTGCACGCCGCACCGCTGCTCGGCAGGTGGATTCGGGACTGTGTCGTCGCCCCTCTCGTGATCGGCCCTGACGCTGAGAGCGAGCAATGGGCGGCGAGCGTGGCTGCGGAGGCCGGCGCCCCGCACGTGGTGTTGCGGAAGGAGCGGATTGGCGACAGCGATGTCCAGATCACCTTACCGGACCTGCGCTCTTATCATGGCCGGCGTCCCGTGCTGATCGACGACATCGCTTCGTCCGGACGTACCCTCGCCACCGCGGCCCGACGGCTCATCGCCGAGGGGTTCCCGGCGCCCGATTGCGCCGTCGTTCACGCCATCTTTGGCGGGGACGCCTTTGAGCAAGTGACGGCGGTCGCCGGCCGGGTGATCTCGACAGATTCCGTACCGCACCCGTCGAATGCTCTCCGGCTTGCTCCCCTGATCGCCCCGGCGTTGGCGTATTAGATCAAAGGCGCACACGCCTCAGGCGTAGCGAGTTCCCGACCACGCTGACGCTGGAGAGCGCCATGGCCCCGGCAGCGATGGCTGGGGAGAGCAGCCATCCGAAGATGGGATAGAGCACGCCTGCTGCGATCGGAACGCCCGCGACGTTGTAGGCGAATGCAAAGAAGAGGTTCTCGCGGATATTCCGCATCACGGCTCGCGACAGGTTGCGTGCCTTGACGATGCCCTGCAGGTCGCCCTTGAGCAGGGTCACGCCCGCGCTCTCGATCGCGACATCGGCCCCAGCGCCCATGGCTATGCCGACTTCAGCAGCCGCCAGGGCCGGCGCGTCATTCACCCCGTCGCCCGCCATGGCGACCTTACGGCCCTCCCGGTGGAATTTCTCGACGACCGTGGCCTTGTCCTGCGGCAACACCTCGGCTTCGACTTCATCGATTCCAAGCTTGCCGGCGACGGCCATCGCGGTGGTCCGATTGTCGCCGGTCATCATGACCAGCCGCACGCCCTCGGCCTTGAGCGCCTGAACCGCCTGCAACGTCGTCGGCTTGATCGGGTCGGCGATGGCGAAGATCGCCGCCGCCTGGCCATCCAAAGCCATGAAGATGGCGGTCGCGCCGTCGGCCCGCAGGGCGTCCGCCTCGGATTCGAGCGCCGCGGTGCCGATCCCTTGCTCCTTCAGGAACTTGCCCGAGCCAAGTACGAGCCGCTGGTTGTCGACGACGCCCAGGACGCCTTTGCCGACCGGCGAGTCGAATTCGGATGGCTGCGACAGGGTGAGCTGCCTGTCGGTGGCCGCGCGAACGATGGCGTCGGCGAGGGGATGCTCGCTGCCCCGCTCGAGGCTCGCCGCCAGTCGCAGCACCTCGGTCTCGTCGCGACCGGTCGCTGGCCGGATGGCGGTGACCGCGGGGCGGCCCTCGGTCAGGGTGCCGGTCTTGTCGACCACCAGGGTGTCGATCTTCTCGAAGCGCTCGAGCGCCTCTGCATTCTTGATCAACACGCCGGCCTGCGCCCCGCGGCCCACTCCGACCATGATGGAGATCGGCGTGGCGAGGCCCAGCGCACAGGGGCAGGCGATGATCAGCACCGAGACGGCCGCGACCAGGCCGAAGGCGAAGCGGGGATCAGGGCCCCACACGGACCAGGCCGCAAAGGCGACGAGGGCCACAAGGATGACCGCGGGCACGAACCAGCCCGACACCTGGTCGGCCATGCGCTGGATGGGCGCCCGGCTGCGCTGGGCCTGGGCGACCATCTGCACGATCTGAGAGAGCAGGGTGTCGGCGCCGACCTTCTCGGCGCGCATGATGAAGGAACCGGTCTTGTTGATGGAGCCTCCGACGACCTTGGCGCCTGGCTCCTTGGTGACCGGCATGGACTCGCCCGTGACCATGGACTCGTCGATGGAGACGCGGCCATCGAGAAGTTCGCCGTCAACGGGGACCTTCTCGCCCGGACGGACCCGCAGGCGATCACCCACCGCGATCCGGTCCAAGGTCACCTCCTCATCCGAGCCGTCCTCACGGACCCGCCGAGCGGTCTTGGGCGCGAGATCCAGAAGCGCCTTGATCGCGCCGGACGTCTGTTCGCGCGCCCTCAACTCCAGGACCTGTCCGAGCAAGACCAGCACGGTGATGACCGCGGCCGCCTCGAAATAGACCGCGACGGACCCGTCCGCTTCCCGGAACGCTGCCGGGAATATCTGCGGCGCGACCGTCGCAACGACGCTGTAGAGCCAGGCCACGCCTACGCCCATGGCGATCAGCGTGAACATGTTGAGGCTTCGATTCGCCAGCGAGCGGGCGCCGCGATCGAAGAACGGCCAGCCCGACCACAGCACCACCGGCGTCGCCAGCGCGAACTGAATCCAGGCAGACGTCCGGCCGTCCATGAGCATCATGAGGCCGGTGAAATGCCCGCCCATTTCCAGGGCGAACACCGGCAGGGCCAGCGCGAACCCGATCCAGAACCGGCGCGTCATGTCCTGGAGTTCGGGGTTCGGACCGCTGTCGGCGCTTACGACCTCCGGCTCGAGCGTCATCCCGCAGATCGGACAGGCGCCGGGGCCGAGCTGCCTGATCTGGGGATGCATCGGACAGGTGTAGATCGTGCCGGCCGGTGCGCCGCGCGCTGGCGTATGGACCATGTTCGGCGCGCGGTGGTGGTGATGCGCGTGCGCCGACGATGCGCCGTCAGAGGTGGCCGCCCCGGCGTCTCCATGGCGGTGCGGCTCGGGGGTTGTGGGATCACGCGGCACGGAAAGCTCCTCGGGGGCGACGACGCTTCTCCCTGTTACTAACGCACGCCCGCAAGAGGTCCTCAACCAGGCGGCCGGCTTTGATCGATCTCAAGGTATAATGGGGCGTTAGCAGGTCGGATCACTTAGCAAGAGGAGAACCCCCGATGCGTCCCTTGATGTTCGTCGTCGCGGCTGCGGCCCTGTTCACCAGTCCAGCCTATGCCCAAGAGGATCATGCTACGCACCAACCCGCGGCGGCTGCGGAAGCTCCGGCGCCCACCCATGAAACGTGCCGGGCGGTGATGGGGCGCCAGATGGACGGCAAGGCGGTTCATGACCATGGCCGTGAAAAGACCGGCGCCATGACCTGGCCGAACGGAAAGCCGCTGACAGCCGCCGAAATGGAGCGGATGCACAAGGTGTGCGCGGCCAAACTGCAGCAGACCGAAGCGCCAAAGGTGAAGTAGAGCTCACCCGCTCGGTTGATGGCCTTGGCAAGTCTGGTGCGCCTTCGCTAGGCTCAGGTCGCCCCTGTCGGGGGGGCTGGATCGGGCGTGTCGACGATGCTGGTCTCGAAGGTCAAGGAGAAGGCCGGGCCTCTCGAAGGCGGCCGGCGGCTTGCGATCTGGCTGGATGGGGAGGTGACCAAGCTCTTCCCCGGTTATTTCGCCCTGGTGATGGCCTCGGGGATCATCTCAAACACCCTCTATCTTGAGGGCCATCGCTACCTGTCGGATCTCCTGTTCGGGCTGAACCTCGTCGTCTTTCCCTGGCTCCTGCTGCTCACCGGCCTGCGGGCGGTCCGCGCTTCCGGCGCGCTCTGGGCGGATTTGACCAATCCCAGGCTGGTCTTCTCCTTCTTCACGCTGGTGGCCGCGAGCGACGTGCTGGGCTTGGGGATGAACCTGAGAGGCCTGATGGACGTGGCGCTGGGCCTGTGGCTCTTCGCTTTCGCGGTCTGGTTCGCCCTGATCTATTTCAGCTTCGCAGTGCTGACCTTCCTCAACTCCGCCCACAACGCCAACGTGGTGCACGGCGGCTGGCTCATCGCCATTGTGGGCACCGAGTCGCTGGTGATCCTCGGCGCCATGATCGCCCCGCATCAGCGGGAGCTGGCGCCGGCGCTGTTCGTGCTGATCCACATGCTCTGGGGCGTCGGCCTGGCCCTCTACGGCATATTCATCACGCTCTTTGCCTATCGCATATTCTTCTTCGACGTCGGACCCGAGGATATCACGCCGCTGCTCTGGGTGGTGATGGGTGCGGCCGCCATCAGCGCAAACGCGGGCTCGACCTTGATCCTGGAGGAGAGCGGGGTGCCGTTCCTGATGTCGATGCGTCCGTTCATTGACGGGGTCACCCTAATCATGTGGGCGTGGGCTACCTGGTGGATTCCGTTGCTGGTCCTGTTCGGCCTGTGGAAGCACGGCGTCCGCCGCGTTCCCTTGCGCTACACGCCCATGCTCTGGAGCCTGGTCTTCCCCCTGGGCATGTACGCCCTGGCCAGCCTGCGGCTGTCGCTGGCGGCGGAGTTCGGGCCTCTGCGCGCTATCGCCGAGACGATGGTCTGGATCGCGCTCGCTGCGTGGGTCGCGACGGCGATCGGGCTTGCGCGCGCCATGTGGACCGGTCTGCGCGGCGCCGTTCGCGCGCCGGCCTTGCGTCCCGGTATCTAGCGCCTCAGCAGATCGAGCTGCAGAAAGCCCGCCACCAGCACGGCGTTGACGGCCCAGGCGATCGTCACCAGGCGCGCGATCGTGTCCCAGGGCGGCGTCGCATTGTCGGCGCAGCGCCAGATCGAGACCAGCGCCCACCCCGAATGCAGTTGGAAAAGGCTCAGCGCCACCTGCTCGACCACCGGATCGCGTCGATAGAGCGCGTCCACATAGATCAGGACCAGGACCAGGCTCGGCAGGACGGCCTGGCCCCAGAACACTGGGCCTAGAGGCGCCTCGCCCCTCCAGGCGCGGATCTGCGGGCCGAACGCCATCCTTAGGGCTTTGGACCAAGGCGACTCGGGCGGGCGATGCGCCATGTCTCGTTCTCAGCGCCTCCCGCGCGCCGCATCAGCGCATCCGAATGCACGGCTTGCAACCGATGACGACTGTATTGACTTGAATGCAAGGAGCGGTAGTTCTGAATCCCCCCGATCGGATGGGATTGTGGCATGGACACTGGCGTGACCGAACCCACTCCAAGCGGTGCGCGGGCGCTTTGGGTCAGCACCATCGCCTTCGCGGCGTGCTTCGCCGTCTGGACCCTCTTTTCGATCCTCGGCCTGGGCGTCAAGGCGGAGTTCGGCCTCACCGAGACCCAGTTTGCTCTGCTGGTCGCAACTCCGGTGCTCACCGGCGCGCTCAGCCGGGCCGTGCTGGGGATCCTGTCGGATCGTTTCGGCGGCCGACGCATGTTCCTGATCGTGATGCTGATCGCCGCCGTGGCGACCTTCCTGATGTCCTTCGCCGACTCCTATCTGCGTCTGCTGCTGGCGGCCCTGGGGGTCGGCCTGGCGGGCGGCTCCTTCGCGGTGGGGATCAGCTACGTCTCGAAATTCGTCCCGTCCGATCGCCAGGGCACGGCCTTCGGAGTCTTCAGCGTCGGCACGGCGGGCGCCGTGATCACGGAGTTCCTGGCGCCCGTCGCCATGCTGGAGGCCGGTTGGCGCGTCGCCGCCCAGCTCTGGGCGGCCGGTCTGATCGTTGTCGCGCTGGTCTTCATCTTCGCGGCCCGGGACGAACCGGGACGAGGGCGGGAAGCCGTCATGCCGACGCTGGCCGAACAGTTGCGGCCCTTGAGGAATCTTCAGGTCTGGAGGTTCTCGCTCTATTACTTCGTCCTCTTCGGGGCCTTCGTCGGATTGAGCCTGTGGCTGCCCCGGTACTTCGTAGGCGTCTACGGCCTCGACGTGAAGCTGGCCGGCCTGCTGACGGCAGGCTACGCAATCCCGGCCAGCCTCTTCCGGATCTATGGGGGCCGGCTGTCCGACCGCTATGGGGCCCGCGCCGTCCTATACTGGACGTTCGGCGCATCGGCGCTCCTGGCCTTCATGCTGTCCTATCCGCCGACCGACTATGTGATCCACGGCGTCCGCGGGCCGATCGCCTTCTCCACCTCCATGGGCCTCGCGCCGTTCGTGGTGACCCTGCTGGCCCTCGGCTTCTTCATGAGCCTCGGCATGGCCGCGGTGCTCAAGCACATTCCGACCTACTATCCCGAGAACGTCGGCTCGGTGGCAGGCGTCGTCAGCATGGTGGGCGGGCTCGGCGGCTTCGTCCTGCCCCTGGTGTTCGGCGTACTCAACGACCTCACCGGCGTCTGGACCAGTTGCTTCTTCCTACTGCTCCTTCTGAGCCTCACCGCCCTGGTCTGGATGCACTTCGCGATCCGGCGGATGGAGCTGCAGCCGGGCGTCGACCGCGGCGAACTGCCGGAACTGCCGGGCGAGAAGCGCGCACGTTTCGAGAGCCAGTTCGGCCTGTCCACCTACGACGCCTCGGTGCTCTCCGCCAGTCGCGAACTGGCCGACTACTTCGAAGC
>LNAP01003331.1_pt1 | contig 15413 bp, 14 predicted proteins | sample 602601 | NCBI WGS metagenome assembly LNAP01 (sample SAMN02440304, study PRJNA202911) | soil metagenome | biome: Subtropical and temperate rainforests or woodlands; isolation source: soil samples (1 kg each in a 20% v/v slurry with milli Q water) were... ...
CGCGCGCTCGGTGCTGCCCTCGCGCAGGGCGAGGATCGGATACGATCCGCCCGCCTTCGGCAGCGCCAGCCGGATATCCAGTCGCTGGCCCATGGAAATCGGGAAGGACCGGCCGGCGACCGGCTGAACGGCGTGACCGTCGACCGCGATGAGTTCCCCATCCAGGCTTCCGGTATCGATGGTGAAGGCGGTCGCTGTCGCGCCGTTGATGATCCGCAGGCGCACCCGCCCGCCCTTGTCGATGGTCACGACCTCAGGGTCACCCAGCGTGCGGTCATTGGCGAGGTAGGCGTCGTAGTCGATGTCGTTGAGATCCATCGCCATGCCCGGCATGCCTTGCATCTGGCCCGCCGCGCCGGTGGCCATCATGCCGGCCATGCCCTTCATCGCGTCGCTCTGGCCCATCGCACCGTGATCCATAGGCATGGCACCGGCAGCAGGGCTTCCTTTGAGCTTGGCGAGCAGTTCTTCCGCAGGCGTGAACGAGAAGTCGTGCAGCAGGATCACGACCTCCTGCTCGTCCCACTGCCTGTCGGAGGCGGTCCTGACGATCAGCGGCGCCGCCAGCAGGTTCTGCTCCTGCAGCGTATGAGCGTGCATCCAGTGTGTGCCGCCAGCACCAACCGGGAACGTGTAGCGGCGAGTTTCGGAGGATCCCAGAAGCGCGGCGGGATTGTCTGGCACGCCGTCCATCGCCCAGGGCGGTGTCAGGCCATGCCAATGAATCAACGTTGGCTCGCCGATCTGATTGGAGAGTACGACGTCGAAGCTGCTCCCGGCATCCAGCGTCAGGCCCGATGTTCCGTCAGGTTGGGCCAGCCCAAACACGCGTGCTGCCTTGCCATTGACTTCGATGTTCCGACTGACCACGCCGAGCGGGCGCGGCGCAGCGCTCGACTTGGGCGTCGAAGCATCGGGCACGGCCTGCGCCCAGCCTTCGATGGGGTGAAAGGCGGCCGATGTGCCGAATGCGGCCGCTCCGGCCAACATCCGGTTCAGAAGATGACGACGATTCATAGTGTGGGTCCTTGTTCCCTCGCCGGTAGCAAGCCGGCCGACTGATCATGCGAATGCGCATTGAGCGACCTGGTGCCTACGGAGCATCAGGTCAGGTCCGATCAGGCACGGGTTCGAGGAGGACCGAGGGTGGGTGGAAACGCTAGGCCGCTGATGATCTCGTCACGCTGTTCGTAACGCGGAGTTGGCACAACGCGCTGTGGGACAGTCGAGCTCGCTGCGGCAAACGCCACGACACAGGATGCACATGCGCTGCTGCAACAAATGGTATGGTCGACGGCGCGAGAATGGCCTTGGACGCTATCGTTGCTGCTCGCCATCTCAAGGGGCCCACTTCCCGCGACGGTGGCCTGCTCGTGGCCTATAAAGTCGTGACACGGCAGGGCCTGCATGCTGGCGACAGGCGCGGCCAGCAGCGCGATTGCGACCAGAAAGGTCAGCAATGCTCTCACCTGTCCTATCGTCTGCACCTTGACGTTCATGCCTGACCACCTATCCCCTCAGGAAAACACCCTCCACATACTTCCGCCTTGACCCAAATCAAACCTCGCCGAGACATTTTCTCGTCGCGAGAACTTGTCCTTTCCGGACCGAACGCAATTGATCCGTACCAGCTCCGCTACAGGCGGCGTCGCGACCAGCACCTCGCGCTCGAGCGTTCCACTTTCAGATATGCGGCACCTCATCGGAAGAAGACGTACTTCACGAGGGCGGCGATCACTAGCGCCAGCACGACGATGCCGATCAGGCCGGCGAGGCCCATGCCCCACCCCATGGCGCCCATCGTGTCGTGCATCATCATAGGAACCTCCTCTCATTCGGCGGCAGCCCTGAGACCGGTCGGTTCGGGCTCGCTTACAAGCTCGGCGTCCACCGCGCTCTGCGGCAACCGCCAGCCCTTGATCAGCCCGTAGACGGCCGGGATCACGGCCAGCGTCAGCACGGTCGATGATACCATGCCGCCGATCATCGGCACCGCGATGCGTTGCATCACCTCCGAGCCGGCGCCGGTGCTCCACAGGATCGGGACAAGGCCGGCCATGATGGCGATGACGGTCATCATTTTGGGCCGTACCCGCTCGACAGCGCCGAGCATGATCGCCCGGTAGAGGTCGGTGCGGGTGAAGGGCCGCCCTTCCGCCACCCGCTCTGCCTTCAGTTCCGCCATCGCCTGATCGAGATAGATCAGCATGATGACGCCGGTCTCGGCGGCGACGCCGGCAAGCGCGATGAAGCCGACGGCAACCGCGACCGACATGTTGAAGCCGAGCCACCACATCAACCAGATGCCGCCGACCAGCGCGAAAGGCAGCGACAGCATGACAATGAGCGTCTCGGTCAACGCCCGGAAGTTGAGATAGAGCAGCAGGAAGATGATCAGCAGCGTCACCGGCACGACGATCTTCAGCCGCGCCTCGGCGCGTTGCAGGTATTCGAACTGGCCGCTCCACGAGACATAGGTGCCGGCCGGCAGCTTCACCTCGTTGGCGACCGCCGCCTGCGCCTCCGCGACATAGCCGCCGAGATCGCGGCCGGCGATGTCGACGAAGACATAGACCGCGAGCTGGCCGTTCTCGGTGCGGATCGAGGTCGCGCCGCGTGTCAGCTCGACTTTGGCGACTTCGCCGAGCGGCACGGTTCCACCTCCCGGCAGCGGCACTTGCACGTCGTGGCCGATCGACTGCGGATCGCTGCGGAAGTCGCGGGGGTAGCGGATGGTGACGGCATAGCGCTCGCGTCCCTCGACAGTGGTCGTCACGGTCTGCGCGCCGAGTGCGGTCGCGATCACGTCCTGCACGTCGCCCACGCTGAGGCCGTAGCGGCCGAGGGCTTCCCGGTCCGGCACGATGTCGAGGTAGTAACCGCCGATCACTCGCTCGGCATAGGCGCTCGACGTGCCCGGCACGGACTTCAGCACCCGCTCGATCTCCCGCGCGGACTGCTCCATCTGGGCGAGGTCGGTGCCGAACACCTTGACGCCGACCGGCGTGCGGATGCCGGTCGAGAGCATGTCGATGCGGGCACGGATCGGCATGGTCCAGGCGTTCGACACGCCGGGGAATTGCAGCGCCTGGTCCATCTCAGCCTTCAGGCTGTCGATAGTCACGCCGGGCCGCCATTCGGTCTTCGGCTTCAGATTGATGATGGTTTCGAACATCTCTGTCGGCGCCGGATCGGTCGCCGTCAGCGCGCGACCCGCCTTGCCATAGACCGAGACCACCTCCGGGAACGACTCGATGATCCGGTCCTGCATCTGCAACAGTTCCGCCGCCTTGGTGACGGAAATACCCGGCAGGGTGGTCGGCATGTACATCAGCGTGCCCTCGTCGAGGTTCGGCATGAACTCCGAGCCGAGCTGGCGCGCCGGCCAGAGCGTCACGCCGAGCACGACGAGCGCAATGAGGATGGTGAGGGTCTTCGCCTTGAGCACGCCGCGGATGACCGGGCGATAGACCCAGATCAGGAAGCGGTTGATCGGGTTCCTGTGCTCCGGGATGATCCGGCCGCGCACGAACACCACCATCAGCGCCGGCACCAGCGTCACCGACAGCAGGGCCGAGGCCGCCATGGCAAAGGTCTTGGTGAAGGCGAGAGGGCCGAACATCCGGCCTTCCTGCGATTCAAGCGTGAAGATCGGCAGGAACGAGACGGTGATGACGAGCAGGCTGAAGAACAGCGCCGGACCGACCTGGCTCGCGGCCTCGATGAGTATCTCAACGCGTGGCTTGTCGGGCGGGGCGCGCTCCAGATGCTTGTGGGCGTTCTCGATCATCACGATGGCAGCATCGATCATGGCACCGACGGCGATGGCGATGCCCCCCAAGCTCATGATGTTGGAGCCGAGGCCGATCGCCTTCATCGCCGCGAAGGCGATCAGAATGCCGACCGGCAGCATGAGAATGGCGACAAGCGCGCTGCGCAGATGCAGCAGGAACACCACGCAGACGAGCGCGACGATGATGCTCTCCTCGATCAGCGTACCCTTCAGCGTCTCGATCGCCCGGCCGATCAGTTCGGAACGGTCATAGACCGGCACGATCTCGGTGCCCGTGGGCAGGCTCGATGCGATCTCAGTGAGCCGCGTCTTGACGTTCTCGATCACCGTCAGCGCGTTGGCGCCGAAGCGTTGCAGCACGATGCCGCTCGCCACCTCGCCCTCGCCATTAAGCTCGGTGATGCCGCGCCGCTCGTCCGGTCCGATCTCGACGCGGGCGACATCCTTCACCCGCAGCGACACGCCGCGGTCGGTCTTCAGCACCACGTTCTCGATGTCGGCGACGCCCCGGAGATAGCCGCGTCCGCGCACCATGAACTCGAATTCGGAGAGCTCGACGGTGCGGCCGCCGACATCGGCGTTGCTCGCCTTGACGGCCTCGCGCACCGCGTCGAGCGGGATGCCCAGTGCCCGCAGCCGGTTCGGATCGACCACGATCGAATATTGCTTCACGAAGCCGCCGACGCTGGCGATCTCAGCCACGCCCTCCGCTTTGGACGCCCCGAAACGGATCACCCAGTCCTGCAGCGAGCGCAGCTCGGCAAGCGTCATCTCTTTCGCTACGACGGCGTACTGATAGACCCAGCCGACGCCGGTAGCGTCCGGCCCGAGGACCGGCGTCACCCCCGTCGGCAATCGCTGCGCGGCGGCGTTGAGATATTCCAGCACGCGCGAGCGCGCCCAATAGGGATCGGTGCCATCCTCGAAGATCACATAGACGAAGGAGACGCCGAAGAAGGAGAAGCCGCGCACCACTTTCGATTTCGGCACCGTCAGCATCGCGGTGGTAAGCGGATAGGTGACCTGGTCCTCGACCACCTGCGGCGCCTGGCCGGGATAGTCGGTGTAGACGATCACCTGCACGTCCGAGAGGTCGGGGATGGCGTCGAGCGGGAGTGTCTTCAGCGCATAGAGGCCGGCCGCGACAGCGAAGACCGTGCCGACAAAGACCAGCACAAGGTTGCGGGCGGACCAGCCGATGAGGCGGGCGATCATGGCTGCACCTGCACAGGCGTGAGACCGCGCAGCGCGGCTTTCAGATTGCTCTCGGCATCGATCAGGAAGTTCGCCGCCACGACGACCCGGTCGCCCTCCGCAATCCCTTCCCGGATTTCGGTGAAGCCTTCCCCGCGCCGGCCGATCTTGACGTCCCGGGGCTCGAACGTCCCTTCGCCCCGGTCGAGGATCACCACCTGCCGCGTGCCGGTGTCGATCACCGCGCTATCGGGCACGGCGATCACGGGCGCGGCATCGCCGGTGCCGATCTCCACCTCGGCATACATGTTTGGCAACAGGGAGCCGTCCGGGTTCGCGATCTCGATCCGCACCTTTGTCGCCCGCGTCGTCTCGCCGACCTCAGGATAGATCAGCGACACCTGGCCGTTGAGGCTGCGTCCCGGCAGGCTTCGGATGTGGATCGTCACCGGCGCCCCGAGCCGCACGGCGGCGAGGTCGAACTCCGGCACATCGGCGAGCACCCAGATGGTCGAGATGTCGGCAAGGCGGAAGAGCACGTCGCCGGGCGCCGCCTTCATGCCGTCGACGACATTGCGTTCGAGCACGACGCCATCGCGCGGCGCCCGCCAGATCATCGAAAGCGGTACCTTGCGCGTCCGCTCGATCTCGGCGATCGCCTCGGGCGGCAATCCAAGATTTTCCAGCCGCTGGCGGGCACCCCCAACGGCGCTGTCGCGTCCGCCATTATTGAGGTCCGTGAGGAACTGGGCGCTGGCGGCGGCAATGTCCGGTGAATACAACCGGAGCAGCATCTGGCCCTTCGTCACCCGATCCCCGGTCGTGACGCTTGCCACCTCGTTGACGAAGGCATCGCTCCGGGTTGCCACCACCGAAATGCGCCGCTCGTCGAGCTGGACGGTTCCCGGCACCCGTACCAGCCTGCCGACGACGCGCCGCCCGACCAGCTCGGACCGCACGCCGGTGCGTTGCAGCCTGCCGAGCGAGACCTTCACCAGCGAACCGCCGGCGTCCTCACCCTCATAGACGGGGATGTAATCCATCCCCATGGAGTCCTTCTTGGGCGCCGGCGAGGTGTCTGGCAGGCCCATAGGATTGCGATAGTAGAGCACACGCCGGGCGATCGCCGGTGTCGTCGCCGCAGCGGCGGTTGGCGGCTTTTCATCGAAGCTCACATCCTCGCTGGCGCGAACCGCGCGGAAGGCCCGGCCATCCCCGGTCTGGCGCGGCGTTGCCGAATAGGAGGGCTTGGCGTCAGGGTCCTGATAATAGATCACTCCGCCCATGCCGGCGGGTTCCATCGCTGCACGCGTGCCATCGACGCCGATCAACTCGCGAAGGCCGGGCATCGGGAAATCCCGAAGCCCGGCCCAATAGCCCCCGCCCCCCGCCGCCAAGAAGGCGGCGAGGGCGAGGCCCGTGAGGGCGATGCGCTTCATGGCTGGGCCTTGAGGACCAGCTTGCTCTCGAGCGTGCCGGTCTCGCCCTGAACCTTGGCGCCGAGCGACAGCTGCCAGCCCCCGGCCATCATCAGATTGGCCTTGAAACGGTAGACGCCCGGCTCGGTCGACGGCAACGCCTCGATCGGCGCGGCCATGGTCGGCATGCCGTCGGGCGCCATGTCGATGCGGGTCGCGAAAATCACCGCGTCGGGGACCGCCTTGCCGGATCGCTTGTCGATGAGACGGACGATGACGATGGCGCCGTTGCCCTGCTTGATATCGGTCTGAACGAGACGGAATTCATAGTCCGCGATGTCGGCGCGTGCCGCCGAAAGGGCCACCACGGAAAGCGCGGCAGCGAACGCCGCCGCAGCGGCGCGCTTGATAAAAAGGGTCGTCATGGTTTTGGAATCCCAGATACATCGGAGCGCCAGGCGCACAGCCCGGCGTTGCGTGGCCTAAGGCCACACGCTCTCGGCCGCCCAAGCCTCGCAAGGGCGGCACGAGCCGGCACCGAGGGGCCGGCGCTGGCCTAGATTCGCGGAGGTCGAGCCGGGGGCTCTATGGTCAGCGCGTCGCCCGCGACGTCGCTGCGCGGGCGTATAACATCCGCTTCGCCCCGGAGCATGAAGGCCACGTTTGATAGCATCGGCCCAGCCGAGAAGCACTTGGCCATGCATATCGCCATTAACGGGCAGGTCTTCTGGCAGTCCGGAACGGCCCGGTTCTCTTCCGGGCAACACGACATATCGTCCGGCATCGCCGCCATGGACATGTCAGAGTCGGCCGCCATCGCGGGCCCGCCCACCGGGATGGTGAACGGTCCGGCAACAAGTCCCATGATCGCAAGGATCGGGAACAGTCTGCGGAGCCAGATGCGGGCCTTCATGACGCGGAAGATGTCACAGCTGGAACATACTGGGAAGTGGTCGGCGGTGTGCGTCTGCCGCGGGCCTCCGGCGGTTGCTGCATCCGTATATGCGTCGGCTCAGCTCGCCACGTACTGACCCATCATGCCGAGTTGTTCGTGCTCGAGGATGTGACAGTGGTACATGCGCGGCCCCGGCATGTCCTGGCGCAGTGCCACGCGTATCGTCTCGCCACGCGCCACGTTTACAGTGTCTCGCCACGCTTTGTAGAGCGGCTTCGAGACATTGCCGCCACGTTCGCGTTCGATCACCTGGAACTGGGTGCCGTGGACGTGAAAAGGGTGATCCATGTCGGCGGGGTTCTGTACTTCCCAAAGTTCGAGCTGCCCGACCTTCGATACGAAATCGACGCGCTTCATATCGAACGACGCGCCATTGATCATAAACGCCATCTCCATCCCGTTCGCTCCCATTGACATTGCCTAGCCGAACACAAACCGGCGTTTTACGGATGGAGTGCCAAGATCGGGAATCGAGCGAAGTCTCGCCGGCAGCGGAGGCGGCGGCTCGGTCGAGCCTTCTACGGCCTGTACTCTCAGGAGTGAAAGGCCAGCTTCATTCGGGCGTCCTGGCCCCATCCATCCGCGATCATAGTCGAGGGTCCCGAGCGTGGTTGTGCCCGTCAGCCTCCATCATCCCGCGTATGCGGCTTCCGGCGCTGTAACGGGGCCACACGATCGCCGGCGTGAAGGAGCCGACGGAGCCACGAACAGAACGTCGTCTCCTCAATCTGCGGCCAAGGGAAGGACCCGCTCCTCAAAGTGAGCCGACCACTCCAGCGTCGACTGCGCACGAGAGCGCCGTGTCCTCCAGGAACAAGACGCCTGACTTCTTCGTCACTGCAAACGACCTCTCAAGACCGTTATGCAACGTGATCGTAATGAAGCCGGGGCTTACCCGGTAGTGGCCATCGTTCTGCCAGAGGCCGTCATAGGCATATTGGCCCTTTGTGCCGAAGGAAAACTTGGCCCCAGCCTTGGTCATACAGGTCTTGCCCTGAACGTTTCGCGCGATCTCAGCGCTGTCGATGGCATTCACCGCCGAGCGTGCAGCAGCTTGGCCGACCGGAATAACAAAAGTGAGCGCGATAGCACTCGCGAGGATAGTAAAACAAGCGTATTTCATTGCTTACTCCTTGGTAATCTTGGCCATTATTCTTAATTTTGAGGCGCTAATCCCGATATTTTGTTCGATTACTCTGCGACGAACATGTCTTCCCACAAAAAGTATGGATGCATAACAAACAAGGATAACCCGATTGTTCCCTCCCTTTGGCGCGGCGTCCGTATCTAAGTTACCGCAAGGACATGGGGTTTGCCTGATCACCTCGCAATGGATGCTATGCGCTGCCGATCGTCCCAAACCTATGTCCATGCTGGCAAACCGGTTGGCCGATCCAAGGGAGCGTCGCGCTGTGTCGCTTGAGCCGCGCGTTGGATATCCGATCATCCTTCGAACGGTCCTGCTGGTAGGAACGAGCGCGACCTGGACGACAATTAGCGAACGCAAAAAAATAGCCTGCGCAATAGGATGTAGTCGGCGGGGAAACTTAGGTGGCGTTCTGGCGTAAGTTCGCGTTGAGGTTTCCGCCTCCGTCACGCCTCAATCCGAGCGATAATAATTGATTGCGAATCAGCACGTAAATTCCGAGCCAGAGCGTGTTTGGGCAGGGCTTCAATCAATGATGACTCGCATAGTTTGCGCCTTGTTTGTTGCTTTGCTTGTGATCACGAGCGCGGCACCACATGGCGGCAAAGCCATCGAGATTGCAGTACAGGGAGCCGGACAAACCGCGCCTCTCGTTTCCAATTTTGGGGTAGGGAGTTGCGTCGGTGACTGCGGTGCATCGCTCGATCATAATCGAGCTCCATCTGATTGCTCCCTTGCAACGTGCGTCCTGATCCTGCCCCGCTTCTCGGCTGGCGCCGCAACAATCGATAGTAATTTTGTTCGGCTTGCGCCTCGCCTTCTGGACGCTGTCACAGACGGACGTATTCGTGAGCGTCTGGAGCGGCCGCCTCGCACCGTCTGATTGTCGAAGATGGACGGTCGGCCATCTGTCATGAGGACCTTGTCTGTCGTCCCCTTCGGTGACGGCATGGATGTCTCGGCTGCACCGTCCTCATCCGCTTACAAATCATTAAGCTTTTGGCTACTGCGCACGCCTGTCGATACGACTGGCCGTGCCGCAGCAGCAGCGACATGGCGTGAATATGGACTGTCATTCCCCGATTTCCTTTTGCACCAAAGGAGCCGAGCAAACCTCTTTGCTCGACCTCATCGAAAATCGTGCGGTCGACCTCGTGGCAAAACGTTTAAAAATACCGAAAGCCCAACACCTGGAAGTTTCCGCCGCTACACCGACGCCCGTCCTGATCCTCATCACAGGCCGCCTGACGGTGTATGCGTCAACCGTCAAAGGTGTTGACGTGTTCGTGACCGATCTTGAACCTGGCGAAGTTGTCGGTGAGTCAGCTGCACTCGACAGCCCAGAGGTTCCACTGCTTATCCGCGCGTCCGAGGAATCGCAGGCTTGGGCGATAGATCAAAGACGCTTCCTCAGCGCCTTGACGACGCATGCAGACTTCTCGATGTCGGTGATGCGCGCAATGTGTCGGCGCCTATGTCGCATAAATCAACGGCTTGTGGATCAGGTAAGCCTGCCGATGCGGGAGCGCCTCAAAACCGAACTGTTGCGCATGGCAACGATTCAGCCAGACGGCACCTTTGCCATTAACGCGCTCCCAACTCACGACGAACTGGCCCTGCGTATTGCGACACAGCGCGAAGCCGTGACGAAAGAGCTGGCAAAGCTCGCGAGGACGGGAATCCTGACAAGGCACGGGCGCGGCATCCGCATTCCGAACTTGTCACGGCTCGCTCAATTTGCAGGATAATAAAAAGACCGCGCCCATCGATGGGCGCGGTCTCAATCTAGAACATTCGTCGAGCGTGGCGACCGTTACGGCTTCGATGGATCAAGAATTAGCGGCACGATCCTGAGCCGGCGCCGGGCCAGTCGGATAATTCTGGCGCTGAACATCGCGAAATTCATGCTGAAGTCGCGCTCCCGCACTCAGAGTAGGTGAATAATAATCGGCGCGTGCAGCTGCTCCAGTCGCGACAATTGCCACCAGCGCGATCAACAGTGACCTAATATACATAGGTATTCTCCATATATGCTCGGATTGAGCTGCTTCATCATTTACAAAATGAAGGGCTGGCGAGGTGGAAATGTCCACTTTCGAAATTGGAAGCTTGTAACTAGTATGTGAACGAGCCGGCGCGCCATGTGGCTTGAGGGTCACAATGGTTCGCGTGCCAATCCATGTTGAACCGTTGCGTCCTGGCCGCACATTGACGCATTCGACCTTTCATCTCCTCCCTCCGGCTTGACATCTTTGCCGAGTCACATATCCCTTGGCTCATTATGCTTCGACGTATGCGCCATATCATCGTACTGCTGACTGCGCTCACCTTCGTGGTGTCGAGCGTTGGCTGGAGCATTGCGGGCGCCGCGCTGAGTGGAATGCCGGGAAACGGGCATCATTCCGCAGCCGCGGTTGCGGAAACGGAGCATGGTGATTACGCCAGCCTTGACGACACGCACGCAAACACCGCGAGCACGCATCATGCAGCGTGTGACGCATCCGTGGGAGCGGGGTGCCAGCCCGACGCACAGGAAAGCGGAGCGACAACCTCCTGCTGTGCAACAGCCTGTCATACGGCGATGCTGACGAGCCCGTACGTTGCAACTGTAGTTGCCTTCGCACGGACGGTTGACCACGCGCCGCTTGAAGTCGGTGTAACGGAGGCGGCCACCGCGCGTCTCGACCGCCCGCCGAGGCTTGCCGACCTTTAGTCGTCGGCTGACCCCTCATCGTGACCACAAACCGCTGACGGATTAAATCCGTCTTCGTTTTCGTCCTCAGGTATCGGCCGACACCCTTCGCCGCTGCGCCTGCGCAGCCGCCGAAGCTCGCTGTTCGACGCCGCGTGGCCATGCCGCTCCGGCAGATCCAGCCCGATTCCGAGGATTTCATGAAGTCAGTATTGCTGCCGGCTGTCGCCGTCATCTTGTCCGCATGCGGCGGACCACCAGCGATTGAGGCGGGCCCCAGCCCGTCCGATGCGAGCTCCTGGGTGCCCACCCAGCGCTACGTGCCCGTGACCGCTGGGACGGTCGATTACCGGCCCGTTGATCCGAAACCTTGGATCGAGCGCAATGAGCGTGTTGCTCCCAAGCAGGGGAGCGAGTGATGACGTTCATTATCGATGCCCAATCGAAGGTACTTCGTGCACTGCCTTGGAAACGGTTTGCCGCACTCGGCGTAATGACTGTCGGTCTCGGTGGCTGTGTGACGTTCACGCCGGATGGCGGCATGAGCCCGGTGTCCAGTGAGGTCACCGCCGCGATCGGCAAGGACACCGTTAAGATCGCATCACCAGCCGATGCCGCTGAGGTTCGGACTCGCGTTTCCACAGTTCTTGCGAAGCCGCTGACGGCTGATGGTGCCGTACAGCTCGCTCTGATCAATAATCGAGGGCTTCAAGCCGAGTACAACTCTCTCGGAATCTCGGAAGCCGCTTTCGTCGAGGCCAGTCTGCCGCCGAATCCAGTCATTGGCGTCGAACGCCTGGCGACGGGCGGGTCGTTGGAGATCGAGCGGCGTGTCATCGCAAACATCCTGGCGCTGATCACGCTGCCGGCTCGCAGCGATATCGCGAAGACGCAGTTCGAAGCGGCGCGGCAGAAGGCGATCGAGGCGACGTTCCGTACGGCTGCGGATACGCGGCGCGCTTATTATCGCGCTGTCGCTTCACGGCAGACGGCTTCATTCCTTGAGCAGGCACGTATTTCGGCGGATGCCGCCGCTGACCTCACGCGCCAGCTAGGCGAGACGGGGGCCGTGAAGAAGCTCGACCAGGCGCGGGCCGCGGCCTTCTATGCCGAGGTTTCCAACGAGCTCGCCGAAGCCAGGATGAACGCGGGTACAGATCGCGAGGCGCTGACGCGCATGCTCGGCCTGTGGGGTGCGGACCTCGCGTACAAGCTGCCCGGTCAGCTCCCAAACATACCCCGTATCCAGACGGTACAGCAGGTTGAAGTCGAAGCCGTCAGAAAGCGGGTGGATCTCATTGCGGCGCGGCTCGAGCTCGACGCCATGGCAAGGACGCTCGGCCTGACCGAGGCCACCCGCTTCGTCTCGATGCTTGATGGAGGATGGCGCGGCAATTACGAGCGGGTGAACGAAAACGGGACCCGGGAGAGCTCCTCGCCACGCGGCTTCGAGCTTGAAATTCAAATTCCGATCTTCGACGGCGGTGAAGTCAATGTTCGCCGCGCGCGTGAGACTTACATGCAGGCGGTCAACCGTCTCATGGAGAAATCTATCAATGTCCGCTCCGAAGCGCGGGCAGCTTACCTCACCTATCGCGGCAGCTACGACATCGCTCGCCAGTATCAGAACAGCATTCTTCCACTGCGCAAGACGATCAATGAGCAAGCATTGCTTGAATATAACGGCATGCTGATCGACGTCTTCGAACTTCTGACGACGGCGCAAGAGAGCATCGAAAGTAACGTCGCGGCGATCGCGGCGAAACGTAACTTCTTCATAGCAACCGTCGATTTTGAGACCGCGATTATCGGTGGAGGCGGCTCAGCCGACTCGGCCGGTGAAGGCTCTGTTGTGACTGCAACTGCCGAAGGCGGCGGGCAATGACCCTGAAAGGTAAGGACATGACGGTTTCACGTCGGAGTTTCCTCGGCGCGTCTGGCGCCGCTGCACTTATCAGCGCGAGCGCGGTCTCAGGGCGCGTTCAGGCCGCCTCGATCCCAGAGGCTGCAACCATGAGGGATCCAACCATGCAGCCGCCGCTCGTCCCCACGAGTGGCCCGGACTACCAGCCCGTTGTCACCCTGAATGGCTGGACGCTGCCCTGGCGCATGAACGGCGACTGGAAGGAGTTTCATCTTGTCGCCGAGCCCGTGGTGCGCGAGATGGCGCCCGGCATGGTGGCCCATTTGTGGGGCTACAACGGCCAGTCGCCAGGACCGACCATTGAGGCGGTCGAGGGCGACAAGGTCCGCATCTTCGTCACCAACAAGCTACCGGAGCACACCACGATCCACTGGCATGGGCAGCTTTTGCCGTGCGGCATGGACGGCGTTGGCGGACTGACCCAGCCGCATATCAAGCCGGGCCAAACCTTCGTCTACGAGTTCCAGCTGCAGAAGAGCGGCACGTTCATGTACCACCCCCATGCCGACGAAATGGTCCAGATGGCCATGGGCATGATGGGGTTCTTCATTGTGCATCCGAGGGATCCGGCTTTCCGCCGCGTCGATCGGGATTTCGTCTTCCTCATGGCGGCCTACGACATCGATCCCGGCTCGTATATGCCGAAGGTCGCCGAGATGACCGCCTTCAACATGTGGACCTGGAATAGCCGGGTCTTCCCCGGCATCGATCACCTCGTCGTGGGCAAGGGGGACAAGACCCGCATCCGCTTCGGCAATCTCACCATGACCAATCACCCCATCCATATGCATGGCTACGACTTCAAGGTGTCATGCACCGATGGCGGTTGGGTACCGGAGGCCGCGGCCTGGCCCGAAGTGACGATCGACTGCGCCGTCGGCCAGATGCGCGCCTTCGACTTCGTCGCCGACAAACCCGGCGACTGGGCGATCCATTGCCACAAGTCGCACCACACCATGAACGCGATGGGCCATGACCTCCGCAACTTCATTGGGGTCGACAAGAAAGAGATCACCAAGAAAGTCCGCAAACTGGTGCCGGACTACATGCCGATGGGTACTGCCGGTATGGCCGACATGGGCGAGATGGAGATGCCACTGCCCGACAACACGCTGCCGATGATGACTGGCTTCGCCCAGTTCGGCGCGGTGGAGATGGGTGGAATGTTTTCGGTCGTAAAGGTGCGCGAGGGTCTCGCCGCCAACGACTACAAGGATCCGGGCTGGTTCAAGCACCCGGAAGGAACGGTTGCGTTCGAATGGAAGGGCGAACCGAAAAAGGCAGATCGCGCGCCAGAGCCTCGCTTCGACACCCAGAATACGGCGGAGGTTCGCGTCGTGAAGCCGGGAAACCGCTCAAGTGGCGGTCACGAAAATCACTGAATTCTAAAGCAAAGGAGATGAAATAATGCAACGAAATCGGTTCTTTTACACTCTGATGATCGGCGCAGCTCTGCTCAGTCCAGCCCTCGCCAGCCCGGGTCACCAGACAGGCGAAGGTCATGACGAGCGCGCTTATGGCGAGCCCGGCGATCCGAAGAAGTCGGCGCGCGTGATCCAGGTCACCATGCGCGACTCCGATGGAAAGATGGAGTTTGTCCCGAGCCAGCTGGAAATCCGCAAGGGCGAACAGGTCAAGTTCGTCATCCGCAATAATGGCGAACTCGATCACGAGATCGTCCTCGCCACGCTCGACGAAAACCTCAAGCACGCCGTCGAGATGGCGAAGAACCCCGACATGGAACACGACGATCCCAACGCCAAGCGTCTCGCTCCGAAGAAGACAGGCGACATCGTGTGGAGATTCACCAAGGTCGGAGAGTTTGACTTTTCCTGCCTGATCCCGGGCCACCGAGAGGCCGGCATGTTCGGCAAAATCACCGTCAAGTGACTGAAACAAACAGAAGGACCACAATCATGCGCACATTCATGATGGCCGCAGTATTCGCGGCGATCTCCACCGCAGCATTGGCACAGACCGCGCCTGTCGATGGCCAGATCACCAAGATCGACGCGGCCCAGGGCAAGGTCACGCTCAAACACGGACCGATCAAGAACCTCGACATGGATGGGATGACGATGGTCTTTGCCGTCGCCGATCCGGCAATGCTCAAGGCCGTCAAGGTCGGCGACAAGGTCAAGTTCGAGGCGGACCGGGTGAATGGACGCATCACCGTGACGAAGATCGAAAAGGCAACGTAACATCCCTCATACGGGGTGCGCCGTCGGCGCACCCCGTCACATGGAGGATCTCGAATGAAGATCGACCGCAGACGCCTCATATTGCTCAC
>LNAP01004162.1_pt1 | contig 15410 bp, 14 predicted proteins | sample 602601 | NCBI WGS metagenome assembly LNAP01 (sample SAMN02440304, study PRJNA202911) | soil metagenome | biome: Subtropical and temperate rainforests or woodlands; isolation source: soil samples (1 kg each in a 20% v/v slurry with milli Q water) were... ...
GTGACCACGTTCAATGCAAACACTGTTTCAAAGCCGAATGCCGCCACCAATAGCCCTGACACCAGACTTCCGCCGACCATGGCGGCCGACGACGCCGAGGTGATCCAGGCGTTGGCCTTGAGCAACTGATCGGCCTCGATCAAGTGCGGCAATTGACTGTTGAGGCCGATGGCAAACATCGAATTGCCAAACCCCAGACCGAAAGCGATCACCGGCAACAGCAGCATTTGCTGGGCGACAGGCAGCACCAGCAGCAGGCCCAGCAGCCCGGCGCGTAACAGGTCGAAGGCAATCAGCGGCAGGCGCCCGGCCCAGCGGCGATAAAACGTCGTGCCGATAAGGCTGGCGAATATTCCACCGGCCACGCGGCTGGCGAGGAAAATGCCGACGCTCATGGCGCTGTTGCTGAGCAGGTAGACGTAGGTGGCCAGGGCGACCATGTTGAGGAAGGCGCCGAAGTCCGAGATCAGACGGGCGGCGATGATCAGTTGGGCATTGCGGGGGGATGCGGTGTTCACATTCAATCCTTGAGTGTGGGGAGCAGCAGGGAGAACATAAAACTCTGTTACACCAAAATTCCAATGTGGGAGCGGGCTTGCTCGCTCCCACATTGGTTCTTCAGCGTTTGGGGATGAGGTGACAGGCATCTACAAAAAACCCGGCCGAAGCCGGGTTTTTCGTTAACCGATCACTGCATCCAGGGCGGAGGCGGTTCTTCGGCTTTGCTCGGTGGCGCGTCATCTGCCGCGCGGATCGCTTGCTTGCGCTCTTCATCAAGGCGTGCGGCCTCGATTTCGCGCATGATCCCGCCAACATCGGCCAACTCTTCCGGCTCATCGAACTCGCCGGTCAAGATGCTGGCCGGGTGCAAGGTGCCGGCTTCGAACAGGGCCCACATTTCCTTGGCGTACTTGGTCTTTTTCAACTCCGGCGCAAACCGCCCGAAATAAGACGCCATGTTGCCCACATCCCGCTCCAGCATGCTGAAGGCGTGGTTGTTGCCCGCCGCATCGACCGCTTGTGGCAGGTCGATGATCACCGGACCGGTCGGGGTCAGCAGTACGTTGAACTCCGACAGGTCACCGTGCACCAGACCGGTACACAACATCAGCACGATCTGCGAAATCAGGAACGCGTGATACTCGCGCGCCTGATCCGGTTCCAGCACCACGTCGTTCAGACGCGGCGCGGCATCGCCGTACTCGTCGGCCACCAGCTCCATCAACAGCACGCCTTCAAGGAAGTCGTACGGCTGCGGAACCCGCACGCCAGCACCGGCCAGACGGAACAACGCCGCCACTTCGGCATTCTGCCAGGCATCTTCGGTTTCTTTCTTGCCGAACTTGGAGCCCTTGGCCATCGCTCGAGCCTGACGGCTGTTGCGCACCTTGCGGCCTTCCTGATACTCGGCCGCCTGACGGAAACTGCGTTTATTCGCCTCCTTGTAGACCTTCGCGCAACGTAACTCGTTGCCGCAGCGCACCACATAAACAGCTGCTTCTGCGCAGCACCTCGTCGACCAGACCGTCCTCGATCAGGGGTTCAATGCGTTTTGGAGTCTTCATCAGCTTTTATTGGGGGTCCTTTATTACCAAACACGCGAAAGTCATTCGTTATACGGCAATCCACTCGTTCGGGGGAGGGGTTGCCGACCTATGAACGCTCCAATAACCGTCAACAAGCACACAACGTGCCGGATTAATCGGTCAACAACCGCCAGTCATCATCGGCCGCCACAGATCATAGCTGACCCTGCGTCACTTGTTGCTGAAGGGCCAAACGGGTATTTACGACAAAAGCTGACATCTGGATTCATACCCTTCGTAGGATTTTTCTAAACAGGCCTCAATTTCCGCCTCGGCCAGCCGAAGTCATCTGAGACAAAGTGATTTGTCCGACAATCGTTTACGGCTGCCAATAATCCGCGAGTCATCTGCACTGCGTGGGCCTACAAGAAAAATCTGGAGCGCGGATGAACATCAAACAGAAGTTGACCTGGGCGTTTGCAATCATCGCCTGCGTCGCTACCCTGGTTGTGCTGAACTTGCGCAGCGATGCCAAGGACAGTTTCGTCGACGGCAGTGGCCGCGAGATTCGTCAGGTCAGCAACGCCATGCAACTGTTCTTCGACGGCATCAGCCAGAACGTGGATTACCTGGCCACCCAACCGCTGATCAAGAACTCCGATGACAGCCTCAAGACCTACATAAGCGCCAACGCCGAGAGCATTCCCCAAGGCGAGATGGACAAGAAGGTCTTCGCTCTCCTTCAGGACCTGGGTAACAGTCACCCGTCCTACGCCTATGCCATTCTCGGCACCGCGGCGGGCGGTTATGTGTCCTGGCCCGACGATGCCAAGCTGAACAATTACGACCCGCGCCAGCGCCCCTGGTACAAGGCGGCCCAGGCCAAACCCGGTAAACCGTTCCGCACTGAGGCCTATTACTGGGCCCAGGACGACGCGACGTACGTCAGTACCGTGCGCACCATCGATAACAAATTGGGCACTAATGGCGGCGTGGTCAGCATCGACGTGACGCTCAAGCAGCTCACCGAAATCGTCAAACAGATCAAGCTCGGTGAAACCGGCTACCTGATGCTGCTGGAAAACACCGGCACCGTGCTGGTCGATCCAAAGAAACCTGAACACAACTTCAAAGCGCTGAGCAGCCTCGGCGACGGCTACGCGCAACTGGCCAAGGCTGGCAAAGGGCTGGTGGAAGTCGAGCTGAACGGCGAACGCTACATGGCCAACGTCTGGCCGTCAGAGCAGCTGGGCTGGACCTTTATCGGCCTGATCAAGCAGACCGACGTGATGAGTTCGGCCACCCAACTGACCTGGTTGATCGCGATCATCGCCGCCGTGCTGGCGGTGCTCTTCGCCATCGTCGGCGCCAGTTTCGCCAGTCTGATCGTGCGGCCGATCCGCAGTGTGGCCAGCGGTCTGGAAGGCATCGCCCAAGGCGAAGGCGACCTGACCAAGAACCTGCAAATCCGTGGCAGCGACGAAACCGCGCAACTGGCCAACTGGTTCAACCAGTTTTTGGCGGCGATTCGCAACTTGATCCAGAGCATTGGCGGTGCCGCGACCAAGATCCTCGCCACCTCCAAGAGTTCGACCCAGGTCTCCAGCGACATGGCCGAAGCCGCCGGACGTCAGCGTGAAGCGGTGGACATGGTGTCCACGGCGTTCCACGAAATGGTCGCCACCGCCAACGAAGTCGCCCGCTCTTGCAGCCAGGCGGCGGAATCGGCCGACAGCGGCCAGCGCCAGGCGCGTGAAGGTCAGCAACAGATTGATGCAGCCGTGACCAGTGTTGATCGCCTGAGCCAGGAAATCGAACAATCGGCCCAGTCGATGCAGCAACTTGAGCGCGACAGCAACGACATTCAGTCAATCCTGGGGACCATTCGCTCGATTGCCGAACAGACCAACCTGCTGGCGCTGAACGCGGCCATTGAAGCAGCGCGGGCCGGCGAACAGGGTCGTGGGTTTGCGGTGGTCGCCGATGAAGTTCGGGCGCTGGCCAAGCGCACGGCGGATTCCACGGCGGAAATCGACGGTTTACTGGGCAACCTCGCCAAACGTACCAGTCAGGTGACCCAGCAAATGCATGCGAGCCTGGAAGTGTCCCAGCAATCGGTGACGCGGATCGGTGAAGCACGCAGCAGCTTCGGGCTGATCAGGGAATCGGTCGACGTGATTCGCGACATGAACACCCAGATCGCTACGGCGGCGGAAGAACAGCATCAGGTGGCTGAAGACATCAATCGGCACATCAGCCAGATTCATGGTGATGCGCAATTGGTGGCGGAACTGGCGAACTCGGCGCGGCTGGATTCGCAGAGCCTGGCCGGGTTGTCGAATGAGCTGGATGGGTTGGTGCGCCGCTTCAGAACCTGATCCAGAATCCCGCTGGCCGCTGCGCGGCCAATCGCGAGCAGGCTCGCTCCCACAGGGTTTTGTTGATCGTTCCCACGCTCTGCATGGGAACGATCATCACTGCCGAAACAACTCTCCGGGGGTAAACCCGAACAGGCTTTTGAACGCCGCAATAAACGCCGACGTCGAGTCATACCCGCAAGACAGCGCGGCATTCGTCACGCTGTCCCCCTCCTCCAGCAAACTCAACGACGACAGCAGCCGCATCCGCTGCCGCCACCCTCGAAAGCTCAAGCCGGTTTCCCGCTGGAATAACCGCATCAAGGTCTTCTCCGAGGTCCCCAACCGCTCGGCCCACGCCTGCAAGGTCACATTGCGCTCAGGGCTTTCGATCAGCTCGTTGCACAGCCCCAGCAACCGTTCATGACGCGGTAACGGTAGCGAGAAGCCAACCTCCGGCAGATGCGCCAACTGGTCCAGCAGCACACTCACCAGCCGCGCGTCCTGACTGTCGCCCTGTGGATATTCAACCGGCAGCAAACAAAAACTCTTGATCAGCTCCCGGGCCAACGGCGTCACTTCCAGCACCCGGCAACGCTCCTCCGCCCAATCACAATCCTCGCGGCGCACATAGAGGCTGCGCATCTCGGCGCGCATTGAAGTCACCACCTGGTGTTCGAGATCCGCCGGAATCCAGATACCCCACTGCGGCGGCGCAAAGAAACTGCCTTCGGCAGTGTGCACGCCGAGAACGCCGCTGATCGCGTAGGAAAACTGTACCCAATCGTGCCGATGGGGCGAGGTCCATGAACCGGCGGTGAGACTTTCCGCTCGGGCATACAGCGCACGCGGCAATGCCGTCAGCGTCGGAATCGTCCGTTCAAGGGAAAGTTGTCCGTTAGTCGGCATTGATTGGCCTTATGTCGCAAGACGGCTGTTGGAGCCGACGTTAGGCTAAGTCACCAATTCTTACAAATGTATTCGGTGCCTGTTATGCATGCCTTCAAACACCTCAAACGCGTGGTCACTGACTGGTTCTTGTGTGGCATGTTGATTGCCACGCTGCTGGCGTATGTCTTCCCGACCTTCGGCGCCACCGGCGGCGGCATGCACGCTGAATACGTGATCAACATCGGCGTGTTCCTGGTGTTCTTCCTGCACGGAGTCAACCTGTCCAGCGAGCAAATCACTCACGGTCTGAAAAACTGGAAGCTGCACGTGATGGTCCAGGGTTTCACCTTCGCAGTGTTTCCGCTGATCTGGCTGCTGAGCGACAAGCTGTTGGGTTCGCACATTCCGTCGTTATTGATGCTGGGCTTTTTGTACCTCTGTGCCCTGCCCTCGACCATCTCCTCATCTGTGGCCCTGACCGGCAGCGCGGGCGGCAACGTACCGGCGGCGATTCTCAACGCGAGCCTGTCCAGCGTGCTGGGGATTTTCCTGACGCCGTTGCTGGTGAGTTTTGTGGTCGGCAGCGGCGCTGGCGGCATCGATCTGGGCGCAACCCTGCTCGACCTCTGCGCCATGTTGCTGTTGCCACTGGTACTCGGCCAATTGCTGCGACCATGGCTAGGCAAGTTCTTCGCCCGCCACAAGCGCTACACCAACATCGCCGACAAACTGGTGATTCTGTTGCTGGTCTACGCGGCGTTCTGCAATTCGATGGTCTCGGGGATGTGGCAAAAGCAGGGCAACAGCGTGATCCTCACGGCACTGATCGGCAGTGCAATCCTGCTGGCGATCATCCTGTGGATGACCACCCGCACCGCTCGCGCATTGCAATTCAGCCCCGCCGATGAAATCGCCGCGGTGTTCTGCGCCAGCAAGAAATCCCTGGCCGCCGGAGCGCCGATGGCAGCGCTGATCTTCGGCGCCAACCCGGGGCTTGGGCTGATCCTGCTGCCGATCATGATCTACCACCCGCTGCAGCTGATCGTCTGCTCGGTGATGGCCGAGGGTTACGCCAACCGCAATCGGCAGCTGGCGCAACAGCAAAACGCCCCAACCCTCAGCGCTCGATAATCGCCGTAACCCCCTGACCACCGGCGGCGCAAATCGAGATCAACCCTCGGCCCTTGCCCGCCGCATCCAGCAATTTCGCGAGGTTGGCAACGATGCGCGCCCCGGTGGCGGCAAAGGGATGCCCCGCCGCCAGTGAACTGCCTTTGACGTTGAGACGGCTGCGGTCGATGGAGCCCAGTGGCGCATCGAGACCGAGGCGGGTTTTGCAATACTCCGGATCTTCCCAGGCCTTCAATGTGCAGAGCACCTGCGCGGCGAAGGCTTCGTGGATTTCGTAGTAATCGAAGTCCTGCAAGGTCAGGCCGTTGCGCGCCAGCAAACGCGGCACCGCGTACACCGGCGCCATCAACAGCCCTTCCGCACCATTGACGAAATCCACCGCCGCCGTCTCGCCGTCACGCCAATAGGCGAGGATCGGCAAGCCGCGCTCTTTCGCCCATTCCTCACTGCCCAGCAACACCACCGATGCACCATCGGTGAGCGGCGTCGAATTGCCCGCAGTCAGGGTGCCCTTGGCGCTTTTCTCGAAGGCCGGTTTCAGTGAGGCGAGTTTTTCCAGGGTCAGATCCGGGCGCAGGTTGTTGTCCCGGGTCAGGCCGAGGAACGGTGTGATCAAATCGTTGTGCCAGCCTTCGGCGTAGGACGCGGCCAGTTTCTGATGACTTTCCTGGGTCAGCTGATCCTGCTCGTCACGCGGGATGCTCCAGGTCTGGGCCATCATTTCACAGTGTTCGCCCATCGTCCGGCCGGTGCGCGGCTCGCCGATGCTTGGAAAGTAGGGCATCAAATGACGGGGACGCAGTTGCAGGAAGGTTTTCAGTTTGTCGGCGGTGCTGCGGGCGCGGTTGGCCTGCAGGAGGATCTTGCGCAAGCTTTCGTTTACACCGATCGGCACGTCCGAAGCTGTGTCGACGCCACCGGCAATGCCGCATTCGATCTGACCCACTGCGATTTTGTTCGCCACCAGCAATGTCGCCTCCAGCCCCGTGCCGCAGGCTTGCTGGATGTCGTAGGCCGGCGTCATCGGCGACAACCGCGAGCCCAGCACGCATTCGCGGGTCAGGCCGGAATCGCGCAAATACTTGACCAGCGCACCCGCAGCCACTTCGCCCATGCGCACACCGTGCAGGTTATAGCGCTCGATCAGGCCTTCCAGCGCTGCGGTGAACATCGCCTGGTTACTGGCAGTGGCGTACGGCCCGTTGGACCGGGCAAAGGGGATACGGTTACCACCAATAATCGCAACGCGGCGCAGTTGAGTCATGAAAAGCTCCTGATGAAATTTCCAAATTGAAAACCAACCCCCTGTAGGAGCCAAGCTAGCTCCTACAATAGCCAAGCGTAGGCCTAATCTCGTGGATCGAACGACTGATTGCCATTCATGGTCCACACTTTGAATCCCAGCCGCTGGAGCGCGTTCCATGTCCGACCGTTATATCGACTTCGCTAATTCGTCCATCGGCCATCGTTTGGTCGGGGCCCTGGGTCTGCCGTCGCCGGTTCGGCTGGAGCGCTGGCAAGCCGGCCGGCTGCGGCCTGTCGAAGGGGCGCTGTTGATCGGCGGTGGCCCGTTGACGGAGAAAATCGGCACCTTTGCCAACCGCCTGACTGACGCGATTTACAGCTACGGCACCGAGCCTTCGCTGGCCACCGCGTGGATTCCCGGCCACGGCCCAAAACTCAAAGCCGTGGTGTTCGACGCCAGTGACCTGGTGCAGACCGATCAACTCAAACAGCTGCGCGAGTTCTTCCAGCCGTTGATCAAAAACCTCGATCACAGCGCGCATCTGGTGATTCTGGGGCGCGATCCGGAGAACTTGAGCGATCCCTTCGCCGCCAGTGCCCAGCGAGCGCTGGAAGGCTTCAGCCGTTCACTGGCCAAGGAATTGCGTAGCGGTGGCACCTTGCAGCTGATTTATGTCGGCGAAGGGGCTGAGGATCAGCTGGAAGGCCCACTGAGGTTTTTCCTCTCACCCAAAAGTGCATTCGTTTCCGGGCAAGTGATTCGCTTGAATGCCTGCGACGCGCAGGTGACGGACTGGACTCGCCCATTGGCCGGCCGCAAGGCGCTGGTCACAGGCGCGGCACGCGGCATCGGCGCCTCCATCGCCGAAACCCTGGCCCGCGACGGGGCGGACGTGATCCTGCTCGACGTAGCACCGGCCAAGACCGACCTCGAAGCCCTCGCCGCACGCCTCGGCGGGCGCAGCATCACCCTGGACATTTGCGCCGACGATGCCGCCGCGCAGTTGGTCGAGCATCTGCCCGACGGCATCGACATCGTGGTCCACAACGCCGGCATCACCCGGGATAAAACCCTGGCCAACATGACCCCGGAATTCTGGGACGCCGTGTTGGCGGTCAACCTCAACGCGCCGCAAGTGCTGACCAAGGCACTGCTCGACAGCGGCACCCTGCACGACAACAGCCGGGTGATCCTGCTGGCGTCCATCAGCGGCATCGCCGGCAATCGCGGGCAAACCAACTACGCCACGAGCAAGGCCGGGCTGATTGGCCTGGCCCAAGCCTGGGCGCCCTTGTTGAATGAACGCGGCATCAGCATCAATGCGGTAGCCCCCGGTTTCATCGAAACCCAGATGACCGCGCACTTGCCGTTCGCCGTGCGTGAGGCCGGGCGGCGCATGAGTTCGCTGGGCCAGGGCGGCCTGCCGCAAGACGTCGCCGAAGCGGTGGCCTGGCTGGCTCAACCGGGTACCGGCGCATTCACCGGGCAGGCGCTGCGAGTGTGCGGGCAAAGTGTATTGGGGGCTTAGGCATGAGCATCGATTGGCACACACTCAACTGCGAACCCAGCCTGTCGGGACTGTACGTGCGGGCTGCGACGCGACGCAGAATCACCGGCACCACCCTGCCCGATTCGGGTTTGCGCTGCTGGATCAATGTCGATCCGACGCGCCTGGCGGACTACCGCAAGGTCTGCGGTTTTGCCGAGAACGGTTTGTTGCCGCCAACCTACCCACACATCCTCGGCTTCGCTTTGCAGATGCAATTGTTGACGGCCAGGGAGTTTCCGTTCCCGTTGCTGGGGTTGATTCACCTGAGCAACCGCATTCGTGTCTTTCGCCCAATGGGCGGCGTGAATCGTGTGCGGGTCAGCGTTCAGGTGCAAAACCTTCAACCCCATGAAAAAGGCGCCACGTTCGACCTGGTGACCACGCTCGACGATCAGTTGGGGGCGTTGTGGGAAGCGGAAAGCCAGATGTTGTGCCGTGGGGTCAAACTGGCAGGCGAGCCCGTCGAAGAAGTGTTGGCCTCGACGCTGGAAATGCCGGAAGTGGCCCGCTGGAAAGCGCCCGCGGACATTGGGCGGCAGTACGCCAAAGTGTCCGGTGACTACAACCCGATTCACCTGAGTGCCGTCAGCGCCAAACTCTTCGGTTTCCCGACGGCCATCGCCCATGGGTTGTGGAACAAGGCCCGAACGCTAGCGGCGCTTGCCGATCATTTGCCGGCGGCGAATGTCGAGATTGCGGTGCAGTTCAGGAAACCGGTGCGGTTGCCCAGTGAGGTGACATTGCTGGCCAGCGCGGCGGGGTCGAGCGGGGATTTGCTGTTGGTGGGTGCGGGGGATTTGGAGCATATGGTGGGGCATTGGCGGCCGGTTGCCTGACCTTGATCGTTCCTGTGCCCGGTGTTCGGCTCTTGGGACGCGGAGCGTCCCTGGCTGCATTCCCACGCAGAGCGTGGGAACGATCAATCACTGACTCACTAAACCCATGCGAGGCTGCGGAAACAGATTGTTCAACGTCTCCAACAATCGCACGTGATAAATCGGCTTGCGAAACAGGTCGAGCACCTGCAACCGCAACATGTCGCTGACATCCTCCATGTCGGCATGCCCCGATGTCACGATCACCGGCAAATGCTGGCGGGACGTATGTTCGCGCAACCGTTTGATCAACGACATGCCGCTCTCCTCCGGCATCCGCAGGTCCGTGATCACCAACGCAATATCAGGGTGACGTGTCAGGTGGTTCAGCGCGAGCTTGACCGAGGTGGCGGTAAAGCAATTGAAGCCCTCGCCCTCCAGCAACTCCGCCAATTCGAGCAACGCATCCTCCTCATCATCGACCAGAAGAAGCTGTTGGCGCGGAAGTGAGGGAGCGTTCATGGGCAACACCTGCAATGGACTAAGCGTTGACGTTAGAAGCCCTTTGGAGCATTAGCAAGTTGCCACTGCGTCTTCTCGCGTCAATCGATGGCGGCCTTGATGGTGCCGAACAGGGTTGTTATCGAGGTTCCCATCCCTGCACTGAGGCCGGCAATCACCACCGCGATCATGGCGGCAACAATTGCGTACTCAATACCCGAAGCCCCCTCGGTATCTTTAGCCAGGCCTTTGTAAAAAGCGATTTCGGATTTGATCTTCTGAGCAATCTTGGAAAAGGACATGGCAGTTCTCCTGAAAGACGCGGGTGTTGCACGATCGCAACATGATTCCCCTTTGCCATCCTCAGCATTGTCGGCATTCCACCTACCCACAACTGTAAGAACGAATTATCACTAAAGTATTAGTTGCTTCGTTGACGCCAGAAAAGTCTTGTTTTCGCCCTAGCTGCTTACTTTCGTTAGTTATTTTCAGGTCCGTAATGGCTTTTTGCTCTAGCTGAGCTACCGTCAAATAGCGAAATAGTTCCATGTTCATAGCTGCCTGATTGCGAAGTTGTCTCGTTGGGCGCGACGAGGTCTCAAGCAGCAGGAAAGGGAGAGCCGTCATGAACAGTCGAATCACTCTGGGGCTGGCCGGCTTGTTTTTGGTGGGCGCCATTATTGCCGGTTACTGGGGTCTCACGCTGAGCAGCCAAACCGTTCCCGACCCTGTCGTGCAACCCGGAATTGTCACGCCTGCACCCACCGCCCAGACATCTGCTCCTATGGACGACCCCACCCGCCAACCCGTGGTGGTGCTGCTGCATGATGTGCCCCCGTTCGTACCGATCAGCGCCGCCGACGTGACCCTGGAAAAACTCCGTACCGCCCCGGCCGGCAGCCTGAGCCGCCTCGATCAAGCCATTGGCCGAACGCCCTGGCGTGCCCTCAGTGCCGGCACCTGGCTCAGTGATGAAAGCTTCGAAGCCGGCGGCAGACTCGCGCGGATGATTCGTCCCGATGAACGCGCCCTCGCCGTCGCCGTGGATGAAGTAATCAGTGCCGGGGGGCAACTGACACCGGGGGACTATGTCGATGTGCTGCTGTTTCTGCGCATGGACAACAACAACCCTCAACCGTCGGCGCAACTGGTGGTGCCGGCCTTGCGGGTGCTCGGCGTAGGCGAACAGATGGGGTTGACCAACGACGGTCAACCCGCAAGCCCGGCCCGCAGTAACGAAGAAAAACTCAAGCAGGAACAATTGCGTGCCAACGCCCGCAGCGTCTTGCTTGCCGTCCCCGAACAATTACTGAGTCGGTTGATGCTCGCGGCCCAGGCCGGCGTGTTGCGCCTGGCCGTACGCAGCGCCGATGAAAAACGCCTGGCTCGTTACTGGGCCGGCGAAAGAGTTTCATCGGCCAGTCTTGCCAGCACCAACCGCGAGTTGATGCAGTTCAGCCAACTGGCCATGACGCCCCCACCCAAACCTGCCGCCATCCCCAGCGGCACAGCACCGCGCAAGCCAAGCGTGGAAGTTATTCGCGGCAATGAAATTACCCAACAAACGCCCTGAATCGAGCAAAGACGCATCTAAATGCCCTGTACTTCCTCGAAAACTGCAACTTCGATAAACGCAGCGGATTATCGCAATGAGCCAGAGCCAGAACCTGAGCCAGACCTTCCTCGCGATCACGCGCAACAGCACCGACCTTGAGTGGCTGCAAGGCGCCCTCGCCCCGTTGGGCCAAGTGGTCAGCGCCGGTGGTGGCAGCCTCGACGAATTGCTGGCGCTGGTGGACGTGACCTTCGCCAGCCTGGTGTTCATCGGCCTGGACCGTGAACACGTGGTGGCCCAAAGCGCACTGATCGAAGGTGCCCTGGAAGCTAAACCGATGCTGGCGATCGTCGCGCTGGGCGATGGCATGGACAACCAACTCGTGCTCAATGCCATGCGCGCCGGTGCGCGGGATTTCGTGGCTTATGGCTCGCGTTCCAGTGAAGTCGCGGGGTTGGTGCGACGGCTGGGCAAACGCCTGCCGCCCGTGGCCCCGAACACCCAACTGGGCAGCCTGACGGTGCTCTACGGTGTGCAGATCAACGCCGACGGCGCGCTGCTCGCCACGCACCTGGCGCAAGTGGTGCAAAAGAGCGGGCAGCAAACGCTGTTGCTGGACCTGGGCCTGCCACGCGGTGACAGCCTGGCCTTGCTCGGGCTGGAGAGTTCGTTCCACTTCGGCGATGCACTCCGGCACTTGCGGCGCCTCGACGCGACGCTGATCGACAGCGCGTTCACCACCTGCGCCGCCGGGTTGCGGATCCTCGCCTACGCCAGCCACGATATGCCGCTGGAACACACCAGCACCGCCGAGTTGTACATGCTGCTCAGCGCCCTGCGCCAACACTTCCAGCACATCGTGGTGAACCTGACTGGCCAGCCGGACAGCGAAGCGCTACGCACCTTCGTCACCCATTGCGACAAGTTGCTGTGGTACACCGATCAGAACGTCCTCGACTGCCGTCGCAACCTGGCAGTACTCGGCCTGTGGCGTGAAAAAGGCATGAAGCTCGATCACGCCAGACTGCTGGTGGACCGCTACCTGCGCAACGTCGCACCGGACGCCGACACCTTGAGCAAAAGCTTCGGCATGGAGATCATCGCGACCCTCGTCTACAGCCCGGAAGTACGACTCAACGCCAAGAACCAAGGGGTGACGCTGTTTGAACTGGCCCCCCGCGAAAACCTGACTCAAAGCCTGCGCGCCCTCGGCGATCAGTTGGCCAAGCGCTCCGAGGGCCTGGCCAAGCCCAGGCCTGGCTGGTTCAACCGGTTGAGGGGTGCGCAATGAGCGGTGAAAAACTTTTCGGTGCACCTGAACGCACCACCAGCGGCAACACCGACCACGAAGGTCTGAAACTGGTGCTGCACCGCTACATCATCGACGCCATCGAGGAATCCGGCAAAAACCTGCTGGAGGGTTCGCGGCAGCTGCTCTCACAGTTCGTCATCGACAAGGTTGCCGAGTACATCGCCCGGCTGCACCTGGCGATTTCCCGCTATGAAATGGAGCGTCTGGCCGAAGAAATCGTCGATGAACTCACCGGTTTCGGCCCCTTGGAAGTGTTGCTGCGGGACCCGGCGGTGACGGAGATTCTGGTCAACGGCCCGCACCGGGTGTTCATTGAACGCGACGGCATCCTGCATCTAAGCGACCTGCGCTTCATCGATGCGCATCACGTCGAACGGGTCATGCAACGGATCCTCGCGCCCCTGGGCCGACGGCTCGATGAGTCCTCGCCAATGGTCGACGCACGACTGCCCGACGGTAGTCGGGTCAATGCGATCATTCCGCCGATTGCGCTCGATGGTCCCTGCCTGTCGATCCGCAAATTTCGCAAGGACATGCTCAAAAGCTCAGACCTGGTGGCGATGCAAACCATCGATCAGGCGATCTTCGACTTCATTCAGGAGGCCGTGGGCCAACGCTGCAACATCCTGATCAGCGGCGGCACCGGCACCGGCAAGACAACTCTGCTGAACATTCTCAGCCAGTTGATCAACCCTCACGAGCGAATCGTCACCATCGAAGACGTCGCCGAACTACAACTGGGCCACCCTCACGTGGTGCGCCTGGAAACCCGACCGCCGAATGCCGAAGGCCACGGCGAAGTGAAGGCCAGCGACCTGATTCGCAACGCCCTGCGGATGCGCCCGGACCGAATCATCCTCGGCGAAATTCGTGGCGTCGAAGTGCTGGACGTACTCACTGCCATGAACACCGGCCACGACGGTTCCATGAGTACCGTGCACGCCAACAACGCCCAGGATGCGCTGTTGCGCCTGGAGACCCTGGTGGGCCTGACGGGCCGCACCATCGCCGAACGGACCTTGCGGCAAATGATCTGCGCCGCACTGGATGTCGTGATCCAGCTGACGCGCCTGCCCGACGGCCGCCGCTGCGTCAGCGAAGTGGTGGAGGTGATCGGTTTGCGTGATGACGTGTATGTCACCAACACGTTGTTCCGGTTCGACCGGCGCACCGGCTTCGGATTCATCCGTGAGGCGGTCAACCCCGCCGGCGACAAACTGCGCCGTGAGTCGGCGCTCTCTCCCTCTGTGTACTGAAGGCCACGGCATGCTCAAACCGGTGCTGCTCATCCTCCTTTGCCTGGTTTTGCTCGGACTGTCGATCCGCCTGTTTTATCGCGGTTTGCGCCAGTCCGGCACTGAGCGGGTGCTGGGACGCCTGATCCAGGGGCAACCGCAGCCGGTGCCGACGAAAGCCTCTTGGGTGGGCCTGGACCGGGCGTTTCTGCGGGCCGGCCTCAGGCGTCCTTCCGAGCGTCTGGGCGGGTGGCTGCTGCTCTGGGCCTTTGGCATCTTGCTCGGATTTGCTACCGGTGGCTGGGTCGGCTTGCTGGTTCTGTTACTGCTGCCGCCGCTGATGCTGCGTCTGTACGTCAATTGGCGTTATCAGCGCCGACTCCAGCGCATGATCGAACAACTGCCACAAATGCTCGATCACACGGTGCGCAGCCTGAAGTCCGGGCGCACCCTGGCCGATGCGGTGCTGGGCGCCATCGACACCGCTGAAGACCCGCTGAAAAACGCCATGGGGCGGATTCAGCGCAACGTGGTGTTGGGGGTCAGCCTGCCGGATGCCGCGGCGGACTTTGCCGAGCTGTATGAGAAAGACGAACTTCGCCTGTTCGCGCTGGGGTTGAAGGTCAATCACCGCTATGGCGGCAATGCCAGCGAATTGCTGGAAAACCTGATCAAGATGATCCGCGAGCGCGAGCAGGCTGCACGCCAGCTCAGGGCCATGACCGGTGAAACCCGGGTGACCGCGTGGGTCCTGGGATGTTTGCCGATTGGCCTGGCGGGCTATTTCCTCGCGACCAACCCTCAATACTTGCTTGCCATGTGGCACGACGGCTCGGGGCAAATCATGCTCGCGTCCGCGTTCGGCTTGCAGGTGATCGGCAGCCTGGCGCTCTGGCATATGTTGCGCAGCGTATGAAAGTGCCTTTGCTGATCTGCGCGTTGCTGTTGCTGGGGGCCACCCTGTTGCTGCTCAGCGGTTTGCTGGAACACCGTCGACGGGCTCGCCAGGTGGCACAACGACTCGACGGCAAACTGGCGAGCGACAACCGGGTAAATCAGTGGCTTGAGCTGCTGGGCAGCAGCCGGATCGGTCAGCGTTCGGTCAACCTGGATAACGAAACCCAGGCCTTGCTTAACCGTCTGGGCTGGCGCAGCGCCCGGCGACGTTCACTGTTTGCGGCGTTCCAGGTAGGCGCTCCGGTGCTGGCGCTGGCCCTGGCCTTGCTGATCCAGGGCGTGTTCTTCCCTCACGCAGACAATCAATGGATGGCCCCGGTACTCGCCACCTGCAT